>VOFF01000928.1_pt1 | contig 188001 bp, 226 predicted proteins | sample 5384061 | NCBI WGS metagenome assembly VOFF01 (sample SAMN12384725, study PRJNA508395) | human gut metagenome | isolation source: healthy gut E | host: Homo sapiens | reverse complement strand
CCTGGTCAACTGCATGGCGCAGGGTACCGTCAACATTCAGAACACGCGTTACAGCGCGGTCACCCGGTGCAGCATTGACTACAAGCTGGGAGATGAAGCCATGGCCAAATCCCATATCCTCCAGTCCTACGCCAATACCCTCTGGCTGGGACAGACCGTGTGGCCGGACCATGACATGTTCCATTCCACAGACCCCGCCTGCGCCCGCCTCATGGCCGTATCCAAAGCCGTCTCAGGCGGCCCTGTCTATCTTTCAGACCCGGCAGACAAACTTAATCCGGAAAACATCATGCCTCTCGTCTGGTCGGACGGTCTTCTGCTGCGCCCGCTGGCTCCCGCCGTGCCCCTTCCGGATTCCGTCTTTCCGGATGCTCTGAACGAGAACCGCCTGTACCGGGTAATCGCCCCTCTGCCCGGTCAAAGCGCCGCCGTGGTGGTGTACAACCTCAAACATCCTTCCCCGGCGAAACCGGTACGGGGAAATTTCCCTGGAGGATTATAAAAGCGCGGCGGCCCTGCTGAACGGCAATGCGGCGGAAGCGTATGCCTCTCTCCCGCCGGAGGGCATCGCCGCCTATTCCGGAGAGGGAGGCCGCGCGCTGACTCCGGCACAGCCGGATCTGGACGTAAAGCTGACGGGAGGCCGCTTCACGGGGCCGGAGCTGACTCTCTCCACCGTCTGCAAAAAATACGGAGCCAACGAGCAGGAACTCTTTCTCAAGGTGCGACGAAAAATGAAGGAATGGGATATCCAGCCGCCTACGCCGCAGACGCAGGACGCCTTCCGCCGGGACATGCGGAAATCCGGGAAAACATGCTGGGAGGCAGATAGAAACAGCCTTTCCGCATGCAGCGCCTTTCCGAACCTTCCCGGATATCAGGCCAAGGTCACCCCAGCAGCCCGGCATCCATTCCTTCGTTATATTCCCAAATTCCCTGCTCCACCATAAACGCGCTCCAGCTATTGAGCAGTTGTTCAAAAATAGGCGGCATTCACATTGAAATGGTAAAATGTGTGGTCCGCCACGTCCAGAAGTTCAAATCGGGAACGGTTCTTCTTTTTTTCTCCACAGCTCCGCCAGCCTTTCGCTGTTGCGCCACGGCAGCAGCCTGTCCCTTCCTCCATGACTCGCAAACAGTTAAAAGCGGACTGCGCCGTCAGGTCGCACACGCCTCGGAACAGGGCCACGGCGGCGGGGCCAGGAGGAAGGGGAGCCTTTTTGCGGAACAGAGACCAGCGGGCGGGGTGGTCAGGAAGGGCCACATGCAGGGCCATCAGCCCTCCGGCATCACTTCCCGCCACAGTAATGCGAGCCGGGTCCAGCCCCAGCAGTGCGGCGTTCCCATGCACCCAGGCCCAGGCTTCCCGGCCCTCTTCCAGAATGTCCATCGGCTCCACTTCATAATCGCCGCGCGTGCGGAACATGGGGATAATGCCTGCAATACCCTGCTGGGCAAGATGAAGCGCCCACGGCACAAAATCCCCCAGGCTCTTGCCCACCCACATGCCGCCGTGGAAAAAGAGCACGGAAGGAGCGGCGGCTTCCGCCCGGTGGCCGGGGGGAAAAAAGACGTACGCCATCAGCTCCTCCCCGTCTGAAAACCGCCTCCACACAAAGCCGGGCTGTTCCCGCAACAGTTTCCTGTACCGGGCTTCCGCCAAATGATCGGCTTCTGTGAACAATTCCATAAGAACGGCTTCATGATGCAATTGTGTTGCACTCCGCGCAAGTTTGATGTCTAAATAATCGTGTAATGACTTTCCGTTCCATTTTCTCCCTGGCCTGCTGCGCCGCAGCCCTTCTTTCTCCCGCTTCCGCAGCTCCGCCCCGAGACGCCAAACTGAGAGACGACCTGGACGTGGCTTACAATACATGGCGTCTGCATCTGCTGCGCGGCAATTATGACGGCTGGAGAGCCACAACCTCCGCCTACCGCCAGGTGAAAGTGCGCAATCTGGCCGTTTCGGAAAAACGCCCCTTTCCCCCTCCCCACCGGCAGCCCATGGCTCCCCCGCGCTCGCTCCGCTGATGTACGTAGGTTCCGTCGTAAACGGCCCCACGGCCGCAGCCACCTACTACGGCAAAGGGTGGATCTGGGGCTGGGCCAGGAACCCACGGATTCGAACGCCCTGGTGCTGCTGTTCACCCATGAAAACGGCAAATGGAAATATGACCAGGCGCGCTTTTTCAACCTCACCCGCCTGCCCGCCGTCAAAGAACGCCTCAAACGCGGAGACGCCTCCGTGCTGATGGAGCAGGACGGGTTCCAGCCCCTTGGGAAAATTCCCGCCGTGCCGCCTGTCTGCCCGCCGCCCAAATACATCGCAAAAATTCTGGTGGACTGCCCCGGACGCACCGTCCAGGCGAACGTAAACAATATTTCCCTGCATGAATTTGACAACACCCGCCTGGCGGAAGTCATTTCCGGAGGACTGAGGGACGGAACCAATTCACTCACACTGAACTTTTCCGACAGCCCAAACGGCAAAAAAGGCGCCGTACCCCTGGATCGTCGGAGCCAGCTTCATTTGGGTAATCGGCATCATGCTGATGGTTCTGGCCGTCGTCCGGCTGATCCAGGTCTTCACCGTCCCTTCCTCCCGTGGGTGGAACCTGGTGACGGCCATCCTGTACGGCATCGCCGGCTGGTTTCTGTTCCGGGACCCCAATATTTCCCTGGCTATCACCACGCTCATCATCGGGTGGGGCCTGGTTATTGCCGCCGTATTTCAGGGGGCCATCTGGCTTCAAACCCGTTCCCTGCCCGCCAGCGGGTGGCGGCTGTTCAACGTGATCATCACGCTGATCCTGGGCCTCATGGTCATCTTCGGCTGGCCTGAATCCACGGCCTGGTTCGTAGGTACTCTGATTGCAGTGGAACTGATCTTCTCCGGGTGGACGCTGCTCCTTTATGCATTCAGCGGCAATTCCGCCCGCCGTTAATCCCAATGACGACAATGACCCTCACCCAGGAAGAAACCGAACGGTACGCCAGGCATCTTTCCCTTCCGGAACTGGGAGAACAGGGCCAATACAAACTCAAACGGGCGCATGTCGCCCTGACGGGCCTCGGGGGGCTTGGCTCCCCGGCGGCCCTTTATCTTGCTGCCGCAGGCGTGGGGCGCCTGACCCTGATTGACCCGGACGAGGTGTGTCTTTCCAACCTCCAGCGGCAAATCCTGCACGCCACGGATGCGGCGGGCACGGCTAAAACCGCCAGCGCCGCCAGACGCCTGTACGCCCTGAACCCCTCCGTACGCATCAACACGGTCCACAGGCGCCTTACGCCGGAAAATGCCGTTTCCCTGCTGGAAGGGTGCGACCTGGTCCTGGACGCTTCAGACAATTACGCGGCACGCTTCGCCATGGCGGATGCCGCCTGCACCCTGCGCATTCCGCTGGTGTACGGCGCCGTGAAGGGCTTTATCGGGCAGGTGGCCGTTTTCGCCCCCCATCAGGGAACCGCCTGTTACCGCTGCCTCTTCCCGGCAGATACGCCCATGCAGGAAAAAGACACCGCCTCCGCCGCAGGCATTCTGGGTGCGCATGCGGGCATCATCGGTTGCATCCAGGCCATGGAAGCCCTGAAATATCTTGCGGGCATTCCCTCTCCGCTGGTGGGCGCCATGCTCTCTGCGGACACGCGGCGCATGCGCTTCACCACCATCCCTCTGGCGCCTAATCCCGCGTGCAGATGCCGGACTAACGCGGGGTGCGGAGCCGCAATGAAAAAATTGACGGCGTCGGCGGCATCTGGCATCATTTCCAACAGGTATGAATCATTTAACACGCGCCAAATCCGTTTTTGAAATGGAGATTGAAGAGCTGCGCGGCGTCCTGTCCCGGCTGGACGACAATTTCAACAAGGCTGTGGACCTCATGTCCCAGGCTCTGGACCGCGGCAACAAGATCGTCATTGTAGGCGTAGGCAAATCCGGCAACATCGGGGCCAAAATCGTCGCTACCCTGAACTCCACGGGAACGCCCACCGTTTTGCTGGATTCCCTGAACGCCCTGCACGGGGATCTGGGCATCGTCCAGGACGGGGATGTCTGCATTGCCATGTCTTTCTCCGGAGAAACCTCGGAGCTGCTGGCCCTGCTCCCCTTTATCAAACGTTTTGAACTGCCCATCATTTCCATGACGGGCAACACGGCCTCCTCCCCCCTGCCAAATACTCGGACATCGTGCTGGACACGGGCGTTTCCCGGGAAGCCTGCCCGCTGAACCTGGCCCCCACTTCCAGCACCACGGCCATGCTCGTCATGGGAGACGCCCTCGCCATGGCTCTGGTGGAAGCGCGCCACTTCACCGCGCGGGACTTCGCCAAACGCCACCCCGGCGGCTCGCTGGGACGTGCCCTGCTCACCCGGGTGAGCGACATCATGCGCCGCGGGGAAGAAATGGCCATGCTTCCGGAAACCGCCTCCGTGAACGACTGCCTGAAAGCGATGACCACGGCCCACGCCGGCGCCTGCGTCCTGCTGACGGCGGACCGCAAACTGGCCGGCATCTTCACCCACGGAGACTTTGTCCGGGCATACGGGGCCAATCCCCTCATTGGAGAACAGCCCGTCAGCGGATTCATGACCCGCAATCCCATTTACGTCATGGAAGAAGACCTGGCCGCTGAAGCGGCGAAGGCCGTGAGCAACCGCCGCATTGACGACCTGGTGGTGCTCAATGCGGAAATGACTCCCGTGGGCATCATTGACCTCCAGGACCTTGCCAGGCTGAAACTGGTTTAAGCCCTCCCTTTCCCATTCCTTTCAGGCATCCGTGATTCAAAAGTAACAAATCAATCACGGATGCCTTTTTCATTGAACGGAAGCTTCCGTTTCCACAATCTTATTTCCATAAACATGTTCCTGAAATTTACCATCGCCCTGCTTGCCTGCACCTGGGGCTTTTCCTGCGCACAGGACATCTCCGGCCCGGAGGAAGATACCAATGTCCCCGCTGTGGAGGAAGCCCCGCGGGAAGTCCCTCTTCCGGACGGGAAAACGGTTCCCAAATTCGAACCCCTGGATGAGCACCGCATCAAAATAGGCCATGTGATTGTCAACCACAAGGAGCGCACCGTCAGTTTTCAGGCCCAGGTCAACATGAAGGAAGGAATTCTGGAATACGTCTGCTGCATGCCCAACGGCAAGCTGCATGAATCCCTGCTGGTGACGGAAGCGGATCCCCTGCATATCAGCCTGGGAATGACGCTGCTCAAATTCCGCCGCTTTGAAAAATTTTTCCCGGTGAGGGATGAAAATTTTGAATGGCTGCCCTTCACGGAACCCAAGCCGGAGGACTACGCAGACGCCTACGTGCAGATTGTCATGACCTATACGGAAAACGGCAGGGAACAGAAAAGCGATTTTTCCGACATCGTCGTAAACTCACAAACGCGGAAGGGCCTGAATCCCAGCGACTGGCTTTACACCAACTCCTTCTTTTACGAAGGCGCCTACCAGGCCAGCCTGAGCGGGGAAGTAATCTCCATTTTCGCGAGCCGTACCTCCCCCATCAACTACATCGGAGACTTCCATGACGGCGTCAACGACACGGGCTGGATCGTCAACCCGAAGAAAAAAAACTGTCTCTGGGCACGAACGTTACCATCACCATTTCCCAGAAACCGGTTCAACCCAGGCAATAACACCTTATGTTCAAATCCGTACTTTCACTAACGCTGGCCGCCGCGCTGGGCACAGCCTCCTTCGGACAGACCACCCTGACGGCCGTTCCCGGAGAAGCGGCAGCCGCCAAATACGCCTCCATTAGCCAGGAAATTCTTGCGTGCCATTGAAAAAGGGAACGAATACCTGAAAAGCAAACAAAATCCGGAAGGTTACTGGGCCCAGCCGTCCTACCCGGCCCTGACGGCCCTGGCGGTCACCGCCTACATGCGGGACCCCGCCAACCAGGGCAAGCCCCTGCCGGAATACATTCGGAAGGGGTATGACTTCATCCTGAAATCCCAGAAGGAGGACGGCTCCATCTTCAACCGCGGCATGTCCTCCTACAATACTGCCGTGTGCATGATGGCCCTGCTGGCCGCCAACAAGGAGGAATATGCCCCCGCCATTCTCAAGGGCCGCGCCTACCTCATCAAGCAGCAGAACCACTTTGCCCCGGACAACCCTTATAACGGAGGCATCGGCTATGGCGACAAGCAGGCTCCTCCCATTGCAGACCTTTCCAACACCTCCCTGGCGCTGGAAGCCATTTACTACTCCCAGAAACTCGCCAAAGACGGCAAGTACGGTGAACAGCCGGATCTGACTGGAACGCCGCCACGGAATTCATCAACCGTTGCCAGCAAAACCCTGCCGTAACAAGGAACCCTGGGTTTCCAATGACAAATCCCAGCTCGGCGGCTTCGTGTACCGTCCCGGCGTCTCCAGCGCCAGGGACAAAAAAGCCGCCGCCTTTGACAAAGCGGAGCCTCCCAAAGCTTACGGCAGCATGACGTATGCGGGCATGCAGTCCCTTATTTACGCCAATGTGGATAAAAACGATCCCCGCGTCAAGCTGGCCCTCAAGTGGCTGGAAAACAGCTACAGCCTGGACGAAAACCCCGGCATGGGCGTCCAGGGGCTTTACTACTACTATCAGGCTATGTCCAAGGCGCTCAGCGCCATGGGAATAGATACCCTGACGCTGGAAAACGGCCGCAAGGTGGACTGGCGGGATGAACTGGCCAACAAGCTCATTTCCATCCAGAAGAGCGACGGTTCCTGGGTGAACACTAACAACCGCTGGTGGGAGGCGGATCCCGTCCTGGTGACCTCCTACTGCGTGCTGGCGCTGGAACAGCTCTACCACTCCATTCCCGATAACGGACTGCCATGCTGATTTCCCGGGCCGGAAGGGGAGGCAATGACCTCCTTTTCCGGCCTTTTCCGTACCCGGAAATGAACGCCCCATGAAATAGAAGGGTCTTTTCTTCAATACTTCAAATTCATGGACACCATTGATTCCATTACCATGATTGCAGCGGCATGGGGCCTGCTGGTTCTCCGGCTAACGCTGGCTTTTATCCTGTGGCCGCACGGGACCCAGAAAGTGCTGGGCTGGTTTGGGGGCGCGGGCTGGGAGGACACCTACCGGGCCTTCACGGAAAAAAAATGGGCATTCCCCCCTTCCTGGCCAAGGTGGCCATGCTGACGGAATTTTTTCGCCCCTATCTGTCTGGCGCTGGGCGTATTCACCAGAATAGCGGCTCTCAGCGTTATCATCCTCATGGCCGTAGCCATGACCAAACACGTCAAAAACGGCTACTTCTCCAACTGGTCCGGCAAAAAAAACCGGGGAAGGCGTGGAATTCCACCTGCTTTATGCCGGCTCCGCCCTGGCGCTGCTGCTGACCGGTCCCGGCCCATGGTCCGTGGACGCCTGGTGCATGGACATCGTGCACGTCATCTTCGGCTGACGGAGGCAGACAGCACACGGAAGGGCATAGAACATACTTTCCGGTTCTCAAACCCGCCGTATTCTGGTATTTATGGAAAGGCTTTCTTTTGCCTCGTTAACCCTTTCCGCCATGACCAGCCATAAACGCTTAAAACTCCGGCAGTGCACCAACTGCGAATGCGTCATTAACGGAGTATGGGAATGGGTGGAGGAATGCGCCCGCGGCGCAGCGGCGGAAGAACCCGCCATGCGCGGTATTCTGGATGACGTCTGCCTGTCCCGCAATTCCCTGGCCACTTCCATCTCGGCGCGGCTGGCCCGCAAGCTCTCCCGCCGGGACATGCCGCGGGAGCTGATTGAGCCCCTTATCCGGGAAGCGCTGTCGGAAGACCAGAACATCCTCAGCCAAATCGCCCAGGACCTGATCGCCATCGTGGACAGGGATCCCGCCTGCCGTACGCCGCTGGAACCCCTGCTTTTTTACAAGGGATTCCACGCCATCACCACGTACCGTATCTCCCACTGGCTGTGGCAGCATGACCGGACAATCATGGCCCTTCAGTTCCAGAGCCTGGCCAGTGAAGTATTTGCGGTGGACATCCATCCGGCGGCCACCATCGGCTGCGGCATCCTGCTGGACCACGCCACCAGTTTCGTGGTAGGGGAAACCGCCATCATCCGGGACAACGTCTCCATCCTGCATGAAGTCACGCTGGGCGGCACGGGCAAGGAAGAAGGGGACCGCCATCCCATCGTGGAATCCGGAGTTCTTATCGGCGCGGGGGCTAAAATACTGGGGCGCGTCACCATTGGCGCCTGCGCCAAAATCGCAGCCAGCTCCGTCGTTCTGGAAAATGTCCCCCCCCATACCACGGTAGCGGGCGTACCCGCCGTTATCGTCAACGATTCCATTCCGGACAATCCCGCGCTGGACATGAACCAGCGCCTTTGCAACTGATAGATAACAGATTAGAAATACGTCACTTACAGCAGAAAACGAATTAAATACGCAACTCCGCAAACATCAGCGGGAAAGGTAAATTCTGAAAAGACCGGACATAATATAATAGTTTCAACCTCAATGCATTGAAATTCTCAATGCGCTTATTTTGAACATTTTGAGTTGATAATGAATTCCCAATCTGCATACTATATGGGATATGCGTTTAAGATTACCCCTCTCTCTAAGGTCTGCTTTGCTTGCGTGCAGTGTCCTGTTTACAACCGTGGCATCCGCCTCCGTTTCAGACGGAAACCTCGGCAACGTCATGTACATAGGGGACTCCATCACCCATGGCGTCAACAGCGGCTCGTGGCGCTGGGCCATGCATAAAATTTTCACGGATAACGGCGTCAGCTATACTGAAAAAGGCATTATGACCGGTAATTTCAGCGGAGGTGTGGCCGCCGGAACCTCTTACGGTGGTAAGATTTTCCAGAATATCCATTCCTCTGCGGCTTCCGCGAGAACTTATGAAATCGCCGGGAGAGCGAACGGCAGCAACTACGGACGATTTGACGGATCCAACATCAAAAACTGGCTGGGCCTGAGCACGGAAAAGACCAAGGGAGGGTCCTATGCAGGACAGACTTTTACCGGAGCCAATAAACCGGACACGTTTTTCCTGCTCTCCGGGACCAACGATCTCCTTTCCGACGGCGATAATAATTCACTGTTCTATCGTCTGGATGGAGTTACCTCCCTTTTGCTGGGAGACATGGATTCCATCGTCTCTTCCATCCGTACCGCCAACAGCCAAGCAAGCATTTTAGTGATGACCATTCCCTGCTGGACGCAACATTCCAACGGGAACCTGGCTGAAACGCACCAGGCCGTAGCCTCCTACAACGAATCCCTGAAGGAATGGGGGACGAATAACGCCGCCAATGGCGTCAAGGTCATCGACAACGCGGGCATCATCGATGCCGCCTCCTCCACGCCGTTCTACGGGGTTCGCTCCATGTTCAACAACCCTACGGCGGACGGCCTGCACCCGAATGCCCAAGGCGATCTCCTGATGGCAGGCAACCTGGCCAAAGGCATGGGCTATGCCGGGCGGTCAGCCGGGCAAGAAAGGAAAGCCACCCATGAGCTGGAGGTTAACTTCGGACAAAATCCGTCCATCACCCAGCAGACGCTGGAGGCCAACGGCTTCACCGCCAATAATGTTTCCATCTCCAACAATACAGTCAACTTCAACAAATCCGGCAGCAGCACCCTGACCTATAACTGGGGAGCCGCCCAGGGACAGAACAAGGGCTACACGGTAGATTTCACCCTGCGCCTGGGCAACGGGGCCACGGACGGCTGGGACACCACAAACAACTTCTCCCTGAATCTGGGAAACGGAACGCTGAACATTAATGAAGCGTATATCCAATGGGGCAGCACCATCCTTTATTCCAAAGACATGTCCGCCAATGCGGACGCCATCCGCATAGCCTACGTGGCGGGAGACAGCGCCAACGGCCTGGACGCGGGCTATTACATCTGGCTGGGGGATGTTCTCATCGGGGAAGCGCAGACGGCAGCGGGGGGAAGTTCTTCCGGCCTCACGTTCAGCTATTCCGGCACGCTGGACGCCATCCTGTCCAATCTGGCTTTGGACGGTTCCCTTTCCTACGCCCCCTCTACCACCGGCATCACTGGCCCAGAATCTCTTTATCTGGCAAATGGCGCGTCTCCCTCCACTCTCAAACCGGGCATGATTGAATGGACTGCGGGAACCGCCGCCACCGCCGTAGCCACTGCCGGAACCAATGCCACGTATAATGTCCGTAACACAACCAATTCCAACATTGCCAGCATTACGGGAACGGGAAGCACCAAATTCATTTACGCCAATAACGGCGCTTACGGCAGCGCGGGTAACCGTCAGGACCTGTGGGTGACGCTGGGAGCGGGAACCAGCAGCGCCAACGGCTGGATAGGCGGCCATACAACGGGAGACCTGTACGGTGACATCCACCTGCGCCTGGCGGAAGGGGCCATCGGCAAATCCACGGTATTCGGCGTTGTGAACGCCGGAACCGTTCACGGGGACATTTACCTGGAATTCTCCTCATCCACCGGGGTTTACGATACTTCCTTCACCACCGGAGAAGCGGACCGCACCTCCGTGGCGGGATCCTATGCCTCCGCCGTGAACGGGGACATCACCATGGTGTTCAATGACGGCGTATTCTCCCACCGCATTTTCGGCGGCTTTTACACGGGAAATAAAACCATCTCCGGCTCCGCCTCCCTTTTCATCAATGGCGGAACGTTCATGAATGAAATTTACGCCGGGAACAAGACGGACGGCACCATTTCCCGGGAACCAGCCTGACCGTCACGGGCACGGACGCCATTCTGGGCAAGGCTGACGGGGATAACTGGACGTGGACACTTCTGTGCGGAGGCAATAAAACCAGCGGCACCATCAACGGAGGCACCACGATCACCCTGAAAGATATCGCCGCCACTACCGGAGCCGGAACCGAACATCAGTTCGACAAATACGCCGGCATCATCGACGGCAAGGGAGCCGGGACGGTGAACGGGGAGAAGAAGCTCGTCTTTGACAACTACGCCGCCAGCTTCCTGGGAACGCTCCAGAATTTTGACAAAGTACAAATTACCGGGAATTCGGATCTCTCGCTGGACAAATCCCTGGGAAATACCGTCACCTCCCTGTCCGTGAACGCAGGTTCCACCCTCCGGTTCAACCGGGACCAGGACGCCACGCTGGACATCACTAACAACGGCACAATCCGCACCTCGCACAACCTGACCCTCAAATCCGCAGACACCGGAACCGGGACCTATCAGGTGGAAGGAGGAACGCTGGACCTGGCCGGGCAGGCCGTCTCCGGGAAAATATCCCTCTCCGCGGGGGCGCTCTCCAATACGGCGGGACTGGGAGCCGGGAGCGTTTCCGTCTCCGGCATCACCGGGAACGTCAACCTGGGCGGACTGGACGGCAGCAAGCTGAGCTCCATTAACATGGGCAGCGGTACAGGAATCATTTCCGGTCTGACGGGCCATGCGGACCTGTCCGGTTCCGACACGCAATTGAGGCTTTCCGCCGCCAACATGGGCGCGGACGGCACGGGAATCATCCAGTTCAATGACGCGGACAATGCCAGCTTGACGCTGGGCAACCTGACCCTGACGCTGACGGCGGATGCCGTGGCGCTCCTCGCCGCTCCGGGGACTACTCTTTCCACGTCACCAACGCCGCCCTGCACGCGGATACCAACCACATTACGCTGAGCGAATACAACGGCATGGCGTGGGACATTACCCGGACGGAAGGCGGCCAGGTAATCATCTCCTTCGGCCAGTTGCTGGACGCCATGGTCATTGACAAGGGAGCTTCCAAAAACGTCACCTCCGCCAACACTCTGGCGGCAACTCCCAGCGTCACCAACAACGGAACGCTGAACATTGACCTGTCCGCGGCCACCGCGCCGGAAAACAAAAACAACCACCATCCGCTACCTGGCCGGCACGGAAGCCGATGCCGTCGTGAATACGGGGACGGACAGCGACGTGATCATCACGCTTCTGAATGAAACCTCCGCAGATCCGGACAAACCGGGCAACACCGCTTACGCGGGTTCCATTGAAGGAGCGGCGCAGCTCGTCAAGGACGGGGAACAGAGGCTGACCGTTGACGGCAGGGTAACCGCCTCCGCTCTGGACGTGCAACAGGGAGAACTCGCGCTCCAGAACACGAAGGAAAGTTCCATCATCTCCGGCGCCCTGAACGTGGAACAGGATGCCGCGCTGACGCTGAACGCTGCCTCCCTGGCCGCCGGGGATCTGGCGGGCTCCGGCTCCATCACCCCTGAACGGGGGCGCCCTGCTCTCCATCGCCAGGGACACTCTTTCAGACCTGACGCTCCACGCAAGCGTCACCGGCCCCGGCACCCTGAAACTGGACAACTGCAACCTGATTCTGGGTACGGACAATAATCTGGGCGAAGACGTGCTGCTCCATCTGGGGGGCGGCAGCCTGCGTCTGCAGGACGGCTCCGCGATCGCACTGGAAGGGCTCCACCAGGAGCAGGAGAACGGCGCGCTCCACCTGGGGGCTGACGGACGTCTGGAACTGGCCTCCAACGACGGGAAAACCTACTCCTTCAAAGGGGATATCACCGGCACGGGAGCCATTACCCACCGGGGCGAAGGCACGCAGATCATCCTTTCCTCCGGCAACGCAGGCGTGGACGTCAGCCATACCCGGACCGGCGGTCATCTCGTTCTGGGAGACAAGGATCTGGCAGCAAACGGCCTCATGACCTACAGGGATATTTTCATCGGCAGCAACACCCGGGACGCCTCTGACCTGGACGCCACGGCAGACCTCTCCCTGATGAATAATACCACGGCCAACTCACTTTCCATCGCCTCCAACGGCAAACTGTACCTGGGCGGTAATCCCAACCAGAGGGCCGTTCAGCTCGTGTTGACCGGCAACAACGGCGGCGTGGCGGCCACTCTGGCCTCCGGAGCTTCCCTGGATCTCACCGTCAATACGGAAACGCTGACCAATAGCGCGGACAACGCCTGGGCCGCCTTGAAGGCGGAAAACGGCTCCATCCGCATCAACGGAACGGATCCATCCATTAACGTCAACATTTACGGCCTGGGCGCCGCCGGAGACTGGGCCATCCTGCCGGAATTCACCGTTAACGCCTTCTATGCGGAAAACGGACTGGTCACGGCGGACGGGGAAACCTGGACGGAGGACATGGTGAACCTGACCTATGCCGGCTTCGCCAACCTTGTCTATGACATCAGCAAGAAACTCTCCGACGACGGCAAGCTGTTCCAGGTCCACTTCACCAAGCAGGGAGACAGCCCGCTGAAAGACTTCGCCTCCACGGGCAACCAGCAGGGCGCGGCGGACAGTCTGTGGGCCGTCACCTCCTCACCGGAAAACATCACTCCGGACATGATGGAATTCCTTAACGCCATGGGCAACGCCCAGGCCATGGGGAATGCGGAAGCTATCCGGTCAGCCCTTTCCTCCTATGCGGGCAGCGGCATTACCGCCCTGCATTCCGCCCAGAAGGGAGCCCTCCGGGACCAGGTGCTTCACCTGCGCAACCGCCTCTCCCAGATGGGAGTCTCCCCGCAGTACATTCACGATGACCTGCCCGGCTTCAACGCCTGGATTGAAGGGGAAGGCGGCTACCGCAGGCTGGATGACCGGACGGACGAATCAGGCTATAAGCTCAGCACCTGGGGCGGCACCTTCGGCTTTGACGTAACGTGCAGCGACAGCTTCGTATGGGGGGCGGCCTTCTCCGCCAGCTACGGCGACCTGGACGCCTACATGGCGAACGGAGACCTGGACTCCTATTACGGCAATCTGTTCTTCCGCATCCAGTCGGGCCGCTGGGCGCACAACATCATCCTCACCTGCGGATGGAACGACGCTTCCCTGGACCGCACCGCGGGAATCCCCGGAGCCGGCATGTACACCATGCACGGCAGCACCAGCGGCAGCAGCTACGGCGCCTTCTATGAAGGCACGTATGACCTGTACCTGAATGAGAACAACACTTCCGCGCTCCAGCCTCTAGTGAATGCCTCCGTGTACAGGAGCCGGATGGACGGCTTTACGGAATCCGGCGGCCTGGGCATGAACGTGGATGACATGGACTCCACCTTCGGAACCGTGGGACTGGGCGCAAGGCTCCGCGGAGAACTGTCCGCCAACCTGACGGGCCGCGCCTCCCTGGGTGAACTGCGGGTGCAGGTTGTCCAGCTTCTGGGCGACCGGGACACCGCAGCCGTCCTGGCACCCGCCGGCATACCCGGCGCAGGGTTCCGCGTAAACGGAGCCAGGGAAGGAGCCACCGGCGTGCAGGTCGGAGCCGGAATCACCATTCCGGTGGGTTATACCGGCTCCGTCTTTGCAGACGTCAATGCGGACTTTCGCAGCCGCGCCAACAGCTTCAACGGAAGCATCGGCTACAGGCTGACCTTCTGACCGACTTCTTCAGGAGTATATATCAACGGAAGCATCGCGGCCATGCCGCGGTGCTTTTTGTTTACGGCGGGCCTCCTGCTCAGGCACGGCCTTTCCGCGGAACTCGGGACGGGTCCTTCATCTGCCCGTCTCCTTCAATAACATACTTGTAGGAAGTAAGTTCCCGCAAAGCCATTGGCCCCCGGGCATGAAATTTGTCCGTACCGATGCCTATTTCCGCCCCGAAGCCGAATTCCTCCCCGTCGCTGAACCGCGTGGAACAATTATGGTAAACGCACGCGCTGTCCACCCGGTTCATAAAATAATCGCGCGCCCGTTCATCCTCCGTAATGATGGAATCACTGTGGTGGGAGCCGTAATGGTTAATGTGCTCCACGGCATCACGGACGCCGTCCACCACTTTCACGGAAAGAATCAGGTCTTCATATTCCGTGGACCAATCCTCTTCTTCCGCCGGAATGGCTTCCGGACCAAAAAACGGGCGGCTTCGGTCACACACGCGGCATTCCACGCCGCGCAGGCGCATGCGTTCCGCCGCCATCGGCAGGAACCGTTCTGCCGCGGCAGCGTCCACCAGCAGGGGGTTTCCGCCGCATTGCATACGCCGGGCCTCTGCGTTTTGGCGTCATCCAGCACGTTCACGGCCATCTCTAAATCCGCCGCCGCATCCACATACACATGGCAAACGCCGTCCAGATGCTTCAGCACGGGAACCCTGGCGTACTCCGTCACGGCGCGGATCAGTCCCTTTCCCCCCTGGGAATAATCACGTTCAGGAAAGAATCCAGCCCGCACAACTGCCGCACCTCATCACGGCTGCCGGAATCCAGAAGCTGCACGGCGTCCGCGGAAACGGCGGACTCCTTCAGCGCGGCGCGCAGAACCTCCGCCAGCGCCCGGTTGGTCCGCAGAGACTCGCTTCCGCCGCGCAGAATAACGGCATTCCCGGACTTCAGGCACAGGGCGGCGGCATCGCAGGTGACGGTGCCGCGGCTCTCGTAAATAAAACCGATGACCCCCAAGGGAACGCGCACCTGGCGGATATGCAACCCGTTGGGGCGCGTCCATTCCCGGATGCATTCGCCCACGGGATCAGGGAGAGCCGCCACCTGTTCCATGCCGCGGGCCATGTGCTCCACACGCTCCGGCGTCAGAAGCAGCCTGTCCAGAAACGCGGCATTGCGGCCGCCTTTCCGGGCCTCTTCCATATCAAGGCCGTTCTCCCGGACAATCTTTTCCGCAGCGCTCCGAACGCCTGCGGCCATCAGGCGCAGGGCCAGAGCCTTCTCTTCCGGCTCCAGGGCAAGCAACTCCCGTGAGGCCTCCAGAGCGGTCCGTCCCGCCGGTTCAAGAGGATTCTTCATTTTCATAACTTCATCCCTTCGGTACAAAATATGTTCCGATTCCTTCCGCTTTCCCCTCCAGCAGCAGCGCGATGCGTTCCGGATGGCGGCCATGCAGCATGTAAACGCCCGTCCCCGCATTCACGGCCTCCCGGATAGCCTGAAGCTTGGCGCTCATGCCGCCCATGGAAAAGCGCCCCTGGTCCTCCTCCGCGAACGCCAGCACGGCATCCACGTCCTCCACCCGGGAAATGATGGCCTCCCGCCTTCCTCCGGGGGGATACAGGCCGTCCACGCTCGTCAGGATAAACAGAGCGTCAGCCTCCACCAGGCGGGCCATATGCACGGACAGGATATCGTTGTCCCCAAACTTCAACTCCTCCACGGATACGGTATCATTTTCATTGACAATCGGGATAATGCCTCCGTGCTCAAACAGGCGCAACACCGTGGCCTGCACGTTGCGGCGGCGGAGTTTCAAATCCTCCGCTGTCAGCAGGAGCTGGGCCACATCCACGTTAAAGTGGTTGAAAAGATTCTCATACGCCTGCATCAGCCGCGTCTGCCCCACGGCCGCGCACGCCTGTTTCAAGGACAGTTCCTGAGGATAGGACGGAAGACCCAGGACGGACACGCCGGCCCCTACAGCGCCGGGAGCTGACCAGAACCACCTGATGGCCCTGCTGCATCAGCCCCGCCAGGGCGCTCACCAGATGCACGATGGAAGAACCGTCCAACGTCCCATTCTCTCGGGTCAACACGCCCGTACCTACTTTAATTACGATTTTCATGTATTTCCGCCGCTTATGATACAACAATCCCTTTTTCCGCAAAAAGCGGAAAACGCGTCTTTTCCGCGCTAACCCGTGAAAGCGCCGGACGCAAAAACGGAAGGAATTCCCCTTCTTCTTCCATAAAGATAAAAAGGATCATTCCCTCCGACTGACCGGCTCCGGCGCGGATGAAATCCGCCATCCCGGCCAATATCTGGACATCCATGAAAACCAGGGGCGGACAACACCGGAGAAAAGGACTGGAGCATGCCGTCCGACATGTTTCCCCCGGCTTTATTCCCTAAAGCGCCATACATTCCGGTGAGCGTGCCGCAAAACCGGGAGCGGCATGCGCGGCGCTTCCATCTTCAATGCTTTTCCCCGGTCCGGAACTGGCGCCGGAGACGCATTTTAGGCTTCCAATATGAAGCTGATCCGCTCATATTGCCCGGGCATGAATCTTGACCTTCTCCAAAAAGCCGCCAACCAGGCGCGGGGACTCGCCATGGATGCCGTTCACGACTGTGCATCCGGCCACCTGGGCCTGCCGCTGGGGTGCGCCGAAATCGGGGCCGTCCTGTTCGGCGATTTGCTCAACATCTGCCCTTCACAGCCCCGCTGGCTCAACCGTGACCGCTTCATTCTCTCCGCCGGCCACGGCTCCATGTTTCTTTACGGCTGGCTCCACCTGTCAGGATTCAACATCGGCATTGAAGATATCAAAAACTTCCGTCACAAAGGTTCCATCACGCCCGGCCACCCCGAATTCCGGGATACGGAAGGCGTAGAATGCACCACGGGACCGCTGGGCCAGGGTATTGCGAACGCCGTAGGCTTCGCCCTCTCCGCCAGGCGCGCGGCTGCCCGGTTCAACAGGCCCGGCATGGATATCTTCACCCAGCACGTCTTCTGCCTCACGGGAGACGGCTGCCTGCAGGAAGGCGTCGCCCGGGAATCCCTCGCCCTGGCCGCCGTGCTCAAGCTGGATAACCTTATTCTCATTTACGATTCCAACGACATCACGCTGGACGCTCCCGCGGAACGTACCCAGCTTACGGATCCGCGCGCCGTATACGAAGCCCTGGGCTGGGATGTGCGCCAGATTGACGGGCACGACATCAAGGCCATTAAGTCAGCGGTTGAAGCCGCCAAAAACGCCAAAAACGGGAAACCCCAGCTCATCATTGCCAAAACGGTCATCGGCAAGGGCATTCCCGGCATTGAAGGCACCACAAAAGGCCATGGGGAAGGCGGGGCCAAGCTTCAGGAAGAAGCGCACGCCAACTGGGAAAATTCCTGCCGGAGAACGTTATTACGTCTCCGAAGACGTCCGTACCGCTTTCGCAGACCTGAAAGCCCAACGGGAAAAAAGATTTCAATGCCTGGAACGCCATGTACGAACAATGGCGCCGGGCTTATCCGGAACTGGCAGAGGAACTGGACGCAGGCATCAACGCCTGCTCCTGCGGCGTCAATCCGGCAGACTCGGACAAGGCAATACCGCCCTTCCCGCAGGACTATGGCGATGCTACCCGTTCGGCCGGAGCCGTTGCCATCAACGCTATCGCTAAAGCGAATCCCTGCTTCCTGACCACCAGCGCAGACCTTTACAGCTCCAATAAAAACTACCTTTCCGGCGCAGGAGACTTCTCTGCGGAAACCCCGGAAGGGCGCAACTTCTGGTTCGGCATCCGCGAACACGCCATGGCCGCCATCTGCAACGGCATTGCCTACGACGGCCTGTTCCGCGTAAGCGCCGCCACTTTCTGCGTCTTCGTAGACTACATGCGCGCCTCCATCCGTGTAGCCGCCCTCAGCGGACTCCCCGTCACCTATATTCTGACGCATGACTCCGTAGCCGTGGGAGAAGACGGCCCCACCCACCAGCCGGTGGAAACAATTTCAGGCCTCCGTGTCATTCCGAACCTGGATGTCATCCGCCCGGCGGACCCGGAAGAAACCGCAGGAGCCTGGATGGCCGCCATGCAGCGTGCCGACGGCCCTACCGCCCTCATCCTGACCCGTCAGAAAGTGGCTACGCTGAACGGAATCCCCGTTGAAACGCGCCGGGAAGGCGTGCTGAAAGGCGCCTACATCGCCCGGAAAGAACAGGGAGCCTTGAAAGCCATTATTCTTGCCAGCGGTTCCGAACTGGAACTGGCTCTGAAAGCGGCGGAAAAAATAGGGGAAGGAATCCGGGTCGTCTCCATGCCAAGCTTCTGCCGCTTTGACGCGCAGCCTGCCGAATACCGGGAAAGCGTGCTTCCCTCCTCCTGCATGAGGAGAGTTTCCGTAGAAGCCGGAGTCACGGACCTCTGGTGGAAATATCTGGGCTGCCAGGGGGAAGCCGTGGGCATCAACCGTTTCGGCTTCTCCGCTCCCGGAACACAGGTGCTGGAAGAACTCGGCATGAATGTGGACAACGTCGTTGCCGCCATCCACAAGGTTCTGGCCCAAATAAACAGGGAATATTTCCCTTCATCTCCTTTCAGAGGCTGTTCCGCATCCGCCGGGACAGCCCCTTTTTCATGCCTCCCCGGTTGCCAGGAAAAAGGCAAGGCCGTTTTCACGAAACACCAGTATCCGTAACGCAGGAACTATATCCTTTCGCGGGGCGGCCATGATCAAGCGCCGCCTCTATCGACGATGCGATGAACCCTAAACCCGCAAAATAACGAGGGTCCGGCCCATCAACAATGAAAAACCGCCCCTTTCCGAAAAAAAAAGGCGGTTTTAAAGACCTTGGCGACAAGGGGTATACACCTTTTTTTTGTCGCCGTCCAAGCGGCTCCTTTAGAACGCGGCTTTTCAATCTGTTCTTCAGGCGCAGCATGCGGTTGGGGCCGCCGTCCATGTGGTCCTGTTCAATCAGGGAAAGCATCGCAATGCCCACAGGGAGGCCAAAAAGAGGCTTGGAAGCGTCATGCCGCTGGCGGCATATCCAGATGAGGGACTCCGCCGGAAGGGTCTGGCGCAGCAATTCATGCTTCAAATGCTTGACCAGCACCTTGTCCTGCCCTTCTTCTATCAGGAATTTGGCGATTTCCCCCACGGCGCGGGCGCCCGCCTGCATCAAAAAGCTCCAGCGCCTTCTGCGGCCAATCCTCCCCAAAGATGGCGGGCAGCGTGGCATACACGCGCTTCTGCCGCACGGCAGGCATGGAATTGAGCACTTCCGCGAAGCGGCCCACATCGCCGATATTGGCTTCCACGATGGAACGAAGGGGATAAGCTTCCTTGGCCGCCTCCGTATTTTTTTTAAGGGGAGGCAATCAGGTCATCCCTGAGCACGGCCAGCTCCAGCACCTGCTGGAGAGCCAGGCTGCCGCCGTTGCGCACATCAGCATCCACGGCACGAATCAGGGCATTGACGGCATCCGGCTCTGCCATGACCGCTTCCATTTTGATGCCGTCCAGCACGCGCACCTTGGCTTTCAGGTCGGCGGCCTTATTGTAATCTTCCAGAGCCGCCTGCGCGCGGGAAAGGATATTCGCGCGAAGCGTGATGCGTTCGCCCTTGCGGGTGGGCATCATGAACTGGACATTGGAACGGGAGCATGGCGCGCACCTTGTCCCACCAGTTTTTCCACTTGTCCGCCGCAATTACGGTGCCTTTCAGCGCGGCTTCCAGCTTCTCCGGGTAAAGGAATTACCGTAGCCCTGCAAGGTAACGCGCACCAGTTCCACCGGGTCATCCACGGACAGGTTGATCAGGGATTCGGTATCTTCATACCGCTTGGCCAGGAAATGGTCGTCACTGATGAACTCCAAAAATTCTGGGGAGCGAATTCCAGGGCAACTTCGTGTTCCGGATTTTCCTCAAAATCAATGACCAGCGTTTTGGCGGGGAGATTCCAGGAAATGACTTTTGCGGCGCCGCAGGAAGCATGGAAGCAGTAACGGCCATGTGCGAGGCGATCAAGTTTTTCGGCGAGAGAGGGGTAATTTTCCCCAGAGACAATAATTTCTCCAAGTCGGCGTGCATACTAAAGCACATGATACGCCCCCCCTACCGGTATCAAGACTAATTTCCCTCTTCCGTCCGGACTCCCTCCGTGCGGCTTTTCAAGGTTGCCCCGGAGACTGCGGCCGTCTGCGTCATGCTCCGACTTCGCATTCGGGTTTCGCTTCTTTTTCCCTCCCCTCCTTCATCCAGTTGCGGCTTGACCGTGCGGGCGTCTGGCGTAACATCTCCGCACGCATTCAACCCCTGCGCAACACGTATCATGGAACCTATTTACGAAGGGAAGGCCAAACGCCTTTATACGACTGATAATCCCAACGTCCTCCGCATGGAATACAAGGACGACGCCACTGCCGGAAACGGAGCCAAGAAGGCCCAGTTTGAAAACAAGGGCAGGATGAACAAGGCCATCACCCTGGTCATCTACCGCATGCTTGAAAACCCACCTGGACGTAAAAAGGTTTCCATCCTTCCTCTGGAAGTGATCGTGCGCAACATCGCCGCCGGCTCCTTCAGCCGCCGCATGGGCGTCAAGGAAGGAACCCCTTTCAAGAAGCCGATTGTGGAATTCTCCTACAAGGATGACAGCCTGGGCGACCCCTTCATTAATGACGACTACGCCCGTGAAATGAACTCCGCTACGGAAGAGGAATGCGCCTTCCTGAAAAATCAGGCCCGCATCGTGAATGATGTGCTGATTGACTTTTTCAAACAGGCCGGACTTACTCTGGTGGACTTCAAAATTGAGTTCGGCCGCTTGGCGGAAGATCCCTCCCAAATCGTGCTGGCAGACGAAATTTCTCCGGATACCTGCCGCCTGTGGGACATCAAGACCGGCGAGAAGATGGACAAGGACCGCTTCCGCCAGGACCTCGGCAACGTGATGGAAGCCTACGAAGAAGTCCTTTCCCGGCTCCAGAACAAGTTGAGCCTCTTTCCCCCCTCCCATGGGAGCCGGTCTTTCCGCCGGCCCCCATTTTTCATTTTACCACACTCTTGAGCAATATGACCCTCCACTTTGAAGTTATCAACCGGTTCCAGGCCGCCGCCAGTGCGGACGCCCTGCTCTATACCCCCTGAACGCCGGCCTCACTTTCCGCCGCAGCCGCGTTTACACCGTAGAAATCACCGGGGACGGACAAAAGCCCGCGAATACCTCCTGAGTGTACTGGTGGACCCCATTTCCCAGGAATGCACGGAACAGAACGCGCCCATCCTGGAAGGCGCCCTGTTCACGATTGACTACGGCATGAAAGCCGGCGCCCTGGATCTGGAAAAAAGAAGCCATCCTGCAAAACTACCGCGGGCGCCGGAATATGGGCTTTACTATGGACGGCCTGAAAATCACCCAGCGCGTGTACGTCTTCGGCCAGGGAGACAAGGAAACCCTGGCGGCGCGCTTTGCCAAGGACGTCTGCAACCCCCATTCACAACTGGACCATCGCCTAACCCTTTTTCTTTTTCCATCCACATGTCCGCCAAAACCTACCGAACCGTTCCCGTGAGGAACCTGAGCAGCGACGAACTGCTTGAACTCAGCAAAAGCAGAAGCTTTCCCTGTCCCGTGAAGACATGGAAGTCGTCCAGCAGATTTTCCGGGAAATCGACCGCGACCCCACTGACGTGGAACTGGAAGTAATCGCCCAGACGTGGTCGGAACACTGCAAGCACCGCATCTTTTCCGCCTCCATCCGCCACAGCGTCAACGGAGGCGCGCCGGAGACGGTAAACAGCCTGTTCAAAACCTACATCAAAAAGCCTTCCGAGAAGATCATGGAACGCAAGCCGGGCTTCGTGCTCAGCGCGTTTGACGACAATGCCGGCATCATCGCCCTGGATGACAACCTGGCCGTCTGCCTGAAGGCGGAAACGCACAACCACCCCTCCGCCATTGAACCGTACGCCGGGGCCAACACCGGGCTGGGCGGCGTTATCCGCGACATCCTGGGCGCAGGCAAGGGAGCCAAGCCCATCGCCTCCCTGGACGTCTTCTGCTTCGGCGCTCCGGACACGAATCCGGCAGACATCACCGCCCCGGACGTCATCCACCCCCTGGGCATCATGCGCGGCGTGGTGCGCGGCGTGCGCGACTACGGCAACCGCATGGGCATTCCCACCGTCAACGGCGCCATCCAGTTTGACCCCACGTACATTTACAACCCCCTAGTCTTCTGCGGCACCGCCGGCGTAATTCCGCGCGGCGACATCCTGAAGGAAATGCGCCCCGGCCTCAAGGTAATCGTCATTGGCGGGCGCACGGGTCGGGACGGTCTCAAGGGAGCCACGTTCTCCTCCGCCGCTCTGACGGACTGCGGCGCCGGCGGCGCCGCCGGAGAAATGCTCTCCGTCACAGGCGGTGAAATTTTTTCCTGGACAACGCCCCTCTCAAGGAACCCGGACTCATCTCCTGGGAAATCTTCCTGTCGGAATCCCAGGAACGCATGGTCATGGCCGTGGAGGAAAAAGACCTTCCGGAACTCCGGAAGCTGGCAGACACCTTCCAGACGGAACTGACCGTCCTGGGCCATTCCGACGACACGGGAATCCTGAAGGTCTGGCACAAGGGGGAACTCGTCTGCTGCCTGGACAACTCCAAGCTGCATGACGCCCCCATCAAGAAGCTGAAATCCGTATTCACCCCCGGCAAGGCGCTCACGGGCCAGCTCCTCCCGGACAAGGACCTGAACAAATCCCTGGAAACCGTGATGGGAGACTTCGCCATCGTTTCCCGGGAACCCATCATCCGCGAGTACGACCATGAGGTGCAGGGCAACACCATCCTGAAGCCCCTGGCGGGCGCGCAGGCGGACGCTCCGCAGGACGGCTCCGTGGTGGACATCGACGGCTCGGACAAATGCATGGCCATGGCTTGCGCCATTCTTCCGGAATGGGGTAAAACGGATCCCCTACGCCATGGGTACCGGTACCGTGGACGAATGCGTGCGCCAACTCATCCTGGTAGGCTCCAATCCGGACAAAATCGGCCTTCTGGACAACTTCTGCATGGGGAATCCGGAAGATCCGGCGGAACTCGGCCGCCTGGTGGAATGCGTGAAGGCCATCGCCAAGGCGGCGGACGCGTACAATGCCCCCCTTCATTTCCGGCAAGGACTCCTTCTACAACTATTTTGAAACGGAAAACGGCCCCATCAACGTGCCTGTCACTTTCCTCTGTTCCGGCTTCGGCGTGGTGGAAAACCCGACCACGTCATCGGTTCTTCCCTGAGGCGGAACAATAGCCTGCTGTACCTCATCGGCCATACGGAAGATGAGATGGGAGGCTCCTGTCGTCCTGGGCGGCGGGTTCAGCTACGGGGACTACGTCACCAGCGGCCGCCTGGCCCAGCTGGAAACGGAACGCTTCCTGGGGATGCCCTGCAGCGGCATCATGCCGGAGGAGGCATGCTCCTGGGCATCTGCAACGGGTTCCAGATTCTCACCAAACTGGGCATTCTTCCTGACTCCAGCCTGATTGACAATAAAAAGGAACGTTTTGAATGCGTCTGGGCCAAACTGGTGAAAGTAGCCAAAAACTCTCCCTTCCTTCAAGGCCTGCCGGATGAATTCGAACTGCCCTCCGCCCATGCGGAAGGGCGCCTGGTCACCCGCCCCGGAGATGCGGAAAAATACCTGGCTGCCGGAAATGTGGCTCTCCAGTACGTAGACAACCGCGACGGCTGTGAATGCAGCATCGCCGGCCTCCAGGATTCCACCGGGCGCGCCATGGGTCTGATGCCCCATCCGGAACGCTTTCTGCTGCCCCGCCACCACTATGACAAGGACTGGGCCGGCAATGAAGACTGGGGCTGGGGGTACTTCCTCTTCAAATCCGCTTTTGACGCCCTGAAATAAAGGTTCATTCCCCATCAACCGCTCCCCCGCATTCATTCCATGACAGATACGGCTCTCATCGGTTCTTCCTGTGCCCTCGGCGTTTTCTGGTCCTCAAACGGTACTTTGACTACCTGATTGATGAAACCAACCTGTCCCTGCTGCGCGGCAAGGAATTCGGGCAGGCCGTCATTATCTGCCCCTCCCTCCGGGAAGGGAGCACGGCTATTCGGCGGAATACGGCTCCCTTTCTGGCTCAGGTTAAAACCCTGATTGATCTCCTGCATGAGGTGAAGGCGGAACGGGTGACCTACATCACCAGCATTGATACCCAGCCGGAAACGGAAATGAACTTTCTCCCTTGCTCCGTGAACCGGAAGACGAATGGCTGGCGGCTCTGGTGGAGCTGAAAGACTTCATCAACCTCCGGTTCGGCCGCGTGCTGAACGTTTACCTTCCGGAAGTCACCGGAACGGGAGCCGGCATGAGTGTGGCGGATCTGCTGGCGGAGGTTCCGGAGGGAACGGAAGAGCTGGACGTGGCTCTGCTGGAGCGCCATCAGCTTTATCCCATGCACCGCCTGGTCAGGGACGTGGAAAAAGCCTGGGAATGCGGCATCTTTTTCCGTGAATCTGGTGCCGGAACCCGTCACTGCCTTTGAACTGGTGGAGCAGTGCTTCCCTGCCCTGGTCAACCGCCTCCCCCGTCGCGAAGGAAACGGACCCGTACGGAAGCGCCAGAACATCCGTTTACTCCACTCAATACCACGATCCGGACACCGGTTATATCATGGACAAGCAGGACGTCCTGGCGGGGCTTTCCCCGGACAAACAGTCCTAGCCCCCGGTCAAAAAAAAAACTTTTCCAGGCCCCGTCTGCTTCCTGCGCAGTCGGGGCTTTTATTCCCCGCCCTCAAAAAGAGCTCCACTGCAGGAGCCGTGCTTTCCTGTTGAGCGCATGCCGGAACGGTGCTATACAAAAGCCATGAAGATCAGCGACGACAGCCTTGAATTCTTAACGGAACTTCTGGAAACCCCCAGCCCTTCCGGCTTTGAAATAGACGCTCAGCGCATCTGGGCGGACGAACTGCGCAAATATACGGAATACGTCCAGTGCGACCCGGAGAAAGGAACCCAAGATTTGGGAAATTTACGTTGACGTAGGCGCCTCCTCCGACAAGGAAGTAGCGGAACTCGGCCTGCGCGTGGGACATGTGGGCGTTTACTGCGACGGCCCCATGCTGATGAATGAAAACAAGCTGGTATGCCGGGCTCTGGACAACCGTCTGAGCGGCTTCATCCTGTCGGAAATAGCCCGCAAGCTGTGCAAGCTGAAAAAGCCCGTCGCCTGGAACGTGGTGCTCGTCAACGCCGTGCAGGAAGAAGTGGGCTGCATTGGCGCGGGAATGATTACCCACCGCCTGCGCCCGGACGCGGCCATCTGCATTGACGTGACTCATGCCACGGACTCGCCCGGACTGGACAAGGGCAAATTTGGCGATATCAGGCTTGGCGGCGGCCCTGCGGTCATCCACGGCACGGCCAACCATCCCAACCTGGTGGCCCGTCTGGAAATCGTGGCGGACAAGAACAAAATACCGCTCCAGCATGAAGCCGCCGGACGCCGCACCGGAACGGATACGGACAGTATCTACATCTCCCGCGACGGCGTAGCCTCCGCTCTGGTGTCCGTCCCCCTGCGCTATATGCATTCCCCGGTGGAAACGGCCTCTCTGACAGATGTGGAAAATACAATCAAGCTGCTGCTGGAACTGGTCAAATCCCTGACGCCGGAAGACTCTTTCGGCCACAGGCTTTAATACGGAGTATACGGCGGCATCGTTGACAACATAAGGACATGAACCGTCCTGCCGGGGAAAGGCGCGCAAAAACGGCCATTTCCCCGGCCTGCTTCCATGCGGCTGCATGGAAGCCCCCTTATATGGAGCAGGGCGTAACCATTGGCCTTGCAGGCGTCCTGCGGCTTCATTCGGTATTACCATGCCCGCCGTCACTACCCGCTCGATGGTTCCCGGCCTCCTCTCCCGGAACATTTTCCCGGAAATTATCCCGAACCGGAAAACGGCAGGAGTCTTTCCTTCCGGTCACATTTCACTAAAATCCAGCCGGGTCACATTAAAATACGTTTTTCCCTTCCGGCAGGAATCCCACAGGAGAATCAGCATGAGGAAAAAGAGGACCAGCCTCCAGGCCACTTCAAAGGGATAACTGGTTACCGCCCTCTCCACGCCGATGCAGTTGCAGGAGAGGGAAAGCCCCCTGGCCCAGCCCTGGACGAATAACGCCACGAATGTGAATGTCAGCGCGCTGCCCAGCAGCGCGGCCCCGGCGCAGGTTCTGCGGAACAGGAGCCCCAGCCCCACCACAATTTCACACGACACCCCCAGGCAGGCCAGGGGGATGCCCCCAGGCCTCCGGGAAAATGGCGAAACGGTCGATCGTCTCCTGAAGCTGGTCCAGATGAAGCAGCTTGCGCACCGCGACGAACAGGAAAAAGCCTCCCATCCCCAGCCGGAGCAGGAGCAGGCAAAAACGGACGATCTTTTCCCTTAGCATCATTGGCGTATTCCGCTTATTCGAAGTGGGTTTGCTGGGCGCTCACTTTTTCATTGCGCAACCTGTTCAGTTCATGGCGCACCTTTTCCAGCTCCATCTGAAGGGATTTCTCCCGTTCGGAGACAGAGGCCGCGGCGGAAGACGGCGTCCCGGCAGCTTTCTTCCCGCAGCCTACGGCGTCTTCCGTAAAGAGCATTTTCAACCCGGGAGCCTTCGTGTCAAACTTTATAACGCCGGAAACAGGCTTTTGGGAGCCGGGATGCTTCACGGAGGCCCTCACCGTCACCGTGCCGGGCTTGGCGCCCAGACGCACCAGAGCCGGAGCGGAACCCCATTTAACGGGCTGGGTCAGCGTGCCGTCCGGGGAATCCGTCAGCAGCTCGGCAGGACCTTCCACGGAAAAGACAATCTCCTCATCATTCAGGCGCTTCACTGTTCCGCGGCCATCCGTAACCGCCGCCACCACGGCAAACACGTCGGAACCGTTGGCGTACAAATCCACTCCATCTTCCCGGTCCAGAGTCAACCGGATCTTCTCCGCCCTCCGGGCCGGGCGGACTTCATGCCTGACCACCACCTTGCCGCCTATCAGACCTTCCGCCACCAGTTTCACCGCTCCCTCCTTGCCTCCTCGGGCAAGCTTCTTGTTTTCCATGAAATCCCAAGCTTTAGGGAACACGACGGGCACGCGCTTGAGGCCTCCGGGACAGGACGCCACCTTCTTTTCCACCGGGGGTCCTCCGTTGACACTCAGGCGAACGGAATCACAATTGGAAAACACCGTCACGTCTTCCGGAGAAAAGGGAGTGCATTCATTGGCGATGTGCACCACAGGGCCGGAACCCAACCCGTTTCGCGTCTTCTGGGGACGCTGGGACATAAATGCGTAATAGGAGGTTTTGGGCTGCCTGAAAGCATCCAGAATACCGCCGTAGAAGGGATCCGGATGGTAACCGCGCTGATGGTCGAAAGGATGCCACAGGCAGCCGCCGAAATGATAGGCCGGAGCGGCGTTCAGCGTATCGTACGTCGTATATGGGAACGAGGTCTTGAGGTAGTGAAGGGCCTGCACCATCATGGGAGCTTCACCCCAGTGACGGGCTACACGGGAGGTGGAGTTGTGGGCGGACCAGGTATCCACGTTATCACCGAATTCACGGGTAAAATACGGTTTGCTGTTCTTCCGTTCCTTGATGGACCAGTGTTTGTCCCCCGTAACCGGGTGGGCATACAGAACTTCATAATGCTGGCTGCCCTGAGCCACCGCGTCGCAAGCGGTGTAGCATCCCTTGTACGGATATTCCTCATGCACCAGGTCGCGGGCCTTTTTTGGCGAAATCCGCCGGGTAATGAGTTTCATTCAAAATAGGTTCCCACATCATCACGGAGGGATGGTTCTATCCCGGCGCACCATCTGGCGGATATCGTCATACACCCGGTCAGCAAAAGGGCCGCTGCCCCAGAACTGCCAGCCCGGCGTGGCGACGATGACGAAAAAGGCCCAGACGGTCGCAGGCGTCCATGAAAGCCGGATCCTGCGGATAATGGGCGCTCCGGATCACGCGCATGCCTGCCTTCCTCAATTTCACGGCATCCTGCCATTGCAGGTTGTTGGGCACTGCATTCCCAAGCCGGGCAAAATCCTGGTGCCTGTTGCCGCCAATCAGCTTTTCAGGAAACAGGGATCCATTGAGCACCAGCCCCTTTTCCGTAATTTCCACCGTCCGGACACCCACCCTTATGGAACGGTTGTCCAGCAAATGGGCCGGATCTTTGGAATGGTCCCCTCCACCAGCGTCCCATACTTCCACGCTCAACGTGTACAAATCGGGATTGTCCGGAGACCACGGTTCGTCTCCCCGGCAGGATCCACCCCCTTGGGGTCCGTCATCACCGCCTGCACGCGCACCTTCCGTTCCTTGTCTGCCTGGTTGGCCACCTGAACCTTCACCCCCACCTTGCCCTTGCGGGTACGGGGATCAAGAAATTCCGTCCGGAAAAAAACTCCCCCTCCGGCCACAGTTCCGGCCTCGTTCGGGTCCGTGATATACACGGGTCCGGTGGAAATGAGGTACACATCCCGGTAAATACCGCCAAAATAGGAAAAATCCAGGCCTTCCTGGGGTTTGCCGGGGGGATAGGAAGCGTCGTTGGAATTGTCCGCCTTCACGGCGATGACATTCTTTTGTCCCGGTTTCAGCCACTTGTCCAGATTGACAATCACGGGAAGATATCCGCCGAAATGCTCCGCGGCCTTCTCCCCATTCACCCAGACCTCGCTCTTTCCCATGATGCCCTCAAAATACAGGGTGTTTCTCCTCCCCTCCAACCGGGAGGGAGGAATAAATGTTTTCCGGTACCATACCGGCCCCTGGTAGTTGGAACAGCCGCTGGCCTCTTCCGGAAGAAGCTCAATGCCGTTGGGGAGGTTGACGGACTCCCAGGAGGAATCGTCAACATCCGGGCTGGCCGCTTCCTCCGGTGTCTTCTCTCCCTTGAACAGTTTCCAGCCCACATTCATGCCGTAAACGTCCCTTTTCGTTACGTTTTCCGGCAGGCGAAGAGCCCCTGCCACGGAATAGGCTCCCGTAGATGAAGCGGCCTCCTCCTGATCGGAAACCGCATCGGCATAAAGGGAAAAAGAGCCGGCCAGACATGCCGCCGTTATGAGAATGGTAGTGACTTTCATCATGGAATAGGGGAATGCAAAATTAATATACGGAGCTCCCCCGGCGCCATCTTTCATTCATATAATACATCCTTGCGTATAATGCAAATACATATGTCATCCGGCATCTTCCGCTTGACCTGGAAGGCATGTTTTTTCATAGTCGACTCGCCCTGTACGGGATTATCCCGCAGCCCCGGTCCGAGTGCCAGGTTTTCAGTCCCGTGAAAAGGAAAAAAAGCGAGGCGTTCCTCCACCGGCTGTCTCAGGGCTATGCCTTTATCCACTAGTTTTTTATGTCATCTTTCTTTCAGAAAATTGTCAAACTTTTCTCCTATGACATTGGCATTGACCTGGGCACCGCCAACACCCTGGTCAACGTCAAGGACCAGGGCATCGTTCTGCGCGAGCCTTCGGTCGTCGCTGTCAAGGGGACAAGGTTCTGGCCGTGGGAGACGAAGCCAAGCGCATGCTGGGCCGCACCCCCGGCTCCGTCACGGCCATCCGGCCGTTGAAGGACGGCGTCATCGCCGACTTCTACATCACGGAGGAAATGCTCCGCTACTTCATCAAAAAAGCCACGGCCAGGTACTACCTGATTAAGCCGCGCGTGCTCATCGCCATCCCCTCCGGCATTACGGAAGTGGAACGCAGGGCCGTCAAGGAATCCGCGGAAGCGGCCGGAGCCCGCCGCGTGCATCTGATTGAAGAACCCATGGCCGCCGCCATCGGTGTGGGCCTTCCGGTTCAGGAAGCTGCGGGCAACATGATTGTGGACATCGGCGGCGGTACGACGGAAGTGGCGCTTATTTCCCTTTCCGGCATCGTTTACAGCCGTTCCGTCCGCTGCGCCGGGGATGAACTGGACGATGCCATCATCTCCTACATGAGGAGAACCTACAATCTCATGGTCGGGGAACGTACTGCCGAAGACATCAAAATCCGTATCGGCTCCGCCTATCCCCCCCGCCTCAGGAACTCTCTATCGAGGTCAAGGGCCGCGACCTGGTCGCGGGCCTGCCCAAGACAGTGACGATTCGATCGGAAGAAGTGCGTGAAGCTCTCACGGAACAGCTCAACACGATTGTTGACGCCGTGCGGACGACTTTGGAACGCTGCCCCCCTGAACTGGCCGCCGACCTTGTGGACCGGGGGATTGTTCTGGCTGGAGGAGGCGCTCTGCTGCGCGGTCTGGACCAGCTCCTGCATGAACAGACGGGACTGCCCATCCACATTGCGGAAGACCCTCTGAGCGCTGTTGCGGAAGGTACCGGGAAAGCCCTCCAGGAACTGGACTTCTTCACTAATGTTACTGATGCGGAAGACTAAAGACGGAATCTCCGGAGCAAGCGCTCCGGCCTTGCGTCTGCCGTACTGCCGCATCACATCAACGCAACTGCCTGCATGATTCCTTTCCGGCCATCCCTACAGCTTCAACTCCAGCCGCTCCTGACGGGAGACGGGCCACCGGAAACATTACGGGCAATAGCACACCCTAGCTTATTCACACCCCGTGTTTACAAAAAAATGCTTAAAAAAAAATCAAACGGGCCTTCGGCTTCGGATCCTGCGATCCCATGGAAGGCTCCACTATCATCATCAATGCCGAAAAGCTCGAACGCCGCGTAGCCCTTCTGGAAAACGGCGTATTGGAAGAATACACCATTGAGCGCGAAGGCGAAGACAACATCGTAGGCGGCATTTTCAAAGGCCGCGTCAAGAACATCGAACCGGGACTCAAAGCCATGTTCGTGGACATCGGGCAGGAAAAAAACGCCTTTCTGCACTTCTGGGACGCGCTTCCCGCTGCACTGGACTCCAGCCTGGAAGAAATCGAACGCGAAGGCCGTCCGAAAAAAAACAGCAGCGCAAAATCACGTCCAAAGACATCCCGGACATCTATCCCATCGGCTCTGAAATCATGGTGCAGGTCACCAAAGGACCGATCGGCACCAAGGGGCCCCGTGTCACAACGAACGTATCTCTGGCGGGACGCTACCTGGTCCTGATGCCCTTTACGGACCAGTTCGGCATCTCCCGTAAAATTGAAGACCCCAAAGAGCGCCTGCGCCTGCGCCAGATCATGCAGAAACTGAATGTTCCGGACGGAATGGGCATCATCATGCGCACGGTGGCCCAAGGCCAGCGCTACCGCCACTTTGTCCGCGACCTCGCCATGCTGCTGGAACAATGGTACAGCGTGGAAGAAAAAGAGGCCAATCCGGCCCCCGTCTGCGTGTACAAGGAACCGGACCTGATTGAACGCACGGCACGGGATTTCCTTACGGACACCGTAGACAACATCATCTGCGACAACGCGGAAACCACGGAACACATGCGCGCCATTGCCGGAAAAATCTCGCGCCGCGCCAAGCGCCACATCCAGCACTTCCCCGTGCGCACGCCTATCTTTGAAGAACTGGGAATTGAAAAACAAATCAATGAAGCTTTCCAGCGCCAGGTGCTCCTGCCCTGCGGAGGCTACCTGGTGATTGACGAAACGGAGGCGCTGATCGCCATTGACGTCAACACCGGACGCAACAAGGGCACCAAGGATCTGGACAAGACCATTCTGGATACCAATCTGGAAGCCGCCTATGAAATCGCCCGCCAGCTTCGCCTGCGCAACATCGGCGGTCTGGTAGTGGTGGACTTTATCGACATGCGCCACAGGAAGGCCTGAAACGGGACAAGGCAAAAACCCAGGTACTGCAGATCACCCCCATCGGCCTGATGGAAATGACGCGCCAGCGGCTCAACGAGAGCCTCCGGGAATCCGTTCATGATCCATGCCCGTACTGCGGAGGCAGGGGCCGCGTCAAGTCCGTGATGACCATGAGCGTGGAAATTCAGCGGCAAATTTACGCCTGCATCCAGAAATACCGGGACACCATCGGAGACATGGTTATCGTCGTCAACTCGGAAGTGCTCTCCCGTTTCAAGAATGAAGACGCCAGCCTGCTCATGGAACTGGAACGCCAGCACAGCGGAAGGCTGATTTTCCGGGGCGACCACAACCAGCACCGTGAATCCTTCGCCATTTACGACGCCCGATACGACAACAAACCCCTCTACCAGTCCGGGCAATAGCCTGAAAATCAAATCCGGCTTTCCGGGCCGGGCGATACCCTCGCCCGGCCTTTTTACGCCGCCATGAACAACATCCCCACTTCCCCCAACGACCCCGTCAACACGGACATTCTGCTGGTGGCGGAAGACCGCATCAAAGGGTTCCGCCGCCTGCCCTTCCACGCCATTTCCGAACAATGCGGACATCCTGTTCCGGTGGTTATCCAGCGGCTGAAAGCCATGATGGAGGCCGGAGTAGTGCGCCGCGTGCGCCAGACGCTGCTGGCGACCAAGCTGGCCCAGGGAGCCCTGGTGGCCTGGTCCCTGCCGGAGGAAAAACTGGATGCCGCTTTTGACTGGATGAAGGAGCTGGACCCTTTTACGGGCCATGTGGTGCTCCGCAATACGGATGCGGCCAACCCCGGCGCCAACTACAGGCTCTGGACCACGGTCAAGGTGCCCGTGGGGTGCGGTACGCCGGAGGAACACTGCGGCATCCTGAAACGCCATATCGGCGCAGACGGTTATGTTCTGCTGCCGGCACGCGGCGTCTTTGCGCTGGGGGTGGGGCACATGCGCCGCAGGGGACTCAGGCCCGGAGAAAAAACTCCGGAACCGGCCCCCATGCAGGAAACGAAAACCGTATCTCTTTCAGAACTGGAATGGAAGGTGCTCCTCTCCGTCAAGGAACAGCTCAGGCCTGAGGAAATGGTGGAAGATCCCTGGTCCCTCCGTGCCGCCCGGGCAGGATTGGAAACGGAAGAATACTGCCGTACGGCGGAAGAACTGGACCGGAAGCAGGTCATCGGCCGTTTCGCCACTTTTCTGGAACATGTGAGAGCCAAAACGGACGACGGCCCCGTTACCAAATACAACGGATTGTTCCATTGGACGGTTCCCTCCGGCATGGAAATCCGGGCTGGAGCGGAATGCGGGCGCCACATCTGCATGACCCATTGTTATTGGAGAACAGGCGGAGATGTTTTTGGAGGAGCGCAAATCATGGGTGTGGTACACGGATTGGAAAAAAAAGATGCCGTTCTGGAGCACAAGGCGGCGATTGACCGCCATCTGGAGGCTTCCGGCATTCCCATCCTCCACACGGCTGTTTTCTGGGGTGAACGTTCGGAAATCAAGCCTTCCGAGATTTCTCCGGAACTGTATAGGAAACGGATGGAAGAAGTAAACAAAAGCTCCCGTTCTGCAGTAACTCCCTTCTCCACGCCCGCCTCCGGCGGTCTTCCCCTGGGGTAGAACAGCTTTTCCCTCCGAACTCCCGCGAATGCCGTCGCGAAGGCACAAGCATTTTTAATGCTGCAACTGAGATGCCGGCTGTTTCCCCTCCCTCCGTCCTGCAGCACCGCTTAGTTCCCTATTCCCGGCCTACAGCGGCTTAATACCGTTTTCCCGGACGTTCCAGGATCTTTGATATATTTTCCTGTCAATTCAGGAAACGGGACTGAAGAAATCCGTTTCAAGCCTTCAGGAAGACGCACGCCTCAACCTGATGAGCTATTCATGTTCTCCTTTGCTCCGGCGCTGTTTCCTTTCCGGGATACACCGGGAGAGGCTTCTGCCTGCAGAAACAAAAACTCAACACAAGGGCCGTCTCCCCCCCTTACGGGGAGACGGCCCTTATTAAAAATATCGGCCGGCGAACAACCTGCCGCGAAGCTTTATTACTGCTTTTTCTACGGCTGTGCGGGAGCCTGGTCAGGAGCCTTGGCGGGAGCAACAGCGGCCGGATGCTTGTAGGAAACCGCAAAACCGTCATACTTGGCCGGCAGCTTCCTGTCCGGGAACATCAGTTCATGCAAACGGTACAGGGCAGCCGCTTCCTTGACAGGAGCGGGACGGGACTTCAGCCGTGAATCCGGAATCACAGCTTCGGGATTATTCTTCCTGGATTCCACGGCAGATGAGACGACGGGATTCTCAAAAGAATTTGACAACATCCGGCATGCGCAGGTAGGCATCAAGGAGCGGGCCACGCAGGCAGACGCCAGTTCTTCATCGGAACCATGCAGCAAAACCAGGGCTTCCGCAAAATAATCCAGCGCCTTGTTCCAATCCTGGGCCACCATGGCGGCCGCACCCAGGGCATATTTCATCCGCGCCTGCTGGAGGCGGGTGGCATTCTTTTGGTTGCCACAAATTGGCCCCTCTGACGGGAAACTTGGCCGCCAACCCTTTGACTCCAGCCCAATCCATCATGCGCATAGCGCACTCCAGTTCATAGACAGCCGCCCGGGCGGACAGGCTGTCCTTGATGGAAAGCGTTGAGGCATACTTATTCACCAGAGCGTGGAATTTGTTGCGGGCTTCCTGGTACTTCCGGTTTTCCATAGCCACCTTGGCATCCACAAAGTCGTCCGTTTCAAAAATATACAGCGTCTTGAAGGCGCTGGCCATCTGCTGAAGGACTTTCTGGGATTCCCTGCTCTCCACAAACTGGACCGTGGGTCCATTGGCGGAAAGAATGTAGATATCCGTCGGACGGCCATTCTTGATGGTCGGTGCGGCAACTCTGGCGCGCAGGCGCTGGGGATTCTGGGCATTCTGGGCCATGGACGGAACCAGGGAGGACAGTCCGGCCAATACCATTATTACTGAAAGTGCTTTCATATGATTGATTACTAAACCTCTTGTTATTATTTCTGGCCCTTGGCGGCGCGTACGGCTGCTTCATAGGCGGCAATGTCCGCCCGTTCCTGGCTGACGGCAGGATCGGAACCGAACTTAGCCGTCTTATCCTTCACCTCATTGACCAGGGCGCTGTCCTCCGCCGTCATCTTCTTGCGGTTGGCGGGAGTATCCAGCAACTGCACGTACTGGCTGCCGGCCTTCCAAGCAACGTACCTGTCGGAAGGCTGCTTGCCCGCACCCTGGGACATCGTATTCCTCTTCCACAGCGTATCCATCTGCGCCAGCACGGCGGGGGCGGACCACTTCACGAGCCCCTTGTACGTACCCGTGATGTTCATGAAGTTAATCAACGCCTTGTCCAGTTCATTCTGCTTCAGGTAGGCTTCACCCTGCAAATAGAGGACTTCGGCAGATTCTTCTTATAGGTCTTGTTTTCGCGGTACTTGTCGGCAGCGGCAATGACGGCCGGCCAGTCCTGGCGGGCGGAAGTGAACTTGACCAGATTGTACTGGGCGTCTTCCATGGCTTTGCGGTCCGGGTTGGAGCTGGATTCTTCCTTGCTCAGTTCATCCCTCATCATCTTGATGGCGGTGTCCACCTTGGCGTTATCCTTGCTGCGCCCCAGAGCTACGGCTTTCCCGAAGACCGCATTCTTGCGGTACTTGGACATGCCGTTGATGCGAGCCTTCTTACGCACCGGATCAGGTTCCGACGGGTCCAGGATTTCATCAAAGTAAGCGATGCTTTCTTCAGGCTGGGAAGTGCCGGCCAGGTGCATGCCAAGCTTCACAAGCGTGTACGGGGGCAGATCGGAAGGTTTGAAGTCGCGCTTCAGCTCCACGAAGAGCTGCTTGACCAGACCTTCCAAGGCGGCTTTCTCGGCACGCTGTTCGTCCGTCTCCACAGGAGCCTTTTCATACCGTTCCTGAGTTTGGGCAATAACGGCCATGCGAAGCATGGCGCTCAGCGTCTTGTCTTTATCATTGTCCACGCCGGGGAACCGGTAGAAGTGGTTGCGCATGGCATTGGCATCCAGATTGCGGCCCAGGGCCTGATTGCCGGCCATGTACGTCTTGGTATAGGAATTGACGGCTTCTTCCAGAAGAACGGTCATCTTGGGATCGTCCTTCTTGCCTTCCCTCACAATAATTTCCTGCATCTTGACGGATGCCGGGTCAAACATCTCCTTGTCATCCTTGAAGAATTCCATGGCGGCGGCGGCCAGCTGGAGGCTGTAGCGGCTGCCGGGCTGGTCGCTGTCTTTCCAGTACTCGTCATACCATTTCTTGACCTCGTCCCGGCGCGCCGTCCTGGCCGTTTCCACGGCTTCCTTCGGTTCTACCGGAAGAGGCTTCTTGGTAGCGTTAATAAACAGGTTGTACACGGCCTCCGCAGCGGGACGCTTGTCGCCCAGCTTCTTGGCGGACTCCAGAGCGGCCAGGAAATAGCCTTCCGCTTCCTGCTCATGTTCCTTGCTGCCGGCATACAGATTAGCCAGCAGATTGTTGGCATACGGGAACAGGCGGTGATCTTTGAAATTGTCCACAATTTCCTTCGCATCTTTCGCGGCGAGCTCTTCGTCTCCGGGGTTCTTGCGGTTTAGGTAGTTGAAGGCCCGGTCATACAATACGGCGGCCATATTGGCCTCACCTTTGTCCGGGAAACGGGCAATGTAATTGGTAAAGGACCGGATGGCTTCATCCGTATTGCCCAGGTTCGTGTAGGTTTCACCAAGAAGGTACATGGCCGTTTTCAGATAAGTGCTGTCACGGTATTCCTTCACGAAGCGTTCCAGCACCGGCACCGCTTCCTTATAACGGGAGGCGTCGGCAGCCCCCAGGTTGAACAGGGAGGCTCCTTTGCAGTACAGGGCCAGTTCATAGAACTTATGGGTGGGGTCATCCTTATGCAGCTCCATGACCTTGTCCGCCTGCTGAACGCAGAGATCGAATTTCTTTTCCTTCAGAAGCCCTTCCAAAGACAGCGTATTAAGCATGGGAGCATACTTGGAATTGGGGGAATTCCTTCAGGTGCTGCGCCACAAGCTCGCCTCCCTTGTCCGCTTCTCCCAGCTGCCAGGTGGTCATTGCCAGATAATACAGGTTATCCTCCCCTGCCCGGAGCATCCGGGTAGGATTCATTGATAAGCTGGTAGGCGGCGCGGGCAACCCTTTGGGAACCATGCACCAAGGCCTGGTTGCCCATGAAGCTGAACGTAAAAGCGTCCATGACCTTTCCTTCCTCCTTCATCTTGTTGAACTGGTCGATCAGGGCTGTCACCTTCGCTCTGTCCAGCGTATGGGAAAAAAATCCGTCACGCCAGGCACGGCCCCGTTGGCACGGCCCAGACGATCCAGGGAATAATTGGCATCCGCCATTACTCCGGACTGATCGGGAAGAAGGCCCATCAGCACCATCGCCAGGGAAGCATAATCTTCAGACTCTTTCTGTTTTCCATCCTGAAGCAGGGAACGGGATTTCTCCAGCACTTCCGCAACGTAGCTCACCAGCCGCGGAGTGTACAAAGCCACACGCGTGGGACTGATATTCATCACGGAAGGGTAGTTTTCCACAAACTTCACCGTCTCACTGCATTTGCCGGTCTTAATAGCGGCATCCACCATCGCCAGGAAGCCATTGGTAATAACGGCATCCGTAATGCGGCGGCCCTTGTAGCGTGACGTAACGCAAGAGGTAAGGTTTTCCATTCCTTTTTCAAAAGCAGGCGGGGACATCTTGAAATAGCATTGGGCCAGAAGCCCCTGCACTTCACCGGCATTGACGTTTCTGGCGACAGGATCGCTGCGGTATTCTTTCAAGAATTTTTCCAGCAGCTCCGCGCCCTTGGCAAAATCCCCAAGACGGCAGTAGTTTTCCCCTTCCCGGAACAGGGCCATTTTCACGAGCTGGTTTTTAGCGCTCGGGAACTTGGTGTAACAAGCCTTGAACGCTTCCACAGCTTCCTTGTAATTCTTCAGCTGGGCCAGACAGACGCCCTTCTGGTAATAGAACCAGCCGAAGCCGTCATCCAGCCCCAGCATCTTGATACGGGGTTCATAAACGCGGATGCAGCGATCCACGGCATCCAGGGCCTCCTGCCACTTCCCTTCCTTAATGGCCGTCAGGGCCGTGCGCTGGTAATCGCGCGGGCCATGCTGAGCGCCGGATGGAAGAACCGCCCCGATACTCAGCACGGAAACCAGGCCTGCAGCCAGTGCAGTAGTATAGTTTGATTTGATCATGTGTTTAAAATTCGTTGAAACAGAAGAGATAATAAAACAGGCGCAATATCCGTGCAAATACACGGAATACACCTATCTGTAATGGATTGCGTCATTTTAACAAGATGTGTCAAACTCTAAAGAAGAAAGTTTTATCTTTTTAGTCATCCTTGCAAAAAGTTCTTCCATCCCGCGTTTATCGGGAGCCTACTGCTCCATCATGCCCTTAAGGAGCCTCGAATCCCGTCTGTCAAGATGCCAGAGGCATATTTAACATGGCGCAAACATATCGTCCGCCCAACCGGAATTCCATTTTTCCGGCATCCGCAGCCATACCGGCCTTCTCCCCGGCAACAGCTACCCCTCCCCTCTCAGTTCTCCTTTTTCAACATGAAATCCCATTCGCGAGTTGAAAGGAAATATCATGAAAAAACAGCTATTCTTCCCCACGGGAGGTACGGGAAAATACACTTCCTCCCCGTACTTCCTAATAACAACATCACTTCCCGAAAATCATCAACAAGGATTTTCCTGTTACTGCACAAATAAGATAAAGGCTTCGAGCCGCCTTTCTCTCTGCTCTGCTGCACCCTCCTTCCAATATACTCTTTCCATCTCTCCCGTGAATGAACTGGTTTTCTGAAGCCAGCCCTTCCAATACTCTCCTGAATCCGAATCTCCTGACTGCCTCTCCTCCTCCCAGCCAGACACGGAATGCAATACTGGAAAAAAAACGGCAACATTTCTCCTGAAGCTCCGTTCCCGGACAGAATTCACGGCAATCCGCCCGCCACCTGCGGTTTCACAAAAAAAAAAACGGATTCAGAACCGGGCTATGAAAGGAGTATTGCTCCAGCCAAAACCGCATATCCCAACCAGAACATTTACCGTACAATAAAAAGGGCATGGTCCGGCTCCGGATTTCTCCACAGGGCTTCCCCTCCTTGCCGCAAAATGCTGCCGTATGCGGGCGTCCGTTTCTCCCGTCAATAACAAAAAGCTTCCGCTCCTCTTGGGGAGCGGAAGCTGAGAGTCAATGAAAAAAAAATAAGGGTAATTTATTTTTAGTCGTTCTTAAGGTCGGTCGGTCAGAGCCACCGTTGTAATCCCGGCCTCCGTCAACGCGTTCATGACGTCAATAACGCGCTGGTGGGGAACATCCCCTTCCACCCACAACTGCACTACCGGCTTGGTGCCTACAGCGCTGGCCTCCTGTTTTTTGGCTTCCAGCTGCTGCACGAGCGTCGCCAGGTTGTGGTTGTTCATGTCATTGTCGATCATCAGGCTGTTGTCCTTACCCCAGTAAATAGTACCGTCCTTGATGATGCGGATCAGCGCCGGCTCAATCTGGGAGGCGTTTTCGCCCATGGCTTGGCCCGGCATGGACATATCCAGCTTGCGTTCCTGAATCAGGGAAGTCGCCACAATGAAGTAAATCAACAGAAGGAAACATACGTCGATAAGGGAAGAAATATCCAGCTTGGGATCTTCATCCTCGACTGCCTCTAGTTTTTTATGTCTTGCCATAGCGCGTAATGTTATTCAGCCTTGGTTGCAGGAGAGGAATTCTTGGCAGGCAGAACGGCAAAATCACTTTGATGACACCGCATTCCGCAGCCACGCGGATTACCTCCCGGGACCCTTTGAAGAGGGCCTGCTGGTCTCCGCGCAGATAAAGGCGCGTTTCAAAATCCTGCCTGTCCTTGAAGCGTTCCACAAGGTTCTTGATATATTCCTTGAGTTCGTCGGAGGAATTGAGCGGGGTGCCTACGTCGGAGGACCAGAGAACGCTGGGATCTACGCCGGGCGGCCGCGTGCCCCCGCCTTCCCCATAAACATTCACCACAATGCAGCCGTTGGCGGATTTCACTTCACCGGAACTGCTGGCCGTAGGCATCTGGATGTTCTTATCCTTTTTAACGGTAATGGCCGTAGCGTTCACCACAAAGAAAATCAACAGGAGGAAAACCATGTCGATCATGGGGGACATATCCATTTCCCCATTTTTCTTCTTCAGGCGCTACATTAGCTTTTTTCTTACCCATAAGCTACATTTCGTTGAGGTTCTCCGGCCCGGTTCCGACAGAGCGGATGCTTCCGGGCCGGGCCGTCTGTTCCGGCAATCAGGCCAGGCCTTCGGGGATGCGGGCAAGCTGGGCTTCGGCATTCACCACGTTGATGGAGGTGTTCACCATTTCCTGCACAGTGCCCACGCATTCGGCAATCTGGGCGTTGGCAATGCCCTTCTGGAAGAAGAAGAACGGAGTGGCGATAATAGCGTTGATCAATCCCCAGAACGTCGTCAGAAGAGCCACGGAAATGTCACCGGCCAGCTGGGTGGGGTCCGCCTGGCCGGCGGTAGCCAGCGTACCGAACGCGCCCACCATCCCCTGCACCGTCCCGAACAGGCCGAGCATGGGAGAAATCTGCGCGCAAAGGGCCAGCATGTTGATCCATTTGAACACGGCACGGCTTTCATTGGCCGTAAAGTCGGCCACGGCGTCTTCAATAGCATCTTTGCCGAGGTCTTCCGGACGGGTGGCGTCCACGTTCGGCAGGGCGTAGGCAACCAGACGGCCCAAATAGGTGGGGCTGCCGGCCGCAACTTCAATGGCGGACCGGATGCGGCATTCGGCCATCAGCTGCAACAGAGTGACCTTGAGATCTTCCGGGCAGAATTTTTTTCCTTTTTTCAGGGCTACCATGTTGTAAATCACCAGGAAAATGATGAAAGCTTCCACCAGCATAATCGGAATCATGGTCCAACCACCGGCGATGATCCATTTGTCAAGCATGGTCTGTTCCTGCGGGGCAACGGTTTCGGCGGCTTCCTGAGCGAAAGCGGATGTAGAAAACGCAGCCATCAGGACGGAAGCAAATGCAACGAAACGGAAACCCAGTCTAAAAAGGTTCTTCATAATTTAAGTTATATGGTTGTTCGAAAAGATACTGGTGTATTAAAGCATGCAAATTCAGACTTGCAAGCATCATTTTAGACCCTGTAAAAAAAATCAGACGCCTTCGCAGCCGCTCTCCCGGGCCAGCCGGCTGCAGATGGGGCAGTGCCCCCCGCATCCCCGCGCAGGGCAATTCGGCCGTACAAGACAATACGCAGATGAAGATCTCCCCACGATTTTTCAGGGAAAAGGCTTTTCAAATCGCGTTCCACGGCTTCCACCGTTTTTCCCGTGCTCAGCCCCCACAGCCGTGAAAGGCGGAAAATGTGGGTATCCACCGGAAAGGCGGGAACGCCAAAGGCCTGAACCATGACGACGGAAGCAGTTTTATGCCCCACCCCGGAAGAGACTCCAGAGCAGCAAAGTCGCAAGGAACCTTCCCCTGTATTTTTCCACCAGGATGCGGCTGACGTTCACGATGGCGGATGCCTTCCTTTCCGAGAGGCCGCAGGGCCTCACAATTTCCCGGACCGCCGCCACGTCCTGACGGGCCATTTCCTCCGGGGTGGAAGCCAGGGCGAACAAAGCCGGAGTCACCAGATTCACCCTCTTGTCCGTACACTGGGCAGACAAGAGAACCGCCACCAGCAGCGTGTAAGCGTCGCGATGCACCAGGGGAATGGGAGGAGCCCGTACAGGGACATGAGTTCCTCCTGGACAATGGAAGCCCGTTTTTCCGTATTCATGCCGCCAGATTACCACTCCGCCCGCACGGCGGAAAATAAAAAAGCGCCGCCATGCAGCGATGGCGGCGCCGGGATGAAAAACATGGGTCAGTCGGCCTTGGCATAAAACCCCTTGGAAACGCGGTGCTGCAGGGCCGCATACATGGCGCGGCAGTGCCTGTAGCCGCGGCGGCTGCCGAGCACCTCCAGACTGTTGGCGGGATCTCCCCAGCGGACAATAGTCAGTTCCACATAACGGCGGCCCCACTCCTTCATCAGCTTTTTTTTTGTTGGGCTGGTAAATATCAATGGTTCCGGTGCCGACCAGGGCGCTTCCGTAATCATCAACAACGTAAAGGTAGGGCTGGCCCTTGATGCGGAAAGTAGTCCCCAAGGGATAAACGGACCAGTCTGCAGCGGCGCTGCGGACGGAAGACGTGTATTTCAGCGCCGTACCGACGGCATTCCGGGGGCCGTAGGCCAAATGGTCGCGTTCGGAATGGGTATAAGCCGTGGTGCGCACTACGCGGGTGCGCTGGGCGGGATGATAAAACGGCATCTTGTGCTTGTCGCGCCCCAACTTGGGAAGTTTGGAAGAAGGTGCTGCCGAACGACTGGGCGCCAGGGGCTGGACGAATCCCTGGGCAGTTTCACCTACACGGGCCAAAACAAGAGCGTCACTACTGGATTTCCCCATGCCGGTTACGGCTCCGTTTGTCGAACAGCTGCTGACAAACATGGCCGCGACGGCACAAGACAGGGTGGCAATTATTCTTAAATTCATGCGGTACGAGGTTAGGCGCCATACACATGGCAGTCACTCCGGCAAAACCTTCAGGCCATGTGCGGAAGCCGGAAAATCGGCAACGGCGGCTCTTGGGTACGAAATAATCCCCGCCTTGGCAATCCTTTTTTCCCCTCACCCCCTTCCGAACGGGGAAATTTAATTAATACAATTTATTGAAAATAAATAATATATGAAACATGCCGCATTTTTGTCATATCATGACAGATAATATACTTCCCGAAATACTTTTTTCTATCACACCACGACACACTTTTTTATTTTTATCATATTTCATTTATAATAAAAAATTTACACGCATGAAAAATACACAATCCCTCAAAAATATTCCCTGAAAAAGTTCCAGGGGCTGTACTCCGCAAAGGCGTCATGAGCAAGAAAAACGCGTCTCCCGTTGAACGGATTTCCCTTTGCCGTTCAAGGTTCCACGCGAATCCTAATCGCCCCCTTTCCATATCTGCATTTTCACAGCCCTTCCATGCGGCAGAATGAAGGGCTCAGGAAGAAGAGGTTGGTAAGAGCATACTCTTGTAAGGGAAAACCGGAAAAGTCCGGATTCTGTCGGGCAATGTTCCCGCCGCAGAAACGCGCTATGGGAAAAAACGCGCAAGCCCGGTTGAAAAAAGGGCTCCTCTCCCTTGCCGCTGTCTTCCAAATTCTGGATAACGCTCATATCAGAAAAGCATGTCCAGCCAGAGAAAAATTTTCCCCTCCGTTTAGCGGTATCTAACGAGGGAAGGGAGCTCTTATGGAATTTTCTTCTTTCCCATTCCCTTCCGGGCGGCTTTCCATAAGAGTCCCCGGCGTTTCACCCGGCAGACGGGCACATACCGAATGGGCTGTTGCATCCATCCGGAAATAGATTACACTCCGGAACGAACATGCCCGCCGGCCTTCCTCAACACCTCACGCTGGATTATCTGCGCGCCCTGCTGTCCCGGGGCGTGGAGAAAACCACCGTCACGGAGGAAGCCAGAATGGTCCTGAGAAAATGGGTCATGGACGCGCGCCGGATATCCGGAAGCCCCCTCCCCTCTTCCGTTTACGCCAAGCCTGCCGCAGATGAAACACGGCCGCAACAGCCCACCCCGGAGCAGACGCCTCCAGATTCCGTGGATGAAGCATCCTTCGGCAATGAACTCCGGGATATCCTCAATGGAGTACAGCCTCACAGAACGGAGGAGGAAGCTCTGGTGCCCCGCCATATTTCCTTTGATCTGGAAGGTGAAACGGAGGAAGAAAAACTGTCCTCCCTGCGGGAGCTGGTCGTTAACTGGCCGCCGCTCCGGAACATGGATTCCTTGAGGGAGACGCCCGTGTTTTCCTCCGGCAATCCCAGGGCGGACATCATGATGGTAACGGACGCCCCCGGCCTGTATGAAGAAAAACAGGGGGTTCCCCTGGCCGGGCCTTCCGGACAAAAGCTGGACGCCATGCTGAAAGCCATGGGGCTTTCCCGTTCCGATATTTATCTGACCCATCTGGTCAAATACCGCCCGGCCCTCCCCAGGCAGCTTACCAACAACCGCCCGCCTACAGACCGGGAGATAGAAATTTCCCTGCCCATTCTCCGGGAGGAAATCATGCTGGTGCGCCCGAAAGTAGTGGTAGCCCTGGGAGCCATCGCAGCCCGCGGCATCCTCCAGTCAGGAGAGACGCCTCTTTCCGCCCTGAGAGGCATCTTCCACACAGCTTTCAACACGCCCGTGCGCGTTACTTATAATCCCAGTTATCTTCTCCGCACGGAAGATATTTCAGAAAAGCGAAAGGTTTGGGAGGATATGCTGTGTGTCATGGAACAGGCAGGTCTGCCCATCTCTGAAAAACAACGTTCCTACTTCCTGCCCAAAAAGTAATATATGGATTATTTAAACAGTATTCTGGGGCGCAAACGCGCCGATTTGAAAAAACTTCTTCCCCTGGAAGGGAAATTACGGGCCTCCGCCATCCAGCGGAATGATTACGCGGGATTCCGCACCGCGGTGGACCTTGGGGAAACCCGCCTCTCCGTAGTTCCGGAAATATCCAGGGTGCATCCCGCCCTCCGCCTCCAGGAAGGAGTACAGGATATCCGGCACATGTACGGCATGTTCCTCCAGGGCGGAGCGCAGGGCATTTCCATCGCTGTGGAACCGGAAGTATACGGCGGGTCATGGGACATGGTTTCCACTGTTTCCAGAATCAGTTCCATTCCCGTCATGGCGCGCGACGTGTTCATTCATCCCGCCATGATCTGCCAGGCCATCGTCTCGGGAGCGGATGCCGTCAACCTGGTGGCGGCCGCCCTGCCGGCAAAGGATTTGTCGGAGCTGTACCGCATGGCTTCCGGGCTGGGACTGGACGTAATGATGGAGGTCCATACCCTGAAGGAGCTTGAAACCGTCATGGACCTGGAAGCGGGAATTCATCTGCATCAACAATGCAGACCCGCACACTCTCCAGGCCAATCCTGCAGTCACGGAGAAACTCATTGAAGAAATACCCGCCTCCGTCACTGTCCTGTCCGCAGGGGGCATCCGCACCGTGGAAGACGCGCGCCGCATGCTGGACGCAGGAGCCAATGGCGTTCTTCTCCAAGACGAACTTGCCCGCATGGATATTCCCCAGGATTTCATGGAGGCCATTCTGGCTCTCCGGGCGGACTGATTTTCCCCTTACTATATTATAATAGAAAAGACATCTGCATCCGCACGCATGGGGAAATGCAGGATTGGAGAAATTGCTCCGCCACTGCCGGCAGGACTCCGTGACCTGGGTTCCATATCCTCCGCGTTTTCATCCCGCCTTTCCCTGTATTTTCATGAAACGTACAAATCCTTCGCCCCGAATGCCCCGCGGATATGCCGGAATTCCGGGGGCTTCCCTTCCCTGTACAGGACTTCCACAACATCGTAGCGGAAATTCACCGGTTCCGGAAGCAGGCGAAGCCATTCCGCCGCTCCCCGGCGTATCAGAGCCCTTTTGCGGGCATTCACAGCGCGTCGGGCACCTCCATAACCATTCCCCGTACGGGTTTTCACCTCCACAAAAACCAGGCACTCCCCTTCCCGGCACACCATGTCCAGCTCTCCGCCTCTGACGGGACGCCAATTTCTCCTCAGGATAACGCACCCTTCCGCACGCAGGAAGGAGGCCGCAGCCAGTTCCCCGTACATTCCCAGCCATGCCGTATCCCGCTTACCCCTGCTCAGGGATGGACAGTTCCATTTGTGAAACCGGCGCAAACGAGCGGCGATGGAGCGGACAGGGCCCATGCCTCCGCAGAGCTTCCATATGGGCTTTCGTACCATATCCTTTGTGTTTTGCAAAACCGTACTGCGGGTAGGAAGCGTCCGCTTCCGTCATCATGCGGTCCCTCGTCACCTTGGCCAGAACGCTGGCGGCAGCTATGGAAAGGCTCCTGCCGTCCCCCTTTACAATGGCGCGGTGCGGCACAGGAAGCCCCTTGACAGGCAATCCATCCACCAGGCAGAAATCTGCACGCAGGGCCAGACCTTCCACCGCACGCGCCATCGCCAGATGAGTGGCTCTCAAAATGTTGAACCGGTCTATTTCTTCCACGGAAGCCACTCCTACGGAACACACCGCCTGTTCACACTCCAGAAGAGCCAGAAACAGGCGTTCCCTTTTTGCCGCGGTCAACTGCTTGGAATCGTTCAAACCGGTTAATTCCTCCGCCAGAACAGGCAAAAAATAACAGCGCCGGCTACCACGGGACCGGCCAATGGCCCGCGCCCGGCCTCATCTACTCCAGCCACGCAAAGAAAACCGGAGGCCCGGGCCTCCATCTCAAAACTCATATCCGGATGCGGTTTTTCCTTCATGGCGCTATTCCTCCTCCTGTTCCTCCGGAAGGCGGGCCAGCAGAATCTGCGTGATTCTTCTGCCGTCAGACCCCGTCACCACAGCCCGGTAGCGGCCAATCCGCAATTCCTCCCCTTCTTCCGGAATATAACCCATCCGGCTGATTACGTAACCGCCCAGCGTAGTAACGCCCGGACAATCCAAATCCATTTCAGGCAGGTAATCAGCCAGGTCAAACAGGGTAATAGCCCCATTGACGGCATATGTATCCTTGCCGGTTTTCACAAACTCCCGCATTTCCTCCTGGTCAAATTCGTCCTGAATGTCATCCCCTACAATCTGTTCCAGCACATCATCCAGGAATACCAGGCCGATAGAATCACCGAATTCATCCACTACCAGGGCAAAGTGGGCATGTTCTTTCAGAAAGAACGTGAGAAGACTGTCCAGGGGCATCGTATCCGGCACCACGCGCAATTCACGCCGAACGCTCCTCAAATCCGGATTTTCCCGTCCTACCAGTTTGAGCAGATCCTTGACATGCACCCAGCCCTTCACTTCATCCAGGTGGTCTCCTTCCACCAGCGGAAACCGGGTGTGGCGGGATTTCCGGGCAAGCTCCCAGTTTTCCTCAAAGGGGGCCGTCAAATCCATCACATCCACTTCAGAGCGCGGGGTCATTACGTCCTTGACGCACATATCGTTCAGTTCAAGGGCATTTTTGGAAATTTCCGCCTCCTGCTTCGTCAGCTCGCGGGAACGTTCGCTTTCTTCCACCAGATACATCAATTCATCCGTGCTGTGCACCGTGCACGCCGTGGAGCGGGGATCTATGCCCAGCAGGTATTTCAGCACAAACCGCGCCATTCCGCCCGTCAGGCCAAGAATACCCGTATATCTGAACACCGTATAAAAAGAAATACAGCAGGGGAACCGTCGCCAGGGCGGCCTTGTCCGGATGGCGCATCGCCATAGCCTTGGGGATAAACTCCCCAAATACCACCTGGCAGCAGGCAAAGAAAACAAACGTAACGGCCAGAGCGATTCCGTAAACGGAAACCATGCCTCCCAGCCCCAGGGAAATCAGAAAGGGAGCTGTCAGTTCCGATACAAAAAACGTTCCCAGGAATCCCAGCGCCAGGGAAGAAAAAGTAATGCCCGCCTGACAGGCAGCCAAATAAAGATCGGGATGTTTGGCCGCCTTCCGCGCCCGGGCCAGTTTTTTCCGGGTTCGGGCCGGAACGCCTTCCCCGGCGTGCAGCTGGCTTTCGCGAACCTTCATCAAGGCGAATTGCTCGCCGCAAAAACGCATTCAACAGTAAAAAAGAACAAACCCGGCAACTGCCAGCATTATCCCATCCAGCGCAGGGCCTGAACCGGGCGCTTCAGCGGCCCCGAAGGCCGCAAGAATACTCAGAGGATCCGGATCATTCATTCTGATTCAAATAACATATTCGGATAAGATGGCAGAGATATTGCCCGGCACTTGTCTCACAGTTTTTCATAAACTCCCTTATCCCGGCGCTCCAGCACGGTGAATCCGGCAGCCTTGGCGTCTGAAACGGAAAGAGGCTTGGTTATCTCCGGCACATTAACGCGGCTGATGACCTTACGCACGGGATGCTTGCACACCAGGCATTTTTCAAGCGGAGCACGATCCACGGGACGCCTCAACTCAAAACCGCGGCGGCACACCGGACAGGACTGTCCGGGGTCGTCAGGGTTTTCAGAAATATACACGTATATGGGCATAGCAAAACGCTAGGCTAAATAAAAATCAGCCTAGCGTCAAAATCTTTATAAGGCTGCAACCTTTTCCTCTCCTTACCAGCTGGACTTGGTCACACCGGGAATCATGCCGGCATTGGCCAGTTCACGGAAGGAAATACGGGAAAGCTTGAAACGGCGGATAAATGCACGGCGGCGGCCGGAAACAAGGCAGCGGTTGACCGTACGGGTCGGGCTTGCATTGCGGGGCAGCATGGTTAAACCGATATAATCCTTCTCAGCCTTCAATTGCGCACGCAGTTCTGCATAGCGCTTGACGGTTTCAGCCTTTTTCTTTGTCTCTTGCGATCCAGCTCTTCTTAGCCATAAGTTCGGCGGAATAAGTAGAGGGACGGGGATGAAAAATCAAGCGCTTTTTTTTCGATTTTATCAAATTCAAGTTGTTTTCAATGTCATCCGGCCTTTCCGGCGGTCTTTGCGCACGGAATTGAATACCTGTTTCTTTCACAAATATATCGCGTGAGGAGGCATCCGGAACGTTCGCAACAGGATGGAAGAAGCCGATTTATTTAACTCTTCCTAACCATTATCTCCAACACCCCATGGGAGCATATCTGGAAGGAGTCCATGCAAAACACGCCGACCCTCTGAGCACGAAGGACATTTTCTGATTTTAGAAATATCCCAACAAATAAGGTGATCATGATAAAGATCCGCACCTTGAGGCGCTGCTTGCGCAGGCATGGGCGAGTGTATCATCCCGGCATTTGAAAGCGGAAGCCGGACAGGGATATCTGCCGTAAAAAACGGCCCTTCCTCCGGCGCCTGCAAGGAAGAATGAGAAAAAAAACATGGAGGGCTCTACATACACGCGCCGCCTGTTTCCAATCCATTGAGGGATCAACATTCTTCATCAGGAAGGACACGGCCGGGAACTGGACCATTCACGCAGACTGGCGGCGGAACCGTTCGCCGGGTATGCCTCAACAGAAAATTTCCGTGGGAGTATGAAGAGGAACGCAAGATGCGGTTACCTCTGTAGAGGAAAGCACCCGTTTCATTCCTGTTCCGGATGATGGCTGAATCATTTGCCGGAGACATGAACAAAACCCGGAAGAAGGCAAGATATGCAACGTTCTGCATGGAACACTATTTTCCAATGAGTTCCGGCAGCAATTCCCAGTAAAACTCCGGAAAAAGCTGTGGAAGAAATGAGCGTTGCTTTTCCCGGAAAGGCCGGTTCACCTCCGCTCGGAACCGTTTCATCAAAGCAGTCTCCGGATACCCGGGGAAAAGCCTGCGGCGAAACATGATTTTGTCCTTTCCTCCGGGGGAATGGGGCATCATGTCGCCGCACACTAATCATTGACGTACATGAAAATCGTAGTTGCATACTCTGGCGGCCTTGACACCTCCGTTCTTTTGAAGTGGCTCAAGGAAAAATATAATGCCGAAATCATCGCCTACTGCGCAGACGTAGGCCAGGCGGAAGAACTGGACGGACTGGAAGCCAAAGCCCTGGCGACGGGCGCCTCCAAGTGCTTCATCGGCGACCTCAAGGAAGACTTCGCCACCAACTACATCTTCCCGATGATGCAGGCCAATGCCCTTTACGAAGGCCGCTACCTGCTGGGGACATCCATCGCCCGTCCCTGCATTTCCAAAGACATGGTGGATCTGGGCCATTCGGGAAGGCGCGGACGCCATCGCCCACGGCGCCACCGGCAAGGGGAACGACCAGGTCCGCTTTGAACTGGCCGTCAATGCCCTGGCCCCGAATATCAAGGTCATCGCCCCGTGGCGTGATCCCGAATTCCCGCCAGCAGTTCCCGGGCCGCACGGAAATGATCGCCTACGCGGAATCCCACGGCATCCCGATCCGGCAGTCTCTGAAAAAGCCTTATTCCATGGACCGCAACCTGCTTCACATTTCCTTTGAAGCCGGGATGCTGGAAGATACCTGGTATGACGGCACCACCCCCGCCGACCGTGAAATGTACAAGCTTTCCGTTTCCCCGGAAGACGCTCCGGACCAGGCCGAATACATCCAGCTCCTGTATGAAAAGGGCAATGTCATCGGCATCCAGTACGATGGCCTTGACGCTCTGCTGAAAGAACTGGGCGTCACCCCGAAAGGAGAACGCGACGGGTATACCCTGCTCAGCCCCCTGGGCGTCATGTACGTGCTGAACGCTCTGGGCGGCAAGCATGGTATCGGCCGCGTGGATATCGTGGAAAACCGCTTTGTGGGCATGAAGAGCCGCGGCATTTATGAAACTCCCGGCGGCACCATCCTGCTGGCGGCCCACCGCGATATTGAAACAATTACAATCGACCGGGAAGTGCAGAAGGTGCGCGACTCCCTCATCCCGGAATACGCCACGCTGGTTTACAACGGCTTCTGGTTTGCGCCGGAACGCGAGGCCATCCAGGCCCTGGTGACCAAATCCCAGGAAACCGTCAACGGGGAAGTACGCCTGAAGCTTTACAAGGGTAACGTCATGTACGCCGGACGCCGTTCCCCTCAGTCCCTGTATTCCGAAGAAATCGCCACGATGGAAGGCGGCCACGAGGAACTGTACAACCAGAACGACGCGGAAGGGTTCATCCACCTCAACGGATTGCGCCTGAAGCAATTCAGCCGCGTCAATAAACCCTACGGCAATTAAGCACCCGTAACGGCGCCGCTCTTTATCAAACCGTCCGGAAAAGGTATTCCGGACGGTTTTTTCTTTGCAATAACCTTTTCCTTTCCTGCGTAGTAACCGTTATGGGATTTCTTTCACACGCATTTCTGGCGGCTGCATTTTCGCTCTCCCCGTTTTTGGCATCCGCCACGGCCTTCAAACCCAATATCATTTTTATTTATGCGGATGACCTGGGCATGGGCATGCTGGGCTGCTATGGCCAGAAAATCGTGAAAACACCCAATATCGACCGCCTGGCCAGCCAGGGCATCATGTTCACCCGGTGCTACAGCAGCCAATATTGCTGCCCGGCGCGCGCTTCCCTGCTTATGGGCGTGCACGACAGCCACTCCCATTCCTACACCCAGACAGCGGGAGCCCTGGTCATCACGGCGGAACGGGAAGGCTGGTCCAATGAGCAACTGGAAGAGAAAGCGGCACGGGCAGCACGCATCAAGGCCGCCGAGGGAGAAGTGTTCCTCCCGGAATTGCTGAAAAAAGGCCGGATATGTCACGGGACAGTTCGGCAAGCTGGAATGGGGATTCACCACCTGGCACGGAGAATTGAAAAGACACGGCTGGGACCGCTATGTAGGGTACATGGACCATCAGAGGGCCCATGGCTTTTATCCCTCCTTCCTCTGGAAAGACGGCGAACGCCTCCCCCTGAAAGGCAACACCCATGCCGACGGAGGCAAAACTCCGGAAGACTACAGTCCGGGAGCCACAGAAAAAAAACGAAGAGGCAACAGGGAAGGCAAAGTCACCTACGCTCCGGACGTGATGCTGGCGGAAACCCTTCGTTTCATGGAGGAAAACCGGAATAGGCCCATGTTTATCTTTTTTTCCACCAACCTTCCCCACGGCCCGGTAGATATTCCTCCGGAAGAAAACACGTACGCGGGCTCCCCTGCCATCCGCCAGTATGGCAATGCCAGCGGAACCAACAGGGAATGCTCCGGAGCGGCAGAAGAATACGCTTCCATGGTGGACAAGCTGGACAGGCAGGTCGGAGCCATCGTGGACCAGGTGCGCAAGCTGGGCCTGGACAAGCGCACCATTATCATTTTCAGTTCCGACAACGGGCATGAACTTTACTACCGTACGGATAAAGGCCGCGGCCGCGGGCCCGACTGCCACGGAGGCGTCCTGGACGGCACCGGGGAACTGCTGGATGTTTTCCGCGGCAGCCGCGGCCGCGTTGGGCCAAACAACGCCATGGCCAATCTGGCCGGCCTGAAATGGACCAGCCATGAAGGGGGCATCCGCGTTCCCCTTATCATTTCCTGGCCCGGCACGCTGCGCCATGGAAAGGTCTGCCACAGCCTGGTGGCCAATTACGACCATATGGCCTCTTTCGCCGATCTTGCGGGGATCCGCATGCCGGAAGGCAAAGATGCCGTTTCCTATATGGATATACTGTCCGGCAACTCCGCCAGGCAGCGCGATTATGTAGTCGTGGATCACACCGTCATCACGGGAGACGGCTGGAAGCTTACGCAAAAACAAAATAAACCGTTCCTCTTTCACATAGGCAGGGATCCTGAAGAAAGGAATAATCTTGCGGGAACAAGGAAAGACCAGCTGGAAAAACTCCGGGCCATTTACAGGAAGGAAGTGGGCAGCCCCAGAAAAGACAGGTGAAAACCGGAACCGACCCGGCGTCCCCCTTTTTCCGCCGGGCGTTTTTGCAGGTTGAAACCTGAACGTTCCGCATGTAGAGTTCCCCGGTGAAGAACAATCCCCCCCCCCCCGCCAGACAGCACTGAATTGCCTGAGGAGCTGGCATGCAGGCCGCTCCTTTGCGGAAACCCTCGTGGACCGGGAATGTTCACGAGCTGCGCTTCCACCGGCAGACAGGCACCTGGTGCAGGCTTTGGTCTTCAGCGTATTGCGCAACCAGACCTGGCTGAACCACGTCATCGGAACCCTCAGGAAAGGCAAGCTGGACGTGGAAGCGCGTCTTATTCTCCAACTGGGGTTGAGCTAGCTTTTCCTGCTGGGCATGGCGGACCACGCCGCTGTGTATGAAACCGTGAATCTCGCGTCCGTACGCCTGAGAGGACTGGTAAACGCTATCCTGCGCAACGCTTTGCGGCGGGAGAAAACCATTCTGGAGGACCGGGAAAAACTTCCGCTTTCCATTCATTATTCCACCCCGCATGGCTGGTACGGAGATGGATGGAACAAATGGGGCCGCAAATGACCCGCGACCTGCTCCGCTGGAACAATACCACGCCGCGCCTGTATGTGCGCGCCAATCCTTTGATACCCATGAAAAATATTCCGGCCTCCCTCGCACCGCTGGACCGCGCGCCCGGCTGGTTCTCCGTGGAAGGCCTTCTGCCGCTGGAGGAAATTAAAACAGGCTCCCTTTACGTGGCGGACCCTTCCACCCGTTATTCCATTGATTTTTGGCCCCCCAGCCCGGAGAGGAGATTCTGGACGCCTGCGCCGCCCCCGGCGGCAAATCCGCAGCCATCATCGCCGCTACCAGAGGCAAAGCCCTCCTGACCGCCACGGATCTCCATGAACACCGGCTGCCCACCCTGAAGGAAAACCTGGACAGGCAGGGATCCCCCTTCGTCAGGACGGCGCAGGCGGACTGGTCCCTTCCCTGCCGCACGGAATGGAAGGGCCGCTTTGACGCCGTGCTTCTGGACGTTCCCTGTTCCAACACCGGAGTCATCCAACGCCGCGTGGATGTGCGCTCGCGCCTGACTCCGGAGGAAATCCGCCGCCTGGCCGCGCTCCAGAAGACCATCCTGGAAAATGCCTCCCACGCCGTCAAGCCGGGCGGCAGACTGGTTTATTCCACCTGTTCCATTGACGCGGAGGAAGACGGGCTGCTGGTCAGGGTCTTTCTGCAGAACCATCCGGAATGGACGCTGAAAGAAGAAAAAACTTATCCTTCCCCCCACGAGGAAAAATCGGACGGAGCGTATGCGGCCCTTTTGATCTGTGCTTGACCTCGGCTTCAATTTGTCAACAATGCGTGTTCCTGATTAATATCATTCCATTATGTCCCGCAAACCCATCATTGCCGCCAACTGGAAGATGAACATCGGCCCCGCTGAAGGCGCCCAGTTCATCGAAAGCTTCAAAAACCTTATTAACGGGAAAGACGTCTCGTGCGACGTAGTCATCATCCCTCCTTTCACCACCATTCCCTCCGTGCAGAACGCCCTGGGCGGTTGCTCCTGCATCGCCGCCGGAGCCCAGAACGTCTCCCAGTACGACAACGGAGCCTACACTGGGGAAATCTCCACCAGCATGCTGAATGAACTGGGGCTCAAGTATGTGGTGCTCGGCCACAGCGAACGCCGCCAATATTTCGGAGAAACGGATGCCATCATCAACGCCAAAATCAAGAAGGCCATCGCCGCAGGCATTACCCCCCATTTTCTGCATCGGCGAAACGAAGGACGAACGCCTGGGAGGCATTTTGGAACCTGTGCTGGAAATCCAGCTCAAGGGCGGCCTCAAGGATCTCACCCCGGAGGAGGTATCCAACCTGGTCATCGCCTATGAACCCGTCTGGGCCATCGGCACCGGCCTGACCGCAACTTCCAAGGAAGCTCAGGAAGCCCATTCTTTTATCCGCAAGGTTATTTCCGACGTCTTCGGAGCAGACGCCGCCGCCAAGGTGCGCATCCAGTACGGCGGCTCCGTAAAACCGGAAAATGTGGAGGAACTCATGGCCCAGCCGGACATTGACGGGGCTCTGGTGGGCGGCGCTTCCCTGAAGCCGGAATCCTTCGCTGCTCTGGTAACTTCCGCCAAATAAGCGGAATCCGGCGCCACCCTTTCTACAGGCCGGTCCTTCACGGGACCGGCCTTTTTCATCTCCGGAGCACCGGCCTCGCTCTTTTCACCCAAGAGCGCAGTTTCTGCCTTTTCAAGCGGCCTAAATCGTGCATAATGGCGGGAAATCATGAAAACCCGCTTACTTACCCCACGCAGCAAAGGTTTCACGCTCATTGAAGTTCTCGTAGTCATCGCCATCATTGCCCTGCTGGCAGGCGTCTCCTACAGCATTTATTCCCATGCCACGGAAACGGCGGCCAGGACACGCTGCACGGACAACCTGCGCCGCATTAGCGACTGGGGCAAGGAATTCGCAGGCCAGAACGGCGGGAAACTGCCCTCCAGCGGCATGAAAGACAGCCTCCTGAGCGCCAGGGAATGCCGGAACTGGTGGGACGCACTGGCGCCCATCGTTAATGCGGAACAACCCGACTTGATCGCCCGGAACGCCAAGGAACCCAACATGCTCCCGGACACGTTCCGCTGCAAAAACGACAAGCGTCCGGAAATCCTTGGAGCGGAGGATGCCAACCTTCCCGCCGGGCCGAACACCATTTCCTACACCAGCTGGCTGGACAACCGGAAGGGACGTCCCATGAATGTGGCGCGCGGTCAGGCCCTGCGGGGCAAACCCTGGATCAGCGACGGCATCCCGATTGACGGGCGCAGCGTCATCACGGAACAGGATTTTGAGGAAATCGTAGTCCCGGCCCTTGAACGCCACCAGGGAGGAATCATGGTGCTTTATGCGGACGGAAAAATATCCCCCGTTGAGGACCCTACGCTTAACAAAGTCACCCAAGGTTCCTGAACCCCTTGTTTCTCCGCCCGGCGCGGGAGGGAAGCTGCCGGACCATTGCCGGCAATCCAGTGGAATTTTCTTCCCACTCCCACTGATTCGCCTTTACGAAACCGGGATAATCATTAAGGTTAGCGTCCAGATGAATCAGCATGCTCCCTTCCTGCATCCGTACGATGGAATGATACCACTGTCTGTGGCGGGGTATATCCTGGGAACCGTTCTGCTGCTGGCCCACCTGTATGCGCTGGTAAAAAGGCATCAGGTGCAGGCTTTTCTGCTGGCGTCTCCGCGCAACCACCTGCTGGCTCAGATTCTGCTGGCCGGCGGCCTGTTCTGGTTCTTTCTGCTGGTGGCTCCCGAAGGATTGGGCGTGCTGAGCCGCTTTCGGGTGGGGCTGGCGGAATTTGAAGGTATCCGCTGGCTGCTCCAGCTGGCATGCCCCGTCTTTCTGGTGCTGATGGTCACGCAGGTGAAAAACCTGCTCTTTCCACGGGCGCTGGGCATCTTCGGCCTGATGGTGGCGGCTCCCCTCCTCAGTGCCGCCTTCCTTCAGGAGCCAGTGACCAGGCTCCTTATTCCCATCTGGTGTTACATCGTCATTTTCCTTTCGATTCTCTGGATAGGCAAGCCCTACCTGTACCGCGACATGGTCAATAAAATATGCTCCAAGCCTGCTTGGTGGACGCCTCTTTGCCTGGGAGGAATGGCCTATGGAGCCGCCATTCTGCTTTGCGCCATCCTGTGGTGGTAGAGAGGCCGCCCCTTCCGGCACGCTTCATCACGCAGAAAAGACATTCAGCCGCAGGAGAAAGCCTCCGGCAAAAACAGGCATACGCAGGACGGATTTTTCCGGAACGGCCTGTTTTTTCCTCCTGCTGCAAGAATCAATAGCGGTTCCGCTTATTATATATGATATTCCATATTCCTTTCATGTGCTCTACCCTGCGTTCCTCCATCCTGGCCAGCATAGCCTTCTGGCTGCTTACCCTTGCCCCCTCACTGGCGGACAGGCCCAATATCGTCCTTATCCTGGCTGATGACATGGGATGGTCCGACCCGGGCTGCTACGGTTCGGAAATACCCACTCCAGCCCTGGATACTCTGGCCAGACAGGGGATGCTGGCAACCCGGCTCTACACCGCTTCCCGCTGTTCACCCTCCCGGGCCTCCATCATGACCGGCTGCGAACCTCACAAGGTGGACGTAGGGCTCCTGGATGACGACAGCGGGCACCCCGGCTACCGCGGACGCCTGAACCCGGATATCCCCACCCTGCCGGAACTTCTGAAAAAAGCGGGATACCGTACCTACCTTTCCGGGAAATGGCATCTTGGAAAAGTTCAGGGAGCCTATCCATGGGATCGCGGCTTCGACCGTTCCCGCGGTTTGCTGGGTGGAGCGGCAGATTACTACAGGCCCATGCCGGACAGACCCTTCGGTGAAAACGGGAAACTGCTCCGTCCGGAGGATCTGCCGGAGGATTTTTACATGACGGACGATATCACCAAAACGGCTCTGGCCTATATTGACGATGCCGCCAAAAGCAGGCAGCCCTTCTTCCTTTACGTGGCTTATACGGCTCCGCATACACCCCTCCAGGCCCCCCGGAGGGAAATAGAAAAAATGCTCCCGTTCTACAACGGCAAATCCCCCCATGCCATCGCTTCCAAAAGACTGGAAAAACAAAAGCTGCTGGGAATCGTCCCTCCTACAGCCAAACTGGGCATGGCCGGCAAATTCAATCCAGAAGGCTATGGAAAAACTTCCGCAAAGCGGAAGGATTATATTGCCGAATGCATGGCCGCCTACGCCGCTCAAATCGCTATCATGGACCGCGGCATAGGCCGCATTCTCGCGTCCCTGGAACGTCACCGCCTCAGTGACAATACTATCGTCATGTTTTTATCAGACAATGGCGCAACAGCGGAAATACCCCAGAACAATAAAAACAAGAAGACTACCCTCCCCACAGGCCCACTGGGAGAAGTCGGATGCAGGGACGGATACGGCCCCATGTGGGCGGCTGTGTCCAATACCCCTTACCGCCAGTATAAAATAGAAACCTTTGACGGAGGGCTGTCCGCCCCCTTCATCATTCGCTACCCTTCCAAAATACGTCCGGAATCGCGCTACCACTCGCCTTTCCTGCTCCAGGACATCGCCCCAACCTGCCTTGCGTGGGCCGCTCTCCCAATTCCGGCCCATATGGACGGCAAGCCGCTCAACACCTACTGGAATAATCCTCCGAAACTTCCTCCGTCCAAGGTGTGGGACTTCATTCCCAATACCTGCCCTCCCCGCACTATCTTCTGGGAACATCAGAGAAACCGGGCGGCCCTGACAAGTCAATTCAAGCTGGTGGCCCCCAACCGAGGCCCTTGGCAGGTGTACGACATCAGGGACAGGACGGAACAGAAAAATCTGGCATCCAGGTACCAGACGCTTGTAGAACAATTGTCCGCGCAGTACAGGAAATGGGCGGCGGAAAACCATGCCGAATGACACGGCACGGCAGGAAAACGGGCATACGCGCCCTAAACGTTTCTATGGGAATCCCCTTCCGGAAGAAAATTCTGATTTCCGTTTCCTCAAGTAACGGAAAACGGCACGTGATTCACCGGGAAAGAAAAAGCAGGGAATAACAGTTATTCCCGTCCGCGGCAACATTCCTGCCTCCCGGGCATTCCGGGAACCATTCATTATTTTCACACTCCTTGCCATCCTTTCCCATGAAGGGGAATTGCATAAAAATCCGCTTCTTCATTAGGATTTTTCCTATGCCCTATTTTTTTTTGCCCTGTAATCAAAAAAAATAATTCCTTTATAAGGTTAAAACTAGACAAAACACCGCTGTTTACCAAATCATTTCCCAAAAGGAAAACTCTTCTTTTTTCTCTAACAATTATTGGAATAAAAGAATCCTTATCATTCAAAGAAATATCGTATTAGAATACTTCTAAATTAGCAAAAAACTCATTGATTGTAAATAAACTTAATTTAAAATGCCATAAGAAAAAACCTTTCTGCACCTTACCTCCGTTCTGTACTGCCGTCACACCAGATATGGAATATTTTTGATAATCAATTCATAACACACCTTTAACAAAACTTGCACAGCGTCTTTTTATGTTCAAAGAGCCCTCTTTCCTCAAAAAAGCAAATCTGTTCCAGCCTATTCTGGTTGTCGTGATCTCCATCATCGGAGGGACTCCCATGGAAGGAGCCAATACGGGGAAAATAGTCCTTTTGATCATTCTGGGCGCCGCTTTCATTGTATGGCATGTGGAATGCCAGAGACTGCTCAACAGGAACCGGGAAACCAGGGAGCATGCCTGCGCCCTGAAAAACCGCAGTGCGGCTCTTTACAAAAAAACTTACGCCGCCCTGAGCGGAGAATACGAAAACTTCGCCAATAAACTGAATGGAGAAAGTTGCCGGGAGGCAAAAACGGACGGTTCAAGGGGGACGACGGAAAGCTTCAACGGGGCCTGCCTGTTCCTGTGCTCCACCATTGCCGCTGCGCTGGCTGAATATAAAAACTCCCTTGTCTTTGAAGTGCTTTATATTCAGGCAGATCGGCGGAAAGACCAAACCTTGCTGCACGTTACAGGCTACGCACAGGGAGAACACAATAACGACACCCCTTCCCTGCTGGCACAGCCTCCGCGGCCCGTAACGAAAACACCCGCCATGCTGGATGAACAATTATTCGCGGAACGCCACCTCAGCCCCCTGGTTCTTTCCAACCCGGAAGAAGTGCAGCGCAGCTTTTTCCGGAAGCGCAACCAGCCTCCGGAGGAAAAATACATGCAGTATCTGGCCATTCCCGTCCTGAGCAAGAGAAATGAAATCATCGGGCTTATCGAAATCGCCGTTAAAAAGAATCCGTTCATTTCGCCCGTCACCATGCTGGAAGCTCATGAATTGGCCGACGTTAAATCATGGCTGTACCATTTAAAGGACCATTTCCTGTTGTTTCATGAAATAGAACGCGCCGTCCGGGATGGATTCCCATGACGGCAGTACGGACAGAATAGCCTGCTACGCCCGGCGCCATATTCCTTAAAAATTTCCTGGAATATATATTCTGGCATATTTACAATCAACTACTTCTATCTTTTTAACCAGAACGGTTACCGCCATATAATGCTATTAACCTGTAAGTGAAACAGATAGCACTTGGGTCATTTTCTGCATCTGAAACAAGAAAGAAAAAACCCTGTAAACTATTGGGTCTACAGGGTTTCAAAAAAGGAATGGTACTTGGACCGGGACTCGAACCCGGGACCAATAGATTAAAAGTCTACTGCTCTACCAACTGAGCTACCCAAGCACTTACCCTTGCTGGAAGGGCGCAAGCAGTAAACACCACACCCCCTTTCATGGCAAGCGTAAAATGGAAGATGGACAAAAAAAGATCAGGATTCCATGCATTCCAGCCATCTCGCACGCCATTCGGCAGGAATACGCGCAGGGCGGCCCTGCGGCATCTGGATCAAGGCCAGCTGCTGATGAGCCCTGACCAGAAGATCATTATTGGAAGCGCGCCGCATTTCAAAATCGCACCAGAAACGGGCCCGGTCCACGGATTGAAGCCATCCCGTCGTCAAAATGGTGTCTCCCAGAACGGCCGGACGCACATAGTCAATCTCATGGCGCACCACCACGGCAAACTGCTGCAAATCGCTCATGGTTTTGTAATCCATTCCCAATTTAGCGCCAAGTTTGGTACGGCAGGCCTCAATCATGCGCAAATAGGCCAAGTTATGGACTACTCCGCCACAGTCCGTATCATAAAACATGACTTCATCTTCCGTATGAAACATCAGCTCCGGATTCATGCCTGCCATTGTAAAAAGGAAACAGGCGGGCTGAAAGGAAATTCCGGTTCAGCCGCGCCATGCATGATGCGTCCGCGCCAGCGTCAGCACGCAAACGGAAGCAGCCCCGGCGCGGAGGAGCAGACGGGCGCAGGAATCTGCCGTGGCTCCGGTCGTAAAAACATCATCCACCAGCAGCACATCCCTGCCCCTGACGGAGCTGCGTTTCATCCTTTTTTCATCCGCTGCATAAATTTTACGGGCATGTCTGAGCCGCTGCTCCCGCGACAAGCTGGCCTGGGGAAGCGTATCCGGCAGGCGTTTCAGCACGCCGGCATACGGCCAGCCCAGTTCCTCTCCCAGTAAAACCGCCAGTTCCTGCGCCTGGTTGTACCCCCTTCGAGCCTGTTTGCCGCGGTGCATGGGCACGGGAACGAGCAGGCGTTTTTTCCCGCCGAACCAGTGAGGATTTCCACGCACTGCCTCTGCCATCATCTGCGCGAAGGAGCCGGCCAGATGAACAGCTCCCCCATATTTGAAAGCCAGCAGAAGATCCCGCAATGATCCCGTATTCACATACACGGCACGGGCTTCCTCAAAAGAGGGGAGAAACGCCGCGCAGCGGCGGCATAATCCGGACGGGATGCAGGAACCCTCCGCCGGTTCCCCGCAGACGGCACAAAAGGGAGGCTCGACAGGCACGAAACTTCCGCGGCAGTCCGGGCAGACATGGCAGCCATCCAGGCCGCCGCGCCCGCACAACTCGCAGACAAAAGGATACACCCAGGAAAGCCATTCCCTGGCAACCGCCCTCAGCATTCCCCGCACGGCAGAAAGTTGAAAGAGGCTCCTATCGTCCGTCTCTCCCATCGGGGAAGTCGGCGTCCTCCTCTTCCGGCATCTCTTCCAGAAGCTTGTCTATGGTTTCAATGAAACGCCATGGGCACCGCTTGCGCTGGTATTTACGCCACAGCACATCGCGCAGAGTCACCCAGTGAGCCCGCGTCAATTCCACACGTTCCCATTCCACATCGTCACGTTCCGCACGGCCCACCTTGGGGGCGCACTCCAGCTTCCATTTGCCGGCATGGTGGCACGCCCTGTACACCAGGGTTCCCTCTTCCGTGCGTTCTTTCCACGTGTGAACTTCCATGGAGGCGAGTGTAAGGAAGAAGCGTTCCGGGTAAAGAGGAATTTTTTCTAGTCATCCGTCCTTGCGCGATTAATATGGCTCCGTCATGAACGACACTGAAATGATCGAATGCCGCGAGCCTGCCCTTCAAATGCAGCGCCTCATCGCCATCATGAAACGTCTGCGCGCCCCCCACGGCTGCCCCTGGGACGCGGAACAAACCCACCATTCCCTGATTTCCAATATGATTGAGGAAGCCTATGAAGTCGTGGACACCATTCAGCGGAATGACTGGACGCAGCTGAGGGAAGAATTGGGCGATGTTTTGCTTCAAGTGGTTTTTCATGCGGAGATTGCCCAGGAAGCAGGGCGTTTCGATTTCAATGACGTGGCTGCGGAAGTAAGCGAAAAACTCGTCCGCCGCCATCCCCATGTATTTGCCCAGTCCAAGGCGGACACGACGGATGCCGTATTGGCACAGTGGGACAAGATCAAACGCCGGGAAAAGGGAGCGGAAACAACCCCGTACCTGCATGGAACAGGCAAGGGGCTGCCTCCCATGCTCCAGGCATGGAAGCTCCAGAAAAAAGCCGCCAAAGTAGGATTTGACTGGACGGACGCCCAAGGCGCCCTTGACAAGGTGAAGGAAGAAACCGCGGAATGCGGGGAAATTCTTTCCGCGCCGGAGGAAGACCCACGCGTCGCGGAGGAATTGGGAGATCTTCTGTTTTCCGTAGTCAACCTGTGCAGGAAAAAGGGAATCGACCCGGAAACGGCCATGGCCGGAGCAAACAGAAAGTTTGAGCGGCGTTTCAACGAAATGGAACGGCTGCGCCAAAGACGGCCTTTCTCTGGAAGAAGCCTCTGCGGACGCCATGGAGGAACGCTGGCAGCAGGCGAAATCCGCCCGGTAACGAAAACCGGGGTCAGGCCATCATGTCCATGTTCGGGTCTTTCCAGGCCGGATCATATCCCCTGGCATAGCTGAACACATGCTTGTGCATGTATTCGAAGTACTGCTCCTTCTGCATGGGGGTGAGCCGTTCCCAGATGGCTACGTTCAAGGCGCGGCACACCTTCTGCATCATTTTCAGGGTAAGCTGGCGCCCCTGCCGGGCTTTTTGAACCTGTTTGTGGGTAAGCTGCTCCGGAGAAATCTCCACCAGATCGTGATTGGTCAGATGCCAGCGTTTCATCAGTTCATCCAAAGGCTGTTCTCCGTGGTTGCGTCCGGTTGCTGTGGCTTCCTCGTCCATACACCTCTCTTCGTGCCTTATTTCCGGGAAATAGGCAATACATGATTGCCCCATCAGCACTTTTTTTGCATTTCCAGTTGCCCGGCGTCCGGATACATGGTTCAATCCCGCCCCGTTGCAATAAGATGATTAGCGAGAAAGAGGAATTACTGGAATGGCGCAAACGCGCCGCCGCACAGCCCGCGGGACGGGTAGTCCTGGATCTGGAGGCAGACAGCCTGCACCGCTATCAGGAAAAAATCTGCCTGATCCAATACGCGGATGAAACGGGTTCCTGCCTGATCGACCCTCTCTCCATCGAAGACATGGGGCCTTTCTACAACTGGCTGAAGGAAACGGAAGTCTGGATGCACGGCGCGGACTACGACATGAGCCTCTTTCAACACGCCTGGGAAACGTTGCCCGCCATGATCTGGGATACGCAGACGGCGGCGCGCCTGCTGGGATTCCGCCAGTTCGGACTGGCCGCCCTGGTGGAACACTTCTACGGCATCACCCTGAGCAAATCCTCCCAAAAGGCGGACTGGGCGCGGCGCCCCCTTTCCCCGACCATGGTCACCTACGCCCTGAACGACGTAAATTACATGCTGGACATGGCGGACAAACTGACGGCCGCCCTACGGGAAAAAAAGGCCGCATGGGCTGGTTTGAAGAAATTTGCAGACACTCCATGGAACGCGCCCGGGAACGCCATCTGGCCGGACATCAGGACCCCTGGCGTATCCAGGGCTGCGGAAAACTGAACAGGAAAGGGCTGGCCGCCCTGCGGGAAATGTGGACCTGGCGCGATGCGGAAGCCAAAACATGGGACAAGCCCGCATTCATGGTTTGCTCCAATGCTGACCTCATCCAGTGGAGCGTGGCTCTTCAGGAGCAGCGCACCGTGGCTCCTCCGCCCCGTTTTCATGCCCATAGGCGCAACCGGTTCATGAATGCGCTCCAAAATTTTACCTGCTGGATGAAGAGGACTACCCATGCCGGCCCCGCATCCAGCGCCGGCAGCATTCCGAACAGTTTGAAGACAATCTGGCCCGCCTGTGCAAACTCAGGGATGAAAAAGCTGAAGAGCTGGGCATGGAAGGCTCCTTCCTGATTACCCGGGCCTCTCTGGAAGCCATTGCGGAAGACAGGGAAAAAGGCGTTTCCACCCTGTTGAACTGGCAGAGGGAAGCCCTGGGTTTTTAAGCGGTTCTTTTTGCAACGGCAAAATACCCGCCCCCCAGCCGCCCAGCATCATTTGTCCTTCATTATGGACGGCCAATACAAGCCTTCTCTCTGGCCATTCCCGGCTTTCTGAAGGCTTTCTCCGCTCAGGGCAGACAGGAACAGAAATTCTTCCCCCGCAAACGCCGTCTTCCCCTGCCTGTTTATTTACATTGAACGGAAGACAGTTTTTTCTATAATGCAGGGCAGTTCCCTTCCTCCATGCCCTCCAACCGCCATTCATACATGGTCCTGGCAATCTTCTGCGTCTGCGCCCTTGCCATATGCGCCTTCCTTTCTTGGCGGAACCAGGAGAAAAAAGACCGGCTGTCGCGGCAGTACGCGGAATTTTCCATGCCCCAGACCTCGAAGGGAAGCACGCCGACACAACAGAAAGCCCTGCTTGAAATACTTAGCAGAGAACAGAAAAATATTTCTCAGACTTCCCCGAACCGTCAACAGACGGCAGCACCGCCGCCCCGGAGCCGAGAAAAAATCTTTTCCCTCCCGGCAGGGCATGCTAGGGTGGCAGGCGATGAATCATGCCGATTTAGACCAGTTGCTGATCCTTCAGGAAAAGGATGTGCGGATTTCCAAACTCCGGAAGGAGCTGGCTTCCCTGCCGGAACAGAGAACGCGCCTGCTGAAGCAGATGGAGGCCATCAAGCAGAAGGCCCTGGCCGCCAAACAGGAAGTGGCAGGCATTGAAAAAAGCATACGGGACGTGGAGGCCGCCGTTGAAACCAAACGCGCCTACATCGGCAAAATGAAAACCCTCCAGTCCAACACCCGGAAAAACGAGGAATACCAGAGGTGCATCCAGGAGGTGGAAAAAACGGAAGCCGCTATTGACTCTCTGGAAACCTCAGAGCTGGAATTGATGGAGCGCCTGGAAACAGCAAAAACGGACATGGAGCAGAAAATCCGCCGTGCACGGGACGCCCAGCACGAACTGGAGGAAACGCTCGCGCGCTTTGACCGGACGGCAGAGACGGACAAGGAGCTCCTGAACCGTTTGAATGCGGAACGCGCGGATCTGGCCGCCGCCGTTCCGGAAGATTCCCTGGGGGAATATGAACGGATGACCAGAAGCAAGGGTGTTCCGGTCATTGTGCCCATGGATGAAAAAGGCCATTGCGGCGGCTGCCACATGGTTATCACGGACAACACCCGAATGAAAGTGCTGGGCGGCCACGAAACCGTTTACTGCGACAGTTGCCACCGCATCCTCCACTGAAGGAGTTTCCAGGAACGCCGCCGGGCTTGCCATGAAATCCAGATCGGAAGAATTTGAAGAGTGGGGGACGGAAGTCATCTTCGGCCGTGCCAAGGGATTCCGCGCCGCCATGATGCGCGTGGTCCTGCGCGGTGCCTCCTGGCTGTTCAGGCTGGTGGTTCTGGCACGGCTGTATCTGTTTCATTCCAGCATCGCCAGGCAGGCCAGGCTGGGAATGCTGGTGGTCAGCGTGGGCAACATCACTGTGGGAGGAACCGGAAAAACCCCGGTGGTGGAACTGCTGGCCCGCACCCTCACCCTCCGCGGCCGTAAAGTAGCCATCCTGACACGCGGCTACAAAAGCGCAGAGCTGGATAAGCCTCAGGAATGGAGAGACAAGGACGGCAGGCTGCCGGAGAATCTTCCCAAGATCGCCAGCGACGGAAAAACGCGCTACCTGAGCCCCCTGTATTCCGGTGATGAACCTTTCATGCTCGCCAAAAATCTGGACGGAGTGGCGGTGCTGGTGGATAAAAACCGCATCAAGTCCGGCATCTTCGCCATTGAGCACCTGGGGTGCGACACCCTGTTGCTGGACGACGGCATGCAATATTTGAAGCTGGCGCATGAACTGGATATCGTGCTGGTGGATTGCGGCGCGCCTTTTTGGCACCGGAGCCATGCTCCCGCGCGGCACCCTGCGGGAACCCAGGAGCAGTTTGGCGCGCGCCAGCTACATCATTCTGACCAAAATGCGGCGGGAAACCACAGGATGAGCTGATCTCCGCCATCAGGAAGTACAATCCCGTGGCGGACATCATCGTGAGTGACCACGGCCCCCGGTATCTGGAAAATGTGTTCACGGGGGAACGCCTTCCTCTGAAGGCCCTCCGGGGAAATGGGTGGCGTGCCTCAGCGGCATCGCGCGCCCGGAAAGTTTTGAAAACTCCCTGCGCTCCCTGGGCGCCCACGTGGAAATCTGCCGCAGGTTTCCAGACCACCACTGGTTTGAACAAACGGCATTGCAGGAATTTTACGACCGCTGCGCAGACCGGGCCATGGACATGATCGTAACTACGGAGAAGGATGCCGTGCGGCTGGAAAAACCGGAGGAAGACCCGGAGGTCCCTATCTATTTCCTGCGTATTGAAGTGGAAATCTACCAGGGCCGGGAGGCATGGGAACGTTGTGTGGACCGCATCTGCGGAATTTCAGAACCGCGCCCACGGGATGAATGGCAACCTTCCTCATCTTTCTGAGCAAGAGCGCAGCAGCTTGAGGCAATACATCAAGAAAATCGTGAACATGCGTTGCACTTTTTTCTTGAAAAGAAGTATCTAAAATGTTCCAGAAATGAGCATCAAAAAATTAAAACCATTCATCACAGCGGTCGGCGTCATGCTTCTGCTCGCGGCAGTTACAATGGGTTATTTTTCCGCTCAAAGGCTGTCTTCCATCATTCCGGCGTCCGGTTACGAAGATAAAGGCGTTTATTCCTTCGTACCTGTCCGGGTGCTTCCTGTTCAAGTGGAAAATACCGGCGCAACCGGAAGAGCCCGCCGCATGAACCCCACCAAAACCGTTTACATGGTCCACTACCGTGATACCGGCAGAAAAGGCTATCAGTGGAAATTCCCAAGCGGCTACCCATGAAACGGGACAAAAAATCGTGAATCAGAGAATCGCCGTAGAGCGGCGCGTGCTGAGCATCCCCCTGGCGACAACCATTCCTATATCACCATAGAATCGGAAGAGACTGCAGAAAGCTATACAGCAGAACTTCGGCAAAAGAATATAATGATCCTGACCTTCTCAGGAATCTACATTCTGCTCTATGCGGCAACATGGGGCGTCATTCTTATGAAAAGGTCCAGGAAAGAGTCCCCCGCGGCCTGAAATGAAAAAGGCAGTTTCCCCGAAAATGCGGTCTTTACGCCCTTCTGACGGAAACGCGGCAGAACCTTGACGGCGAACGGCATGAAGCCAATCCGCACATTTATTGGAATCTCCCGGCGGGTATGCCACTCCATAAGCGAAGAATCCCGCTTTTTCATTGTCGCCGTTCACATCCTGTCATGACCGCCTGCGTGCGGAAAGAATGACATTTCCCGAAAGTCTGCGGAAATCCGCCGCTTTTATGCAGAGAAGGCCGCTTGACTTGCCCGGAAAATCGTGTGAAACAAAAAGGCAGTATTTTCCCATGAAGGCATTTACCATCACCTCCATTCTGGCTGCTGCGTGCCTGTTTCCGTCCTATTCGCCGGCCGGAGCCGCAGCAGAAAACAAGATTCAGGCTGCCTCAATGCAAACGGCGGCAGGCATTCCCAAGCAGGACCCCCAGCTTATCAAGGGGAAACTCGCCAACGGCCTGACCTACTTCATCCGCCCGAATGCGGAACCCAAGGGCCGGTTCAGCATCCGCCTGCGCGTCAACACGGGTTCTCTGAATGAAACGGATGATATCCAGGGCGTTTCCCACTTCCTGGAACACATGGTTTTCAACGGAAGCACCCATTTCAAGCGCGGGGGAAATGATTCCCGCCATGCAGAAAGAAGGCCTGGGCCTGGGAGGGGACGCAAATGCGTACACCGCCTTTGACGAAACCGTGTACATGATGGACGTGCCCAGCATGAAGGAATCCACCGTGGACCTGGCTTTCACCATCATGCGGGATTTTGCGGACGGAGCCCTGCTGGAAGAAAGCGCCATTGACGCGGAACGCGGCATCATCACCAGCGAATACAAGGTGCGTGACTCCGCCGGTTACCGGGTCATGAAGGAAGTCTTCTCCATCATGCTGGACGGAACCCGCATTCCCGACCGCTATCCCATCGGCACGCTGGAAGTAATCCGCACCGCGCCGCGGGAAAAAAAATTTATCAACTATTATCGGACTCACTACGTACCCAGCCAAATGCAGCTCGTCATCGCCGGGGACATCACACCGGAACAGGGAAAAGCCTGGGTGGAAAAGTATTTTGGCTCCATGAAGAAGGACAACTACTCCTTCCAGACGGACCGGGGCACGCTTAAAACGGCTACGGAAACCACCGCCCACTGGATTACCAACAAAGAGGCCACCAGCACGGAAGCCAGCATCAACATCGCCCGCCCCTACGTGAACAAGCCGGATACCGTCGCCAACCGCAACAAAGATATCCCCTTGAATGTGGCTTACGCCATGCTGAACCGCCGTCTGGAAAAGATGGCGAAGAATGCGGATTGCCCCTTTATCTCCGCGGAAGGAGGCCGCGCGGACATAGTGGAAGCGGCGGAAGTGGATTCCATTCAGACCCAGGCGGACTACAAGAATTGGAAAGCGGCTCTGGCCGCCATTGAACAGGAACTGCGCCGGGCCATTGAATTCGGCTTCAACAAGGAAGAACTGGCGGAGGCCCGCAGCAACATTACCGCCGCCGCGGAAAACGCCATCAAGTCCTGGGCTACCGCCAAGTCGGAAGACCTGGCTTCCGCCATCGCCCAGAGCGCCGCACGGGACAAGGTCTTCACCACGCCGCAGGAAGACTGGGCCATCTCCAGGGAAGTTGTGGAAAACCTGACACCCGAACAATGCCAGGCAGCCCTGAAGGAAGCCTGGACCGGAGCCTTTCCCCGCGTGATCGTCACTTCCAATAAGGAAAACTCCCAGGGAAGCGCCGAAATCATGAAAGCGTACCGGGAATCCCAGACCACTAAAGTACAGCCCTACCAGGCGGACGGCCGCAAGGATTTTTCCTATAAGTTCGGGGATCCCGGCAAGGTGACGGCCCGTACGGAAACCACCGACCTGGGAGTCACCCAGCTCACCCTGTCCAACGGCGTGCGCGTCAACCTGAAGCCCACGGAATTTGACAAGGACTCCATCAACATCACCTTTGCCGTGGACGTAGGGGAACTGAGCAGGCCGGAAAAGGCCTCCGGGCTGGAACTTTTTGCGAATGCCGTCATGAACGGCGGCGGTTTGAAAGACCACTCCAATGACGAACTGGCCGCCATCATGGCAGGCAAGAAGGTAGGGGTAGGCTTCTCCATGACGGACCGCTTCTTCCTGCTTTCCGGAAACACCAACAGGGAAGACCTGGAAACGCAACTCCAGCTCCAGACGGCCTACCTGATGCACCCAGGTTACCGCCAGGACGGCGTTACCCTGCTCCGGCGGGCCATTCCCATGATTTATAACAAGATGGACCATGAAGTACAGGGAGCCATGAAGAAGCAGGTTCCGGCCATCCTTTACAGGAACAATCCCCGGTTCACCTTCCCCACTCAGGAACAGCTTACCTCCTACCAGATCAAGGACGTGCGGGACTGGGTGGATGCCCCGTTGAAAAACAACTACATGGAAGTGACCGTTACGGGAGACTTCAGGACGGAAGACATCATCCCCCTGCTGGAACGCACCGTAGGCGCAGTTCCCAAACGTGCGGAAGCTCCGGCAACGCTGGATGAAACGCTTCGCCATCCGGCCATGGCGGACTTCAATTTCTCCAAGGACCTGACCTATGACTCCTCCATTGATAAAACGATGGTCTGCCTTTTCTGGAAAACGCCCGGCGGAGAAAATAAAAAGCTGGCCCGCAGGCTGAACATGCTCAAGGCAGTTTTCTATGACCGCGTATTCAAGGGCTTGCGCGAAGACATGGGGGAAACCTACTCCCCTTCCACCGGCCTCAATATCAGTGAAACCTATCCGGATGACGGCTATATTATCACGATGAGTTCCGGCGTCATGCGCAATAAGGAGGCTGTGCGCAGCGCCATCGCCAGAATTGCGGACGACCTCGGCAAGGGAAATATCACCCAGGAGGAACTGGACCGTGCCCGTAATCCCATTCTTAACTCCATGGACCGCGCCCAGCGCGACAACGGCTACTGGACATCCCTGCTGAAAGACTCCCAGGCCAGGCCGGAACGGCTGAACCAGCAGAGGGAAAGCATTCCGGACGTAAAAGCCATCACCGTGGAAGAGGTCAACAAACTTGCCAAAGACATCTTCGGCAAGGGAGAGCATCTCAACCTGAACATTCTGCCGGATCACCCGGCTGCGGAAACTCCGCCTGCTGAAAAGCAGGCGGACAAAGCCGACTCTCCCCCAAGCCGCCGTCTCTCCGGCGGCTTTTTGCGTTCGCACCACCGTCATAAAGACTGTCAACAAAGACTCCGGCAAGAACGGATATGCCATCGTTATTTCCGAAAAAACAGCCGCTATGCCGGACTGGAAGGCCGTAGCGGACAAACTGGCTGAAAAACACGGAGGCACCATCGTCACCGTGAAGGATTCCGTATTCTCCAGGCTGGACACGCTTAAAAAAATGGCTCCCCGCTTCATGGCCGTCGTCGCGCGCCCGGAGGAAATAGACCGGGTGCTGGTGAATGACCTGCACCGCCTGAGCCGCCGGCTGGACGACGACCCTTACGGAGACTGTATCTGGGGCATTGTCACAGGATACACCCCCCAGGCCGCCATGAGAATAGCCTCTGCAACGAAGCCTCTCGTCATCAGCCGCGCCATGGGAACAACCAATGTGGATTCCTCCCGGTTCAAAGACAGCATGAGCATCACGGACTGGCAGCCCTTCCAATACCTGGAACAGCATGGTTCCAAGGGCAAAGTGACGCCGGCTTTCTACACGAAAGGCCTGAAAGAACAGGACAAGGGGGATGAAACCACGCTGGGCGTAACGCCCAAGCTTATGGAATACTGGAAACGTTATTCCCCGCAGCTCTTCGTAACGGCCTCCCACGCAACCCAGTTTAATCTGGAAATGCCCTTCGGCAAGGGCCTCATCGTTTCCGGTAACAACCGGTTCTACGCGCTGGACAAAAAACAGTTCAGGGAATTCACCACTTTTTTGCGCGGCGTGCTCTTCAACGGAAAGGAAGACGACCTGCTCTCCTTCCTTAATAGAATTAAAGCGCCGGTGATTGAAACCAGGCCGGTTCCGGCAGTCTGGGTCGCGGCGGGGAACTGCTTGATCGGAGATGCCAAGAAGACGAAAAATTCCATGGCTGTCACCGCCCTGAGCCGCTACGGTTTCAACCAGCTGGTAGGCTACACCGTCCCTTCCTGGTATGGCAAGGGCGGCTGGGGGACGCTAGGCCTTCTGTTCAGCAACCATGACGCCTCCAGCCTGGCGGAAGCCTGGTATTTGAACAACCAGTTCATTCTGGATGAGACCATGACCCGCTTCCCCAAGCTCATGGACGTCCATTTCAACTCCCCGGATATCAATGGAATCAAGAATGATCCGGACTTTGCCAGGGGCATGAACTCCGCCGGATACGGCATGGGCAAGGACCAGCTGGGGCTTATCCACGATCGGGATACCGTGGCCTTTTACGGAGACCCCGCCTGGACGGCGCGCCTGGACGAATCCCGGGCTCCGTCCCCGTGGCATATCGACTGGAATGACCCGGCAGATGCCTCCAAAGGGTTCACCGTCACAGCCAACAAAGACGCCAAAGGTCGCCTGGGAGTCTGGTTCCCCAATCGGATCAACGCCGGCAAGGCCACCGTCACCATTGGAGGAACTGCCACTCCCATTGAAAAGGCAGGCCTGCTGACCAACGACTTCCTGCTGCTCCGGGAACTGGAACTCAAAAAGGGAGAAAAAGCCGTCGTGGAAATGGAATAAGCGTGGAAGAAAAACAAGTTGCAGGGATTTTTCCCCTTCCGTCGGCGGCCAAATATCCGGCCGCCGCTCTTTTTCCATAGACAAGCAGCCTCCAAACATGGATACTCCCGATAATCAATCCACCCTATGACTGATTACTCCATTTTCTTTATCATCGCCGTAGTAGCGACGGGCGTGGGAGCGCTCCTGTTTCTCCTGTCCCTGTTCGGGCTGGGGAACATGATCTGGACTTTGATGCGGATTCCGGCGGAGCGGACGTAGGGTTGCTGTCCATCAAATCCGGCATCGGCTTTTTTCTGGGCTTCGGCTGGGGCGGCGTGCTCGCCCAGGGTCTGGACTGGGGGATGGCCGCTTCCCTGGCGGCGGCTTTTTTCACCGGCGTGCTGATGTTCCTGATCATCGGCATCTCCATGCGTTTCATTATGAGCCTTAAATCAGACGGCACCCTGAATTATGAAACCCTCAAGGGAATGACCGGCTCCGTTTACATCAGCATTCCCGGAAACCTCCAACGCGGCGGACAAGTTACAATCGCCCATCCCAGCCAGCTGCTGTACCTCCCTGCCGTTCAGGAAGGGGAACATCCCCTGCCCTCCGGAACCCCGGTGGAAGTGGTAGCCGTCACTGCGGGAATCGTCACCGTCAAACCTCTTCATTAACAAACACCCCAATCATCATACCCCAAGACGACTATGGACAAAATCATCCCCATCGCCATTCTGGTTCTCTTCATCATTCTGACCGCTTCCTGGCTGTTCAGCCGCTACCGCATGTGCCCTCCGGACAAAATCCTCATCGTCTTCGGGAAAGTAGGCACAGGCCAGCCGGCCAAATGTTACCACGGCGGCTCCACCTTCGTGCTTCCGGTTCTCCAGTCCTATAGCTACCTGGATCTAAACCCTATCAATATTGACCTGCCCCTCCAAGAAGCCCTTTCCTCTCAGAACATACGCGTGGATGTACCCTCCTCCTTCATCGTGGGCATCTCCACCCTTCCTGAGAAATCATGCAGAACGCCGCTGCGCGCCTGCTGGGCCGTTCCCGGGAAGAAATCCGCAACCTGGCCGCGGAAATCATCATGGGGCAGATGCGCGTGGTGATTGCCTCCATGACCATTGAGGAAATCAACTCCGACCGCGAAAAACTCATCAAGGGCATCACGGAAGGCGTGGACGTGGAACTGCACAAAGTGGGCCTCCATCTCATCAACGCCAATATCACGGACATCCAGGACGCTTCCGGCTACATCAACGCCCTGGGCAAGGAAGCCGCTGCGCGCGCCATCAATGACGCCACCATCAAAGTGGCGGAAGAAACGCGCCGCGGGGAAATCGGCAAAGCGGAAGCGGAAAAGGACCAGACCATCCAGGTGGCGAACGCCCGCGCCATCGCCATTGAAGGCCAGAACGAAGCCCAGATTAAAATTGCGGAATCCGCCGCCAAGCTGCAAGTGAAGCAGGCGGAGGCCAAAAAGCTGGCGGAAGTGGCCCAGAAGGTGCAGGAGGCTAAAACCCTGGAAGAAGCCTACCAGGCGGAAAAAGAAGCGGAATTAAAGCGCGCGGAACGCGAACGCGCCACGCAGGAAGCCAACATCCTGGTAACGGCCCGCATTGAAAAGAGCCAGCGCGAAGTGCAGGCCCAGGCCACGGCGGAAGTACTCAAACTGGAACAGGAAGGCAAGGCGCAGGCTCTGCTCATCCAGCGCAGGGCGGAAGCGGAAGCCATCCGCCAACTGGCGGATGGCGAAGCCCAGGCTACCCTCCTGACGAAAAAAAGGCGGAAGGGGAAGGCATGGAAATGGTGGGACGCGGTGAAGCGGCCGCGATTGAAGCCGTGCTGGAAGGCAAGGCCCGCGGTTTTCAGCAGATCGTCCAGGCGGCAGGTTCTTCCGAGGCCGCTTCCAACCTGCTGGTGACGGAACAGCTTACCAAGATTGTGGAGCTCCAGTCCGGTGCCATTAAGGGGTTGAAATTCGACAAGGTAGTCGTCATGGGCAATGGAGGGAACTCCTCTGTGGGAGGATTCGTCCAGAATCTGGTAACGGATACGCTGCCCCTTCATGAACTCGGCAAAAGCGTAGGGCTGGAATTGCCCGCTTTTCTGGGCAAACCCATGGAAGGGAAAACCGCAGCTTCCTCCCCTGCTCCCGCAGCCGATGCCCCGGCGGCAGATACCGCAACCACCGTCAACCCGAGTTAACCCCTCCATCCCCGCCTTCCTGACGGCAACCGCCCCGCCACCCAGGGAAGCTTCCGAACGGTGTTCCGGGAATTCCCATGGCAGGGAGGAGCGGCCGCCTGACAACCTCTCCCGTAGCCGCACAGTCGAAACAAGCGGCATACCGCATTCCGATCATAGAGAATAAGCCGGACATGCCGGTGAACCCGCAGGACAGGGAGGCACTAGACAGCCTTGTTCATATTGACGCTGGACGCATGCCGCAGCGGAAAAGCCCACTTACCGCCAGAAGGTAAACAGAGTTTGAAACATGAAAAGAGAATCCGAATGCCTGCCTTCAAACCTAACGGGCAGATGGCGAAACGCCATATTGATTCATTATCCGTCATTGAGTATTGTTGATTTTCCCTGCTCATGGTACATATCCGGGCACGCATGAGTGTTCTGCTTCATATCTGCTGTGCGCCCTGTTCCATTTCCTGCATTGAAATGCTGCGGGAAGAAGGAATGGAACCAACCGGATTCTGGTTTAATCCAAATATTCATCCGTATAAGGAATACCAGGCCAGAAAGGATACGCTGGTCGAATACGCGGCAAAAATCGGTCTGAAATTGATTATGAGGGATGAATATGGACTGCGGCCCTTCATTCGCGCCATTTACCCCTCCCTGGAAAACCGTTGCGGAACGTGTTACAGGATACGTTTTGAAGAGACTGCACGGTTTGCCGCAGAAAACGGGGTCGACGGCTTTTCTTCAACCCTGTTCGTCAGCCCTTACCAGAATCATGAATTACTGAGAAAGACCGCTGAAAAAACGGCAGAGAAATTTGGAACCCGTTTCATTTACCGTGATTTCCGCCCCGGTTTCAGAGAAGGTCAGCAAAAGGCCAGGGAACTCCGGCTGTACATGCAGAAGTATTGCGGATGCGTCTTCAGCGAAGAGGAACGTTACCTGAAAAAGAAATAACTCCATTTTACCAGGCTTTTGCCTTTTCCCCATGACCCTGCAGCAGCTAAAATATATCATCGGCATCGTCAACAGCGGTTCCATCAATGAGGCTGCCAAACGGCTTTTCATATCCCAACCCAGCTTGTCCAAAGCGGTCCGGGAACTGGAAAATGAATTGAATTTTGAGATCTTCCGCCGTTCTTCCAAGGGCATTTCCCTGTCTTTGGAAGGGACGGAATTCCTTTCCTACGCGCGCCAAGTTGTGGAACAGGCGGAACTTCTGGAACAGCGTTACCTGAATACAAAACCTCTCAAACGCCAATTTTCCATCTCGACTCAGCACTACGCTTTCGCCGTCAATGCTTTCGTCAATCTCATCAAAAAACTGAACATCCAGGAGTACGAATGGACACTGAGAGAAACGAGAACCTTCGAGATCATTGAAGATGTCCATCAATCCCGGAGCGACCTGGGTATCCTGTATCTGAATGATTTCAACAGGCAGGTTATCAGCAAGCTTCTCAAAAAGAACGATCTCTGTTTCCATCCCCTTTTCCGGGCAGAACCGCACGTCTTTGTCAGTTCGGCACATCCCCTGGCGCGCCGCAGGCAGGTTTTACTGGAAGATCTGGAAGATTACCCCTGCCTCAGTTTTGAGCAGGGAACCTATAATTCCTTTTATTTTTCAGAAGAAATTCTCAGCACCATCGTTCACAGGAAGGAAATCCATGTCAGCGACCGGGCGACCTTGTTCAATCTTCTGATAGGGCTGAACGGCTATACCATCTGTTCCGGAGTTCTCAGCGAGGATTTGAACGGCTCGAACATTATTTCCATACCGCTCAAAACCAAGGAATACATGCTGGTCGGATGGATTGACAGGGAACAATCCCGCCCAAGCCGTTCAGCCCTTCTATATATAGAAGAGCTGAAACGGGTTATCACCGAATACGGCTATGAAGTAATCCGGACTGACGATTAATTCCGGATGATGGAGGCGGTAGCTTCGCAAATACGGCCGGCGACATACGGGTTATTCATCGTATACAGGTGAATGCCATCTACTCCTTGCGCTACGAGATCGATAATCTGCTCGACGGCGTAGGCGATGCCGGCATCCCGCATTGCGATGGGGTTATGCTCAAACCTTTCCATCATACGTATAAATTTCTTCGGCAAATGGACATGGCACAGGGAAACCATCCTCTCTATCTGCTTTTTATTGACGACGGGCATGATTCCCGCTTCAAGAGGGACGGAAATGCCTGCCAGATCCAGTTTTTCCCGGTAGGCGTGAAAAATATGGTTGCCAAAGAACAACTGTGAAATGAGATGGTCCGCTCCGGCCTCCACCTTGGTCTTGAGGTGGCGAATATCATCGACTATGCTTTTTGATTCGGGATGGCCTTCCGGATAGCAGGCCGCCAGAATGTGAAAAATTCCCCTGTTCCTTAATAAAGGAAATGAGATCGCTGGCATAGGTGAAATCACGGCACGGTTCTCTGTCCGGGGGCAAATCACCGCGAAGGGCCAGGATATTTTCAATTCCGTTCCGGCGGAACTGTTCCAGAAGCTCCAACACATTTCCCTTCGTCAAGCTGATGCAGGGAAGATGGGCTACGCTCTCAACCATATAATCCTTCTTGATGGAGGAGGCGATGTTAAGCGTATCGCTGGTTCCCGCGCCTCCCGAAGCACCATAGGTCACGCTGATAAAATCCGGGTTCAATCCCTGCAAAGCGCTCAGAGCATGGTAAACCGTCCCGATCGGGGAAGTCCGCTTGGGAGGAAACACCTCAAAGGAAAGAACCCTCTTTTGGGGAAACAATTCGGAAAGCTTCATGACTGGAATTCCGTACGCAGGGCTCTGGCCGCCGCCGTCATATTTTTGAGGCTGCCTATCGTTTCCTCATTGCCGCGCGTCTTTAACCCGCAATCGGGATTGACCCACAGTTTTTCCGGTAAAATCTTCCGTAGCATGCGATGGAGATTTTCCATAATTTCCGTCTCTCCGGGAATACGGGGCGAATGGATATCATAAACTCCGGGGCCGATTTCAGTCTTAAACCCGCATTCTTTCAAGACATCGAGAATGTCCAGATTGGAACGGGAAGCTTCGAATGTGATGACATCGGCATCCATGGAATCGATTTCCCGGATAATAGCCGCAAATTCGCTATAGCACATGTGCGTATGAATTTGCGTTTCCGGCCTGACCCCGCTATGCACGAGGCGGAACGAGGGAATGGCCCAGTCCAGGTACTCTCCATGCCAGTCGGAACGACGCAGAGGCAATTTTTCTTTCAGGGCTGCTTCATCTATCTGGATGATGCCTATGCCATGCTCTTCCAATGCCAGCACCTCCTTGCGGACAGCCAGAGCAATCTGCAGGGCTTGCTCCTCCAGGGAAACGTCTTCTCTGGGGAAAGACCAGTTCAGGATCGTGACCGGCCCCGTCAGCATGCCCTTGACCGGTTTGTTTGTCAGGCTTTGGGCATAGACGGCGTACTCCACGGTAATGGGGCGCATCCAGGAAACGTCCTCCCAGACGATGGGCGGCTTGACGCACCTGGTTCCGTAGGACTGTATCCAGGCTTTTTCCGTAAAAAGGAAGCCCTGCAGGTGCTCGCCGAAGTATTCCACCATGTCATTGCGTTCAAATTCTCCATGAACGAGAACATCCAGTCCTATCTTTTCCTGCAGGGAAATGCATTCTTTAATCCTGTCAAAGTTGAATTGCCTGTACTGCTCCCCGCAAATGAGGTTCTTCCTGAATGCCGCCCGGTTGGAGCGGACTTCCGCAGTCTGGGGGAAGGAACCTATTGTCGTCGTAGGAAACAGGGGAAGGCGGAAACGGGTTTTCTGAAGCTTTTCCCGCTCTTCAAAAGACGGGAATCTCGTAAAATCGTCAGGCTTCAAGGCGAATACTTCCGCCTGGACAGCAGCATTTTTTCCTATCCTGTCCGACTGAAACAAAGCATCATTGACTTGATAAATCTTTTCTGGCTCCGCGTTCTCCAGCGAAAAAAGAAAGCTAAGGTCCCGGAGCTCCTGCAGTTTTTCTTCGGCAAAAGAGAAGTGTTTCAAAGCATATTCCGGCAGTTTCCTCTCCTGAGCGACCGTATAGGGAACATGCAGAAGGGAGCAGGAAGTCCCTATGCCTATGCGGGCACCCGTTTTTTTTCAAATCGGCCAGCAACGCCAGAGTCCGGGAATAATGATTGCGCCAGATATTCTTCCGTTGACGACGCCTGCAAGAAGAAGCTTATCTTTCGGGAAACCATATTCTTTCACCAGGGACAGCGACTGCTTTCCTTCCACAAAAATCCAGTCCTACCGCATCAATATCCAATCCGGCAACCTGTTCATAGCAGTCGCGGATATCTCCGAAGTAGGTTTGAAGAAGGACCTTCACCCGCCCCTTTGAAGGCAGCATGGATTCATACAAGCGGAGAAACAGGTCGATATCCTGCCTGTCCAGGTCACGGACAAGAGCGGGCTCGTCCAACTGCACCCATGCCGCGTCCAGCTCATGGAAACGGGCCAGAATAGCGGCATACGCCCGGGCCAACTCCCCGGCGACACTCTCCCGCGTGCGTCCCCCCGCCAATGAGGAAAGCGTTAAGAATGTAAACGGCCCAATCAGGACGGGCTTCGTTTCAATCCCGTATGACCGGGCTTCAAGGAATTCGTCAAAGGGTTTACTCCCGGAAATCTGAAGGGGGGCGGAATCTATCTCGGGAACCAGGTAATGGTAATTGGTATTAAACCATTTTTTCATGGCTAGAGCCTTGACATCCCCAGCCGGCCCCTGATAGCCGCGAGCCATCGCGAAATAAGTATCCAATGAAGAAATTCCCAAATCCCGGTACCGCTGGGGAACCGCATTTAACAAAACCGCAGTATCTAGCATCTGGTCGTAAAAAGAAAAATCATTGGAAGGGATGCCGTCAATGCCCGCCTCCATTTGTTTTTGCCAGTGCGTCCTGCGAAGGCGGCTTCCCGTCTCCAACAACGCCTCCGGTGCCATTTTCCCCCGGAAATACTGTTCCACGGCAACTTTGAGTTCCCGTGACGAGCCTATTCTGGGATATCCTGCAACTGATGTTTTCATGGTATTTTTCAATCTGTAATGAAATGCAGGCTTCTTATAGCAAATAGCGTTATTATTCGATAATACAATTATTCTATGGTATAATATAACAAAAAGCTATAACAAACTACTGCTTGCAGGTTCATTGACAAGAAACCGGAAGCAGGTTAGGATACGGCTTTCAACCTCTCTTCGACTAATGAATATCAAATCCGCCCTTTTGACGCTCGCCACAGCCCTCGCTCTCTCCTCCTGCAATACGATCAGCGGAATAGGAAAAGACGTGGAAGCCATGGGAAGCAAGATTGACAGCGCCTCCCAGGCCACCAGCAAGTCCATGCAATAAGGCCCGGGAAGTGCCGGACGCTGCTTCGAATCCTCTTTTAATGAAAAAGAGGCAGTACTTTACTTCCTGCCATTCTGCCCTGAATGGCAGCCATCTCCATGGGGTTCCCAACGAATTGGCATGGTCCGGCTCCATCCTGCATGGAACACGCCAAACCTTTGCGGCCATCCGGAAATCAGGGCATGCGGGCGGCAGCACATTGTTTACCGGAAAGCCGCTTCATCCGGGCGGATGAAGCGGCTTTCGTCCAAGGTCTCCACATAACCTTTTACATGGCCCGGCTGGTGGAACGGGCGGCGGAATTAATGTCGCTGCCGACCGCTTCCACATCCTTGCCCACCCCGCCTATCGTATTGCAGGAAACGCACCCCAGAAGGGTGGCGATACTCAGAATAATCAATTTGCTTTTCATCGTTTTATTGGAAGAGTTCCGAGTAATCAGACTCCATTCCTCCGCCCCCCGTTCAAAGAACCGGCAATCATGCCACAAAGCCCCCTGTCATTCTCCGTTCTTGCCATGCGTTCCCAAAACACTTAAAAAACATGCGCCAAAGGAAAAAATGCCGGGCGGACATTCCGCCCCATTACCCGGAACCATTACTATTTACTACCAAGATGATTAAAGTAGCCATTGTAGGATACGGCAACATCGGGAAATACGCTGTGGACGCCTTGCGCGCCGCTCCCGATATGGAACTGGCAGGTATCGTGCGCCGCCCCGGCAGCGAAGCTGTACACGGCATCAAGACCGTAAGCGACGTGGAGGAACTGGGCCATGTGGACGCGGCCCTGCTCTGCACCCCCACCCGCAGCGTGGAAGAAACGGCCCTGCCTCTGCTCGCCCGCGGCGTCAACACAGTAGACAGTTTTGATATTCACGGGGACATCGTGGCCCTGCGCCGTTCCCTGGGAGCCCAGGCAATCAAGCATGACGCCGTCTCCATCATTTCCGCCGGCTGGGACCCCGGAACGGACTCCGTCATCCGTACCCTGATGCTGGCTATGGCTCCCAAAGGCATCACGTACACCAACTTCGGCCCCGGCATGAGCATGGGCCACAGCGTCGTGGCGCGTTCCAAGGAAGGAGTGGCGGACGCTCTCTCCCTCACCATCCCCACGGGTTCCGGCGTACACCGCCGCATGGTTTATGTGGTGCTGAAAGAAGGCGCCAAATTCTCCGACGTGGAATTCGCCATTAAATCAGATTCCTACTTCAGCCATGACGACACCCGCGTGCTGCAGGTGCCCGACATCGACGTGCTGAAAGACATGGGCCACGGTGTGCTGATGGAACGCAAGGGCGTTTCCGGCTCCACGCAGAACCAGATGTTCACGTTTGAAATGCGCATCAACAATCCGGCCCTGACCGCCCAGGTCATGGTGGCTTCCGCCCGCGCCAGCATGAAACTGGCTGGCTGCAGGCTGCTATACGCTGCCGGAAATTGCCCCGATGGATTTTCTGCCGGGCGACCGCGAAGAATTGATTGCCCAGCTGGTCTAATCCGGAGCATTCCGGACACACGGTGCCCGGGGCGCTCCTGTCGCCCCTGTTCCGCAGGCCTTCCTTTATCCTCCGGTCCTCAACCGGAGGATTTTTATTGCTCCACAACGACCAGCCTGCCATTGACGACCTTCACCCGGGCCGGAGTACGGGTCCGTTCCGTCCAGTCCCACGCTCGGGCCATGTCCGCCCAAAAGGCGGCGTGGGGAGAATCCTTTTCCTCTGACAAACGCGCCGGAGTGGGCACGAAGGGATAAATCTGCACGGGAACGTTTTTTTGCCCATGAACCAGAGCCTGTTCCACCATGGTATAAATCTCCTCAATTCCGGAATCGGTCATCGCCAGGCAGCCGATGGAAACATCCCGGCCATGCACCATGATGAAGCTTCCCGTCCGGTTCAGGGAGCGGTCATAGGCATTCGGATACCCGATGTTGAAAGACAGATGGTAATTGCTCCGGGGATTGAGCCCGGACGGTTCCACTTCATAAAAACCTTCCGGCGTTTGCCTGTCCCCCTCCTTCTCCTTGGGACCCAGTTTTCCGGACCATGCGGCAATCGGATAGCGCTTGGCAAGCATGTAGCATTCCGCCTTGTCCGGTTTCACCCACAGTTCCAGGACGGAGTCTTCCTTTACGGCCCGTAAAAACACAGGACTTCCCACCCTGGCGCCGCACGGCTCCAGAAAGGAATTCAGCACGGGCGTTACCCGTTTCCGCGCGATATCCGCACGGTTGGAGGATTTTTCTGCACATGCCATATTGAAAGCCGCTACGGCGGAAACCAGCAGAACCAGCCCCAGCAAGGACAGGACTACATTCTTCTTCATAAATCATCTATAATGGCGGTTTTTGTTTTGACAAGCAGAAAACCAGCCGGTTCTCTCCGAAGAAGGAAAAGGAAAAAACGGCGGAAAAAGAAGACGGAAAGAAAAGCGGTTCCTGAGAAAGGCGCCCTTCGCGAAGCTGTCCCCGGATAGAATCCATGTCTGTGCTGGAAATGCAGCCTCCGGAGAAGTATCATCGGCCCTCAGAACATCAGCGGAAGACCGACCTATAAACGCCATGGAAATAAACAACCTTCTTCCCATCACTACACGGAAGGAATTAAGAATATGGCTGGAAAACAACCACCTCACTTCCTCCTGCTGCTGGGTTCTCACAACGAGGAAACCTTCCCCACATGCCCTCCTTTACCTGGATGCCGTGGAGGAAGCCCTGTGCTTCGGATAGATTGACAGCACCCGCAAAAAGACGGCCTCCGGTTTCCTGGCCCAGCGTCTCACTCCCCGATCCAGAAAAAGTAAATGGTCCGAACTGAACAAGGAACGCGTCCGCCGCCTGGCCAGGCTGGGACTAATGACGCCCCACGGCGAAAAATGTCTGCCGGAAATGAATCCGGAAACGTTCCGTATTGACTCGTATATTTTACAGCTCCTTCAACAGGATCCGCTTATTTACGCCAATTTCCTGGCGTTTCCCCGGCTATACCGCCATGTGCGCCTGGATACCATTCAAATTAAAAAAAAACCAGCCGGAACTGTTCTGCAAGCGCCTGGAAAAATTTCTGAAGAATACCCGTGAAAACAGGATGTACGGAGAATGGCACGACGGAGGACGGCTGCTGGAAAAGTAGACGCCAGGATCCCGCCATTTCCCTGCCGGACGAGCTCTGACGTTACCAAGCCGTTCCGGAATAAATCCGGAACGGCTCTGAAGGGCCAGGAGGAAGGCCTTTCGGGGGTGGGCCCCCCTCCTTGTGTTTTCTCTTGTTAGAAGTCGTAGCGGTAGCCGATGCTTCCGTTCAGCGCGCTGGACCCGTCACGGATGTCCGCGTTCCCGTTCACGTAGATGGTTCCCTTCGTTCCCACCGGCACGCTTAACCCCGCTCCCAGCTGCAGCGCCGTCGTTCCCTTTCCCCCCTCACGCTTTGCGCGAAGCCGGGGTTGCCCAGCAGAGAGACGTTCGTTTCCCCTCTCCGGTCTCCCAGGTCCTGCGCCGCGTTGACCCGGATTTCCGCCAGCGCTTCTCGTCCGAAGATGTTGCTGCCCACCAGGCCCATCCAACGGCCGCCCAGCGCCAGCGTCCCCGTCGTCCAGTCCTGCCTGCCGACGTTCAGGCCCGCGTTGCCCGCACCCGTTTCCTCATAGCCGTCCATCCGCGTCGTCACCACCGAGGCGTTGAACAGCGGCTGCAGCACGCTGCTGCGGTTTTCGTTGAGGTATACGTCGTAGGTGAGTTCATACATCGCTCCAAAGCCCCACCCGCTGGTGCTTCCCTGCGTCCCGTAGCTTCCTTCCCCATAGTTGACCGTACGGTTGAGTTTCGCGTCGTTCCACCCTCCCGTCAGGATGAGCGTGTGCGCCCAGCGCCTGTCCTGGTAACGGCCGAAGAGGCTGGCGTAGTAGCTGTCCAGGTGCCCGTCGGCGCTGTCCGCCGCGCCGGCCGTCAGGTCGCCGTAGCCGGCCGTGAAGGCCGCTCCCACCGTGAGGCGGTCGCTGAGGTCCGCGTCCATGCCTACCGTGCCTCCCCAGGTGGTGAGCTGGTAGCCGCTTTCATCCCCGCGGGTGTCCAGTTTGGCGTAGGAGCCCGTGCCTTCCATCCACATGTGGAAGCGGGGGAGGTCGTCGTTGACGTAGGCCGGGTTGACGCCCATGAGGGTGGTCCGGTTCCTGATCCAGCCCATCTGGTCGCGCAGGGCGTCCCTCTGTGCCGTCCCCAGCGCGTTGACCGTGCTGCCTGCCGCGGCTGCCATGGAACGTGCCGCCCGGGAGGTGTTGCCGGACTGGATGTCGTTTCTGACGGCTTCCCTCAGGTCACCGAGCTGCGTGCCTTTCGGCGCGTTGCCGCGGTTGTTCCAGAGCAGGTTGGCCCCCGCTTCCGAGTTGGCCGTGTTGGCCGCGTCCATAAAGGCGTTCTCCGTCTTGACCATGCCCGTCACCACAATCTTGCCGCCTTCCGTCCGGATGCCGAATTCCTGGTAGTAGAAGTCAAAGTAGCCGGAGGCGTCCACCGTGGCTCCGTTGGCCGAAACCGTTCCGGCTCCCGTCGCGTCCACCAGCGTGAAGTTGAGGTTGGCCGTCGGGTCCGCCGGGTCGTCGTAGTCCCCCAGGCTTCCCAGGGAAACGGTGGTTCCGTCCAGATTGACGTCTCCTGCCTGCACGGTGATGACCGGGCTGGAGAAGAGGTCGTCACGGTTGGTGTTGATGACCAGGTCCAGATGGGAGTTTTGCAGGTTGAGTCCGTTGGCGACGGTGAGCGTCGTGTTGACCGCTCCGGTTCCTTCCCCTACCGGGCTCAGGCGCACATGGGCGCCGCTTCCCGCCGTGAGGCTCTTATAGGTAACGGAGCCGTTGCCGCCTTCCGCACCCGTCAGTTCCAGCGTTCCCTTCGTGACGCTGAGGGCCTGCCCGATCGCGCCGTTCCCCTTCAGAACCTGCGTGCCGGCGCCGTTCATGGTGATGCTGCCTTCTCCGCTGAGAGAGCCTTCATACAGGGCATTCCCGGCAGTGGTGATTTCCAGGGCGGAGCCGTTGTTCAGCGCGCCGCTTCCCGTCAGGCCGGAAATGCTGTTGGCCGCGTTGCCGAGCTCCAGCATTCCGTTGCCGTCCAGGTCCACCTGCACGCCGTCAAGCTTGGAGGTGCCGTTGAGCGCCAGGGAGGCGTTGTCCGCCACCTGGAGCACGCCGGCTCCGGAAACGGTGCTGTTGGAAAGTTCGGAACCGGCTCCCGTGAGCGAGAGGGTACCGTTTTTCCCGATGGAGAGGTTGCCGCCGTTGCCTTCATCCGTCAGCGTTCCCGCTTCCGCCTTCCCGGTAATGTCCAGGGAGGAAAGGTCGCCGGAGTTGGAGGAGTTGAGCTTGATGGAGCCGAGGTCCGCCGTGCCGGAGAGGATGAGTTGGCCGTCCTGCATGTCCAGCGTGCCGCTGGTATCCAGGGTTCCGGCAAGCTCCAGGGAGCCGTCTCCCGTCTTGGTGATATTGGCCGTCCCCCCATTGATGGTTCCGGAGTACTTCGTATCGGGACCGGACGTATTCGGATCGGTTCCCAGCAGCTCGTTGTTCAGGATGACGGAAGCCGTCTTGTCGTTCGTGCTGGTGATGTTGATAACGCCGGAAGCCGCACCGGAAAGATTGTTGATCGTCAGGCCGTCAGCCGTATCGTCCACGCCGGGGAGGTTGAGGGCCAGGTTGCCGTCCACGATGACCGCGCGGTACGGGTCCAGCTCGGAATTGTTCGTGACCGTCTTGTCTTCGCTTCCCACGGCGTAAATCTGCGTGGCGTCCCCCGTGATGCCGATGGAGCCTCCGTTGATGCCCGTCACCGTAAAGCCCAGGGATTCCAGCAGCGGGTTGAAGATGGCCGTACCGTAGCCCAGCGCTCCGTTGGTCAGGTTGAGCCACGCCGTGCGGTCCCCCGCGCCCCAGCCCTGCATGGCGTTAATCACGTCAGCGGAGAGGGTAAGGGTGAGCGTTTCAATTTCCAATTGCGTTCCGGCCGCGTCAAACTGAATCATGGAAGTGCTTCCGGCCAGGTCCTGCGTCTTGGAGACGTTCCCCGTGCCCACCACCAGGCTGGCGCTGTCCAGATTGGCGGCGCCGTTGATGCCGCTGATGACCGTTCCGGCGTCCGTCATGTTGACGGTCTTGAGCGCGGAACCGGAAAGGCCGCCCAGGGAAATGGCGCTGACGCCGGAGGCCGCATTGACGGAGACGTTCTTGACGCCCTTGTAATTCTGGCCGCCCGTCACGTTGCCTCCGGTGATGTTGAGCCCGGCTTTATAGCCATCGGCGGTGTCCTGGAAGGAAAGCGTTCCGGAAGCAAGCGTCACGGTACCCGTGTAACCCGCACTGGCGGCCCCTATGCTCAGAGTGCCCGTACCGGTTTTCAGAAGGTTGCCTGAACCGGTGAAGGCGCCGTTGAGGGTGATGTCCCCCCCCGTGGTATCCACCGTGGCGGTCTTGCCGGAAGCGGCGTTGAGGGCGACTCCGACAGAAGTTGTCCAGGCAGCGGAGGAGTTGAGCGTGCCTTCTCCCAGCGTGAGGGTTCCGGACGTGCCGGTGATATCGCCGCCCATCGTGAGCGTACCGCCGCCGCTGAGGGTGATGCCGGAGTCGGAGCCATCCAGGAAGGAGGCGGCCGCCAGCACGGCAGTGCCGCCGTTGATGTTGAGATTGCCTGCCAGGGCTCCCCTGCCCGTTGGCGCCGCCCAAATTGACGCCGGTGGTGGAGGTGAGCGTGACGCCCGTCCCCACGTTGACCGCGGAAGCCTGCGTGTTGCTGCCCATCGTGCCGCCGCCTATTTGCAGCGTGGCGATATCAAGGTCTTTCTTCAAGTCCAGCGTCACGCCGTACGTGACGTCAATGAGATCGGCATTCAGCGTGCCGTTCATCGTGATGGTACGGTTGGCCGTAGCCGCTCCGTAGCCGGAAAGAACGATGCTGCCTCCGGCATTGCTGAGCGTGCCGTTAAGCGCGTCATTGCCGTTGGCCGCCTTGACGAGCAGGGAGCCTCCGTCCGTCTTGGCCAGGGTGCCGCTGATGTTCTTGAGCACGCCGGAAAGGGCGATTTCATTGCCGCCGGAGAGCTTGAGGGTGGAGCCGCTGGCCACCGTCACGGTTCCGGAGAGGACCTTGGTATTGGCGATGTTCCCCAGCGCCACGGCTCCATTCCCGGAGATGTTCCAGTTGAGGGACAGGAAGCTGTCCTGCCCGGCCGTATTCACCGTCAGTGTGGTGCCGGCTCCGGAGGCGGCCAGCTTGACCGCGTCCCCGGCGTTCTTCTGCACCATGGTCTGCGTCAGCGTCACGTTCCCGGAGGCCTGCAGGATGCCGCCGCCGAAGATGATGGAACCCGTTCCCAGCGCTCCGTCTCCGTTGATGTCCACAATGCCCCCTTCCAGGGACGTAGAACCACCGTAGGTGTTCGTATTGCGGATTTGCAGGGTGCCGTCCCCCCTCTTGGTCAGGATGGTCGTGGCGCCCGTGATGTGCCCGTCTCCCTGGAAGGTGTAGGTGTTGTCCGCGCCGCTGTTGCTGACGACGATGGAGGAGGGGGGAGCCACGTCTCCCGTGATCGTCACGGTTTTGTTGGCTGCCGTGTTGTCAAAGAGCAGGGGCTGGCCGTCCGTGGTCGCCGGCGCGGAGCCGCTTCCGCCGTAGGTCCAGTTGCTCACGTCGCCCGCGCTCCATGTTCCGGCGTCCGCCGTTCCGTTCCAGGTGAGCATGTTCGCGGAGGATTCGATCTTGAGCTGAAGCGTTTTGCCGTCCGCGGAAAGTCCCAGCGTGTAGGTCAGTTCCGGATGGGCGTCATTGATGAGGTCCCCGATGTTGAAGGAGCCGAGCGTGAGCGTTCCCGCTTCCCACCGTCAGCAGGGAATAGTCTCCCGAGTCGGTGAGCGTGTCGTAGTTGTTGAGGGTGACGTTGTGCGTTCCGGTGAGCGTCAGTCCGCCGGTGAGCGTCACCAGGGCGTTTCCTCCCGCCGTCAGTCCTGTCATGTCAAAGGTGAAGGAGGAGCCCGCGGCCATGGCCATGTCTCCGGTGACGTTCAGGCGCGAGTAGCTGCCCAGCGTCAGGCTGCCGATGGAGCCGCCGTTGCTGGTGATGGCGCCCGTGGAGAGCGCATCCGCCGTGCCGGCTTTCACGTTGACCGCGTTATTCACCGCATAATTGCCGATGTCCAGCGTCGCTCCGGAGGAGATGGAGACCGTGCTGGTCCCGAACGCCGTAGCGCTTCCCGCCGCCAACGTTCCGGCTTCCGCATTGGTCGTGCCGGCATAGGTATTGGCGCCGCTGAGCGTCACCTTGCCCGGACCCTTCTGGGTGATGGAACCCGTTCCGCCGATGACGTTGGCCACCGTCTGGTCCGCATCCACCGCATAGGTCAGGAAAGCGTCTCCATTGCCGCCGAGCGTCACCGCTCCGGAACCCAGGGAGCCGGCTCCCGTCAGCAGGATGGTCCCTTCCTTGATCAGGGTCTGGTTGGTATAATCGCTGGCCTTGGTCAGTTGAAGCACGCCGTTCCCCTGCTTTACGAGGTTGGCGCCGTTGCCTTCCTTGGCTACGATTACATCCAGCTTCAAATCTGCCGTATTAGTATCGTCCAGCGCAAAATTCCCGCGCGCTATGTCAAAGATGGCCGTGCCGCCGCGGAGGGTCAGGGCATTCGCCTGACCGGTGGAGGGGGCTCCCTCCGCCACGGAGAAGACGCTCATTCCGGTAGCGGACTGCTGCGTCACAATGGTATTGGTGCCGCTGAACAAGTCGAAGCCGTTTAATCCCCCGCCGGGCATGTTCAGAATGACCCGGCTGTTGTTGAACACCATTCTGGTATTGGCCATGGTCGTATTGCCGCCGCCGACATTCCAGGTGCCGCTATTCAGGGTCAACGTGCCGAAATTCCCATTGTTGTTGTAACCGAACGGATCGCCCGCGGTAGTGTTCAGCGTGCCGCCGTTCACTATCAAATCGCCGTAAAGGATGGATTGCTGTCCGTCTCCATTCTTGCCGAGGTTCAGGACCGCGCCCTCGCCCACCGTGGTCAGCGCGGTTTTCGTCTGGGCGGTGGAAACCGTCAGGGCCGTTCCGGCGCCCGACACTTCCAGATTGATGCCGGAGCCGGTCAGCAGTTTGCCGAGCGTATTGGCCCCTCCGGAGGCAAAGGCGATCGTGCCTCCGTTGATCGTCGGCATCGTGGCTCCCAGAATATCCGCAATTCCGCCCGTTACGCCGATTTCCAGCCGTCCCGTCCTGTCCACGGTCACCGTTCCGGTCCCCAGGGCCATGTTCGCCTTCACGGCAACGGTTCCTTCCTTGATGTTGACCGCGCCGGAGTAATCATTGTTGGAGCTGTTGAAGGTCACCTTTCCTTCACCCAGTTTGGTCATGGTTCCGTTCCCGGCAAGCTTGCCTCCGTTGTTGGTCAGCTCCAGGTCCTGCCCTATCCCGTTGTTGAAATAAATGGCCTTGGCATTCACGTCCCCGTCAGGGACGCCACTCCCGTGTGCGTTCCGTCAAACAGATAGGTCGTCGTGTTGTCCACGGCGCCGATCGGATTGCCGTCCCAGACCACCACGCCGTCCGCCATGCTGACGGAAACGGTCACCGTCTTGTCACCGGTATTCACGTTGAAGGTTCCCTGGTACAGGCTGGCCAGCGTACCGGTCAGGGTCATCGTCCCCGCATCTGCGAAGTTGCCTGCCGTCAGGTTGTCCCAGGAAACCAGCGTATAAGTCCCCGCGGTGATATTCCCGTTAATGTCCAGGCTGACGCCTGCATCCGCGCCCAGCGCCAGGTTGCTCACCGTCAGCGTCGCTCCGTCCGAGCTCAGGGCGCTTCCGTCAACCGCCAGGGAAGCGGCGTTCAGCGTTCCGGTCACGTTCTGCTTCCGCAGCGCCGTCACCTTGGCGGTGGAGGCGTTCAATGTTCCGGCCAGAGCCGTATCCGCATTCAGGTAAAGATTGTTCCCTGAAAGGTTCAGTGTTCCGGTAAAATCGCCAACATCGCCGCCCAGCGTCAGGGAGCCCGCGCTGTTGCGGGTAGTGACGGCCAGCGTTCCCGCACCGCCCAGTCCGCCGAGCATCTGCAGGCTGTCTCCTCCGGCGAGGGTCGCCGTTCCGCTGCCGGACGTTTCCACGGACACCTTGCCGTTAAGCGTCGCGGTTCCTGTGATTCCGGTAAAGACGTTCAGGAAGGTCGCGGCGTTCGTCCCTTTCAGCGTGACATCCCCGTCCAGGGACACTCCCCCCGCCGCGGCTGCGGCATTCAAGCCGTTGAACGTCACCGTGACATTTTTTTCACTGCCGCCCAGCGTGACGCTGCCCTGCCCCCACGGGGTCAGCACCTGTCCGGCAGCGACGGAGGCTGTGCCGACATTATAAGTCAGGCTGATGTTACTACCGGTTCCGGCTATTTCCGTATCGCCGTCATAGGAATTCTTCACCCATCCCGTTTTAAAATTCCAGCCGTTGCCCCCAACATCGGAAATGATTTTCAGGCCGCCCGTTCCCGTGATGGCGGAGGTCAGCGTGGCATTATTTCCATTGCTGGAGCCGTCAATGACGGCGTAGCCGCCTTCTCCGGCGTCCAGCCGGATTTGCATGTCGATGAGACGGTTACCGTTCCCGTTCAGCAGGCGCAGCTTGGAACCGTTCCCCATCGTCAATATGCCCGTGCCGGTGATGTTGGTGGCCCAGCCGGTCTGCATCACCGCGTTTTTTCCCAGGGTGATGTTCAGGTCGGAGCTTAACGTCCCCTCTGCCGCAACAGCGAGAGTGCCTGATTCCACCACCAGCGTCCCTCCCGCCGATGCGTTGAACGCGTCCCTGCTCAGGGACAGCGTGCCGTCACCCGTCTTGACGACCGTCCCGGAAATGCCTCCTCCCAGCGTGGCGTTGCCCGCTCCGATCACCAGCGAGCCGGCTCCGCTGTTAATCAGCTTGCCTCCGTAGGCGCCCGCCGCCAGATTCAGGCTGCCTTCTCCCGTGCGGGTGATGGTTCCCATCCAGCCGGCCAGGGATGCCCATGTGACGGCATTCCCGTTCGTATCCACCAGAACAGCGTTGGAAGCCAACGCGCCTGTCTGAATTTGTCCGGAAATGTCCGCCGTTATCCCAGCGCCGTATTTCAGAGAGCCTCCATTAAAGATGATGCTGCCGGCACCCAGCGCGGCGTCATGCCGCATTTCCACCGTGCCGCCGCCCAGCAGGACTTCTCCGGAAAAACCGGCGTTGTCCGTGGCGATGGACAAGGTTCCGCTGCCGGTCTTCTGCAGCTTGGAGCTTCCCACCAGGGAACCGGACCCCGTCCACGTATAACCGGTTGCGTCAGCATTGACGACGATCAGGCCCGGATTCACCTGCCCGGCGATGTTCACGGTCTGCGGCGCATTGCCTGCTACGTCACCGAAGATGACTCCGTTGCCGTTGGCAAAAGGCAATCCCGCATTCCAGGGGGAATCCCCCGTTCCTCCCACCGTCCACGTATTGTCTCCGCCGCCCGTCCAGGTCAGGGACGTGACCTGCGCCACGACGAATTTCAGGGTATTGTCCGTCGTGCTCCAGTTGCCGATGTATTCGGTCCCCAGCAGAATGGTATTGGCCAGATCCCCGGTGATGCCGCCCGTGGCATTAATCAGATTGTACGTGCCCGCGCTCCAGCTCACGCTGTCGCTGTTCTCCAGCAGCAGGCTGCCGTTCACCGTCAGGGCGCCGTTCAGGGCCAGCAGGGGATTGCCGTTCACCGTCATGTGAGTGGCGTCAATCCGCACGGCCGCTCCCAGGTTCAGGTTGCCGGTCATCGTATTCTGCCCCCCAAGGGACAGGACGCCGGCGGTCATGGACAGGCCGGCATTGCTGTCCACGGCGGAGACGTCCAGGCCCGCTCCCGCGGACAGGGAAAGGCCGCCGTACCCCGCGGAAATGCCGCCGATGGCCGCATTCCCCGTTACGGAAAGGTTCTTGTTCGTTCCCATTCCGGAGGCATGGCTGACAATGAGGGTGCCCCCTTTCAGTTCCACGCCGCCCGTGAAGGAAGAGGCATGGGCCAGGGTCAGCGTCCCGGAACCGTCCTTGATCAACCTGCCTGTCCCCCGGAACACATTGTCGCCGGCCGTGGTCATATTCCCGGCCCCGGTCAGCGTCAGGGCGCCGTTCAACTGAATCCACTGGGCGGAAGATACCGTCATGCGCACGGTGCTGGAGGCATTCTCCACCTCCACGGCGCCGCCCCCCGCCGCTACCGTCAGGCCGCACCCGAATTCTCCGTTTTCCTCCTTGGTAAGCTCCAGGCGCCCTTTGTTGTTCAAGGTCCAGTAATCCGTATTGGTGGCCATCTGACCCAGACCATTATAGGAATATTCCCCCACGCGCAGCACGCCGCCGTCGGTCACGGTCACACGGCAACGGGTATACCCCCCCGAGTTAAGACTGGCGTCCGGAGCGCTCAAATCCAGCGTAGCGTTATTAATAGTCAGTGTTTTGGAGATTGGATCACTCCCGATTTTCTGCGTAGCCGCCGTTTCAATCCTGAAAACGCCGCCGCCGGTGATGGTGAGGCTGTTATTGCCAATATTGAACGCTCCCTCCGCCTGGGTCAGCGTCTTTCCGGTTTCAATGGTCAGGGTCAGACCGTTCGCTCCGATGGTCGTCGTCTCATTCCAAGTGGTATCAGTACTAATGGTTACATTACTTGTAAGCGTCTCGGCAGAGGCTGTCAAAACTGCAACGGAATAGCAGGCGAGTACTGCGGACAACAGAGTGACGGGCAGATGAAGCTTCATAAAAAATAATTAATAGTCAATATGCTCAACACGACGTAATTTTTCAACAGAGATAAAATACGCTATTAACCGGATGCAATATCGTATTTGAAATCCGTTGTCAATGACCATTTTTGAGGCCAAGCCCTTTAGGAAGCATGGAACAGCCTGAAAGGGGAAAGAGAAAAAAAACGGGGGTACCAGTTTCAAGAATCGGCATTATTAATATTTTATTCATTATCTGGGTTAATTCATATCATTTACGGATTTCAAATCCGTCCGGTTATTTAACCTGTTTCTCCCAGCAAGAAAACCCCGCATGCAGGAAAAAATGATTTCTTGTCTTGCATTCCCATGGGAGTGCCTGTATAAGCCTCCACGTCCCCGCCGCAAGGCAGGGACGGCATCCAAGGTCATGGAGCGGTAGCTCAGTTCGGTTAGAGCGCCAGCCTGTCACGCTGGAGGTCGCGGGTTCGAGCCCCGTCCGCTTCGCCACCTTGTTCAGAAGAAACAGCCGCCTCCGGGCGGCTTTTTTCGTCCAGAAAACCTGAATTCCGGAAAACAGGCCGCCCCCCCCGGGAACGTTTTACTGGAAAAAGGGGTTGGACTTCAGTAGAATGGGAGCCAGCATTACAATCATGAGCATACTTTCGGACCGTCTTTCCGCGGAAATACTGCAGGCCCGCCAGCGCGTCTACACCGTTGGCGAGCCGACTCCTCTCCAGCGATTGAATCTGCCGGGCATCCAGGCCCCGGTATACGCCAAGAGAGAGGATCTGGGGCCCATCCGGGCCTATAAGTGGCGCGGCGCGTTCAACTGCATGGCCGCATTGAGCCAGGAAGCCCGTGACAAGGGCATTGTGGCGGCTTCCGCCGGCAATCACGCCCAGGGCGTGGCGCTAGCAGCCAGAGTGCTGAACTGCCATGCCACCATTTTCATGCCGCGCTCCACGCCGGAAGTGAAGCAGACGGAAGTGCGCCGCCACGGCGGTAGGCATGTGAAGATCATGCTCCATGGGGACTGCTATGACGAGACGGCCCGCCGCCGCCCATGAATACACGGAAACTCACGGCTGCACTTTTGTCCATCCTTATGACGACCTGGTGACCATGGCCGGACAGGGAACGCTGGCGGACGAAGTGGTGATGAGCGGAGAAGGCCCTTTTGACCGCGCGTACGTCGCCATCGGCGGCGGCGGACTGGCCGCCTCCGTGGCGTGCTGGCTGAAAAAATTCTGGCCCCGCATCAAGGTCATCGGCGTGGAAGGCATCGACCAGGCGTCCATGAAAACTTCCATTGAGCAGGGACGCCGGGTGAATCTGGATTACGTGGATGTCTTCTGCGACGGCACAGCCGTCCACATCCCCGGAGAATTAACCTATCCCCTTTGCCGGGAACTGGTTGACGAGTTCGTGACCGTGACCAATAATGAGGTCTGCCAGGCCATCCGGGCCATGTGGGAATCCTCCCGCGTCGTGCCGGAACCATCCGGAGCCATGAGCCTGGCAGGATTCCTGAAACAATGGAACCGGGGCGAAGTAAAGCCGGAGGAAAAGAGCTTCGTGGTCATTTCCGGAGCCAATATGGATTTCACCCACCTTACCCAGATTGCCCGGCAGGCGGGCATCGGCAACCATGAAACGCGCTATCTGCGCATTTCCATGGATTCCAAGCGCGGACAGGTGCTTAAATACCTGCGCCACATTCCGCAGGATACGACGCTGGTGGATGTGCAATACGGCAAAACGGAGGGAAACACCCAGCACCCCGTGTTCGGCATTGCCGCTTCCGATGAAGACCTGGATACCATCCGCACGACACTGAAAAAGAAAGGAATCGAATTCGAAGACATCAGCGAGGACGACGACGTGCGCTTCCGCATGATTCACTACCAGCCGGAACTGTGTCAACACCCCCTGTTCGTCCACATTGAATTTCCGGAACGAGCCGGCGCCTTCCTTGACTTCATGGAACGCATCGCGGATCTGGCTTCCCTCTGTTATTTCAACTATACCTACACTGGGGAACGCGTAGGCCGCGCCCTGGTGGGCATGGAATTTGATACAGCGGAAGACCGGGAAACCATCCGGAAACGCATGGGCGCCTTTTCCAAAAACATTATCAGGTCCATTCGGGAAATTTCCCCCGAGGCTTTCCAGAGGATCATGGGAAGCAGACAGTTGACAGGCAATCATTGACAGCCCATCATCCAGGGAGCTTGAGAAAAATCGGCTCCCTGTTTTTCATGACCGCTTTTTTCTCCCATGATTCCGCCCGTCATCCTGGCCTCCCAATCGCCCCGGCGGCGTGAATTGCTGGAGAAAACCGGCATTCCTTTTTCCATTATTGTCCGGGGCACGGAAGAACTGAAAGAGGCTTCCATGCCCCCGCAGGAACTCTGCCTGCACAATGCCGCCGCCAAGGCGGAAACCGTGTTCCAGGAACATCCGGATTCCACCGTCATCGGCGCGGATACGCTCGTTTTTCTGGAAGGCTTTCCTCTTGGCAAGCCGGAAGATGAAGAAGAAGCCCGGTCCATGCTCCGGAAGCTCTCCGGACGCACGCACCATGTCTGCACGGCGGTTGCCATCCGTTCCCCGCTGGGCATGAAAAACCTGGCCGTGCTGACGGAAGTAACGTTCCGGAAGCTGACGGAAAAAGACATCCGCCATTACATGGAACTGGTGGACGTGATGGACAAGGCCGGCTCCTACGCCTTTCAGGAACACGGGGAGATGATTATTTCCTCCGTGCGCGGGGATACGGACAACGTCATCGGACTGCCTGTCAGGGATGTGATGAAATGCCTGAACGACCTGGGATACCGGGTTTGACCCGTCCAGGGATCCGGACACTGTCTCCGGAAGAAAAGGCGTTTCCCGCCCCGAAACGGCCTTCGGAACGCAAAGAAAAGCCCCAGGCTTCAGGAACAGGGGATTACCTGTCTGCCAGGAATGACTCCAGTTTATTGTAAAGGCCACAGGAAGCACGGCTTCCAGCAAGGTCCCTTCCTCTACATATTCCGTAGAGAAAACCTTGCCTTCACTATGCATGGCGGCCACCAGGTCGCTGCGGGTATAGGGAATCAGGAACCGGGCGCGCCGGACACGGCTTTCCAGCATTTCCACGCAGGCATTCAGCAGGTCTCCCTCACCATTCCCTTCTTTCACGGACATGGGAACCACCCTGCCGCTGAAATGAGGCGCCAGCAGCGTTTCCAGGGCCCCGCGCCGTTCTTCCGGCACCAGGTCCGCCTTGTTTAGAACCACGATCATGGGCTTGTCACCCGCACCCAGTTCATTGAGAACCTCCAGAGTCGTTTCATAATGGCGCACGGCTTCCGGATCGGAAGCGTCCACCACCTGAATCAGGAAATCCGCCAGAACTGCTTCCTCCAGCGTGGACTTGAACGCTTCCACCAGACGGTGAGGAAGGTTGCGGATGAAGCCCACGGTATCCGTCAGCAGCAGCGGCTGCCCATGGGGAAGCTCTATCTTCCGCGTTGTGGTGTCCAGCGTGGCAAAAAGCATATCCCTGGCCATGACTTCAGACCCGGACACCAGGGACAGGAGGGAGGATTTTCCGGCATTGGTATAACCTACAATGGCGGCCGTGGCGACGGCCTGGCGCTCCCGTTCCTTGCGCTGCGTGGCGCGCTGACGGGTCACCAGGACCAGTTCCCTTTGAATAGCCTCAATTCTGGCGCGCGCCAGACGACGATCCACTTCAATCTGCTTTTCACCTTCCCCCTGGCGGCTCCGCCCGCCTCCCTTGCCGCCGCCGGAGCCCCCGCCCTGGCGGTCCAGGTGGTTCCACATGCGGGCCATGCGCGGCAGGGAATACTGCATGCGGGCCAGTTCCACCTGCAGGGTGGCTTCCCGTGTCCGGGCGCGCCTGGCAAAATGTCCAGAATGACCTCTTCACGGTCAATGACGCATTCGTCAACAAGCCGTTCCCATTCCCTCTGCTGGGATGGGGAGAGCATATTGTCAAAAACAACGCAATCCGCCCGGCAATCCAGCGCCAGCTGCTTCACTTCCTGCGCCTTTCCGGTGCCGCACAGGAATTTGGCGTGCATGTCCCTGGACTTGACGAGGTGCTTCCCTGCGATGCCGATGCCGAGATTGGAGACAAGGTCTTCCAGCTCATCCAGCATGGCCTGTTTTTCCCCGGCCTCGGAGGGATCGAAGTAAATGGAAACGAGCATGGCCCGTTCCACCATTTCCGGTTTTTCGCGGATTTCAAACATACAGGGAAGTTCACGGAACTGCTTGCTGGAGGTAGGCTGGTAATCCTTCAGAGCGAAGTCCGCGGGCTTATGACAATCACAACTGCATGAAGAGAGGAAGCCGGCCACGCATGCCAGCGTCAGAAAGCTGATCAATCTCATGCGGCTATGAGACCTGTCCGAAGTACCCTAGGCAAGCAAATTTTACTTCATCACCATTACTTTTCTCCAAATCCGGAACAAAGGCATTTACCCGGACGGTTTTCCTTTTTTCCGGCCCGGGGGCAGCCGGCAAAACACGCGGCGGGGGCAGAAACCTGCCGGCGACAGCAATCCGCCGCCTTTCAAGGGACTTTATTCCCTTCCAGAATCAACTTGATTTTCCATCGTCTCCCGGCAGCCCTTCCTCCGCCTCCAGACTGTTCATCCATAAATTCCCATTTTTCAATGAAAGAGCGGTCCATCTGAAGCAATGCTTTTTCCTGCTGTGCGGAGGAAATGGTTCCCGTCAGCCTGCCAAAAATAAGCAAAGGCTTGGAATACGTATCCGCCAGGGAAGAAAAATTCCGCAGGCTGCTTCTGGCGGCGTTCCCGCGCCAGAGCATGCAGGGAGTTGAACGGAAGCTCGTTCCAACTGACCTGGTACGCACCGCTTCCTTCCCGGCTGTCCTGAGGCTCCACGGTCAGCAGATGTCCCTTCATCCCTTTCAGGCGCACCCTGGAGCCATCTCTGAGCACCAGAGTTTTCCCCGGTTTCTTTTCCAACAGTACGGGCAAAAGTTTCTCCATGCGGGAGAACAACGGCAGCATCTGGTCCGTCATTTCCCGGCGCATGGCCAGACGGGCTTTCACCGCAGGAGAGGAAATGACTTTTTCAGCCTCTCCATAAACAGTGGAAACTTTCTCATAATCACCGGTTTCCTTCATGATGCCCTCCGCTTCCCGGCAGACGTCTTCATAACTTCTGGATTGGGCGGCCAGCAGGATTTCCCTCCTCTTTTCCTCCTCCAGTTTTTTTTGCATCTCTTCCGCCTTTTTCTCTTTCAGACGCCTTCACGGCTTCCGCAGCCTCCCCCAGTCCCGCGCAGACTGGTACTGCATCCTCAAATGATCCAGTATTCCTTCCAGCGCGGCATAAGCCGGAGACATGGAAGGAACTTCCCCAATGACCATCTGTTCCCGCAGGAAGTCCGCCGCGGACCGTTTGGCCTCTACTTCAGCCACCGTTTTTCCGGCATGTCCTGAAGACGTTTCAAGCGCGCGTACTGGTCCGTATACTTCTCCAGGTTGCTGAGCCACGCGGAAGCCAGCTCACGGACGTTCCTGTCCCGGTCATCCGCCGCATCAGCGGCCACCCGGTCCAGAAAGCCGCCGTATTCCGTCCATCTCCCGGCAAAGTACCAGGATTTCAGCCATGCCCACATAATAATGCACGGCCAGGTCAGAATTGGAGCGCAGCCCCGGCATCCGGGAAGACCAGTCTGCGGAGCTCAGGTACATGACCAGGTTGCCAATATCCCTGGACCGTTCCAGTGCCTCAGGGGCCCCGCAGGCTTCCATCTTGCTGCCCAGTTCTTCCAGACGCTCCACCCCTTCCGGGAACTGGCCGCGCACCCACATGCACAGAACCTGGTTCAAACCGGCCCAAAGGGATGTGGACAGGGGGCAGTCCGGCTGAGCCGCCAAATCGCCGAACATGGCGGCGGCTTTCACCAGATCCCCACGGTTCAGGGATTCCTGGGCTTCGTTAAACAGTTTGCCGAAGCGTATGCTGCGCTCCAGCCGCGATTCCGCCGCCTCCCTGTCTTCCAAGGCTGCTTCCGCCGCAGGAGAAATAGGCGAAGGCGGAGTTACGGGAGAAGGAGCTCCATCCTCCCGCCATTCCGCCCATCCCCAAACGCCCAACGCCAGCGCCACTACGGAAACAATGGAGGAGGCAACGATGATGCGGCATTTCCTGCGCCGTGCGTGCCGGGCCTCCACCGCGCGCCGTTCCGCCCAGGTGAGACCGGATTCCTGCATGGCCCGGGCGTATTCCTCCTGCGCCTGTTCCACGGCATCTATCAATTCGGGATAGGAAGAGAACCTGTCTTCTTTATTAAAAGCCATCAGTCTGTCCACAATGAAACAGGTCATTGGAGAAATGTCGTTCACCACCTGCTCCAGGAGAGGGAGATCTTTCTTGTTCTCCAGAAGAATATCGGAAGACTGGGAAGCGTCCACACGGGGAGGCGCACCTGCCAGCAAATGGTACATGGTAGCACCCAAAGCGTACATGTCCGTACGGAAGTCCTCCTCTCCTCGCAACAGCGTTTCCGGCGCGGCGTAATAAGGAGTAACCCATATTTCCCGCTCCATGTCGGATTCGCTATGAAGCAGGGACAGGCCGAAATCCACGATTTTGGCGACTCCGTCGGGGACAAAAAAGAACATTGGCGGGCTTGATATCCCTGTGCTTAAGGCCCGCATTCCATGCGGCGTCCAGCCCGCGCACGATATCCAGCGTCAGGCGCAGCACCCTGTCTTCCGGCACACGTTCCTCCGCAGCAATCAGGGCATCCAGGCCATTGCCCTCCACCAGCTCCATGGCAATGTAAAAAGGCCCTGGTCACGCCCAACGGCATAAAGCTGCACTAGGTTTTCATGGGAAACCCGCGCCATGATCCGGGCCTCCCGTTCAAAACGTTCGCAACGCAGGGCATCCCCGGCATAAGCATCATTCAGCACTTTCAGGGCCACTTCCCGCCCCAGAACGGCATCCTCCGCCCGGAACACCACGCTCATGCCGCCTTTTCCCAGTTTTCCGGTAATACGATAAGGCCCCATGCGCGTTTTTACACGCGTCAGCGCCTGGCAGCCCGGGCAAATGGCGTTGGCGTACGGAGGCAGCAGGGAAACATCCATGGGCTGTCCGCACGCCGGGCAATTGACGATGTTTTCTTTCTGGGGAACCATGAACGCAGGGCGGCGGAACGGGAATCAGAAAAAAGGAAGGAGGAAAAATGGCGCGGATTGTCCGCCCCCTCCGAATATGAGCAGGGGAGGGCCCCAGCCAGGGCCCCTCCCGCAATTTGATTAATCCCTTCAGGAGAGAGCCGGAAGGGAAGCGGCGGCTACGGCCTGTCCGTGGCGCTTGGTCTTTTCATCCGGCACGCGGAGCTGGATCTTCAGCTCGGGGAATTCGGTGCGCAGCACTTCTTCCGCCTTGTCAATGATGATCTGGCCGCCGTCTCCGGAAGCCACACGGCCCAGGAAGAGCAGGTTGCGGATATCATAGAACCTGGCGTAATGGGCAATGGCATAGCCGAAGTGCACGCCGATGGTTTCATAAATCTTGCGGGCGCGTTCGTCGCCTTCCGCCATGGCGGCCTGAACCTTTTTAAGCTGTTCCGGGAAGGGCATTCCTTCAAACTGGAAGCCGGCGCGGGGGGCCAGGCGGGCCACAGCCTGCTGGGAGAAATAAAGGGCGCCTACGCCCATATCCTTGGACCATTCGTCCACTCCGCCTTCCTCCGAGTAGTCCACAGGGGCAAAAGCCAGTTCATTCAGCCAGGGCTTGATGTGGCCTTCCGGATCCACGTAGCCGGCGGCCTCGGAGGTGCCCATGGCCACGCCGAGCACGGCGTTATCGTTCATGCCCATGGCCCCTGCGAGGGCGGTGACTTCACCGTCATTCACCACTTCAAAGGGAATGTTGTTCCATTTTTCCTTCTGGAGGGTGCGGAATACCTTGCCGAGAGTCTTTTCAATGTCTTCCTGGCTGACGCCGCGGAACAGGGAGGAGGTGCGTACTTCACTGTTGATGATCACGCCGGCGGAGGATCCGCCGATGGCGTCCACCCGGGGCAGATGAGCGGCGGCGCGTTCCAGAGAATCCTGGATTCCGTCAATGTGATACTGGGGATCCTTCTGGAAGTAAGGGTCCCAGACCACTTCCTCGGAATAAACCACTTCCCCATTCACCACGGCGGCGCATTTGCGGTCGGAACCGCCCAGGTCAAAACCGATGCGGCATCCGTCCAGGTTGCGGCCCAGTGTCATGGAGCCGGAGTATTCCTCGGGAAGTTCTTCCACGGAAACCTTTTTCACTTCAATCGGGGAGCCGTAAATCTTCTTGCCGATGAAATCCCAGTCGAATTCGCGGATACCGCCCTTGCAATAGCGGGAGGCCAGCATGTCCGCAATAGCGTCATCCCCGGCGACGAGGATGATATTGCCGCCCTTCTGCCACAGCAGGAATTTCACAATGCGCTCCACATAGGTTTCATTCAGGGCAATGTTTTCTCCGGTATGGGGAAGAAGCTTGCCGGACCAGCGGAAACAGGTCCCGTCATTGCGGGTCAGAGCGATATCCACTTGATGAGAAGCAGGATCGGCGGCGGCTTTGGCCTCAAAAGCTTGATTCCAAAGAACGGCCGGCACGAAGCCGGGGTCCAGCACAGGCGTGATTTTGGGTTGAATATTCATGGCGATAATCCGTTGGGAACGTAGCATACCCGCTTTTCCTTGAAAAGTATTCATTCCCTTTCCTTATGATTTTTTTTGCGGAATGAGGGGAGATAGCTCATTTTCTGCTGGAAAATCACCGTGTTTCCACTAAAGAAACAGGAGCTTTTCTTCCGGCGCGGCCCCCTGGAAGGGCGGCCCATTCCACACATGCCTATTCCATGAATGAATTAACGGACCAGCTCATTACCCTGTTCTCTTCCATCCTGATTACCGTCATGTTCCTCGCCGTGGCGGTAAACATATTCCGCCGGAATCATGCGCCTGATACCCGGCATCCGCTGAAATGGCGCATTCCCGTAGGCCATCTGGACATGCTGGACATCGCCATGTGCGGCATCATCGTGCTTTACTTCAGCCTGGGGGCCCTGTTGGCGGCAGCCACGCCTCCGGGTGCTTCCGCTCCGCCCAGCACAACCAACATGGAGCTGGACAGCTACAAGGTTTTCAACGGAACCTGCCTGAATCTCATTCTGGCCTTCGTCCTGCTGGTGCGCATGTTCCATACGGGCCGGATGGAGGCGCTGGGATTGAAAAAACATTCCCTGAAAGTCCTCCTCTACGCTCCGGCGGCAGGTTATCTGCTGGTGCTGGCCATCCATTTCCTGCTGGACAAGGCGGGCCTGTTCCAGTGGATTGAACACGCCACCAACGCCCCGGCCGAACAATCCATTGTTTCCGTGCTGAGGCATTCCAGCGACATTCCCCTGATCACGGTTATCTGCTTCAGCGCCGCCATCGCCGCCCCTCTGGTGGAGGAACTTATTTTCCGCGGTGGTGCTGCTGTACGAATACACGGGCAGCATCTGGACGCCCATCATCGCCCATTGCATTTTCCAACACCGCCACTCTCATCAACATTCTGTATCCCGGCATCCTTCTTCAGTATGGAACCTGAGCCCAGCATCCGGCAGACGGGAGAGGATGCGCTGGCATCCTTCCAATCCGTCCCTGGAAACAGGGGCCGGGGAGACGACTGCGCCATCATCCGGGGGGTCAGGAAACCGCCAGCTGCTCCTGAAAACGGACTGCGTGGTGGAAGGCATGCATTTCCTGCCCGGAACGGCCCCGAGCTGATCGGGAGGAAGGCGCTGGCACGGGCCGTTTCAGACATAGGGGGCCATGGGCGGCACGCCCCTTCACGCACTGGTGACCCTGTTCGTGCACGCAGACCGCCCCCTCCCCAGGTGGAAGGAATTTACCGCGGCATGGGGCGGCTGGCGCGGCAGTTCGGCATCAGCATCGCCGGGGAAAGCTCCGGCCTGCCTGCGGACGGGCTTATCATCAACGTGGCGCTGACCGGGGAAGTGGAGGAAGGCAAAGCCGTACTGCGCAGCACGGCGCGGGCGGGGGATCTGATTGCCGTAACGGGAACGCTCGGCGGCAGCTTCCCCACCGGTCACCATCTTTCCTTCATGCCGCGTGTCAGGGAAAGGGAGGCATCCTGGCCGCCTCCGGCGTAGCCACCTCCATGATGGATCTTTCCGACGGGCTGGGAACCGACCTCCCCCCGGCTGGCGGCCGCCTCCGGGCTTGGTTACGAATTGCTGGTGACCTTCCGTCCCGGCGACCGAGAACGGGCGGCACGACTGGCCGCGGGCATTTTCCGGAAACGCCTCTCACCGTCATCGGGGAAATGACTGCGGAAACGGCCTCCGCCCTTCCCCCAGGTTACAGGCACTTCAGCTAGCCGTTAAGAATCGGGGGCAGAGCCACGCAAAACGCCTGCGGAATTATTCCGCCGCCTTTTCCTCCTCTTTCTCCCGCTGCATGTAAGGCAGGAGCTGTTCATACGCGTCTTTGCCCAGATAACGCTTGATGGAACGCTCCGGCGTTTTGAAAATGTCCACCAGGATCAGGCAGTCCAATACGTCGCCAAAATGCTTGTCCACGCTGAAGGAAAGAATTTTGCCGTTCAATTTCAGATATTGGCGGAGCAATACGGGAATGCCCTTGCCATCCTCTTCTATATCAGCGACCAATTGGGACAGCCCCTGGGCATCTGCCAGCCCCAGAGGGAGGATGCATGATTCCGACCTCTTCAGATCCGCTTTACGGGGCGGATTGTAGGCCCTCACCTCATTCACCAGCACGGGCTCCATTTCATGCGCCTTCAGATAGGAGACGATGAGGGCGCGGGAAAGGTTGGTGTAATCCCGGGAAATGCTGACCGTGCCGAACAGGTAGCGGTAATGGTGGTTGCGGGCCATGAACTGGCCGATGCCCTCCCAAATGAAACCGAGAGCCAGCGGCCTCTTCTGGTATTCCGGAACAATGAAGGCGCGCCCCATTTCCAGAGAGCGGTCCAGCACCCGCAAAGCGGCAGGGGAAAAGGAAAAGTATTCCCCGTTGTACAGCCCTTTGACACCGTAGCGGGCAAGGATTTTGTCCGTTTCCCCCATGCGGTAGGCGCCCACAATTTTCTGGTGCGTTTTGTCCCACAGGAACAGGTGCTTGTAATGGTTATCGTATGTATCCAGGTCGCAGGCGTTGCCGGAACCTTCCCCTACCTGGCGGAAAGTATATTCCCGCAAACGCCCTATTTCAATAAGGATATTGGGGATTTGCAGGGCATCCGCCACGTACACGTCCCAATCTCCATTTTCCTGACGGGCATGCAGACACTCCGGGGGCAGCGCGTCGATTTCCGCCTGCATATCCTGCACGGAAACGGGGGGGTCAGCGCGGCCATCTTCGCCTTCCGGTCCTTTTTGTGCACATGGGGGCGGCGGCTTTTTTCATAACGTGTTGCCCAGCAGATAGGTGCGCAGGCGCAGATGGGAGACGATGGCTTCATCGGAATCATACTGTCCAAGCTGGCTGAACGGAATGGGCTTGCCTACCACAATGCGGTGTGTCCGGCGGCCGTCCCGACCCACTTCACGGGGGAAGGAACGCCACGCGCGCCTTGCGGTTGATCAGGAAATGCCCTGGAACAGCAGGCTGTTGCGCCCCGGGAAATATACGGGCACCACCGTCGCTTTCGTCATGCGGATAATGGCGGCGATATTCGCGTTCCAGGGGTCGTCCGTCACCCTTTTTGTGAGCCAGGGAAAAACTGGAGACCGTGCCGGCGGGGAAAATGCCCAGAACCCCGCCCTGCCGCAGCCAGGAAATCATCTTGCGCATGCCGGAAAGGTTTTTGGGATGCGGACATCCTCTCTTACGCGGGTAAGCAGCTCCCCGAACATGATGCCGTCCGACAAGCCGTGCGGATGATTGGCAACGACAACGACAGGCCCTTTCTTAGGAATATTTTCCAGGTCCCCCGGGCGCAGCTGAAGCTTCAGGTTCAAATGCCTGGAGGCAAGCTGAAAGAAATTTTCCTGAGAACCGGATTCCTTGTCGCGCACGATCTTGTCGTACGCCTTGTTCAGGCGTTCCAGGCCCAGCAGCTTTTCGGCGGACGCGGCCACCAGAGCAGGCAGACGCGTATTCTCGTCCAAAATGTCTCTGATGTCCACCATCTTCGGGTGTTTGAGCTGGGCCATGCCCCGCTGTATAACGGATTTACGGGAAAAAGTGAAACTCTTTTTGCAACGCCCTTCGGAACGCAGTCTTGATTTCCACAGGGCTCAAAGCTACAATTCAAACGGCTTTAGCCCCCATTTCCAACTCAGAAGACACTCATGCATCCAGCCATCGCCATTGACGGCCCCGCCGCCTCCGGAAAATCCACCGTCGCCAAGCTCATCGCGGACCGCCTCGGCTATACGTTCATCAACACCGGGGCCATGTACCGGGCCGTTACCTGGTACATGCTGGAACAGGGCATCAACCCTGCGGACACGGCGGCCGTGCTGGAATCCCTGCCGGCCGTGCCCCTCTCTTTCGGCAAGGACGGCAGCCAATCCGTAGTTCTGTGCGGACAGCATGTGCTGGGCGAAGAACTCACGAGCCAGCAGGTCAACGACCATGTTTCCACCATTGCGGCCATCCCGGAAGTACGCGCCCTGCTGGTGGAACGGCAACGGGAATATAACCGCCGGGAACCCGTCGTGATGGAAGGCAGGGACATAGGCACCGTGGTTTTTCCGGATACGCCGTTCAAGTACTTCGTCACCGCCTCCGAGGAAGTGAGGGCCGCGCGCCGCGCTGCGGAGGGACTGACGGACTCCATCGCGGAGCGGGACCGCAAGGATTCCTCCCGCGCCACCGCCCCGCTGGCGCAGGCGCCTGACGCTCTTCTGGTGGATACGTCAGACATGACGATTGACCAGGTCGTCCGTTTCATCACCGACAACATCCAACAAAAACTCTCCTCCAGATGAACTCTTTCTACTGGGTTTTCTACACGCTCTTCAAAAGCATTTCCAAAGCCTTCTTCTCCTGGAAAGTCGTCAACCGGGAAAAACTCATCGAAGACGGCCCCGTGCTCATCGTCAGCAATCACCAGAGCTTTCTGGATCCGCCCATGCTGGGCATTTCCTATGAGGACGGCATCTATTTTTTTGCACGCAAGACGCTGTTCCAGGGCATTTTCAAATGGGCTCTGCCCCTCTGCCAGGCTATCCCCATTGACCAGGAAAACCCGGATGCCGCCAGCCTCAAGCACGTGATACGCCTGCTGAAATCCGGCAAGCGCGTACTCGTGTTTCCGGAAGGCTCCCGCACGCCGGATGGTAAGATCCATGACGGCATGGGCGGGATCGGCCTCATCCTGAGCAAAACGAAAGTTCCCGTGCAGCCCCTGCGCATCAGCGGTGCGTATGAAGCCTTTCCCATCGGCGCCCGGTTTCCCAGGCTCCGCCCCGTCACGGTCACGGTGGGAGACCCCATCCCCTTCACGCCGGCGGAACTCAACGCCAAAGGAAAAGATGCATACCAGCACCTGACGGACAAAATCATGGACGCCATCCGCTCCCTCCCTGCGGAATAACCTCTTTTTCCCGGCCCCATGATCTCCAGGCTGAAATTAATGGACTTCCGTTGCTACGGAAGCTTCTCCTGGCAGATTCCGCAGCAGGGGGCCATCATCCTGGGAAACAACGCCCGGGGAAAAACCAGCCTGCTGGAGGCCGTTTGCTTCCTGCTGCGCCTGCAATCCCCACGCACAGCCCGGACCGGGCCTCTGGTCTCCCACGGAAAACAATCCTTCGGCATCCGCGGAGAACTTCCGGGGCAAATCCGGCGCATCCTGTGGGCGCCGGACGCTCCGGACCTCCGCGTCAACGGAGAGCCCCCAAAAAGACCAGCGCAGCTACCTGGCGGACAGCTATCCCGTGGTATGGATGGGGAATGACGACCTTTCCCTGGTGCAGGCCGGCGCGGACGCCCGCCGGAAATACATGGACTTTCTGGGCAGCCAGTGGCATCCAGGCTACAGACTGGCCCTGTTCAGCTACCGCCGGGCGCTGAAAACGCGCAATTACCTGCTCAAGCACAGGCACCGGGACAAACTCCAGCTGGACGCCTACACGCGCCAGCTGGCCCTGCACGGCACGGAACTGAGAAACCTGCGCGCCCATCTGCTGGCGCTCCTGGCGCCCCATATCGCCCTGGCCTACCGCAATATCGGCGGAAGGCAGGAACAGGTCTCCATCGCTTACCGCGCCTCGGAGGAAGGAGACCTGTATGAACGGCTGTGCGCCTCCATGGACCGGGACATCCGGTACGGACAAACCCAGAACGGCCCCCACCGGGATGACCTGGACATCACGCTGAACGGCAGAAACGCCGCTCAATTCGCTTCCGAAGGGCAGCAGCGCACCACCGCCATCTCCATGAAGCTGGCACAGTCCTCCCTCCTGACGGAAGAAACGGGACATACACCCATCCACCTGATTGACGATGTCTTCGGGGAGCTGGATCCCACGCGCCGGATAGCCTTTCTGCAGTCGCTTCCAGCGGACGCGCAGAGCCTCATCACCACCACCCATCTGGACTGGCTGCACGATGCTCCGTGCCCCCTGCCAGCCTTCCGGCTGGAGGATGGAACCCTTGCCCCCCTCTGAAAAAGCGCGGACAGAAACAACGAACAGGCGTCCGCCTGCGGCATTTCCGGGACGCTATTCCTTCACCCATACGTTCAGGATTTCCACAATATACATTTTATGGAATTCCCCGGCGGCATACCACTCCGGCACAATGGTTTTATCCAGAAAAGCTTCCGGATTGAGAGGCTCCGCGTACAGCTTGCGGCACTCCAGCACCAGGCGCGCTTCCGTAAAACTTACATTGCCGTTCTCCGTCACATATGGCGTCAGGCCGGAGGCGGCCACCTTGTCCGTATCCCGTCCGCTCGTTGTTCCGCACACGGTCAGAGCCTTATGGTACTCATGGCTGAAAAAGGAAAGCGTCAGCTCGTCCCCGGCCTCAATAAAACGGAAGGTATGGCGCTGGGGGCGGATAACGACAAACGCCACGGGCTTCTTCCACATGAACCCCAACCCGCCCCAGCTGGCCGTCATCATGTTGAAATTCTCCGGAGAGCCCGCCGTCACCAGCATCCAATCGTCCCCGATCAATTGTACGGCATTATCCTGAATCTCTTTTGGTTCAATCTTCTTCATCATCGTCTCCAACGTTCGTTCGCAAACTATTCTATACCCTTCCGCCAATATGTCAAAGCTAGGGGACGGCCGGGATGACGCGGGAATCCCACTCATCAAATAGCCTGTCCACTCACATCTATGACATGCGGAACGAAAGATTTTTTGTTGACACTTCACTATGCTGCTGCTTTGATGTGCACATCAAAGCAGCAGCAGCCATTGGTTGCAGCGTCTTCTTTATGAGGCACGAAAAAATGCTGCATTTTTCTACTTGGCTCTTCATCTCCGGATGGAGAGCCATTTTACTTTCTTTCCGACGAACTGCCCATGCCTACCAATCCTCCTCCATGTAAAACGTTTAAAACCTTCGAGGAGCAGGCCAAACTACTAATAACCCGCCATCTGGAAGCCAGCAAAGATGATTTAATATGTCGCCTCAAAGCGGTTAATTACTATCGTTTAACTGGATATCTCCACATCGTCAGAGAAACAAAAACAGATCATCAGGGTAACAGAACCAAAGCGGATGACTACCGCCATGGAACAACGCTTGACCTTGTGTGGAAGTATTAAGGCTGCTCCTATTAGATGCTATCGAAAGAATCGAAATTGCCCTAAGAACCCATGTTGCTTATTACTGGGCAAAATCGACCAAATGCTCCAACCCACAAAAAATTTTCTACCAGTTACAGACCGGATTTCAATAAAATCACCCGGGATGGCAACTCTGAACAGACACGCTCACGCAAAGACAATTTGCTGAAAACTTTTCAAAGGTCTTTTGATCGCAGCATTGATGACTGCGTATTGCACCACAAGGAAGATTTGGGGTTCCGGAATGTTGAAGACCTTCCCATATGGGTCTTCGTAGAACTTTCCACCATAGGGGAGTTAGCATGGTTGTTCTCCGGGTTGAAAAAAAAATAATTTACAGATGGAAATTGCATCAAACTTCGGGTGTCCGGACATTATTTTCTTCACCTCATTAATCACTCTCATTCATCATGCAAGAAATGCGTGTGCGCATCACGCCAGAGTATGGAACAGGACATGGAATCAAAGCCGTGGAGCAACAAATAATCCTGCCGCGCGAATACAGCTGAATCCTATCGTCAAAAACACCTCATTAACTGATTGGAACCTTCAATGGGATAAAAATCAGAACCAGTGGCTCCCACGGGCAAAAGCCGCAAGGGAGTTCAGCTTTCAAAAAACAAGTACGGCATTTCTATTAACCGCATGCAGATATTTCCTAAGAGCATCAGCCCATACCAGCGCATGGAACGCCAGGGTTATGGAACTCTTCACCAGAGCGGATACGCCCTCAAACGTCATTGTGGAAATGGGATTTCCCAAACATTGGGAAAAGCATCCATTTTGGACAAATTAACATTTGCGGCATCTGTTCCAACCACGTCTCTTTCCTGAACCAGGGGGGCTCTTTGGCGCAGATTCCCTTTGGAGTTGCATTTCCGGAACGGCGGCCCTAGCATTTCCGGGATGAATCACACCGCGCTGGAAGACAAGCTGGGTTACCGTTTCAACAATCCGGATCTGCTCGTTCAGGCCCTTACCCACCCCAGCACGGACAGCAAGCCGGAAACGCGCCGGGCGTATGAACGGCTGGAATTCCTGGGAGACGCCATTCTGCAGCTGGCCGTCACACAGTACCTTTACCACCACATGCCCCAATCCCCGGAAGGGGAACTGACCCAGCTGCGCGCCCGAACCGTCAGCCGCGCCAATCTGGGCAAATACGGCTTTATCCTGGGGCTGGATAAACACATTGCCCTGGGAAAGGGGGAGGAACGGGCCGGCGGACGGAGCAAAAATTCCATCATCGCCAACACATTTGAATCCGTCTTCGGAGCCATGTCCCTGGATTCCAACTATGAAACGGCCAAGGCTGTGGCCCTGCGCGTCCTCCATGAAGCTCTGGATTCCGCGGCCAGCCATCCCAAGGAAATCAACCCCAAGGGGGAACTCCAGGCTATCCTTCAGGACATCCTGCCCGAAACTCCTTCCTATGAAACGGAAGAAAAAGGGCCGAGAGACGCCGAAAACCGTTTTGAATCCCGCGTTTTCTGGCATGGTCACGCCATTGGAGCCGGTTCCGGGGCCAGCAAGAGAAAGGCGGAAGTGGCCGCCGCCGCAGACGCCCTGGACGCCAGGGCATGGCTCCGCATGACCTGGTAACCGCCAAAGGGGGACGGGTGGCTATTTTGTCACCCTTAAGCCTTGGACACTCCTGTGGCTGGTTTGATAGACAGAAGCCGTCTCCGTGAGGAAGAACCTTCCCCGGAAGACCTTCTCACAGACAAACCAACCATAGAAAACAAATGAAGACCTATACTCTCCCCGTCATCGGCCTCATGACTCTCGGAGCCTCCGCCTTTGCCGCTGCCGCTCCCTCTACCGGAAACTCCCTGCCGGCCCGCGACAACTTTTCCGCCTGCAAATGGCTCGGCGACCGTTTCAAGTGGTTCAACTCGGAACGGGACCACAAGAATCCCTACATCCAGGAATTCAACGTTTCCCTCCGCATGCAGTACGGACTGGACTGGATTGACCCGAACGGCGAAGGCCGCGTCATGGGAGAAAAGGAAGGCAACGGCCGCCGCTTCAACGATGAATGGCGCCGCTTCCGCGCCGAGTTCAACATGAAGTTTCTGAACAACTTCAAGCTCAACAACGTCTGGACCATCGGCGGCATGGACGGCCTGGAAAGCTACAATGCAAAAACCAACACATGGGACACCTCCGACCTGACCTACTCCCGTTACGAACTGAAGCTGGAATACAAGGGAGGCCCCGTCACCTATGCCATCGGCAAAATAAAGCCGCGCATCACCGGGGAATACCGAACATCCTCCTCCGCCATTCTGACTATCGAACGCTCCATGCTGGTCAACCAGCTCCGCTCGGAAACCAATTACGGATTCCAGGTGAACAATTCCGACAAAAAAGGATAAGCTCGGCTGGGCAGCAGGCGTCTGGCTGAACGGCAACGGGGGCACCGGAACCGGCACGTTCAACAACCGCATTGAACCCGCTTCAATTCCCGGGACAACTGCTTCATCACCGGCACGCTGAGCTATGACACGTCTAACGACGTTTTCCTGAAGAAAAGCCGTCTGTGGCTGGATTACGCCCACAATTTCACCAAGTGGGGGGACGACGCCCAAAACAAGGCGTATGAAAAACTGACCGGTTACGGCTTTAAATCCAAATACCAGGGTACCGGAGCCAGGGACGTGGTAGCCCTGACCTGGGAAGGTTCCGAGGGGGGACTTCTCCCTGATGACCGAAGTCATGGCCGGCTTCAACGTCATCGGCATGAAAGCGGGGGCTGAAAACGTCTTCGGCGTGACCGTCATGCCGTCCTACAAGTTCACCCCCCACTGGGAAGGAGTGGTCCGCTACCAGATGGCGGCGGGCAGCAACGCCGTAAAATGGGAAAAAGCGCTATACGCAGAACTCCACTTATTCCGGAACTTCCGACTGCATGCAGGCCCTGTACCTGGGCGTCAACTACTACATTTTCGAATGCAGCCCGAACATGGCCAAGATCATGGCGGGCATCGAATACGCCCATTCCAACGGCACGGACGCCAGCCGGCAGAAAGGCTTTACCGGATGGAGCTACAATATCGCTTTCCGCACCAACTTCTAATTGCCGGACGGCATCATCCCGTCAACAGCTGGCCGCTTCTGTTCAGGGGCGGCCATTTTTAATGGCGTGGCGCCCTGCATGGCAGTTCCCCAAAAACGGCAGCCGTCATTTCCGTAATGCCTTCCATATTCAAATACCTGGTTCTTAGCAAATCGGAAGAAGCATGCCCCATTTCCATCTGCAATACATGCAAATTCTTGAAATGCCTGGCAAAATAACTGGCAAACGTATGCCTTAACATATCCGCAGGCCACTTCTTTTCCTTCCCGTCCCACCCGGCCAACCGTCTCAGCTCCCTCCACTTCGCCGGCCAGTTGCGCGGGCATACGCTTCCCGACACAGATCCCATAGCAACCGCTCTTTCCAGCAGATTTCCCAAAACCGGCTGGATCGTCACAATGCGGGCTCCTCCCGTCTTGCTGTGGCGCGCCCTCAGGGAAACCATTCCCTCCCTTAAATTAATCTGTGCCCAATCCAGCCTTCTCACTTCTTCCGGGCGGATGCCGGCATACAGCATCAGCCCAACCGCGGCCAGGCACGCCCCTCCGTCATACTCTTCCGCAGCAGCCAGCAACCGGCGCATTTCTTCCAGGGACAGCACGGGAATGGAATGCTCCTTCAGCCTCGGCAGGTCCACATGCGCCACAGGGTTTTCCGTGCACCATCCGCGTTTCACGGCCGTTCCGAAAATACCGCTGAGCACCAACCGGGCCTTATGCCTCTGCCTAAGGGTATCAAATGATTTTTCCAGACAGGCGCGGCATTCCCGGGGCGTGATAAAGCGTACGGGCCTTCGGGCTATTTCCGGACAAAACCTCAACAAACGCCGGCTGATATAACGAAAATCATCCCTAGTTCTTTTCCTGCGATCTTGCCGAGCCTCCATAGCCTCATCCACGGCTTTCCTGAACACTACCGTTTTTCCTCTGGCAACCAGGGCTTCCTCTCCCAGCCGGATGCATTCCCTCGCCCTCTTCCATCGGCTGCCGCGCCCCTTGCTGGCTTGCAGCAATTCATGCGCCAGCTGGGCGGCTTCCACCACATCCAACCCTGTCTTTTTTAAAATGGCCAGCGCCGCATGATCCGTTTCTGAAATTTCCTCTTTCATTTCATCTATTTTGCAACGGTTTCGGAATCCGTAGTCAAGTAAAAATAGTCGTTTATTAATCAAAAGGTTCGGCAATTCCATTGATGATGTTTCACCGCACCGTCATATCAGCAGTTCTCTTCCAAACAGTTTGATGACAAAGAGGACGCAGGAATTCCTATACGGATTCCGAATTCGCTATTCGCAAATGCAGGTCTTCTAAACAGAAACTGGCGGGCGCTCAGAACACGCTTGAAATCCGCAGCGAACAAACCAGAGCGTCAATCTCAACGTATCCTACAGATCCTCCCCCCAACCCGCAATAACTATACCGTGCCGGGGCATCCTCATCCTCGGAGCGTCATTTCCCCTAACCATCAACCATTCATTAACAATGATGAAAAAAACAATACTCGCCGCCTGTGCCGTTCTGCTGGCTTTAACCACCATCTCCTGCCAGAAAAGCGACGTGGATTTATGCCTGAACGCTCAAACCGAACTGGTGGAGACCCTGCAAAAAATCAATGACCGGGACAGCGCGGACAAATACGCTGACGAAGTGGACAAACTCATGAATCAGTTTTTCAATCTGTTTAATACAATAAACAATACACCTGAAGAAGAAAAAACTGAAGGATAACCCTCAATGGCGTCCCTTCTGGGAACAAATGGGAAAGCTGAGCAAACGGCTTCGCGATCAGGGATATTTACGGCTCGGAAAAACTGCGCAACGCTTTCTCAAAAGGAAGAGGCAAATAAACACAACGTCAACTGTCAACCATTCACAATTATGATAAAAAAAAAACAATATCTGTCGCCGTCGCCGTTCTGCTGGCCCTGGCCTCCGCCTCTTGCCAGAAGAACAATACGGAACAGTATCTGGACATGCAGGAAGAAATGATCGAACTCATGGAAAGCATCAAGGACCGGGACAGCGCGGACAAATACGCCGGAAAGCTTGCCGATCTCCGGAAGAAATCCGAAGAACTGGAGAAATCCATGCCCGACGAAGAAAAGAAGAAGCTCTGGAACAAGGAGGAATACGGCAAAATCCTGTTCCGGAAGGAGCCCCTGAAACAAACCCTGTTCAAAAAGGACTATTACGGATCTTATGGGCTGAGAAAAGCCTTATCAGACAACGTCTTCCAGCCCTGATTTTCCATCCCTCCCCCTCTGCATTCTGCATCAATGAAAATGTTTTTCATCCACGCCCTGCCTGCGGCGCTGCTGGCGCTGGCTGCGGCCTCCTGCTCCCCCATCGTGGCAGAATACACTTACAGAGGCTCCGTCTCCGGCACAAGCAGCAGAACCGGAGCCCGCATGCTGACCTTGAAGGAATATAGGGACGGCACCGTTTCAGGCAAATTGAGCATCCCGTCATCTTCCGCCGTGGAACCGTATTCCTGCGGAAGCATTGGCGGCAGGGCCGACGACCGGAGGATTATCTTTTACCTCACCTCTCTGGGGGATTCCTACCTCAGCGCGAAAATGGCGGTTGCGGGCAATTCCGCCGGAACCACTATCGCCTACAGAGGCCATATTTCCGGGAACCGTCGTTACCTCAGCGGCAAATGGCATGCGGCCAATGATTACCGCTCCTACCTCCGCGGGGGGCTCTTTCTCTTTCAACCTGACCCATATCAACGGCAGAGCCGTTACCAGAAAAAACGGGAATCAAGAAAAAACGGTACAGAAAGCCCGCCCACAGAAAAAGGGAGAAATTCAACTTTCAGCGTAGAATCCGAGGGCGCTGGCAGCACGCCCACCGGCTTTACGGCGGAGTAGCCCTGCGAAACAATAAAACATGCTCCAACAACAATTTCCGCACGAATTACATTAACTCTTATGATGAAAATAACCTCTTATCTCATTCTGATCCCGCTCCTGCTGGGAACATTCTTTCTTGCCTCATGCAGAAAGGATAAAGAAAACCAATTCATTGAAGACAGAATATCCATTCTGGAATCTGTTGTGGACGAAGAAAGCGCAGACGCCGCCGCCTTGAAATTGATAGATATCGACCTCAATGAACGGAAATACGAAAATGAACATTTCCGTACGAAAGTTAATTTCAAAAAACTCATCAGGAAAGCGGAAGAAAAGAACTATTACAACTCTGAAAAATTAAAGGAAACTCTTCGGAATTAATATCTATTTACCAATCCCGTTACGTTATGAACCATCATCTCTATTTTGCCGGAGCAGGCATGGCGCTCCTGGCGCCATTACTGGCTTCCTGCGAACAAAAAGGCCCCAGCAAAATATTACAGGCAGAGATTGTCAGCGCCTTGGAAAATGTGGAAGACAAGGCAAGCGCCGATGAAGCCGCGCAGCTCATCAACGAGGCTTACAGAGAATACAAGAAGGAGAAGATAGACATGGAACAAAACCAAAAACGTCTCCGCGAGCTTCGGTAACAAATTTCCGAAAAAAATATTACAATTCAGAAGCTTTAAGAATGGTTCTTTAGCATCTGTTCTTCCTGCCGGTCGCTTCCCGCGGTTTTCTCATCCACAAAACAGAAAATGAACGGAAGGGCATTCTTCCTTAAAAACAGGAAACGGTTGAATTGTTCGAAAAACTGGACATGCCAAACGGCGCATCTTTTCTGAACAGCATCACGAATCCTACAGAGGGAGAAAGAAGAGTTTACCAGAAATTGCCTGAAGTTGCAGCCAATCGTTTCACCCACGGAAAAATCAAGAATATGCTGTTCATAACAGACCGCTTCAAACGGTTGAAATAATACACGATTCAAAAAAGCAAATTTGACTCAAATACTTCTCACACTGATGAATAATCATATTCCCATGAACGTTGCTTCTTCCCGGGAGAAATGCAGGGAACGTCATTCTCAACAAGACTGGCAACAGGAACCCCAGCAAGACTGGCAACAGGAACCTCAGCAGGACTGGCAACAGGAACCTCAGCAGGACTGGCAACAGGAACCTCAGCAGGACTGGCAACAGGAACCCCAGCAGGACTGGCCGCAGGAACCCCAGCAGGACTGGCCGCAGGAACCCCAGCAAGACTGGCCGCAGGAACCCCAGCAAGACTGGCCGCAGGAACCCCAGCAGGACTGGCAACAGGAACCCCAGCAGGACTGGCCGCAGGAACCTCAGCAGGACTGGCAACAGGAACCCCAGCAGGACTGGCCGCAGGAACCCCAGCAGGACTGGCCGCAGGAACCCCAGCAGGACTGGCAACAGGAACCCCAGCAGGACTGGCAACAGGAACCCCAGCAGGACTGGCAACAGGAACCCCAGCAGGACTGGCCGCAGGAACCCCAGCAAGACTGGCCGCAGGAAGAAGATTCCAGCCCTTCACCTCTGGGAACTCTCTCTAAGGTTCAAAAAAACCGGCCCTATTGACAGAGGGATCGTGATTTCCGCATCCATTGCCACGCTCCTTCTGATTGGAGGAGGAGTGCTGAGCTACATTTTTTACGATAAAGGAGAAAAACTCATCAAACGGGCCAATTTCTTGAAAAGTGATATTTACGCACTCACTGACGAAACAGCGCTTCTACGGAAAAAGTATGATCCGGTCAGGCAAACGGCGGAAACCCTTGCCCAGGCATTCAAAGAAACAGAACAGCTTCAAACTTCCCTGGAAGCGAAAAAAAAGGAAATTGAAAAAATCAGGCAGGAACATTTACCTACCCTGTCAAAGCTGAAGGATGTCCAACAGGCTATTGATGTTCTGGAAGAGAGGAAAAAAGCACCCAACCCCATCCATAAACCGGAAAATCATTCAACGCCTTCCCTTGCCCTTCATCCCTCTACTTCCCCTGTTCCTGACCTCTCGCCCGTAGGACCAGGTACAGTTCAAGTTCCCGAGAGCCCTCCGATTATTTCCGATTCCCATCTTGACAAGCAAATGGTTGAGAGAGGAATAGCTTACCTGAAAGCCCGCCAGACAGGAAATATCGCCAGCCTTTCCAAAATGTTCGCTCCTCGCAGCAACTATATGTACGCCAACGGGAAAGAAGTGGACAACGAATTCATTATGAATGATATTCAGAAGTTTTGGGACAAATGGCCCATCCGCGACTACCGCTTACTGAAAGTTGCTTATTCCGGAAACACCATTGAGCTGGTTTACTTTTACGAATGCTCCAATTACCGGGGAAAGACCATCCGGGGGTATACTAAGGAAATATGGCAGACTTCACCCTCCGGGCAAATCATCCAGTGGAATGAAGTCCTCAATAGCAGGGAAGCCCCGGACGCCACAGCCGGCTACCGATCCCTCAAAATGAATTAGGACTTATTATGGCAGGGATGTCGAATACCGGCAGGCCCTGGAGGCAGAAAGGAGCTTATCTGAGGAAAAAAGCCGAACTGGCAAAAAAAACTGGCCAAAGACCTGAAGACCATTGAACAATCGAACTCTCTGGAAAGCATTCGCACCAGAATGGAATACCTGCGGCAACAACTTTCACGGCTTGATGAAGAGCGCCGGGATATCCTGAACAGCGAAGAAGAACTGCGCCTCCTGGAAGAACGGCTGAAGGACCTGAAGAGCCAACTGTCCGAGTAAAACTTTCCGGGAAACACGGTTTCCAGACAAAATATCAGTCAATATCAAGGAACTCTGCCGTTCCCGCTTGCCGCCATCCTTACCATTTATGAATACACCACAGCAACAAAACAGGCCGGACACCATTTCACAGGCGAACATGGCCGCTCCGCCCCGGCATTCCATACAGGGACAACCCCTCACCATCATCCCGACACCATTCCCGTCCCCTCCCGTGTGCTAGGAAACATGCGGCGGGCGAACCGTCCAGCAATATGCCCATCAAAGGCAGCCCCCACCCCTCATCCCCCCATTCCCAGGATTCCGGGCCTTCCCTCCCCTCCCAGGGACCGCTTCATGGATACAAGGGCCCGCCCGCCCAATCCAAATTCCATCGGCCCCGGGGCTCCGCCCGCAAAAAACGCCCCCTGCCATAGTACGGCAAGCCCCTCCCCGGCAACAAAACAGGCCGGCGTATCACCCTTCCCAGACTCCCGACAACGGTCTGGACGACTACATCGGAATTCCGCCGCTCCCGGTTTTATGGAGAAGGAATTTATGCCCACTTTGCTGGATGCCTATTCCATCGGCCCCCATTGTTCATCGCCATCCTGCTCTGGATACTGACTCTCTGATTCCGTACATCAACATTGGCACCACCATCGCCCTGTGTACGATGCCTCTTGGAGCCGGAATAAGCCCATCTCCCCCCACCTTTATTTTCGACAAACGTTACCGCCAGTTCTTCGGGGAATTTTTCCTGACCGGCGGGCTGATGCTTGCCGGCATCCTGGCAGGGGCCTTATTTTGCGGATTTCCGGCCATCGTCATCCTCATTTCCTGGTCATTAGCCCCCATGCTTGTGCTGGACAAAGGCTGCAATGCCTCGGAAGCGCTGACGCTCAGCAATAAATATACCTACGGCAACAAATTCCTGGATATGCCTGCAGGCCAGGGAAAAACTGGGCAAAGCGGTGGACACGGGCAAAGCGCTGGACAATTTCATCCGGGCGTTTTCCCGGGATGAACAGGAAGGCCTCCGGCTGCAGCCCGGGAAAGCGCGGCCTTCCTTCTGTTCTTCCGCCGTTTACGGCGCGCTCGCCTGGCAGACCCTGGCCCCCCAGAAAAGCCCCGGACGGCACGGGGGCCTGGGGCTGCGCCAACGCCAACGGCCCCGGCCTGGCCGTCCTGATCCATAAGTTGGGAGCCGGGCACAGCTTCACCGAATGGGAAAAAGCCCGCTCCGGAGACATCATGAAACTGTGGTGGACGGAAGCCGTCGGCGCGAAGGAACGCGGCCATTTGACCATCTACCTCTCCCAGACGGAAAACAGCCTGACCTTCTGGTCCTCCAACCAGTCCAACCCTGGCGGAACGCCGGGCTACGGGACAAAAACCATCCCCAAATCAACCGTCAAACACGTCCTCTTTACCCGCATTACCAGGCCGGAAGCTTTCGCAAACGCTCCCCATATCGGAACGGATCCATGGCTGGGCTCCCTCCTGAAAAAAAAAACGCCACGATGGAAGAAGCCCTCCGCCGCTGCGGCCTCACCCCGTCACCCTCAACAAAAACCATCCAACCATGAACTATCCCCCCCTTCTCCCACGCCCCGCTTATCCATCCCCGCGCTCGTGTGGAGCGGATGCTGCGCCATCGCAGGAATCACTCTTATCGTCTACACCTGCCAGCACTACGCCCGATGGAGCAAAGCCCTGCCCGGTTCCGGGGAATTGCGCGCCCAGGTGGAGCACGCCCGTAAAATCCGCCTGCGGCATTTTTTCCCTGCAGCTGGAATGGCAGGAAAAAATCCATCGGCATGGCGCTCACGGAACAGCAAATGGCCAAATTGAAAGAAGAAACTTCCCAAATCAAACGGGAAATATGGCAAGATGAAAGCGCCTGGAATAACCTCGCAGAACAGATTGACCGTCAACAAACCGTACTGCTCCAGGCCCAGGCGGAAATGCAGTTCGCCAAAAAGCGCGCTCAGGGCGGCGGGAGTCAGCCAGAAAGATATAGGAAACCGCATTTCCTCCCTGGAGAACGAATTACAGGAAAAAAGCCGTTGATTTATCGAACGCCATGAAGAGATTGACCATTTACTCCACCCTTTTCCTTGCCCTGTGCCTGTCCGCCTGGGGCCTTTCCTGGTACGCCCTCACTACGCTCCGCAGCGAAACGCGCTCCATGGATCGGGAACTTTCCTTCTTCAATGAACAGGAAGAGCGTTATCAGAAAACCATTCCCCAGCGGATAGTGGATGAAAAACGTTTCCGGCAATTCCCTTCCACCATAGAAAAGTTCCGGGAGATGGCCGTCCAGCACCGGCAAATAGCCGGCCGCAGACAGGCTGTGGCGGACGGCGTCTTTCAAAAGTACCTGGATAAAATTCTGGCGTCCGCGAAAGAAAGAGAAAAAAGAATCATCCTGCTTCAGCAAATCACAAAACAGCTTGAACAAGAAGCCCAGCAATTAACCCACAAACCTGGCCTTATCCTCCTACTACCCCGGCACAGGCAACGGATATGATATTCTCCTGCCCTGGTTGGCCCCCCAAGGGTTAGGATTTACCTTAGGCAAGGCTATCCTTGATTTTGCGGAAGACAAAAAAGATCCGAACTTGACACGCTGGTCTTGGACAAAACCCGGTCGCTTCCCGCCGATATCCCAGACGCGTTCAACAAGATCACCACCCCTGTAGCAGCTTCCTTCCTGGCATACAGCAGGCTGCACAACAAAACGGTAGATGAGAACAATTTTTTCTCCAGGGAATTGCCTGGTCTTACCTTGTCATCCGCCTTCATCAAGCTGACAAGGACAATAATCAGACAGGGTACGTTACCGGTTGGTATGCTGGTGCCAATGGATCCGATTATCAGACTTATGGCGCTTTTGAGAGCGTATCCAGGGCCTTTATAGGACGCTGGAACCGATCCGGGAAAGACGGTCCGATGGAACTCCAGTGGCGCCGGGTAGATCGAAAGGGGGAGGGAAGATCCACGATTCAGAAGGATACGAACATTTTATTCATGGGAAAGCTGATCCGGACAATGCCACCATCTGCGGCGACTGGGAAGCGTATAGCGAAAGACTGAAAATACAGGGCATGGAGCATCAAAAAGGAACCATGCGCATCATTCTTGAACGACATGGTCACGGAGACTATTCCTTTAATATGAACAAGGTTAAACGTTCACGGGCATGGAATGACGAAAAAAGTTAGAAAAGCCGTTAACGATTTCAATGCTATGGCGTTTGTTTTCGGCACAAAATACTTCTCATGCTTCTTCACTCACGAGGAGCAGGAACAGCTTGTGGCTTATTATGTGGATAAGGCATGGGACTTCTATTCAGAAAATCTCCCACCCAATATTAAATCAAAAAAAGGTGATATTTTAAAATTTAAAGTTAATCTGAAACATCAATTCTATTCAGATAACTCATCTAGTCTTGTTCCTATGCAATTCTCACGTTCTACTCCTGGATATTAAATATATCAACGGGAACATTTCTCACAAACATGGTTGAAGATAAAAAACGATTTAAGTCAAGATTGTCACTGATCGCTCATGAAGTATTAGGACATGGAATATTTTTTCGTTACTCCAGACGATTCATTAACAATATCGCTAATGAATTATTAAAGGAAAATTTTAAAACAGATATAGAGATTGGAGGAAACAAGCAAACAATTAATATATCATCATATCCGGATAAAGATGGACGCGCTACCAAAGCTATTGAAGAAGGTCTAGCCGTTGCTGCTGAATATGCCGTTTACCAAAAGGAAAAAAAGATATGCATAAGTCTCTCAGATTTCATGCAAATTCGATATATAGATTCCAATGGCATGAAAGCAGCTCTTTATAAATTAGGCGTAGATTTTCTGATGAAAAAAAGGTATTATAAATAATAAGGGAGAACTGAATTTTAAAAGAAATTTACTTTGACCGTGAATACTCAACTAAATAACTGCCATTTTTCATTGTCTCCTCACTGATAGCCTTTATCTTATACCTTGTAGCCTTTTTGCAGGAAAAACGCTGAAGCCGAATGTTGAAAATATTGCTCCCATGGTCATTGTCCTGCTGATGGGAATATGCCTGGTAGTAACCATCTACGGCTACATGACGGAAGGCTTTTTCCAAAGCATGACTCTGTTATGGATCTTCAGCGGCATTACCCTCGGCATAGGAAAGGCCATGGGGTTCTTCCCGGAAGAGGACACTTCCGGGAGCGTCATTCAAGAAACAATGGCCGAATGGAGGGCAGAGGATAAATACGCAAATTCTCTTGAAGGTAAAAAGCATTGTATTCGACGATGGCACCAGAGCAACTATCCGGGGCGAAGACCTGGAATCTTCCATGGAAAAATGGGGGCTTCGGCTTGGAGCGCTCGGAATCGGTCTAGCCATAGGAGCCGCCATCATCATCGGACCGCTTGCCTGGATAGCATGCGTCTGGCAGGCATTTGAGGCCGGATGTATTGCCTTTAATCAAAAGCCTGAATAATCCCACGTTTTATGTTGAACATCTCTATAAAACCGGAAACAGCTTCCTCTGAAAAAAGCGGCTGCTCTAACAATACCCAGACCTATGCTCATGGAGAAAGCTATGACGGAGAACTAAAGAACGGATGCCGACATGGGAAAAGGGACCTACCACTTTCATGATGGCTCCTGGGTCCTGGGAACATGGGAGAACGACAACCTGTCAGGCCAAGCCATCTTTTACCATGCAACACAGCAACGGACTGACCAGGGAACTTTTTGTGGGACCTCCAGAACAGGTCATGGAACGATGACATGGAAAGACGGCCATATCTATGAAGGCACATGGAACGATACGGAAAGAGGAGGGAAAATGGATAAACAATTCCTGGAAAAGAAGCTTTTCTTATAAAAAATTCATTTTACGACGTCATCTATCCCATTCAAAAACACCCTGTTTCTTCCCTGGTTTCTTTATTCATTATCCTCGCGTTGCTTATCCCTGGAATAGCCATTGATGTAAAGAATTGCATTTCGGATCCCTATGCCATCTATCTGCTCATGGGCGACTGCTTCCCATCCGCAAAAAACACTGCCTTCGTCAATTTGGCCTACCTTCTATCAGGGGTGACGCTACTCATCATCGCCATATACGGACCTGTCTTTAGACGCATTTCCGGGATCCACTATAATCCGCTGACAATAATATTATTGTCAGCGATGTCCTTGGCGGGGCCATGGGGTTTCTTCAAACATCCTACAGAGGAGAAGCCTATTATATCATTACCACCATATTCAGCTTTTATCTTCTTATTTTCCTGACAAAATTCTATTATAAATCCGTTCGATTTGAATTTGCGCTCATGGCAGGCATCCTGTTTTCATGGCTGTCTATTTTGCTTTTCAGGAATTCCTATTATCTTTTTGAAGGCATGCGATGGCCTTATGCGATTCCGCTATTGTCGGTACTTGCCTGTTTTGCATTGGGCCGCATCAAATATGAACAGAACGGATCTTTTTCCAATCACAAATCATTGACCCTGGCGATATTGGGTATTTTCATAAATTCAATAATCTTACAACCCTGTCTGAATATGGATAAAATTTTATCTTCTTTAAAACATTTACCCTTTTTCAATTAATGGATATTCTCCCTTCCTTCTCTTTTCTCATCATTGCCGCCTTGTGCTGGAGCCGGTCATTTGCCGGAGACGTCCAATCTCCTCCGTCCCTGGAAGGGGCATCGCTGGAAATTCACGCAAGAAAGGAAGAATATAAGAATTTGCATCATGAGATTTTTCTGAATTTAAAGGACGGCCTTTCCTGGGAGGGGAGTGAAGACAAAATCGTTACATACAAGCCTAAAGGGAAAACCGCTCATATCATTGTCGCTTATTGTGATAAGCATAAAGAGAATCATTCTTCCGGGGAAATGTACGAAGAGGATCCATCCCTGTTCAGACACTATTATTTATCAGGGGAACAATCCTATGAGAAGGCAAAGGGAGAAAACCCGAAGCCGGCCACCATCACGTTCACAGACAAGGGAGGCTATTGCTATTACAAAGGGATTCTTCAGGGCTATCTTACCTGCGATCAAAAACAGGAAGCGGAAAATCTCACAGGGATTCCGGTAACTATTATGCTGGATGGAGAAAAACTCCCGATCCGGAACTGACAGCTTTGCTCGGCCAGCTTGACAGCGGAAAACTTACGGGGCGCCAAGCCAACTGGGTGCGTCAGGAGCTGCTCGGATATTGGACGGAACGGCTCCATAAAGCGCATTCGGCCCTCATGGAGCATTACTCCCATGCTCCAGCCATAGCAAAAAAATTGAAGGCGGCGCAGAAGGAATGGGAAAGTTTCCAGGACTCCCTGAGAGCGGCATATGCCGCATGTCTGACGGAAGAGGATGAAAGAGAACAGAACAGCCAATGGTTTCTGTTTAACATGCTCCGCCTGGACTGCGGTAACACCGAGCGGCATTGCCGCACTCTGGAAGAACTGCTGGACATCATCAAGATGAACGGTCTCTAAGCGGACGAAAACTACCAACCATCACCATATTAAATACATATGAATATCGCAAAGCTATTCCGCACTTTTTCCCAGACAGGCGGAGCCATTAATATTATTCGAGCTGCAGCATTCATTCTTCTTACCATTCCGGCTTCAGCGCAAATACCGCCGGAGGCAAGGATGCTGGAACTGACTTTTCAGGAACAGGAAAGGAAAATCAACGACGCGGCTTTTGCCAAGTATAAGCCGGAGCTGGTCAGGCTCATGAATGAATGCGTCAAAAACGAGGATTTTGAACAGGCCAAGCATATCAAGGATATTCTCGAACGGAAGGCCCTGCCCGGCATTCAGAAAGAGGAAAAAGATGACTACTCTCATTTCATCGGGCAATGGGAAGAAACGGCGGGAGGATACGTTTATTTAAGCAGCTTTGATGGGAAGCAGGCACAGCAGAAGTCCGGCAATACCGGATGGCTGGGCAAAGGCGGAGGGACAAGGATTTTTCATCCCCTGACATCATCAGGCTCAATGAAACCCGGACGGTATGGTTCTACTGGGTTAAAACGGACCGCGACGACCATATTTTCCAGGTTAACCACGCTACCAAACTGGTTTCCCTGTTAAAGCGGAAGGGAGCGCGCGAGAAAGAAGCGAATCGCTCCGCCGATTCTTCATCTTTCCCAAAATTCGACCTTCTTTCTGAGAAAAAATTCATGCCGATATGGCAACCGGCAAGGAAAAATTGACCCGGCAATACGCTCAGGCCCTGCAAAAAAGAGCAGGGAATGGGGTGTTTCCGGCCATTTGGAAGCGGCTATCTGGGCACGCAAACAAGCCAAGGGATTACAAAAAGGGAAATTATGAGGAGAAACAGCAACTCCAGGACATCACCGGGACATGGGGCTTCCCTTCAGGCGCTGTTCAAATTAAGGATCCGAAAGAATTCCGGATGGAAGGAGAATGCATGACGTTCAAGTATCTGCGATCCTTAAATGACAGTGTCCACCTATTCCATATCCAGGAAACCAAGCAGAAGAAAATGGTAGCCCGGATTAACAACCTGCTCCTCATTATCCCTTATGACTGCCGCGGGCCATTCCAGGAAGGGGTGATGAAACCCTGATCTTTTTCCGGAAAAGCGCCTCTCTTTTACAGGAGGCCCATTTCAGAAAAAACCGTAACCCATGCCTTTCCTGAATCAGGGTTACCCCCAACCCGCCCCCGCCCGCCGATGATTTCAAGGCCATCAGCTTGGGAAGGGCCGTATATTCACGGCCTTTTTTCATCAGGCCGCCGGCGCTCACCAGATTCTGGAGTTTCTCGTAAATCCTCAGCCTCAGGATTTCCTCTCCGCCCAAATGAGAATAAGCTCATCAGTCACCAAATCCGGTGTCTTGCGCGAGGAACGTGATCTCCTATCCTCCAGCATGATGATAGGATATTATCATGACACACTTCCAGCCGTCAAGTTGATAAAAATTTGCGTCATTTTCTGCCGGCATATGACTCAAAAAATCTTCAAAGGTGAAGGAGCCGACAGCGAATGAGGCCTGCTCCGGAAACCGGAAATGAGTTGCCGCCCTTTCTCTCCGGAGGACTTACTTATCCGGAAGAAGAAAAGATTCTCTGCAAGAAAAGGGAACAGGGAACACGTATTACCTGCAGCCCGGGCAGCAATACGAAGCTTTTTACAGAGATGAAAGGAAATAAACGGTTCATTTTCAGGTTATGTGCAGCCGCAGCGCTTTTTCTGAACCTTTTTCCCCTGCAGGCCGGAGAATGCACGCTGATGAGCTATAACGTAAAGAACGGCACCGGCATGGACGGCAGGAGGGATTATGACCGCACGGCTCGGGTAATCGCGGAGGAAAAACCGGATGTCGTAGCCCTTCAGGAGCTGGACCAGGGGACAATCAGGAGCGGCGGCAGGGATACCCTGCAGGAATTGGCCACAAGGACGACGTTGACGGGTACCTATGCCAAGGCCATTGATTATTCAGGCGGTTCCTATGGAGTAGGCATTTTATCCAGGGAAAAGCCTTTGAGCGTCAGACGGATTCCTTTGCCCGGCAGGGAGGAGGCCCGTGTGCTGTTGATGGCCGAGTTCAGGGATTACTGGTTTTGCGTCACGCATTTGTCCCTGACCAGGGAAGACAGCAGCGCTTCCATTGATATGATTGCCGCCCTGGCCGCAAAATGCAGCAAGCCTTTTTTTATTGCAGGGGATTTCAATTTAACGCCGGATTCGGAGCCGATAACCCGGATGAAGAAATATTTCATCCTGCTGAGCGATCCGGCCCAAAAAACGTTTCCCGCCGGGCATCCGAAGGAATGCATTGATTACATCTGGATGTACAGGGGAAAAAAGACGGAGGCGTTCCATGTGAAGGAACGCAGGGTAATTGAAGCTCCCGCCGCCTCCGACCACCGCCCGGTTAAAGTGACGGTCAGCTATTGACATGATGTTTCCGGCCCGTCAACGGGTAGCCCGCGGGGCATTGACGCCGCCCACCAGCAGCACGATTTCCCCCTTGGGAGGGCGTTCCGCAAATTCCGCCGCCAGCCGGGAGGCCGGACCGCGATGGTAAGTTTCAAAGGTTTTTTGTCAGTTCCCTGGCTACGCAGACGGGAATATCCGGATCCAGCGCCGCCAGAGCCTGCACGGTTTTGACGATGCGATGGGGGGATTCATAAAAAATACTGGTATGGGAAGCTTCCACTGCCGTTTGGAGCACAGCGTTTTTTTTCCCGGATTTGACGGGCAGAAAACCGCCGAAGAAGAATGCGTCCGTAGGCAGCCCGGACCCCACCAATGCCGTCACCACGGCAGATGGCCCGGGAAGGACGGTGAAGCTTACTCCCTTTTCCTTGAGGGTCTGGATGAGACGATAGCCCGGATCGCTCACGCCAGGCATGCCCGCATCACTGATCACGGCAAAGCTTTCTCCGCCAGCCGCGCGCGCCGCAATTTCCCCGGCGCGCGGCTGTTCATTATGGTCATGCATGCTTATCAGCGGTTTGCGGATTTCATAATGGGAAAGCAGAAGACCGGAATGGCGGGTGTCCTCACACGCAATGACATCCACCTTGCGCAGCACGTCCAGCGCCCGCAGGGTGATGTCCGCCCGGTTGCCGATAGGCACCGGAACAAAATAAACGCTGTATTCCACTTTCTCCATAAGCACAAATTTTCCTGAACCGGGCGGGATTAGCCATTGGTAAGGGTTTCCGCAATGGAAGTAGCCACCAGACGGGCCGCATAGGAAAGGGCATTCGTGGGCCGACTGAATGTTGCCCTGGTCAAAGAATTGACCTACTTCCTCCGCAGAGCCGGCATACAGGATTTCCTGCGTCCTGGCGTCCACCACACGGTATTTGACAGACAGGCGCAATCCAAGTTCCGTACTTTTGTAGGTGTCTTCCCGGCTGGAGCGCAACTGGTCGAAGGTGATGGAGTACACTTCCCCCTCCACCCGGATATCCGCATCCGCGCCGGAGCTTAACCGGTAGGTGCCGTCCCGCTGCAGCTCATCCGCCAAGGCGCCGGTCACCAGCGTGGCGGCGCGGGGCTCCAAAGAGTTGTTGGCAAAGAGGCATACCTTGACGGTCTGGGCCAGTTCCCAGCTTGGGCGGCTTGGTGCCGCCAAGCTGGTAGCCGCAAGAACCGGCCAGGAGGCAAAAAACGGGCAGGAAGAGTTTGAAAACGTTCCGGATACGATTCATGAGGACGGAGAGTTCCTGTTATCTGCTGGTCACGCGCAGTTCTTTCAGGCGGGCCTTCGCCCTGGCGGCGGCGGCGGGATTGATGCTGCCTTTGGAGGCTACTTCCTGGTAGCAGAAGACGGCGGCATCCGCATCTTTCATCTTGGTCAGGTAGTATTCCGCCACTTCCAGCTGCTGGGCCACCAGCTCACGCTTCATGGCCGCCAGATCGGCACGGGCGGCTCCCGCACGGGCGCTGTTGGGATAACGCTGAAGGTAGTCTTCATACGCTTCCTGAGCGCGGGCCACATTGACGTGGTTGCGGTCTCCGTCCGCAGCAGCCTGGCGATACAGGGTGGCTATCTGGAGCTGGGCCGTGGGGGCCAACGGAGAATTGGGGTAATTGTCCACCAGGTTCTGGTATGCCTCTATGGCCTCCTTCATCCGGCCGCGCGCGCGCCAGGTAATTGCCCAGCACGTTCATGGCCTGCGGGGCGGTAGGGGCATACGGGGCGTTGTCGCGCACATGCTTCAGCCATTCCGTGACGTTCGTGGGATCCATCCTGACATCAAACATCCACAGCACGCGGTTGGTCAGCGCGCCGCTCGCAGCGCCGAAGGCCATTTCCTTCTGCCGGGACATGGCCTGCCTGTACAGGGGGCTGTCCGGGTGGCGGTCAATGAGTTTCTGGTACTGGTCAAACGCTTCCGCAGGTTCCTTGCGGGCCTCATAGAGTTCCGCCATTCTGAACCGGGCCTGGGGAGCTTCCCTGGAAAGGGGGTGTTTTTCCACCACGCGCCTGTTTCTTTGATGGCCCCGGAGAGATCATTCTTCGCTTCCTTTGCCCTGGCTTCCTGCATCAGGGCAATCGCCTGCTGATCCACCATGCGGACGGTTCCGGGAGGAGGAGGCGCTTCCGAAGAGCATTGGCACAGGGCCAGCGTCCCGGAAACGGCAGCCATCATGAGAAACAGTTTTTTCACATTCATGATTTTACAGCAGAAAAAGAGAGGGCGCGTCAACCCGGAGAACGCAGATTGACGCGCAAAAGGAGTTAATGGCCCTTGCCGTACACGGCTTCGGCATCAAAAACGACGCCTCCGTCCGCTTCACGCAGCGTGACGGCCCCCCCCTGGGGCTGGGCTTTCAGTTCATCGCCGAACGGAACGGAACGGTAAAAGCAGGAGTGGTGCCCGGTGTGGCAGGCTCCGGCGCCGCACTGGTCCACCAGCACAATCAGGGCATCCTGGTCACAGTCAACCAGGATTTGCTTTACTTTTTGCACATGGCCGCTGGTAGCGCCCTTATGCCAGATTTCCTGACGGCTGCGGGAATAGTAGACGGCTTCCCCCAGTTCCATGGTCATGCGCAGGGATTCCGCATTCATATAGGCCAGCATCAGCGGTTCATGGGTAATATGGTCCATGGCGAGGGCCGGAATCAGGCCGTTCTGGTCAAATTGGGGGGGGGGCAAATTCCACGCCTTTTTCCACATTCACCTTGCCGCGGTCGGCAAAGACAATCCGGGATGAGATGTCATTTTGTTCCATAACCGGCCCCCTTAGTACATGAAATATCCGACATATACCAATCTTTTCTGTTGCCCTGACGCAACGAAATGTTTTCATAGGAGCATATGGCATTTACGGCATCCCAAGCGTTCGATCTGCTGCGCACCGCCTTCTCCCGCAACCGGCTTCCCCATGCCCTGCTCATCGTGGGAGACGAGCATCAGGGAGCCTCCCGCCTGATCCTGCAACTGCTGGAGCTGATAAACGGCATCCGGGCAGACCATCTGGACAGTGTAAGGGACGAGTATTGCCGGCTGGTGCGCCCCAAGTCCAAGTCGCGCCGCATCCTGCGGGATGATATCCGCGCCGTGGAACCCTTTTTGCAACAGCGCGCGGCGGAGGGGAAATGGAAGATAGCCGTGTTCATGGATGCGGAGCGGATGAATGACGAGGCCGCCAACGCTTTCCTGAAAACCCTGGAGGAACCGCCCGGCCAGTGTCTGCTCATTTTGTCCACCTCCCAGCCGGATCAGCTTCTCCAGACAATTATTTCCCGCTGCGCGTCAATCTGCTGCAATCCGGAGAATTCAGGCTCACTCCTATTCAGGAGGCCCTGCTCCCCCGCACTGGCTGGAGACCTGCCGCAATCTGAATAATGACCTGGCCGCTCTGGCCTTCCGCAGCAGGTTCATGGACGTCATGGCAGAGGCCAAGGCCGCCATCACCAAAAACCTGAATCAGGCTCTGAAAGATGAAGCCAGGGAAGCAGCCCAGGGTACGGACGCCTCCGACTGGGAGGCCCGCAATAAGGACGCGAATGCCGCCCAGATAGAGACGGAATATCTGGAACAGCGCAATCAGGCCCTGGAACTGCTCATCAGCTGGTTCGGCCAGGCAGCCCTGATTGCCTCCGGAGCCCCGGAAGTCGCTCCGATTCATCCGGAGGTGCGCACACTGGCCGCCCAGATGCCCGTGAACGAATTGCTGAAACGCATGGAGGCCCTCAACAGGCCCCGTGATGATTTGAATTTCAATATTCACGAAGCCCTGGCCCTGGTCCACCTGCTGGCGGCCGTCGGGTCCTGCTGACGAACAACCCCGCCTGTTACCGTCGGCCGCGCACGGCATTGGAAAAGGCGCAGAAGGTCTCTATTTTTCCCTTTCCTTCCGGAGCAGGGGCGCCATGATTTCCTCATAGGCGCGGAATTTCTGCTCATACGTCAGCCGCGCCGCCGCCGGACTGGTGGAAGGCATTTGAATGACGGAAAGCGTTTCCCGAAGGAACAGTTCGGGAAAATACCGTTTAAGGTATTTATGGGAAGCGGTGCCGTTGCAGCAGACCACGCCGATGCCCGGGAAGCGATCCAGCAGGGCCGCAATATCATTGGGCCGTTCCTGGGAGATGTGCTGGTCCAGGCTGCCGGGCCTGACGCCGGAGGCCACCACGTCCCACAGCCCCACCCCGCCCCGGTTGAGCAGGGACAGGCGTTCCCCATATGGCAGGGAGGGATCGAACCCCAGAAGGGACCCCATGATTTTCCAGAACGCGTTGCGGGATGGGCATAATACTGGGCCTGACGCAGGGATTCGTCTCCCGGCAGGGAACCGAGCACCAGCACGGAACAGTCCGGGGTGACGGAAGGAGGGAAGGAGCATTTTTTCACGGCGGGAAACGGTCAGGGGGTCTGCATGCCGGAATGCCTGCGCACTTCCTTCATGCCCACTTCCTGCCGGAGCAGGGAGGACAGCCACGGGTGGCTTCCCACGGAGGGGGCCAGGTTGAACCGTTCCGGCCTGGTGATGCGCGTGAAAATGACGCGCCTGATCCGGGATTTGGGCACCGTCCTGGCTCCGTAACCGTCCGGAATGTTGGAGGACCAGAACGTTACCTGGTCCCCTCCATCCTTCACCAGGACGGTCAGATGGCCGGATTCCCGGCGCCCGATGCGGTCCGTCCAGAAAATTTTCATGAAGTCGCCGGGACGGGCCTTCCTCCAGTCCTCAAAGTTGATGCCGGCTCCCAGCCTGTGCACCAGGACGGCCAGGCCGGGGCCATTGGCGTTCGCCCATCCCCACGGCCCTTCCCCGTCATGCTGGCCGAAGCGGGGGATGAGGGCCAGCCACGCGCGTTCGGAAATAACGGGCCGCGGCTGTGCAGAGTCCCATATCTGCAGGGATTTCAAAAGGAGCAGGTAGCAGGCGGAGGAACAGAAGGAGGGCGTGGCGTTACGGAGAAGAAAAACGGGACGGCGCGTGCGGGGTCCCAGCGGCAGGCTTTCTCCGCAAGGGCCTGCATGGCTTCCCTGCTGGTTTCGTAGCCGCCGCCGTTCCGGAACTGGGAAAGTCCGGTCCGCAGGGCCTGGTACCAGGAAGCCGCCCCCGAAGGCACGGCGCTCCCCCTCCCCGTGGAAGAAAGGTCCGCAGCCGATGCTGCGGAGCACAGCAATCCAAGACAGCAAATTAATGTCAGGGCGTTCCTCATCCTGCTCCGCAGGGTATACGGACTGTGGAAAATATCAAGGGCGGATTGCGTGCGGCACTGTACGAAAAGGAAAGAAGGCCATAGCCTTTTCCCCGGAATTCCTGTTGTTTTGTCTGGACTTATCGCCCGGCGTCCCGTACTGTGCGTCAGGTCACGCGCCGGGTATGCGGAGCGGAGAGGCAACGCACCTTGGGCGGACCTTGTTTCCGGCATTTATTTTTAACCACCACGGACCACATAGAGGCATCATACCATGGCAAAACGCGAAGATATCCGCAAAATCCTCATTATCGGCTCAGGCCCCATCATCATCGGCCAGGCCTGCGAGTTCGACTACTCCGGCACCCAGGCCTGCAAGGCCCTCCGCGCCGAAGGTTACGACGTCGTTCTGGTGAATTCCCAACCCCGCCACCATCATGACCGACCCGGGCCTGGCGGACCACACCTACATTGAGCCTCTGACCGTGGACCGCATCACGGCCGTGATTGAGAAGGAACGCCCGGATGCCCTGCTGCCCAACCTAGGCGGCCAGACGGCCCTGAACCTGGCTTCCAAGCTGCATGAGGAAGGCATCCTGAAACAGTACGGAGTGGAAGTCATCGGCGTGGATCTGGAAGCCATCGCCCGCGGCGAAGACCGCATCATTTTCAAGGAAACCATGGACAGGATCGGCGTGCCGGTCGCCAAGTCCGAACCCGTCTACTCCGTGGAGGAAGCTGAAAAGGTGGCCGCTGAACTGGGCTACCCCGTCGTGCTGCGCCCCGCCTACACCATGGGCGGCACGGGCGGCGGCATCGTTTACAACGTGGAGGAACTGCGCCAGGTAGTCCCCCGCGGCCTGGCCGGCTCCCTCATCAACCAGGTGCTGGTGGAAGAATGCGTGCTGGGATGGGAGGAACTGGAACTGGAAGTCGTCCGCGACGCCAAGGGACAAAAAGATTACTGTTTGCTTTATTGAGAACGTAGATCCCATGGGCGTGCACACCGGAGACAGCTTCTGCGTGGCTCCCATGCTGACCGTTCCGCAGGAAGTGCAGGATAAACTTCAGGATTATTCCTACCGCATTCTGACGCCATCGGCGTTACGGGAGGCACAAACGTGCAGTTCGCCCACAACCGGGAGGACAACCGCATCATCGTTATTGAAATCAACCCCCGTACATCCCGTTCCTCCGCCCTGGCTTCCAAGGCCACCGGCTTCCCTATCGCCTCCGTCTCCACCAAGCTGGCCTCCGGCGTCACGATGGACGAACTTCCCTACTGGCGCAAAGGCTCCCTGGAAAAATACGAACCTTACGGCGACTATGTGGTCGTGAAGTTCGCACGCTGGGCCTTTGAAAAATTCCCCAAGGCAGCCGACAAGCTGGGCACCCAGATGAAAGCCGTGGGAGAAGTAATGAGCATCGGGCAGAATTTCAAGGAAGCTTTCCAGAAGGCCGTGCGCTCTCTGGAAATCGGACGTGCCGGCCTGGGCCGTGTGAAAAAGCTGGAAGCCCTCTCCACCCCGGAATTGCGTGAAAAAATCACGTACGGCAACAGCGAACGCTTCTTCCAGATTTACGAACTCCTGCGCCGCGGCGTAGCCGTGGAGGAAATCGTGAAGCTGACCCGCATCACTCCGTATTTCATTGAACAGATGAAGGAACTGGCGGACTTTGACTTTTCCCTGGATGGGCAGGACTGGGATTCCCTTTCCGCGGAAACCCTGCGCCAGGCCAAGGAAATGGGCTTTTCCGACAAATACCTGGCCCAGATTTTCGGGGTGCCGGAAAAGGCCGTCCGCGCCCGCCGGCAGAAAGACGGCATCACGGCCACCTTCCGAATCGTGCCCGTCAGCGGCGTGGAACACGCGGAATACTACTACTCCACTTACAGCGGCGCGGCGGACGAAGTTCCCGTGAACGACAAGAAGAAAATCATGATTCTGGGCGGCGGTCCCAACCGCATCGGCCAGGGCATCGAATTCGACTATACCTGCGTGCATGCCGCCTTCACCCTGCGCGACCACGGGTATGAATCCATCATGGTGAACTGCAACCCGGAAACGGTTTCTACGGACTTTGACACGGCCAACAAGCTGTACTTTGAACCCGTGACCGTGGAAGACGTGCTGGCTATTTACGAGAAAGAAAAGCCGGAAGGCGTCATCGTCCAGTTCGGAGGCCAGACCCCGCTTAACATCGCCCAGGCCCTCAAAGACGCCGGCGTAAAAATCATGGGAACCCAACCGGAAGGCATCCGTCTGGCGGAAGACCGCGAATATTTCCGTGAACGCATGATCGCCCTGAATATCCGCCAGCCGGAAAGCGGCACGGCCCGTTCCCTGGAGGAGGCCGTGGAACTGGGGCGCCGCATCGGCTACCCGGTCATGGTGCGCCCCTCCTTTGTGCTGGGCGGCCGCGGCATGGAAGTCATTTACGATGAAGAAAACCTGAAGCGCTACGGCGTGGAGGCCATCCAGGTCAGCCCGGAATATCCCATGCTGATCGATCGTTTTCTGGACAATGCCATTGAGGCGGAAGTGGATGCTCTGGCCGACGGCACGGATACTTTTGTAGCCACGGTCTGGAACACATTGAACTGGCCGGCATCCATTCCGGCGACTCCGCCTGCGCCATCCCCCCCGTGACAATCGCTCCCAAGCACATCCGCACCATTGAGGAACATGCCGCCAAAATTGCCCAGGACTTCCAGGTAAAGGGCATTCTGAACGTGCAGTTCGCCATCTGCAACGATGAGGTTTACATCATTGAGGCCAATCCCCGCGCCTCCCGCACGGTGCCGATCGTCTCCAAGGTAACGGGCATCTCCCTGGCGCGCTACGCCACGGAAATCATGCTGGGCAAGAAACTCAAGGAACTGGGCCTGAAGTCGCGCGCCTGCCGTTTCATCGGCGTGAAGGAAGCTGTCTTCCCCTTCAACATGTTCCCGGAAGTGGACCCCGTACTGGGGCCGGAAATGCGCGCCACGGGTGAAGTCATGGGCATTGCGGACAACTTCGGCATGGCCTACTACAAGGCCCAGGAAGCTGCGGGCTGCATTCTGCCTACCTCCGGCAAGGTGCGTCACGGTTTCCGACCGGGATAAGAAGTTCATCGAACCCATCGCCCGGGACCTGATTTCCCTGGGCTTTACGATTATCTCCACCGGCGGCACCGCAGAATACCTGCGCGGCCAGGGCGTGGAAACGGAAGTAGTCAACAAGCTGCATGAAGGCCGCCCGAACCTGGGCGACATGATCACCAACAAGCAGATCGACCTGATTATCAACACTCCGGTGGACCGCACCAGTATGATTGACGACTCCTTCATCCGCATGCAGTCCATCCAGAAGAAAATTCCGTACATGACTACCATCGCAGCCGCCAGGGCCACGGTGGAGGGCATCCGCTCCGCCCAGCACGTGAAGGTATCACCCCGTTCCCTCCAGGAATACCATTCCTGAACGGGAAATACTCCGGCTATTTCAATAAAACCCCGCATGCCTGAAACGCATGCGGGGTTTTATTCATCATCCGGCAGACGGAGGATGTGAATCTCAAAAATCGCCCGTCCGCAGATTACCTACTTGCCGCACTAATGCAGATCAAGCCCTTGCTATCTCTGCGCAAATCAATGTGGCATTATCCTGGTTGGGCGCGCCGTCGCGGTTAATGCCGTCCAGCACGGAACGCACCAGTTCCTCCGCGGAAAGCATGGACAAATACCGCATCCCTGCCGGCCCCAGGGAATCCAGATAAGGCCCCACTCCGTCACTGGCGACCAAAACACGGTCCCCCGGAAATAAGGGAAAGCATTCCTCCCGCAAATCCACCAAAGGAACTTCCTTCCCCATCAGGGCAGAAGTCAGGGAATGGCGGGCAGGATGGCTCAAAGCCTCCTCCCCCGGCTGATGATCCCTTCATCCGCCATGCGCTCCAATTCCGCGGAATACTGGAGCAGCTCATTAAGCAGAAACATTTTCTCTTCCCGGATAAGCAGCAGAAGGGAGTCCCCCACGCTGACCCACCTCAGCCCATCCGCCCCTATCCAGGCTGCTACCAGCGTCGTCCCCATCTCGTCATCCTCCCCTCTTTTCTTCCGGGCGGACCATACCTGTTCATTTGCGGCGGTCACTGCAGCTTTCATTCTCTCTCCGGGCAAACCGGATTTCTGCTCAAAAGCCCGCGAACAGCCTTCCACCGCCGCGCGGCTGGCCAACTCTCCGCCGGTATACCCACCCATGCCGTCCGCCAGCACCAGTACCAATGCGTCCTCTCCAGCCAGAATGGAGAAAGAATCCTGTTGGTTACTGCGGGCGCCCAGAATCTGGTCCCCATGCAATCCGGAAACCAGAAAAGGCTCTTGGGAAAAAGTCTGATGCATCATGGCAGTAAATAATCGTAACATGGATGGCCTGCCTTAATAAAGCAAGAATAGCGAGAGAAAATAGCCATGCCTGAAGCCGCGGAATGATTATTTCCAGAGGAATGGAAACGTCAGCCTGCATGGCTGGAAAAACGCGAAGGGAACGCCCCGGCAGAAAGAACCCATGCAAAACCGGAATGATAAGCGGAAAAACAGCCATTGAATGCCCCAACCCTCAAGCGCTCCCAGCGCTCTCCGGAGTGTTGCGCCAGGGAACACTTTCCGCCCAGGAAGAAGAAAGGAAAGTTTTTACTGGCGGCAGGAAAAATAATTCTCTACTATATTTTCTGATTTTTTATTCCATGAGCCTTCATTCCGCCCCCTCCATCGTTTGGGAACTTTCCGGAGAGCCCTGTGAAACGCGGGATCAAGCCCTGTCCGGCATTAAAAATAACACGGAAGCTTTCATTATCTGCAGCCGCGGTGACGAATTCCTCCAGGCCACCTGCAATAGTCCGGAAAATTACCATTGCGAAATTTCGTTTGCCAGCGGAAAGGACAGTGAGCTTTACATGACGCCCAAAGACCTGGACTACTCTCGGCTCCATGACCTTTTTTCACGCTATGCGGCAGGGGAGGATCTTTCCCATCTCAAAAAGGAGTGGACTCTTGATGCCCACAAACCCGGCTATATTACCGCCATCGTTGTCGTCGTCTGGCAATCATTGCCGTCCTTGCCGTCATCATCTTCAGTTCCTGAACCGAAAAGAGGCCTTTCCTTTTCCGGAGGCCATGCATGAACACCGCATCCTCAGCACTTCCCTAGATACACCACAGTTTCATTCGGAACCGTAACGCGTCCTTCCGTTTCAAACCGGTCAAACAGCTTTTCCAGGGCGTCCAGCCAGGAGGACCGCTCTTCTCCGCCCTCCGTCAAGGCATAGGAGGTGGACATCATGCGGCGGAGATACTGCTCCCGCGTGTAGGACAAATCATTTGGAAAGCGGAATATCTGGAAACGGTGGTTGAAAAACGCTCCAATGCTGTCCGTCAACTTCGCCAGCCCTCCGCTGAATCCATAAAAACACGGACAGTAAAGACGGTGGATATTTCCTTCCTCCCGGGCAATGAGACTGTCTTCCACCCTGGAGTTCCAAATCAGGGCAACCTTGCCTCCTCCGGACAGAATACGGCGGCATTCCCTCTTGAACGCGGCGGCGTCAAACCAGTGGAATGACTGCGCCGCCGTCACCAGATCCACCGAAGCTCCGGGAAGCCCGGTCCGCTCCGCCGTTCCCGCCACGGAATGAAAACGGGGAAAAGCGGACAGCCGTTTCTCCGCTTCCTTCCGCATGTCATCATTGGGCTCCACGCCATACACGGTCCAGCCGCGCTCCAGCATGGCGCGGGAAAGAATGCCCGTTCCGGAACCTATATCCGCCAGACGGGGATTCTCCCGGCGGCTCTCCCGCGTCAGAAGCCCAACAACGGAGGCGGGATAATCGGGTCTGCCCTGGGCATAAGCCCGGGCTTTTCCAGTAAATCGGTCAGTATTATTCATTAGTTTTCAGGGTATGGTTTACTCCTTTTCTCCCGCTGTTCCAGCCTCAATGCCGTACCCGGCTCAAGAAAAGCCGCCATGCTGCGGGAGCCCGGGAAAAAACGGATTTGCCCGGTGGCCGTCATGCAGAAAGGCATGCGGGAAAGATTGCGTTCCTTGCCCATTCCCCGGCAACATGGACGGAGCAGTCCCTACAGATGGCTTTACAAGTCCTTCATGAACTTTTAGTATCCGGCTCAGGCCCGCCTTTCCCGGATTGTGTCCTGACTACGGGAAAAACGAACATCTGCGGGTTCCATTTTTCAGACTGCGCCGCCCATGTTCGGATATTACAGACTTGCCTCCGCCGTCCCCCAGCTCCGCGTGGCTGAAGTGGACTACAATGTCGACCAACTTACGGAGGGATTCCGGAAAGCCGCAGAACAGCAGGCGGCGGCCGTCGTTTTCCCGGAACTGTGCATTACGGGCTATTCCTGCGGAGACCTTTTCTTCCAGCCGAACCTGAGGAAAGCAGCCCTGAACGGCCTGCTCCGCTTTACAGAAGCCACGGAAGGCTCCGGCACGATTGCCGTGGTGGGCCTGCCCTTCCTTCATGAAGACGCTCTGTATAATACGGCGGCGGTAGTGCAGTCCGGCCGCATTCTGGCTCTGGTGCCCAAAACCGTGCTCCCCAACTACCGGGAATTCTACGAAAAGCGGCAATTCACCTCCGGCAGGGAATTGGGTACAGGAGTGAAGGAAGTCACAATCAATGGGGTGCATATCCCGTTCGGGGAGGAAATCGTTTTTCATGAAGAATCGTCTCCCTTCAGTTTTGGCGTGGAAATATGCGAAGACCTGTGGAGCGTCATTCCTCCCAGTTCCAAACTGGCTCTTCTGGGTGCCAGAGCCATTCTCAACCCTTCCGCAGGAACGGAACTCACCGGTAAGGCCGCATACAGGAGGGAACTGGTCAGACAGCAGAGCGGCAGATGCCTCTGCGCCTATGTCCTTTCCTCCGCAGGTGTGCATGAATCCACCACAGACACCGTATTCGGCGGCCATTCCCTCATTGCGGACAACGGCAGGCCAGCAGCGGAGGGGGAACGGTTCTGCAGGGAAAGCACCCTCATCTTTGCGGACGTGGATTTTGAACGGCTGGAGGCGGCGCGCCTCTCTGAAAGCTCCTTCAATGATAGCAAATTTTTTTCCCTGCCGGGAATGCCCTGCATCTGGCCCTGCCGGAACAGGTTCCCGGAGCGCCCGGCCTGGAATACGCATTCAACCCGGCACGGCCCTTTTTCTGCCTTCTCCGTCCCGCCGCCGGGAACGGTGTGAGGAAATCATCTCCATCCAAACGGCAGGTCTGGCCAAAAAGAATGGAACATACCCGCGCGCAACGGCTCGTCATCGGCATCTCCGGCGGGCTGGACTCCACGCTGGCTCTGCTCATCTGCTCCCGCGCCTGCCGTGCGCTGAAGCGCCCTGCCTCGGACATTCTGGCCGTGACAATGCCCGGTTTCGGCACCACGGACAGAACCCATGACAATGCCGTAACCATGTGCCGCCTTCTGGGCGTGGAACTTCGTGAAATCCCCATCTCGGAATGCTGCCTCCGGCACTTCGCCGACATCGGGCACGATCCTGCCGAACGAACCACCACTTATGAAAACGTCCAAGCCCGCGAACGCACGCAAATCTGATGGATTTGGCCAATAAAACCGGGGGCTGGTCGTGGGAACAGGGGACTTGTCGGAAATTGCCCTGGGATGGAGCACCTACAATGGGGACCACATGTCCATGTACGCGGTCAACTGCTCCATTCCAAAAACGCTGATACGCTGCCTCATTGAACACATCGCGGAAGAATCATCCCCGGAACTGGCAGCCACCCTCACGGACATCAACAACACTCCCGTCAGCCCGGAACTCCTGCCGCCGTCGGACGACGGCACCATTGAACAGAAAACGGAAGATGTGCTTGGGCCTTACGACCTGCACGACTTTTTCCTCTTCCACTTCATTAAATACGGTGCGGAACCGGATAAAATCCTGCACCTGGCGGAACATGCCTTCCGCGGCGAATTTCAGCCGGACTTCATCCGCCGCTGCCTCGGCATCTTCATCCGCCGTTTCTTCCGTCAGCAATTCAAGCGCAGCTGCATGCCGGACGGCCCCAAAGTGGGCACCATTTCTCTTTCCCCACGCGGGGACTGGCGCATGCCTTCCGACGCCTGCGGGACCGTGTGGGAAAAAGCCATCTCCCACTACTGAGACCTCCTATCCGGAAAGTTACGGAGACGGCTTTTCCCGAAACCCGGCAAGGATGCCGAAGACCGCATCAATGCCCGGGGGCCAACTTCAGCCCGATAATGCCTATCAGCAGGAAGGATGCCGCCAGCATGCGCCAGATATTGGAAGAATCCCCGAACCACAGAATACCAACCAGGAACGTGCCCAACGCGCCAATGCCGGTCCATACCGCATAAGCGGTGCCGATGGGGATGTTCCGCTGGGCAAGCCACAAAAGAAAACCGCTCAGAACCATGCTGAAAACGGAGCAGGCGATACAGGCGGCGAATTTGCCGGGCCCTGTGCCGGGCGTTTGAGAAAGTTTGAAACCCAGAGGCCATCCGATCTCGCAGAGACCGGCCAACACCAGATAAATCCAGGACATATATTGAAACGGGGAATCCTTCCGCTCACCGGCCTTCCCAAATGGGAAAAAGCTCCAAGGGCAACGGATGCCTTGCATAATATCCGCAAGCGTTCTGGAATCAAGAAGGTAAATCTTCCACACCCTGTCATACAGAACAACACAGGCATCCGGGTCGGAATCCCGCCTCTGTCCTGTACAAATTCCCATCGTGGTACCTGTTACAGGCAATCTGACAAACGGAAAACCGCTACTTCATGAAGAAAGCTCTTCTAATGACAAAATAATATTGTTTGACGCTTCTGTTTACATGCTCCCCGCCATCTGCCTTTACCCCCTGGCCTGCCGGCCCGGCATCTCCGTATTCAGGGATAATCACGGACCAGCATCAAAACCGGAACCGTTACGACAACGGCGCTTATCACAAACAAAAAAGGAGCGGGAAAAGCTGTTTCCCAAAGTCCCTTTCTATTTAAGTTTCCTGCCGGGAGCCATCCTGTGCCCTGTGTCTTCTCCGTCCGTCAGCCATTCCATGGTAATGGGAACAAACTTCAGCTTTTTAATATGCTCCTGGTTCTCCTCATAAAGCACCCCAACGATGCCGGGTTCCACCATGGCAAGGCTGGAATAGGCAAAACCGCCCTCGCCCAGCAATTTCTTCACCGGCCAGGTCTTGCCGTTGTCATAGCTCATGGCCACCTGTCCCTTAATGCGCCGGCCCGCACTGGGCCCGGAAAACAGAATGCGGCTTTTGCCGCCATAGGCAGGCTGGTCGCTCAGGGAATACGTCATCAGGGAATTCTGGGTACTGTCGCAAAACAGCTCCGGAGCGTCCTCCACCTGTCCCCAGGTCTCCCCCGCCATCCTGGGACCACGCAATACGGCGGCAATTGCCTGCGCCCCAATGGCGCGCAACCATCACAACGCCGCCGTTATCCGTTTCCGCAATGGACGTCTCGTTCATGCCCTTCATATTGGCAGTCGGCTGGCCCAGCTTCCAGCTCTTGCCGCCGTCATCGCTGTAAATGCAGGAAATCACCCATTTGCCGAACGGCCCTTCATTCATCGGAATCACCAGGCGGCCCTTGTGGGCGCCGCTCTTCAGCTGGGTTCCCGCATTCGGGCCGGACGCCATAATATCCACTCCTGAAGAACGCTTGGTCGTCTTCGTGATCTCCTGCGGCTTCGTCCAGGAAGAACCTCCGTTCCTGCTCTGAATCATAAAATTGCGGATGCACTTTTCATCATCCCATCCGTCCGGGATATTGGGCTGCCGCTCCTTGACCCCGGCAGGGTAACGCTGGAATACGACAGTCACGGTCCTGGTTTTGGCGTCATAAACGGGGCACGGATTATTAAACGTGGCGCCATGGGCCTTGGCAATCGCCCGGGGACGGGACCAGGTCTTCCCGCCATTCTTGCTGACGCTCATGATAATATCGTTTTCCCCCTGGTCGGTTTTTGTACCGTCCTTCGGCGAATGCCAGGAGCTGGCCCTTGCCGATACTGAGCAGGGCGGGAATACGGATGGACGCATAGGGATTACCCTCCCCGGCGTTGAATACGGTCACAGCCCTGTCCGTAGGGAAATCGGTTTTCTCTTCCTGCCCGAACACCGGCAATGCCACGGCGCATACGGCACTCATCAAACATTTGAATACGGAATTCATCATCCTCTTCACCTTATTCCATTTTCCCCTGCCGCACAACAACCATGTCATGCATGTGCGCCAAGACCAGAGGAAAAGGAGCATAAAGAGGAACGCGCGGCAGGAACGCGATACCGCCGCCGGGAAACCCGGAAGGCTTCGGCCCAAAATTCAAGCCAGCAAGAAACGTGCCCATCCGAATACGGAGCCCCGGAAAAGCGCCCGCCGGAACCGGGGAAAATATCCGGAAACGCGAAATCGGCTGAAAAAATCCCTGCCGAACCGCCAAAGCCATTCCGCCCGGCCTCTCTCCGGACAAACCGCTTGCCTATTTATTCATCAAGAGAAAAAAATGGTGAAAGAAGAAGAAAAAACGGAACCTGTATCTTGTAACATCGCAGAATCACCTGCTTCCCGTACTGTCATGAACCGAATCCTTCCATTACTATCCCTTCCCCTGCTGTCGCTCGCAGCGGTATTTGCCGCCAACACGCCGGAACACATCGGCAACGACCTCAAACTGTTCAAAGACTCCTCCTGCACCTCTCTGAAGCCGGATGTGAAAGACACCTCCGCCTTCCAGTCTGACGCGCTGAAAGAACTCGCGGACAAAATCCTGGCTGGCCATTACAAGCCGGACTACCTGTATGCCGAATACCGGGCCCTCCCCTCACCAAGCCAGACGGGGAAAAATCTCAGAATCGGCGACGGATTCAGCAAGTACGACAACATGACGGGCGTCTATCTGGAAAAGGGGCGGCATGTCGTCCTGGTCGGCAAGACGGAGGGGCAGGAAATCAGCCTCCTGCTGCCAAACCTGATGCGCAAGCCGGCCGAAGGAGTGCAGCCCACAAAAGACCCCAACGGCTGGGGATTGCACAAAAAGCAGATTCCGCTCAAGGAAGGAATCAACATCATTGACGTGGAAACGCCCGCCAACGCCTATATCAGCTATTTCACCGAAGACGCCGGCAAGGCGCCGAAAATCCCCGTCCATTTCGTAACCGGCAAAGCCAACGGTTACTTTGACACCACCCGGGGCGACACCAACAAGGACTGGGTTCGCCTGCTTGACCAGGCCGTCTCTCCGATCATGGATGCCCGGGGAAAATACATCCAGGTTGCCTACCCCGTAAAATTCCTGAAAAAATTCACCAAAGACCGCGGAACCGAACTCATCAACTCCTATGACAAGCTCATCGGCATCCAATACCAGCTGATGGGCCTGGATAAATACGGCAAAATCCCGGAAAACCGCGTCCTGGCCCGCGTGAACTTCAACTACTACATGTTCCGCGACGGAGACGGAGTCGCCTACCTCGGAAACGACGGGACAATGCGCATGGTAACCGACCCTGAAAACGTTCTCAAGGGCGATGCCTGCTGGGGATTCTCCCCACGAAGTAGGCCACGTCATGCAAATGCGCCCGATGACCTGGGGCGGCATGACGGAAGTCAGCAACAACATCTTTTTTCCCTGCAGGCCGCAGCCAAAACAGGCAATGAAAGCCGCCTGAAGCGCCAGGGCAGCTACGACAAAGCGCGCAAGGAAATCATCGAAGGGGAAATCGCCTACCTGCAATCTAAGGACGTTTTCAACAAGCTGGTTCCCCTGTGGCAGCTCCATCTTTACTTTACCAAAAACGGACACCCCGACTTCTATCCTGACGTCATGGAGTACCTGCGCAACAACGCGGGAAACTACGGAGGGAACGACACCGTCAAATACCAGTTCGAATTCGTCAAGGCATGCTGTGATGTCACAAAAACCGACCTGACAGACTTCTTTGAGAAATGGGGATTCTTCAAACCCGGAAAATTCCACATCGGCGACTATGCCCAGTACGACTTTAACGTCACCCCCGAAATGGCGGCGGAAACAAAAAAATGGATTGCCGGCAAAGGCTACCCGAAACCTGAAACCGACATCACCGAACTAAGCGAGTAATGTGATTCGGCAATCCCGACGATTACCTTTAATCATCAAATATGCTGCAAACGGATAAGAAAAACAGGGGCTCAAGTTCAATTCTTTTGAAAGTATTTTTGATGATGGAAGATTATTAAGAAGTTAAACTCCCTCACCAAAGGGTGGAATCTTTGCTGATTCCACCCTTTTTCATTTCTACATCCATCCTTCTATCCCCAGCCATACTGGGTACGGCAAAAGGCATGGTACCCCAAGATTAAATGTATTCCCCCATTTGATAGCCTATCCAGGAATTGATATAATTGGCATAAGTCTCCTTTTTGATCAAACATCCAAACAGGAAACAAAAAAAGGATACTTTTCGATGAATCAGTTTGGGCTGGTTGGTTTTCCGTATAACGCCAGGTGGATAACGTATTTCCCTGATAGTCGCAAATGAAGAGGGCATTTCCCTTGAGTATGGAAACAACCTCAGAAGAGAATCCCAGCAGTTTTCCTTTTTTTTGGGAGAACAGGATGCGTCCTTCAGGGAATATTGCGCGGATATGTGTTCCTTGTTGGTATGCGATTCCGTATCATAAATCCACCATGTCGTGAAACATTGGGTTTACACACAGCAAAACGCAATGATAATCAGTTATTTTTTACCGCCAAAAACAGGTTAGTTGACAAAATATGTTTAATAGTATTTTCTAATAAATGTTATGGGAAGAAAACCGTCAACATCAAAAAAGAGATCTTAGAAAAATGGCAAGCCTCTCTGAAAGAGAAAACCCATAAAGGGGCATTAATACTAGATGCTTTTATACAAAAAAGTAGATTAAGTGGGAGACTATCAATTGATGGAATTAGAAGAGTTTTTCACGAAAGAAATCCAGATAAAAAAATAGATCATCTTGGTTCTTTGACTGGGAATACATCTGAGAAATCAAAACAAGGAAATACATATGCAATTCGTCCATTCAAATATATAAAAGATAGGTATGAAATTCATGAGAATATACAGCATATTTTAAAAAAAATAAATTGGGTCAGAGAAAAATACTCAGAAAAAGAAACTGAACCTATTACTAAAAAACCTTTTATTCCCAAAAGTCTTAGGCGGCAGATAGAAGCACGAAGAGGACAGCCAGAATTCAGAAAAAATCTTCTTAAGGCATATAAGTATAAATGCGCAATTACTGGGTGTGACGCAGAGGAAGCTCTAGAAGCTGCTCATATTGTTCCTTATTCTGAAGAAGAAAACTACGACTTAGAAAACGGCCTCTTGTTAAGAGCTGATATACACACGCTTTTTGATCTGCGATTAATTAATATCAAAGAAAAGAATTCCATTTTTTCTGTTTCTTTAGATCCATTCTTACAAGGCAAAATTCCATATGATACCTTAGATGGTAAAGAAATAAAATTGGGAGAAAATGTAGATACTCATAATTTTTCCATTAATCTTGAACGGAGATATAATATTGATAAATGAAAATTCTAATCTCCTTTTACCAGATTGGAAATTGTTTGAACAACCATATCTCCAATTGTTTTATTCTACTTGGAAGCCTTGGTTTCCATTTATCATAGAGTTCAGGAGACAATTTCACAGTCAAATCAAAGCGGCATCTACTTCTACGCCAGTTTAACCATCCTCCAATCTAATGCTCTTCTCTATGTCGACAATAGTCCTGAATTCCAATGACATGGGGATTTGATGCTAAATGACGGCTCAAGGCTCGGTTTTTATCTGGACGGCATTACCGCTGCGACATTGGAGAATCACGGTTCAGGTACATATTCCAATATTTCCGTGACCAACACATTGAATTTGAATGGAACAGTGAATGCCGAAGTAGAAGTAGGCTTAGGTATTTTAGCCGCAGGGATGGAAGCGTTTACTCTGGATCTTATCAAAACGGAAGAAACGGTTTCCGGTAATGGTGATTTTGTCCTTTCCCTGAATGATGAAAACCACCTCCTGAAGGAAGGCAGTCTTCTATGGGATTCTACTACAGGCATACTCAGTTTCACAGGACAGGTGGACAAAGCCGTAGCGGCCGCTCTGGTCGGCAAGGACGGCTCCAATATCGCCAATTCCCTGTGGTCAAGTACCAGCGTCGTCAAAAGCTTCGGTCAAACGGCTGTTTCTCAATTCAAGGTTACCCAACCGGGAGATTCCAATGTATGGGTAAGCGGTTTGGGCGATTTCGTTACCATGAACGCCACTTCCCATGCGGACGGTTTCCAGTACAACGGAGGAGGGTATGCGGCAGGGATCGACTACGCCTGGACGAAGAAATTCCGTGCCGGTATCGCCTTTGGTCAAACATTCGGAACGTTCAAATCCGACGATGACCAGGCATCCATCAAGCAGGATAGCATCATGACCGGTCTTTATGCCAATTACCTTGAAATATTGTGCGACAAGCAGAGTTTGGGATTGAGCGGATACTTCGCCTATGGTTCGGTGGAAAACAGGGCCAACACTTTCGTTGGTAATTCTGCCTATCTGCCCGGTCAGGCAAAATGGAATGACGACGTGTTCTCCTTTGGTCTTAAAGCAGACTGGAACATCAAAGTCACCGACAAGACAACGCTGACGCCGTTCGTTCATTGGGATTGATTACGTCCATGGAGCACAGGAAAACTTCACGGAAACATACGACAATGGAAGCCGCCAGTATAGGGGACGGCAACATGCAGGTATGGAGTGTTCCGGTAGGCATTACGGTCAAAAAGGAAGTATCGGTAGGAGGCGGACAGCTTCTTCTCCCAGAACTGACGCTCGCCTATGTCGGGGATGTCTCCAGAACGAATCCTTCGGTCAAATCCACCATCTACGGAATCGATAACAAACACAAAGGCAGCAATTCGGGCAGAAGCGCTTTAATGCTGAACGCCGGAACCAACTGGGTTATTAACCAGAACTGGAGCGTTGGAGCATTCTACACTCTGGAAGCCAGAAGCAGCCAGGTGAACCAATCTGCCTCACTTTCGGCAAGGTACAGCTTCTAATTAGACAAATAACAGTCACCCAAGGATGGAATCAGCAATGGTTCCATCCTTTTTCATTTTTACGCCAATACACTATTCCTTTCCATACTGGGTACGGCAAATGGTACAGTACCCCCGTTAGATCAAACGAGCTCCCCCAATTGGTAACTCATCCCTGTTTGATCTCAATATATACAAGGAGACTCCCACACAAAAAGGGTACTTTCTCAAATGCTTCGGAAATGTTTTTCTCAAAAAATGAAAACTTTTTCTCCATTAGGAAATGTACCAACAGGAAAAAGAGGAAAGTCCATTTAGCCCTTTGTAAGGCAAAATTATTTTTTACGGTAATTTTTTAGATTTACGTAGGTTAATACCCATCACACCTCTGGAATCCTTACAAATGATCCTGGAGACATTCAGAATAAATTACCCTCCACGGACAAGGAAAACAACGTACAATTGAGCGAAAACTCAGCACAATCCTTCTATGGAAATTTTGTACGAAGCCATTTTTAATTAAACATTTCCTGGTACCTACTAAAACTATACTCATCTCTTAGAATCAAAGGGATATAGCTCCATTAATTCTAAATTGAATCCTACGGGAATTATTCAGGAAGGAAGGTAATTGGTAAGGGGAACTGGTTACAAATCCGTACAATCAATTCTGGGGATATTCAGAATAAAATAACCTGCGTATAGATGATTCTCCGTATACTGCAATCTGCATTTCTCAAAACATGTGTTTCCCAAATGATCCTGTACTATGGAGTAATGGAGAGTGATAAAAGATTATGAAAACGTGTTTAAAATTTAAAAATATATTGTAATGAGTAAGTTGTGAAAAATATGGTCTCATACAATGTATATTAAAAATAAAGGAGAGAGTTTTCAAATGTATACTTCTGTATACCTAGTATTTCTTTCAGGAAAAAATTATAAAAATTCATAATTTGATGGAAATAAATAAGTTATGACAAAAAACACCCCGTTCAATGTGTGAATATAATAAATGGGAAAATTTCCAAATGAATGATTATGTATGACCAGATTCCAGGACTTTCAAGGGCAATCAGCTTTGTACGAAGGTGTTTTTAATTAAAATAATTCTAAATAATTAATTCTAAAATGATTTCTATGAAAATTATTCAGGATATAGAGGAATGGTTACAGAGAGAGTAGGGAAAGCTTCCAGAGAGATTGAGAACAAAAATAGTCAACTATGGACAATCATTCAAAAGAAGAAAATTCTGATTGGAACAGATTTTGGGGCTATATTCCTAATCCAGATAATCTTCATGAAGTCGGAGAATGCACGGAGGATTGGCATGATTATGAATGGGGAAAGGAACAGAAGGAGAAAGAATTGAGAAAGTGGACCGAAAACGATTTGTCAAAGAGACAAGCCGTACATAAGATCAAATATCTCAAGAATCTCTAATTTACGATGCCTTCAACTTGAGAATACTCCAACCTTAACTTATAATTAGGTGTGTAATTCATAGACGCCTCCATGTTTTATCCACCCACTTGAGATATCCAGTCTCGAATATTTGTCCCAATTCTTTCTATATCCCGACGTCCTAATTCCCCACTATGCATGATAACATTACGAGATCTTTCCAAAGTAGTAAAAATCTGTTTGGCCCAATCCAATGATATAATGTGATCTTGGAAAAGTTCTAAATTTTGAGACATTATTGAAGCTAAATCACCAAATTCGGTATAATTTATAAAGTTATCACCTCGTGGGGAATGCCATTTTATTTTCCCTTCTTCTATTTTCCGTGATTCAGCTTTTGTCCTTATTTTTTCTGAGACAGATTCCATCCACCAATTTTCACCTTTATTTTCGATAAGAATTTTAACTACAAATTGTCTCACCATGTTTTCAAAACATGCTATAGCTGTATAAACAGTAGCCATCTGCTTTGCACAATTTAATAATTCATTCTCGAGAAGATCTAAGGACAAGCTTCGTATATATTCTTGTGTGTTAATATATCTGAAGATGAATGCTTGCTTATAGCTTCGGAATTAGAAAGAGAGATTTTTGTTAATTCCCCTCTCATTACGAAAGAATATAATTTATCTGGCATTAGATTAAAATAAATGTTTTTTCAGACTTTGGAATATAGCATCATACACTGCCATATTACTTGTTTCAGGAAGATGAATTTGTATATTATAATGCAAATTCATCTTTGTTGATGGTTCAGAAATTTGGTTTATTTTTGGATCCTGTTGAACGGAAATATTACCTTCAATATTAGCTTCGTGTTTTTCTATGTGTTTTTGTTTAGAAGGAATTTTAATTTGAGAAATAGTTGGTGTCCAATCTGCATAACCGCATAATGCTCTAAAAGTTGTTGACATCATTTCAATAACTCTATCTCCCTTTTGGCCTTGCGTTAAAGTTCTTAATTTATTTTTAATTTCATCATTACTCATGGATTGGGCATCCTTCTTTAAATTAAAAAGATCCTCATATGCCTCTTGAATTCCTATTGCTATGATTTTTTTTTAGATTGCGTTTGATCGAGAAAATCATAATACCGTTGCGTGGGTTGTCCGGATTCGTTGAGCAATCCTAAAGCTTTTATTCCTATAATTAATCTGTCAGTACTACTTTTGAATCCTAAATCTTCTAAAAAATTTAGTCGTAAATCTTTCTGGAGCTTTTGCTCCAATAATAGAATTGAAAATAGATTCAAGATTTTTAGTGGATGATAGATATGATGTAGTTAAAGCCATAACGTGGTACTAAATACACATTTTTTCTTTCCTGAGGCAATATTTTCTCCAAATTATATACATTAATTTCCCCATTTCTTCCCCATACTCCTGCAAACACAAACCGCAATATACTCATTACGAATATATTGCGGCGGAAAATTAATGGCGGACAGGGAGGGATTCGAACCCTCGGTACCGGTTTGCGGTACACACACTTTCCAGGCGTGCTCATTCGACCACTCTGACACCTGCCCGTTGGAGATTGTGCTAGATAGGAAAGCAGGGATAGAATAACGGCAGAAGGGAGGTTTGGCAATCTTTTTTTCATCCGGAAGGGATTTTCCGTTTTCCCCGAGTTTTTTCACGTTTCCGGCTGTTGCTCGAAAAGGATGAAAAGAGCCTCGGCAGCGCGAGGAAATCTTCAACGGGCATAAACAACAACGAAGCGTATTTTCAGAAGTTTTGAAAGGAACAGGTTTCCGTGGTTCACAAAAATTATCCATGAGGGCATGGCAGATTTTCGCCCTCCCTGCCCTGTTTTTCCCGCGGAGCAAATAAGAATTTTTCTCTTTCTCCACCTTTACCCTTTACGGCTTCCGGGCAATCGGGCAAGGTTCAGGTAAGAACCTCTATTGATAAGCTTGCTTCCATCTGGGCTCTAGGATTGACCTGCAGCCGTTTGAGAAGTTTCAGGAGCGAGACGGGAAGAGAAGACTGAAGGATTCCGCGAGTTCCGGGAAAACGCGGCAGAAATGGGAATCCACACTGTAAGAAGAGAAGGCAGAACATGCCGTTTCACCGCGTATCATCATTTCCGCGGCTCCGCATTCCTTCCGTCCTCAAAAAGGCCAAAGGCTTCCGGTGTGCCGGAAAAGGCGTTTCCCGACCACACTTCCCCCCCTTGACGGATGCCCCAAAGACGGGTTTGCTAGTCCTGCGCATGGGAGAGTCCTTTTACACACGCACCACGGAGGCCCCCTCCTCCGCTTTTGATTTGTCCCTCAGACCGCCCGCTTTCAGCGAGTTCTGCGGCCAGGAGAAGATTAAGGACCGCCTGATGCTGATGGTGGAAGCCGCCAGACAGCGCGACGACGTGCTGGATCATATCCTGTTGAGCGGTCCCCGGGCCTGGGGAAGACGACGCTTGCCAATATTATCGCGAATGCCGTCGGCTGCCGCATTCATACGACTTCCGGCCCCCAGATTGAAAAAGGCGGGAGACCTGGCCGGCGTGCTGACCAATCTGGAAAAGGGGGATATTCTGTTTATTGACGAGATCCACCGCCTGCACCCGGCCATTGAGGAGTATCTGTACCCGGCCATGGAGGATTTCCGGCTGGATATTATCATCGACCAGGGGCCGAACGCCCGCTCCATCCAGCTCAACCTGCCCAAGTTCACCCTGGTGGGGGCCACCACCCGCGCCGGGATGCTGACCAGCCCGCTGCGTTCCCGCTTCGGCCTGGTGAACCGACTGGATTATTATACGCGGGAGGAGCTGTGCGCCATTATCGAACGGTCCGCGGGGCTGCTGAACGTGCCCGTGGACCCGGAGGGCGCCCTGCAGATCGCGCTGCGCTCCCGCGGCACGCCCCGCGTGGCCAATTCCCTGCTGCGCTGGGTGCGGGATTACGCCCAGGTGCGCGGCGACGGCGTGATTACGGAGCAGTTGGCGCACGACGCCCTGACCATGATTGAGATTGACGACGACGGCCTGGACGAGATGGACAAGCGCCTGCTGGAAGCGATGATTTACAAATTCAACGGCGGCCCGGTGGGCCTTTCCTCCCTGGCGGTGGCCGTAGGGGAGGACGCTTCCACGCTGGAGGACGTGCACGAGCCTTTCCTGATTATGCAGGTATATCAGCCGCACCCCCAGGGGGCGCGTGGCGATGCCTTCCGCCTATCTCAAGATGGGAGCCGCTCCGCCCGCCAACGGCCAGGGGTGGCTGTTGTAGGCCATTCATTTACGGCATGGAAGGAGTCCTGCGTTTTGTGCTGGTCATCAGGCCCGCTTTCTTTTAGACTGTTTCCACATAAAACGTCAGGACGTTTTCTGTTCATCATACGCCCAAAGCTATGGCCGCACATTCTGATACTCCCTTTAAAAGACTGCCCGTCAAGATTATCGGTACGGGTTCCTATGTTCCGGAACGCCGCCTGACCAATGCGGATCTGGAAAAGATGGTGGACACTTCCCACGAATGGATTATTGAACGCACGGGCATTGTGGAACGCCGCATCGCCGCCCCTGACGAGTACACTTCCCATATGGGGACGAAGGCCGCCCAGCGCGCTCTGGAATCCTGCGGGCTGAAGCCGGAGGTTATTGACCTGATTATCGTCGCCACCATCACGCCGGATACGTTCACCCCTTCCACTTCCTGCTATATCCAGGATGCCCTGGGCGCCAAGAATGCCGCCGCCTTTGACATTTCCGCCGCCTGCTCCGGCTTCCTGTTCGCCATGAAGACCGCCGTCCAGTACATCGGCACCGGCCAGATGAAGACGGCGCTCATCATCGCCGCGGAAAAACTTTCCACCGTCGTCAACTGGGAGGACCGCAGCACCTGCGTCCTGTTCGGGGACGGCGCCGGAGCAGCCGTGCTCCAGGCCTCCACAGGGGAAGAGGGGGAAGGCTCCGTCCTTGCCACGGATATCGGTTCGGACGGCTCCCTGCATGACCTGCTCCAGATTCCGGGCGGCGGCTCCCGTTGCCCCACCACTGCGGAAAACGCCCATGAACGCCTGGCCACCCTGGCCATGCGCGGCAATGAAACCTTCCGCCATGCCGTCACGCGCATGAAGGCCTCCGCCGCCAGCGTCATTGAACGCGCCGGCCTCACGGCGGACGATATTCAGCTGATTATTCCCCACCAGGCCAACCTCCGCATCATTAACGCCGTAGCGCAGCGCCTCTCCATTCCTGAAGAGAAGGTGTTCGTGAACATTGAGAAGTACGGCAACACGTCCGCGGCCGCCGTCGCCATCGCCTTTGACGAAGCGCGCCGTTCCGGCAGATTCGGCAAGGGAGACAATGTCGTCCTGGTCACGTTCGGCGCCGGGCTTACCTGGTCCGCCGCCGTTATCCGCTGGTAATATTCTTTTTCATACTCCCCCATCATCATGACCACTGAACCATACGGCAAAAAAAATCCGTTTCCCGCTCCCGTCCTCTCCGTCAAGCACATCACCGGGGAAGGCAGTCCCAAGGAAACCATCCACATTGAATACAGCCTGGACGGTTCCGGGATGAATTACATTGCCGGGGATGCCCTGGCCGTCATTCCCGCCAATGATCCGGCCCTGGCGGACGCTCTGATTGACAAGCTCGGCCTCAGCCCGGATTCCCAGGTTCCCACGCCGGAAGGGGAAACCGCAAGCCTGAAGGACGCCCTGGTTCACTGCTATGACATTACCAATGTCAACAAAGCCCTGCTGACCAAATGGGCCGCCGCCTCCGGCAGCCAGGAGCTGGACGCGCTTCTGGCCGGGGATAAAGACGCCCTCAACGATTTCCTGTGGGGCCGGGACATGCTGGATCTGGCCACGGAATATCCCGCTTCCTTCAAATCCGCGGAAGCTTTCACCGGCATTCTGAAAAAGATCATGCCGCGCCTTTATTCCATCGCCTCCAGCCCGAACGCCCATCCCGAACAGGTTCATCTGTGCGTGGGCGCGGTGCGCTACACGGCCCGTGACCGCAAGCGCGGCGGCGTCTGTTCCACCTACATGGCGGACCGCCTCCAGCCAGGCCATACGGCCAGGGTATTCGTACATACCAACAAGAATTTCCGTCTGCCGGAAGACGGGGACACTCCCATCATCATGGTAGGCCCCGGCACCGGCATCGCCCCCTTCCGGGCATTCTGGGAGGAACGCATCGCCTCCGGCGCCAAGGGCGGCAACTGGCTGTTCTTCGGCAATCCGTACAGGGCTACTGATTTCTGTTATGAAGACGAGCTGACCCAATTGACCGGCACCGGCAAACTGAAGTTGTCCGTGGCCTGGTCCCGCGACCAGGAAAAGAAGGTGTATGTGCAGCACCTCATGGTTCAGGAAGGCGAAGAGCTCTGGAAATGGCTGGAAGCCGGCGCCTGCTTCTACGTCTGCGGGGACGCCTCCCGCATGGCGAAGGACGTGGACAACGCCCTTCATGAAATCATCCAGACCTGGGGCCATAAAACTCCGGAGGAAGCCGCGGCATATGTGGCGGACATGAAACAGCACCGCCGTTACCAGCGGGACGTGTATTGATTTGGCCCATGCCCAAGCCTTCTAACTCCTTCCATTATGCGAAGGAGTTTTTTTGTCGCTCCTTTATTTATTTTTTGATATTTCCCTGTTTTTCTTTCGCCAATAATCATTTCTCCTGACCGGATTTGTTTCCCCAATATGCCGATTCAGCTTTAACATGCCAAAATCCCGCGTCCAAAAGAGCATTCTGAATGCCCGTGTCAGTTTTATTTTTTATATTCTCACACTGGCATGCACGTTTTTTTCGCGCACTATTTTCCTGAAATCGCTTGGAAGCAATTTCCTGGGGCTGGTCGGCACCCTGCAGAATATTCTGGGATTGATGAATCTGGCTGAACTCGGCCTAGGGGCAGCCATTTCGTTTGCGCTTTATAAACCATTGCAGGAGAACAGGAAAAACGCCATCAGCGACATTATCTCCTTATTTGGATTTTTTTACAAAAAATTAGGGGCGTTTGTTTTTGGCGCAGCTATTATCCTCAGCGCGTTTTTTCCTCTGATCTTCCGGAACAGCCCTATTTCCTACGGCGTTGTTTACAGCGCCTTTTACGCATTCCTGATTTCATCTCTGCTCAGTTATTTTGTCAATTACGCAAATCCTGTTTGTTGCCGACCAAAAAAATTATCTGGTCGCAGCCTATTTCCAGACAGCCAATATTCTCAAAATACTGCTTCAAATGGCTCTGGCCCGGAAATACGGCAATCCGTACATCTGGATTGCCGTCGAATTAGCTTTCGGCATTTTATACTCGCTGACATTAAGATGGAAAGTGCGCCGGGTTTATCCCTGGCTAAAGACATGCACCAGAAACGGCGCGGCCCTCAAACGTCAATATCCCGATATCCTGATCCGCACTAAACAGGTTTTTATCCACAAGATCAAGGATTTCCTGTTAATGCAAAGCGACCAGATTTTCGTCTTTGCCTTCGATTCTCTTTCCATGGTTGCCTATTACGGCAACTATACTCTCATCACCACCCGCATTACGGGGCTGTTCACCACTACCATGGACAGCATCACGGCCGGGATCGGGAACCTGATTGCAGAGGGAAACCGGCAAAAAATATTGTCCGTATTCTGGGAACTGATGGCTTTCCGGTATTTTCTGGCCGGCATCATCGTCTTTTGCTGCTACCATCTCATCAACTCTTTCATTTCGTTGTGGCTGGGCAGTGAGTACATTTTGGAAAATTCCATTGTGGTTCTGCTGATGATTTACGTATTTATCATGATTACCCGCGGCACGGTGGATATGTTCAATACGGCTTTCGGTTTGTATGCAGACACATGGGCCGCCTGGACGGAAGTCATCCTCAATGTAGGCATTACCCTCTCAACAGCCTTTTATCTGGGTATCAACGGCATTCTCCTGGGCAAGATTATCAGCACATCGCTTATCATCGCCCTATGGAAACCCTATTATCTTTTTTCCCGGGGATTGCGGGCTTCTTACCTGCTGTATTGGAAAAAAACCTTCCCCCTTCTGCTAGCCTTTGCCATTTCATATGCGGCTTTCCATTTTATCAGCAAACCTTTTCTTACGCTTTTCCCCGGCCACAGTTCTTCGTTCGGTTCATGGCTGTCCTACGCAGTCTGCCTTTGCGCGCCTTTCTCGGTATGCTACGGCATTCTGCTATTATGCATCAGCCAAGGCGCAAGAGACCTGTTGCGCCGCCTCCCATCTCAATTAAGACCATCAGGCGCCACCAAGAAAAAACATGAAGAGCACTCCCCCAGATTCAGCATCGTCACTATCAACCTGAACAACCGGGCAGGGTTGGAAAAAAAAATCCAAAGCGTCATCAAACAGGAATGCGCCGATTATGAATATATCATCATTGATGGAGGTTCTTCAGACGGCAGCGCCGAAATTATCAAAAAATACCAAAACTCCCTCTCATACTGGGTCAGCGAACGGGATACCGGCATTTACAATGCCATGAACAAGGGGCTGAAACAGGCACACGGGGAATATGTCTGCTTTCTCAATTCCGGAGATTGCTTCTATTCCCCCCAGGTTCTTGCCGACATGCACCGGGAGGGAACCGTCTCCGACGTGCTTTGCGGGAGGGTAATAACGGTAGGCGGGCCAAGCGGGAAGGCATCCCCGCCGTGGAAAAATAACACCCTGTATTTCATCATCAAAAATTTCTGCCACCAGGCGGCATTCATGAGGACACGGCTTTGCCACAAGCACCAGTTCGATGAGACTTACAAAATTTGCGCCGACAGGAAAATGCTGCTTTCTCTTCTGTTTCAAGAGTCGGCCACATTCAAGCCCATCAACGCATTTATCGCTTATTTCGATGCGACGGGCATCAGCCACACCGCCGCAACAACCATGCTTGAGGAAGACGCCAGATCCCTGAAGGAGACCCTGCCGGCCGCCATACTGGATGACTATCGGCTTTTGCTGGCCTCGCCCATCGCCCCTTATTACATGGATATGCTGGTCAATTTTAAAACCCCCCGGAAAAATACAGCTTTTTTCCTTGCCCGCATCTCTCGGGTCGCGGCCAAATACCTTCTTCTCCTCAGTTCCCTGTGTTCCGCCCGGAAAAACCGGCCCCTTCCCTAGCGCGAACCCCGCTGTCCAGCGCTTTCCCGCAGGCGTTCCAACCGTTCCCGGTAGGCTTCAGCAAGACGCCCGGCGTAGGCTTCCCAGGTATTTTCCGAACCGCCAAACGCCGCATACGCCTGCTCGCCCAGGCGGTGCACTAAGGCGGGGTTGTCGCACAGTTCCTTCATGGCCCGGTAAATAGCCTCCGCATCGGCGGCAGGGATGATTCTGGCGGACCGCCCATCCAGCAGCGTTGTAGCCCCAGACTCGTGGGTCGCAATGATGGGCAGCCCCACGGCCATGGCTTCCAGCAATGAACGGGCAAACCCCTCTTCCAGGGAAGGAAGTATAAACGCCGTACAGGAAGCGAGCCGGCGGGCCAGTTCCTGCTGGGAGACGGACGCATGATGATACAGATGCGGGCAGGTTTTCCATTTCTCCCACAGCGGCCGGAAATCGGGCCGGATGCCCCCGTACACATGCAGCTCCGCATCGGGATATTGCTCAACCAGTTTCTGAAAAGCCAGAAAGAGGTACTGATGGCCTTTCCGAACCGTCAGGTTCCCCGTAATGATGAATTTGGGGAAGGAAGGGATGTCTTCCTTTTCTCTTTTGAAAAAGAGGGAGGTGTCTGAGCCAAAATGATTGAGCAGGCATTTTTCCGGTGAAACGCCGTTGGTCACCATGCTCTCCATAACATAGGTGCTTGGGCATAGAACACAATCGGCCCGATGAATTTCCCGGTTCATGCGGCTCCACACTTTTTCCCCTACGGGAACCCGGAAGCCGGGGGAATGAATATCCGCCTCCCGCTGCCAATAGCCGCGCTGGGTGGTCGGATGCCCGTTCATGGCTTCGAATACCTTTAAAATGGTTCTTCCGGAAGCTTCGGCCAGGTCAAACACAGGCGAGCAAGAGCCCATCGGGCACTGCACGACATCCACATCTGCCGGGAGTTCCTGCCTCCTTACCCAGCAATCATAAAGCCAAAGGTTTCTCCACCTCATCTCCTCTTCAAGATAAGCAGGGGCAACATGATAAAAAGGTTTCATGCCCAAATGGTAGGGCCAAATGCGCTTATATTTCCCAGAAGGAAGCCCCCTGTTTTTGTTGCTTACCCACATGCCGGACAAAATGCCCAGCTTTTCAAAGGAGGCAGCCGTTTTATCCATATGCCATGAGGCCATGCCGGAGATGAGAACTTTCATGAACAGATAATGGTCCGTCTTTCCCTAAAGGAATTGGAGACCATATTCAAGAAGAACTTTTCCCGTTCCTGCGGGAATTGCAGATATTCCCTTTCTTTGCCATTGACCACGAATGGGAAATTTCTATAGTACCGCTTATACTGTATTCCGTGCAGTTTAACTTCAAGCCTCGTCCGGCGAAAATGCCGCAACACAGCAATGCCTTCCCGCCCCCCCTTTTTCAGTATTATCATCCCTGTTTATAATTTAGCGGATTATATCCAGGAGACTCTTTCGGGAATTAAAGACCAGTTGTGGGATGATTATGAAATCATCGCCGTTGACGATGGCTCCACGGACGGCACGGCAGAACTGCTGGACAGGCTCGACAATCCGCGGCTGACCGTACTTCATCAGCGCAACAAAGGCGTATCATGCGCGCGCAATACCGCCATCAACGCGGCCAGGGGCGTCTATATTGCCTTTCTGGACGGCGACGACGTATGGCTGCCCGAACATTTAAGCCATGCCGCCCATTTTTTCCAGGCCCATCCCGACGCGGCATGGTACACGTCCAGCTATGCCAAAAGCTTTTCCCCCGAACAGGATAAAAAAAATATTCACTCCGGCGAACATCCTGTTTTTCGCCTGGGTCATTATTTTCCTGACGGGATCCGCTGCATTCATACATCATCTACGATAATCCGCCGTGACGCCATCCCGGAAGGGGGCATGTTCCCGGAGGATCTCCGCTATGGAGAAGACCTTGTCGCGTTCGCGACCATCGCCTCCCTCCACCCCGTCATCGGCATCAATGACTCCATCACCGTCCTGTACCGGCAAAGGCGGGATTCCGCCGTACACACCCCCATGGACCTGAATACGAAAGTAGAGCAGGACGCCGCCATTTTCAGGCATTTCATGGCCATTCCCGCAAACCGGGAAAATGCACGCGCAACCATGAATTATTACCGAAGCATGTCCCTGAGCTTCTGGATTAACCGGATCATGAGCAGCCGGCTCAACACGTGGCTGCCCTCCATTCGTGAGAGAAAAGCCGCGACCGGCACTATGGTCAGCCTCTGGATTACTCTGTTCGTCTTATGCAATTTCCTGAATGTCATATTTTTTTCATTGCCTCTCCTGTTGCTGCAAAAGTTAAGAATCCGGTTTCAAAAATAGAAGGCGAACGCCAGCTGCGCACATTCCCCGCTACGGCGAGCCCTGCGCCTGCCGTATGAATTCCACCCCGTTCCACCGTCTACATTCACTTTTTCCCCCTGCCAGGCCCAATGATTATGCCATAAGAAAATTCGGCATTTCTGCACCGGCTCCAGTCATTTTTTCCGGCAGGTCATTTCCATTTCCGTACATTCAGGGATTCCGCCGAATCCGGAAATGTCCGCCCGCCAACGCTTTCTGGAACGCGTCAACGTTTCAGACCTGATGATTTCTCCGGCCATTGACGGATAGTCTGGCAGTCGATTCGTTTATGAAAGTCGATACCATCAAGGGAAGTTCATATGTAGTGACCTGTACAAAAGCCTGTACCGTACGCGCTGTTTTAAACTCCGGCGGGGATTCCATGCTTATTCTGGAGACGGGGGAAAAAAAGGCCAATACGGTTTTGCGGCTCCGACGGATGCTGTAGAAGTATCCGACGACGACGCCCTGATCACCCGGGTTTCAAAACAGCCGTCCCGGGATTGTCCGTCCGGGACGGCATCCAGCCGGGGACTGACGCCGCATTGAAGAGTCTGACGGCGGAGTCCGGGACTTTTACAGGGGCCGTCAACGCCAACGGCGGCGTCAACATCCCGCTTGCTGCGGGCGCGCCCCGATACCTCAGCGCTCAACCGCCTGTATGCCGCCGGACTGGCTTTTGCGGCCGAGAGCTTTTCCCTCCCGTCTTATCCTGTGAAGTCCTCCTGTTCCGCCACCGGAGGCGCCTCTTTTTTGATGATACTCTTGCCCCCTCTCCCTGGGATTGAGGGTGCCTGCGCAAACAGCGGTCTCGGCCATGATCGGTTTTGCCGATGCGGGCAAGTCTTTTAATAATTACAGCGGGACGCGCGGTTTTGTTCTTCCGGTTTCCCTGCCCCAGGTTCCCTTCAAAGTGACGCTGCCTGTTTATAAGGTTCCCGTCGTCTTCCGCGAGAATCTGGAGCTGGATTCTTTCACGCTTGTTCCTTCCGCCTCCAGTCTTTTTTTTTTTTTTTTTCGAGATTCTGGATATTACGTTCAATCCGGAGCGTGACGCCGACGCGGGCGGCTACCATGTTCGCGTCCGGGAGGTTTACTGGTCCAACCAGGCGGCCGGCATGAAGGTGAAGACGACGCATTCTCTTGTCAAGGCAGACTCAAACCAGCGGCTCCCCCTGTGCGTCGCGAAGATTGTTTACGAACAGTGGCGGGATGGACAAATAGATACTGAGGAAAGAGGGGCTCTGTGGCTGGTCCATTTCGGCTCAACAGAGAGTCCCTGCATCAAGATAGCGACGGTGCGCGGGGCACATTGCTTTGAGAGCAATTCATTGGGCAAGGTTTATCTGGATATAGCCAGCTCCGCCACAGTCCATCAAATACGGATAGGGACATTGAGCCAGCATGTTGGCCTGTCCGGACTGAACCCGGCGTATTACGGATTTTCCGCCATGGAGACCAACGCCATTGTTTCCGAAACGGTGGAGGATTTCAACGATCCGGAAGCGTAAGGAAATCCATTCACGAATCGCCGCGCGAATTTTCCCCGCACTTTCCTTCGCCGTCAGGTTGCCGCGCCGCCTTCCGCACGCCGTGCCAGATGGCCGGCCGGAAGAAGCGGCTGCTCCATCGCGGACAGAGCTCCCCCGAAACAGGCCGCCTCTCCGGCAGGAAGGCAAAAGGATGCGCCAGAGACGGCTCCGCCCGGAACGGAAAAAAGATTCCGGGACGGCGCAGGAATAGCTGTCTGGCGTATTAGACAATTCCAAAGAGCCTTAAACGGTCCCTCCCCGGAACAGCATGGCTTTCCGGGCGGAGCTCTCATTCCTGTTCAGGAGGAAAGACTCTCCAATGCCGAAATTGCGCAGCAACCTCTTCCTGTCTTCTGTTTCATTCATCCCGTCCTTACTCAAGAAATGCCGGAAGGGCATATTTCACAATAACCAGTTTTATTTTGCCCGTCCGCCGGGTAAAAAAGAGCAGAATCCCAACTTGCCCCCGTATAAGGAAGAAATCCGGCAAAGATTCCTATAGTGCTTCTTGTTTTATTCCCCCTTTTCATTTATATTGCCGTCCATGAGCAAGGGCCGTTTCCTCATCGCTGCGTACGGTTTCCCTCTGGAGAAAGGGAAAGCAGGTACGGTTCCCCGTAGAAAGGCCCGCAGGTTGAACCTCCCGAAGCGTCCGTGCTACATTATTGCCCACTTACAAAATTTGCCTGCAGCATCCCTTCCGCGCGAGATACAATCTCATCATCGCCATCCTGAATGCTCCAGAAGTGTAAAATCCACCAGGTTTCAGAATAAGAAAACGCTGCAGAGTCCATGCGTCCCAATACCCGTTACAGGAAGTCTCTGTTATTTCTGAAAAATCTAAAATCAATTCGGTTCCATCAATAAAACGGTTTTCTCTTCCATACATGATTACTCCCAGTCATTCCCGCCCCGTTCTCGTCATTGCCTCAGATATGCCGCTGGGTCGCATCATCCCCAATGAATTTCAAGAAAAAAAGACTGCTCTCTCACACCATGGATTTTTTTCTCTGTTCCAAGTTCTGGAAAAGCAGACGGAATACGACATCCACTGGATAACTCTCAAAAAATATGTGTCCAGGCACACAGTTAGATCTCTAAATAATCAAACCATCCATATTTTGCCGGATTCCAGCCTGGCAGAGGGATTGCTCTCCAACCATTTTTCCGCTTCCAGAAAAAAATTCGCCGCCTTCTGGATGAGCTTAAGCCGGATCTGATTCACGTCTGGGGAATTGAACTGGCATATGCAACCGCATGCAAGATGCAGCTTCAAACCAAACTGCTATCTTATCAGGGATCTTTGGTTGCCTATTGTCAACGCTCTAAAATGAAAACATTTCCAAAACTTCAGGCATTTTGGGAAAAACAGACTACTCCGAAATACCGTCATATCTCTTGTGAATCGCCATGGGCGCGAGACCGTATTCAGGAAATATCTCCTTCCTCTCAGGTTTCACTCATCGAATATGGAGTAGAACAGTCGTTCTATCATGTTGAAAGGTCACCCTCTGCAACGCCGGAATGCTTGTTTGTTGGCAATATCAGCGAGTTAAAAGGCGTTAAATATATGGTTCAGGCCTTCAGGCAACCTTCCTTGCAGCATGTTCGGCTTTATATTGCCGGATCAGGACCATTAAGAAAAAAACTAGAGCCAATAAGCACTCCCAATATTTATTGGCTGGGAACGCTCCAACGTCCCGAACTGCAAAAACGGTTGTCATCCGCATGGTGTCTTGTGCATCCCACTTTGGCCGACTCCTCCCCCAACTGCGTCAAAGAAGCAAGAGTTGCGGGGCTCCCCGTTATTACCACCTGCGAAGGGGGGCAGACCCAATATGTCGTTGATGAAAAATCCGGGTACATTATTCCCGTCAGAGACAGTGAAGCCATTAGCCAGGCAGTCCTTTCCCTGACTGAGTCTTTAGAGAAAAACATCGCCATGGGGCTCTATGAAATTGAGGAAGTCAGAAAAGCTCTGAACATACAGTTGACTTGCGACAAGTTTCTATCTCTGTACAGATCTTTGATAAGAGACAAATGATTCCTGTCCTCTAAATTAATTTCATAGGAAATGAATCCGGATCTGCGCCAGCGCCTTCTCCCCCCGTCCTGAATATTTATGAAAAAGGTTGTTTTCGTCAACTTCGGTTCCGCCCGGTTTACACACCGCCAAATATTGCAGCTTCTTTCTGCCAAACTATCTGGAAAAGCGGATCAAGTACACGGATTTCGACCTAAACACCTAAAAAAACTGGGGTTTTATCGTACCCACCCATGGTTTCATCCTTCTCAAAGAGGATTTGCATTCTGGTCCTGGAAACCTTTTATCATTCATCATGCCCTGCAGCAGGTACAAAACGGAGATATAGTCATTTATTCGGATATTGGAAGGCCGTGGGTGCGGTTGTTCCACCATTCCCTGAGTACTGTTGAACAATGGCTTGACGAACTGGATCAGGATATCATGCCTGGAATATATATTCCCTACACGGGCACCATAGAAAAAATTGGACCAAGGCGACCACACTGAACCAAATGGGAGCCTTTTCTCCAGATATATTAAATTCCCCCCCATTCAGACCTCCTTCTCTGTCTGGAGAAAACACCGGCGACCATGAAACTGGCGGAGGAGTGGGAGGAAAAATGCAGACACTTTTCTCTGATCGGAGATTATGTTGCAAGCACAGATATCCCTAATGGCCCTTCCTTTAAGGCCCACAGGCACGATCAGGCTATCTTTTCCATACTATGCTTTATGCACAATATCAAAGCATTAGACACCATAAAAGGACAAAAGCCTGCGCAGGATAAAGACCTGGATTCCTGGCTTCAGCTTCAGGGGGCTCCGCCATCGGACATCAATACAGATGCCCTGTTAAATGGCCTATCTTCCATTACCAGAAACCTGGAGAACACCAGTCGTGCCTGTTTGAAGAAATAAAATAATCTTTTCCGCCTGTCATTAAATTTTCATACATTCGTTCCGCATCCGGATGCCGCTTCTTTTTGTTTCCATCCAGCCCGTACTGGACCGGAAAATCCCTCTGGATACGGAGAAGCCCCGGACGCGCAAGACGCGGCGGGGCGCTTTTACAGGCCATGAAAAAAGCGGAGGATTACTTGCCGTAATGACAGCGCATTTGGAGCAGTTCCATATCTGTTTCCATGATGCGGCAAACAAGGCGATTCGTTGAATCAATGCGCCGGGGCCAGAAGCCGGAGAGTTTTTCCCGCAAGGGTTCGGGCTTGCCCTTCCCGTCAAACGGGGTGCACTGTATTTCCCTGGCCATGTCCATGATGCGCTTGCAGGTTTTGCGGCCATTGCCACGAAAGAATTGAAAATCTTCCCATGCCGGGGGCGCGAAGACAATATTTCTTTTCATGGGAAAGCCGGAGGTTAGCAGGAGTGACTCTCCAATTCTTCAACGCTCTTCGTTACCGTGCCTTGCCTGCGGTTGCGAACGTCCATGCCGTCAAGCAGGCGGCGGGCATTGGCCGGACATTTGAGCAAATATATTGTTTCCTGCCAGGAATTGAATTCATCTTCCGGCATGATGATGACCACCCCCCCAGGCGTTTATTGACGATGCGGACGGGTTCACGGTCATTCAGGACGGCGGCAAGCGTCCTAGATATGGATTGCCGCGCGGCGGTGCTTGAAATGGTATTCACGAATAAAGTGTACATGAACCTTGTACATAAGTAAGCCATTCTTCTGTATTTTCTCAGGCATCCTGCAAAGCGTCATTAATCATGTTTACGCCCCATTGCCCAAGAAAGCGCTCCGGGTACGGGATAAGGACTTTGATATGAAATTCATTCAGGAGCAAATGCCCTCCCTCCAGGAGGTTGAAAGACTGTTCCGGCAACAACCCAGAGCTCAGGTAAAGATTGATGCGGGCAATACCCCGTTATCATCATCAACAGCAGAGCGCAAACGCCCCTTACCTTTCAGCATTTCCCTTCCCGGCGCGGAACGCTGCAAAGCGGGGATTATTCCCTTGCCGGTCCTCAACTGTTTTTCCGGCGAGTAATAATATTATTGCGGAGACCCTCACCGTTATTTATGGTGCGGCTACGCCATGACGCCGCAATTCACAAAATTCCCCGATGCGCCAAAAGCATCATCCCGGGAACACTGGATTGACATATCCAGGTTCCTCGCGGCATACCTGATTGTGTGCGTCCACGCTCCGGCCTTTTCTTTCTCCAGCATGTTCCAACTGCCGGTTTTCAACGGCCGCGTAGCATTTTTCCTGATTCTGGCAGGCTATTTCATGGGCCGGAATAATTCCTGGGGAAAAGCGGTCAAGCGGTTCGTGACGCTGCTCATTCCCTTTCTTTTCTGGAACGTGATCATTTCTTTCTTCTATCCGGGGAAAGAGGAAATCATGAATATGGGGGTACTGGAATATTTATGCAATCTTGTAGGGTTCCGGTCTTTCTTCACGCCTGACCTCACCCTCCCCATTGACGGGCTGATAGGCAGACCTTTCTCTCCGGCCACCTGGTTTTTGAGAGACATTATTCTCTGCTCCCTCATTTCTCCCCTGCTGCTGAAATTCAAGTACCCCGTGTATGCCCTCATCCTGATCTGTTTCTGTACGGACTTACTGGATATTTCCGACTCGCTCATTACCCTTTCTCCCCAACCCGTCGCCACGTTCTGCCTGGGCCTTCTCCTGTCTTCCATCAAGCTGGCCTCAGTAAAAACATTTTATAGAAATTCCTTCACTCCCTACGTTCTGCTCTCCGTAGGCATCGGTTTTCTGCTCAGCATCACCAACTATTTAAGCGTCTGCCAAAATAACCCGGAATGGAACATGCACAAAATACTGGCATCCTATGGAGTATGGAATATCTCCTGGCCGGCTGTCCATTTGAATTCCCTCTGCCCAGTCTTCGGGGCGCTTCTTCTCATGGCCCTTGGAATCTGGCTGGAAAAGAAAATTCCCGCTGCCAGAAAGCTGTCCAACTATGCTCCCGCCTGTTTCCTGATATTCGTTCTTCATTATCCTTTGATCATGTTGATCCCCTCCCACATCTGGAAACAATCCTTTTTCGCTCCCTTTGTATTAATACCGGCCATCATTTTTTCTTATCGTCGCATTCTATCTTTTCCTGAGAAAATTCTTCCCGGCCTGCCTGCCCTACGTCGCCAACGACCGCATCACCCATGTTCCCAAAAAAAATTAAGGCCTGTATCCTCTTTCTTCTTTTAACCGTTCCGGCCGCATTAGGCGCCGTCTGGTGCGCCAAACACGCCTACCGTTACCATTTGGCTGTCCATCCCCTGCCCTATTCCCCGGAACAGGGCGCCCTGCTGGAAAAACACCGGCAGGACAAACGCAATGCCCGGCTGAATCCCCATGCCCCCGTGTTGTTCCTGGGTTCCTCCACCATGGAATTCTGGCTGAAAGAAGGGAAACATTCCTGGGAAACCTGGTTTTCCCCTCTGGGATGCCTCAACCTGGGAACCAGGAGCGAGACTACGGGCAACCTGCTCTGGCGCCTCAATGACGGCCTGACAAGCCCGCTGGCGCCCAAAATAATCGTCCTGTATTCGGGAGTCAACAATCCGGGAGTGCAAAAAAGCCTGGGATGGACGGCTTTTCAGGGAAACGTGGCTATCGTCAAAAAAATCAGGGAGATTTACAGCCCGGAAACGACCGCCATCATTGTCATTCCCCCGCTCATCGCGCAAAAAGGGTCGCGTATGGAAACCTTCAGGAATTGTCTGCTGCAACACGACTTTGGAGAAAATGTCCATGTCCTCCCCCTCCATTTCTTCCTTCCGGGAAAGGATGCCAGCCTTTATACTTGGGACGGCCTTCATCTCAACGCCCTGGGATATGAAGCCATTTCGCCTCCGCTTTTCCGCTTCCTCCAACAGCTTTTAAGCAGGAGCAGCTTTTAGGGCTTCACAGGAACAACAAACTTTATCCGCCATTACTCCACGTGATGATTGAACCTTTTCCACCCCATCAGGCAACACTTCCCATGACCCTGTTCCTGGCAGGTCCCACCGGATCGGGCAAATCCGCTGCAGCCGTGGAACTGGCGGAGATGCTGGACGCAGAAATCGTCAGTTCCGACGCTTACCAGGTGTACCGGGAGCTGCCCATCCTGACGGCGGCGCCTTCCCCGGCAGACCGGGAACGGGTCCCCCACCACATGGTTTCCATCATTCCGGTCCAAAAGAACTGGAATGCCACGGAACACTACCACCGCGCCATGCGCTGCATGGAAGAAATTCACGCACGCGGAAAAATCGCCATCGTCACGGGCGGTTCCGGCCTGTACTTCAAATTCCTCTCCCACGGCCTGTCGGAAGCGCCGCCGGGGGACGCTGCTCTCCGCGCCGCTTTCGCGAACTGTTCCACGGAAGCGCTATACGCCAGGCTCTCTTCCCTGGACCCGGAAGGAGCGGCCTCGACGGATGCCGCCAACCGGCGTTATGTGGAACGCAATCTGGAAATCGTCCTTGCCGGAGGGAAACCGCTTTCCTTCTGGAAGAGGAACTGGCTGGCCCCGCCACGCGGGCCCGGCTGGGTCATCAGCAGGGATGTCCCTGAACTGGACGGAAGAATCGCCCTCCGTACCGCACGCATGATGCAGGAGGGTGCGGTGGAGGAAGCGGCTTCCCTCGGCCCATGCTCCGCCACAGCGGAACGCACCCTGGGCCTGGCATTGATACGAAGCATGCTGCGCGGGAAAATCTCCCGTGAAAACTGCCAGATCCAGCTGGCCCTCGCCACCCGGCAATACGCCAAACGACAGCGTACCTGGCTGAAACGCGAACAATGGCTCCGGAAACTTCCGGCTTCCCCTGCCGACTCTCCCCGGGATCTTGCAGAACGCATCATGAAGGAACTGGAATCTTCACCCTCTTTCATACGCCGTTAAATATCCGGAACCATCCCACAGCGGGAAAAATGCCAGACGCCATTCATAACGCACGCCGCCACGAACCATGGGCACAGGATACGCATGGCAGATTGAGCTTACGCCGCCCGCTTAAAAGCCAGAGATCTGTCGAAAGTTCCGCCAAATAACCGGAGCAGGATGCCTGTCGTCCACGCTTTTTGTCTTGGCTTACGGAAACATCTTTGGTTTACAGGGGCAGGCGGCAAAACTTTTCAAAGCGGTCCGCCCTATCACCCCATATTTTTTCCAGCATCGTGGCACGCATCCTTGTAGGCTTATCAGGCGGAGTGGACAGCTCCGTGGCAGCGGCTCTGCTCGTGGAGCAGGGTCATGACGTAGTGGGGGCCTACATGAAAAACTGGGTGAATGACGAAGGCATTCCCGGAGAATGCCCGTGGGAACAGGACATTCAGGACGCGCTGGCCGTCGCCAAAACAACAGGTATTGAATTCCGGGTCATCGACCTGGTGGACGAATACCGCGCCCGCATCGTGAATTATCTGATTGAAGGCTACCGCGCCGGATATACGCCCAACCCGGACGTATTGTGCAACCGGGAAATGAAATTCGGCGTCTTTTTCTGGATTATGCCCTGGAACAGGGGTTCGATTACGTCGCCACCGGCCATTACGCCCGCAGGATGGACACGCCGCAAGGGGCTTTCTCCTGCGCGGGCGGGACCCGAACAAGGATCAATCCTACTTCCTGTCCCTGATGCGCCCGGACCAGATAGCCCGCGCCGTCTTTCCCCTTGGGGATCTGCTGAAACCGGAAGTGCGCGTTCTTGCGGAAAAATACGGCCTCCCCACGGCACGCAAGAAAGACAGCCAGGGCATCTGTTTCATCGGCCAGGTAAAAATGAGCGATTTCCTGCGCCACTACCTGCCGGACAAGCCCGGCAAAATCGTGGACACGGAAGGCCGGACGCTCGGCACGCACAACGGCCTGCATCTGTTCACCATGGGCCAGAGGAAAGGGCACGGCGTCGCCTCCCCGCGGGAGGGAGTCGCCTATGTGGTGGTGGGAAAGGATGTCCAGCGCAACCGCCTGATTCTGGGATACGAAGACGCGTCCACGCGGGGATTGTACGCGTCCCGCGCCGTGGTCGGCGGCATTTCCAATACGCTCGCTCCCCTGCCGGCCCGCGTCATGGCCCAGCCCCGCTACCGGGCCAAGGCGGAATGGGCCTCCTGCGAATATCTGGAAGAAGGAAAGGTGCGCCTGGGCTTTGACACGCCCCTCCGGGCCCTGGCCGTGGGACAGGTCTGCGCCTTTTACGACGGAGGCAAGTTGCTCGGGGGCGGCTTTTTTGAATCCATAGAACCATGACTGACCCGGAACGCACCATAGCCGCACAGGCCACCGCCGCAGGACAGGGAGCCATCGCCGTCATCCGCATGAGCGGTCCCGGCTGCATGGACATCCTGAAACAATGCACCCCTGCGGCTTTCACGGAACGCCTCCGGCCGCGCAGGGCGACGCTGGTCTGCATCCGGGACGCGGAAGGAGCCGCCATTGACCAGGCGCTTGTCACCTGGTTCCCCGCCCCGGCCAGTTATACGGGGGAAGATACCGCGGAAATCTCCTGCCATGGCGGCATGCTGGTGACGGATCGCCTGCTGAAACGCCTCTACCAATGCGGGGCCTCCCCAGCGGAACCGGGAGATTTACAAAAAGGGCCTTTCTGAACGGGCGCATGGACCTGACCCAGGCGGAAGCCGTGATGGATGTGATTTCCGCCGGTAGCGACCTGGCTCTGAAAGCCGCGCAAACCCAGCTGGACGGAGGCGTCGGCGCCCAGGTGGACGAACTGAAAGACAACCTGGTTCATGTGCTGGCCCACATTGAGGCCTATATTGATTTTCCGGATGAAGACATTTCCCCGGACACCGCCTCCGATCTTCTGGCGCGCCTCCGGAGCATGGAGGAAAAACTGGCCGCCCTCCTCAGAACTGCCGAAGGCGGACGCCTGCTGCGGGAAGGCATCCGCACGGCGATCGCCGGACCGCCCAATGTGGGAAAATCCAGCCTGTTGAATACCCTGCTGGGATATGACCGGGCCATTGTCAGCAATATTGCCGGAACCACGCGGGACACGGTGGAGGAATCCATCCAGATGGCCGGACTGGCTCTGAGGCTGATTGATACGGCAGGCATGCGAGAATCTTCCGACGTCATTGAACAGGCTGGCATTACCCGCACCAACAGGGCGCTTGAAACCGCAGATCTGGTTCTGGAAGTGGCGGATGCCTCCATGCCCCGGGTAAAGACCACACCGCCCCTGCCCTCACCGCGCCCCCGGCTGCTTATTCTGAACAAGTGCGACCTGAGAATCCATCCGGACTGGAAGGACGTGCCCGGCATCCGGTTTTCCTGCGCCACCGGGGAAGGAAGAAAGGAATTGAGGAAGCCATTGTCCAGACCTTCGCCTCCACCCTGCCCGGCGAAACGGGCAGTTCGCTGGTAGCCATCAATGCCCGGCATCAGCATGAACTTGGCCTCTGCCGGGAGCATGTCCGGCTGGCTGCGGAATCCATTTCCCGCCAGGAAAGTCCGGAATTCACGGCCCTGGAACTGAGGGAGGCCCTGACGAACCTGGGAGAAATCACCGGAGCCGTGGATACGGAGGACGTGCTGGGCGCCATTTTTTCCTCTTTCTGCCTAGGGAAATAAGAAGAAGCTTCCATCAGCAGGTTTTTCTGACTCCGGAATCTTCTTTTCTCTTCATTCTGTGGAAGGATAGCAAGCATCCAAAAAATTTATTTGCAGATATTTTCATTGATTCCGGCTTGTTAATTCGCTATCGATATCATGTTTTATGTTGCGCACCCTTTCTCTCTTTTTCCTTTTCGCTCTGGTTCCTGTTCAAGCCGCCATTTATTTTGCCCATAATGTTTCCGAAGATTCGGGGTTCATAAATACCAAAAAATACTGGAACGGAGATTCCGATTTATGCTGGGCGGCCACAGCCAGCAATATGCTGCAATGGTGGCAGAATAATTCCTCCGGCATTCCGGCTTTCGTTCCCAACGGCCAGAATGAAAGCGGAAGAACGGAAATTTACGATGTGTTTTGCAATAATTGGGCCAATACCGGGAAAGGCATAGAAATAGGCCTGCGGTGGTACCTGGGAGGGAAACCTCTCAATCCCAACAATTATTTATACGATTTTAAGGAAACCATCACTGAACCGCAGAATACTGGCCGATACTGGGAGGGATACATTACATCTCTGGGATTGTCCTCTTCCACCTGGGAAGGCGACTGCCCTTTCATCAGCAGCAAATACTTCACGCAAAGCGACTTTCCCCTCCAGTTCGGTACAGACCTCGTCTCATTTTTCCAGAATGGCGGCGTAGTGGGACTTTCCATTGCTCCTGCATCAGGTCCGGGTCATGCCATTACCTGCTGGGGAATTGAGGTTGACGACACTACCGGCATGGCCAAATCCCTGTACGTCACAGACTCCGACAACGGACAAGGTCTGGAAAAACGGGACGTTTATTATCATGAAACGGATGGAACCCTGCACTTGGGGAGCGAGAACGGCCCTCGAATCAACGCATACGACGCCCTGATGCTGCCCTTTTTTATAATGTTCCGGAACCTTCCACGGCAGTTCTCACCACCCTCGCGGCGGGAACTGCCTTTTTTGCGCCGCAGGCGCCGACGCTCTTAAGGCTTCACGTAAACATTCCCTCCTGTCAAGTTTCCGGCTCTTCAGGAGGCGAATCGGTATCCGAGGTGAATAACGGAATGTAGGAAGGCAGGTTCCAGTTCCAGCGGATGGCCGCCAGGCGTACGGAAAGCGTGACCATGAAGCCCGTCACGAAGCAGGTGGAAGAATCAATTCCGGCATAGTAAAGCACCGCGTACGCCACGCCTCCCAGCAGGGCCGCGGTGGCGTATAGTTCTCCGGGACGGAACACGTAGGGAACGTTGCCGGTAAGCACGTCGCGCAGCAGGCCGCCCGCCACGCCGGTACAAATGCCCATCATCACGGAAACAGTGGGCGTATAGCCGTGGAGATAGGATTTTTCCGTGCCAATCATGCCGAAAAGGGCCAGAACGATAGCATCCGCCACGCGGATAGTGCCCATGGGAGGCGGATATTTCTGGGCCACATAAAAGGTTGCCAGACTGGTGACGACGGAGGCCAGAACAAAAATTTCCCCGGAGGGGAGCGTCCAGTACACCGGTATGTCCAGCAGGATATCGCGCACGGTTCCGCCGCCCAACGCAGCCAGGGTACCGCAGACAATCACGCCGAACAAATCCATTTTCACCCGCGAGGAAGCGATGGAACCCGCCAGGGCTCCAATAATCGTGCTCATGATTTCACAGGTGGAGAGGAACATGGCGGGAAGAACAGGAAAAAAGGCATATTCAGCAGACCCGTATCCACGGCAGGCAGGAGTCCTGGCTGGCGCAGAACAGGGAGGTGGAAGCCAGCCCCATGTCATGCAGGGTATCACGCATCAGGCTTTCTGCCAATGCCGGAGAATTGCTTTCTGCGCTCAGGTGGGCCAGCACCACGTTTTTCAGGGCTCCATGGGCAATCCGCCTCAGCAGGTCGCACGCCTGCTCATTGGACAGATGCCCGTGCGCAGAGGCGATGCGCTGCTTCAGCGGCCAAGGCCTCCTGGGAGTGGCCGCCAGCATGTCCGGATCATAGTTTGATTCCACCACCAGGCTGTCCACCATGGCAAGGTATTCCGCGATGCAGCCGGGAGCCTGCCCCGTATCGGAAATAAAACCCAGGCTGGATCGCTCCGTTTCAAATTTGAATCCCACCGGATCCACGGCGTCATGGTAAGTGGGGAAGGGAGTAATGACGATATCCCCTATTCTGAAAGACTGCCCCTTTTCAAAATAGGCCCAGGGAGCCTCCGGCGCTTTTTCCTGGACGCACATGGCCGTATGGCGTGTGGCGTAAACACGCACGGCATGCTTTCTGGTGAACTGGTGCACGCCTTTCATGTGGTCCGCGTGTTCGTGGGTAAGCAGAATGGCGTCCAGCTCATCCGGCTCCACTCCGGCGGACTTCATCTTATCCCGCAGCCTGGCGGCGCTGAACCCGGCATCCACCAGCAGGACGGTTTCCCCCGCCCTGACAATGGTGGCATTTCCCCCGCTGCCGCTGCCCAACACGCAAAACTGCATCATGAAGTGTATTGAAGTCACTACGTAGTGTACTTGCATGCGATGAGCAGTGTATCAGACAACCTTTTTGGTGCATACACGCACAAGCTGGACCCCAAAAACCGGATTGCCATTCCGGCCGAATGGAGGCCCTCCGAAGGTTGCGCCCTGCTCCTGTTATCCGGCCGGCGTCTTGATTTGCCGACCGTCAAAGCCTATACGCGGGAAAAAATTCCCAGCAACTCATTGACAAGATAGAAACAACGCCCGGCTACACGGAAGCGCAAATCGACCTTTTCATCGGCAAATTATACGCCAACTGTGTGGAGGCTGTCATCAACGCCCAAGGCAAGCTGCTGATACCCAAACAAATGTGCGAACACGCACAGCTCAGTTCCTCCGTCCGGCTCGCCGCACGGAGAGGATATTTCGAATTGTGGGAACCCTCTCTCTACGAAGAAGTTTCCCGGCGTGAAAACGCCAGCATCTCCGACATCAACCAATCCTACGGCATTCTCTAGCTTTCCTTCATGCCCCCAGACTCTTCCATTACGCCCAATCCCCAGGCACGCCCCTGCGCAACGCTTGCATTGCGCCCGGGCTGGCTTGCTTCCGGCCTGGGCGTCGGCGCCAGAACCGGGCTGCATGCGGAACTCACGGCTTATTCCATCGTTTTCTGGGGGCACGATGCCCTTCCGGCGCAGGATATGGTTGCCTGGCAGCAGGAAAAGGCACGCCTCATGGTGGAGATGTCCCTGGCCGGGCAAAAGGGCGCCTATGGCAAGCTGGGCGCATTGTCTTCCGGCCTGAACCGGGCTTTTGACGACCATATTGAGCTTTCTTTACGCGCGGGCGCGGGTACGCACGTCCGCACGGAGGAGGTGCAGGCCCTGGCAAACGGGCTCGCGGAAGAAACATCCTGCCGTGTGCTGGCGTGGAGCGTCTGCCGCAACCATGTGCATGTGATTGCAGAGCTGACGGAGGAAAAGGGAGTGGATGAACTGGTCTGCTCATGGAAAGCCCTGGCCCCCTCCATGAACTGGGAAGACGCGTACCACACGGAAGCCCTGAAAGCCCGGGAAGCCGCGGCCAGGGTGGACGCCCTGATTTCCGAACTGGGGGATGACGCCGTTGCCGCTGTTGACGCGGAAGCGGACGGCACCGTCTCCGGAAACGGCTTCCGTCACATTACCGTTCTGCTGCATGAGACGGTGGACATGCTGAAAGCGGGCCCCGGCAAATTCATCGTGGACTGCACGCTTGGCGGCGGCGGCCATACGGAACTTCTGCTGGAACAGGGCGCCACCGTCTGGGGCATTGACCGCGATGCGGACGCCCGCCGCGCCGCCATGCTCAGGCTGGCGCGCTTCGGTTCCCGTTTCAAAGTGCTCGCCGGCAACTTCCAGGACGTGGAAAGCATTCTTTCCCAGCAGGGGGTTTCCCGGGTGGACGGGCTGCTGGCGGACCTGGGCGTTTCCTCCCACCAGCTTGACACCGCCTCCCGCGGCTTTTCCTTTAGGGAAGACGGCCCTCTGGACATGCGGATGGATACCCGCGCCGCTCTCTCCGCCCGGAACCTGGTGAATGAGGCCCCGGAAGAAGAAATCGCAAATATCCTCTGGCAATTCGGCGAGGAACGCGCTTCCCGCGCCATTGCCCGCGCCATAGTGAAAGCCCGTGCCCAGGCACCCATCACCACTACCGCACAGCTTGCCCGCATCGTGGAATCCGTTCTGCCGCGCAAAGGAAGGCAGCACTCCGGCACCCGCACGTTCCAGGCCCTGAGAATAGCCGTCAACGGCGAGCTGGATGCCCTGGACGCTCTGCTGGATTCCTCCGTGCGTCTGCTCGGGCAGGGGGGGCGCATGGCCGTCATCACCTTCCACAGCCTGGAAGACCGCAGGGTCAAGCAGTTCTTCGACCTCCGGAGCCGTCCGGAAATAGACCGCCCGGAATGGCCGGCACCCCGTCCCAACCCGGATTACTGCTTCCGCCCGCTTTCCCGCAAACCCGTCACTGCGGGAGAAGAAGAACTTTCAACCAACCCCCGTTCCCGCAGCGCCAAGTTGCGCGGCGTGGAAAAAAAAATCATCTGACCATCTCTCTTCCGCCACCGCCATGAAAAAGATTCAAACAGCGTTTCACCGGCCACCAGATCAGCGTGAGCATGATCATGTGGCTCATTGCCTTCGCCGCCCTCACCTGCGGAGCGGGCATCACTTATGCCGTGCTGAAAAACGACCAGATCCAGGTCGCGCGCGACATCAAGCAAATGAATGAAGAAATCGCCTCCTGCGAACTCACAAAGGAATATTACCGTTCCAAGACTTCCTCCCTGACCAGCCGCTGGGCCATCCGCGACAGGCTGGCCCAGGACAAGTCCAACCTGCAGCCTATCGAGCCCTCAGCCGTAGAATACATTTCTTCCGAAAACGCCTCCCGCATCGCTGCGGCAGGCCATTAAACGCGTTGAGCCGTTCATGATCACGATCACGAAGTCCAGATTTGCCAGAAGAAGCCTCGTCCTGTGCGGCCTGGCGGGCGCGGCGGTCATCTGGCTGATGTTGTCGCTGGTCAATCTTCAGCTGGTTTCCCCGGAAAACGAGCGGCGTTTCCAGCGGCGGCATTATTGAACGGGAGGTTCTTTTTTTGCCCCAGCGCGGCCGCATCATGGACGCCAATGAGGAAATCCTCACCAGCAACATGCAGAGTTCCGAGCTGATTGCGGACGGCTATCATCTGAACGACCCCAAGACCATCAGCTGGGCTCTGGCCTATTCCAAGGCCGTTCATTCCCCGTTCTGGGAGAAAGCCGCAACGGATAAGGAAAAGGAAAAGCTCGTTTCCGGCTTCCGCAGCAAGATTCTGGGCCAGGCCGCCAGCAAAAAGGACGGCAGCAAGGAACATAATCTGGCGAAAATCCTGCTGGAAGAGCCTGAAGACGGACCGGAAGGGGTGGATATGGCCAGGAAAAAGCTGGAAGAGCTTTATGAGCCGGAGATGGTGAAAGAATACGTGCAGGCGCACCTGGAATACGCCGCCAAAGTGATTGCCCCTTTCCTGCCGGACATGAGCGTGCAGGACATCATCAACACGGTGGAAAAAGACGGGGCGATTCCCAAAAAAGCGCATCGTCATTGCCAAAAACCTGTCCGAGGAAAAAGCGGAACTGCTGCGGCAGGCTATCCAAAACGCCCGAGTCCAGGGGTTCCGTTTTGAGACCTCCTCCAAACGCGTCTATTCCGTGCCGGAATGCATGGTGCATATTCTGGGCTACATCGCCCAGACGAAGGACAGCGGCCCCCGGCCCGTAGCCCTTTCCGGCCTTGAAAAGCAGCTGGACGACCAGCTGCTGGGCCACAACGGCATCAGGGAATACCGGAAAGACAGCCGCGGGCGCATCATTCCCTCCGCGGATTCCCGCTTCAAGGATGCCGTGGACGGGCTGAACGTTCGCCTGACGGTAAACATGGAATACCAGACGATCGTGGGGGAGGAGCTGGACGCCGCCATCTCTTTTACACGGACCAGACCCACAAACCCCGCGGCTGCATTATTGTGGTGGAACCCAAGACCGGCAGCATTCTGGCGATGGCCAGCCGGCCCCACTATAATTTAAATACGCGCGAGGGCCTTCAGGAAGGCGCCTACCATTTCGCCGTGCAGTCCCTGTACGAACCCGGCTCCACCTTTAAAATAGTTTCCGTCACATCCGCCGTGGACAGCGGAAAGGCCACGTTCGACACCATGATCAACTGCACCCCCTATCCGGTGCCCGGTTCCCGCCCCGTCACGGATGCCCCCCGTTCCTATGGCGGTCTGACCGTAGCGGGCGTGCTGAAAAAAAATCCAGCAACCCGGGAGCCTTCCGCATTGCGCTGAAATCGGGCTGGCCCACGTATAAAAAAAAAATACTTTGACCTGTACGGATTTTCCTCCAAAACGGGTATCGACCTGCCGGGGAAACCAACAGCCAGTGCCAGGACGGCAGCAATTTTGTCAACTTTTCCCGCATCAGCTTCGGCTACTCCCTGATGGTGTCCCCCCCCCTGCAGGTCGCCATGGCTTATGCCGCCATAGCCAATGACGGCGTGCGCATGCGCCCCCCGGCTGGTTGACGGCATTTATGTGGATGACAAGAACTTCCAGCCTTCCCCCCGTGGAGGTATGCCGGGTCATGAGCGTCAAGACGGCCCGGGACCTTCGGAACGCCCTGTTCCACGTTACGGATCTGGACGGGACCGCCAAAAGAGCTCGGATTGAAGGCTATAACGTGGGAGGCAAAACCGGAACCGCCCACAAGGTGAAGCCTACAGGCGGCTATTTTGAAAACCGCTACACCGTCTCCTTTGTAGGAATGCTCCCGGTGGAGGACCCGGCCTTCGTCTGCCTTGTCGTCATTGACGACCCCACTTCCAAGCATTGCCATCCCGGAGGCGGAACCGTATGCGCCCCGGTTTTCCAGAAGCTGGCCACCCGTCTGGCGGCCGCCATGAACATACCCAAGAATGCCCCTTCCGCGGAGGCAAATAAAAAAGCCTCCCGTGCCCAGGCCTCTTCCACCCCATCCAAACCGCCGCGCAGATAATCCCGTCATGAAGCTACTTACCTTACTCAAAGACCTTCCCTCCCATACGCTCACCGGCTCCCCCCAGGTGAAAATTTCACATCTGGAGTGCGACAGCCGGCGCATTCTGCCCGGTTCCTGCTACATTGCCCTGAAGGGGACCCGGGCGGATGGCCATGAATTCATCCCGGAGGCCATTCGCCGCGGAGCATGCGCCGTCGTCGCGGAAATGCCCTGCACGCAGGAAGCCAGGGAGGCCGGAGTCAGCTGGGTGGAGGTGAACGATTCCCGCCTGGCCGTCAGCCTGATGGGCGCGGCCTGGAACGGACGCCCTTCCCGCCACATGACCATGATCGGCGTGACGGGGACGAACGGAAAAACTACGACGGCCTACATCGCCCATTCCCTGCTCAAGCAGTCCTGGCTGCGCCCCGGATTGATCGGCACCATCGCCTATGACAACGGAGAGGAAATCACTCCTTCCACCCATACCACGCCCGGACCGCTGGAACTGGAACACCTGCTGAAGGAAATGTATGAAAACGGCTGCCGCGGCGTCTCCATGGAGGTCTCTTCCCACGCGCTGGACCAGGAACGCGTGGCCGGCATCAATTTCAACGTGGGCATTTTCACCAATCTGACCCAGGACCACTTGGACTACCACCACACTATGGAGAATTATTTCCAGGCCAAGGCGAAATTGTTCGAACAGATGGCGCAGGACACCAGATCCCGGCGAAAACCCGTGGCCGTCATCAACATCGACGACGCTTACGGCCGCCGGCTGGCGGAAATGTTCTCCGGCCGCATGACCGTAAAGACCTACGGGTCCGCCCTGGGGGCGGATTTCCGCATGCTGGTGCACCACGCCACCGCCAAAGGCAGCGAGTACGAATTGGAATACAAGGGGAAAAGCTACCTGGTCCGTGTCCCCCTGATCGGCAAGTTCAACATGTACAACAGCCTGGCCGCGCTGGCCGCCGTCATTTGCGCCGGCATCCCCGTGCGGGACGCCATTGCGAACCTTCAGAATATTCCGCAGGTCCCCGGCAGGCTGGAACTATTCACCCACCCCGGAGGCGCCCAAATCTTCATTGACTATGCCCACACGCCGGACGCCCTGGAAAACGTCTGCAAGACGCTCAAGGAACTGTGCTCCCGCCGCCTGATTACCGTGTTCGGCTGCGGCGGGGACCGGGACAGGGGAAAACGTCCCCTGATGGGAGCCGCAGCCGCACGCCTGTCAGACGCCTGCATCGTCACCTCCGACAATCCCAGAAGCGAGGAACCCCTCTCCATCATCAGCCAGATTGCGGCGGGAATGCCGGAAGGCAGATACGCCATCATTCCGGACCGGGCCAGAGCCATTGCCACGGCCATCGACCAGGCCCGTCTGGGGGACATCGTCCTCATTGCGGGCAAGGGCCATGAAAATTACCAGGAACTTTCCACCGGCCGCATTGATTTCAGCGACGCCAAGGAAGTGCGCCGCAACATGTTCATCAAGGAACGGGAAGAATTCCCCCAGGCATAACACGTTATTCCATCTTTCTTTCATGATTTCCCTCACGGCGCACGGCATCTGCAACATCATCGGCGGAAAACTGGTCAGCGGCCCCTTTGACAGAGTCGCTTCCGGCGGCGTGTGCACGGACAGCCGCCATTTGCCGCCCCATGCCGTTTTCTTCGCGCTGGGGGGAGAAAAATTTGACGGCAACCTGTTTGCCCCGGAGGCATCCCGTACCGCGGCCGCCGCCGTCGTCAGCCGTGTGGAGGAAGGCATGGCCCCCTCATGCGCCGTCATTCTGGTGGAAGACACGCTGGAAGCCCTTCAGAGGCTGGCCGCCTGGTGGCGTTCAGAGCTTACCCTCACCGTCATCGGCCTGACCGGCTCCAACGGAAAAACCTCTACCAAGGATCTGACGGCCTCCGTTCTTTCAGGGGGCTCCGCACCATCGCCACGCAGGGCAACCTGAACAACCACATCGGCGTCCCCCCTCAGCATCCTCCGGGCCGCCCCGTCCGACGAAGCCGCCGTATGGGAAATGGGCATGAACCACTCCGGGGAACTGGCTCCCCTGTGTGAAATGACGCGCCCGAAAATCGGCATCATCACCAGCATCGGCACCTCCCATATGGAATACCTAGGCTCCCGGGAAAACATCGCCCGGGAAAAATGCACGTTGGCACACTGCCTGCCGGAAGACGGCTTCATGATTTTTCCGGCGGACTGCGATTATGCGGATATGATCCGTCAATCCACCCGCGCCGCCTGTATTGACTGCGGCATTGGCGCCGGAACCGTTCGCGCGGAAAATCCCGTCTCTACCGAGAACGGAACACGCTTCATCCTTTCCATCCCGGATTTCTGCCGGGAAGAGGTGGAATTGCCCGTCCACGGCCGGCACATGGTAACCAACGCGCTTCTGGCCGCCGCCGCCGGCTGGGTGGCAGGTCTTGCGAAAGAGCAAATCGCCTCCGGTCTCACCCAGGCGCGGCTTACGGGCGGAAGGCTTCACTGCTCCCGGATCAACGGCATTCTGGTAGTGGATGACACCTACAACGCCAACCCGGATTCCATGCAGGCCGCCCTGCGCACCTTAGCAGAGCTTTCCTGCGCCGGCAGACGCTTTGCGGTGCTGGGCAGAATGGGGGAACTGGGCGTGTTTTCCGAGGAAGGGCATGTTCTGGTGGGCCGCACGGCGGAAGAACTCCGTCTTGACTGCGTCGTCAGCGTGGGAACGGACGCCGCCCGGATTACGGACGCTATTTCTCCCAATTCATTCACTCAACGCCTGAACTTCAGCTCCGCGGAAGAAGCGGCCGAATGGCTCCGCAGCCATACGGCGCCGGGAGACATCGTCCTCTTCAAAGGCAGCCGTCTTGCCCGGATGGAGCAAGTCATGAACCTTACCTTTCCGCCACAGTAAATTGTATGCATTCCCTCATTGAACAGTTCAGCCCCTCAGGGGCATTTTTGCAGGACCGGCAGGGAGAGCCCTCCTGGCCTGCCTGGTTTCCTTTGCCTTGACGATGATCTTCGCCCCGCGGGTCATCCGGGAGCTGATTTCCCTGAAAATCGGCCAGCCCATCAGGACAGCGGAGGAAGTGCACAAGCTGGCGGAACTCCACGGAGCCAAGGCGGGAACGCCCACCATGGGCGGCGTGCTGATCGTGGGTTCCATGACGGCGGCTACCCTGTTGTGCGCCAGAATGGGCAATCCCTTTATCATTTCCTGCCTGATCGTCACCCTGGCGCTGGGCCTGCTGGGATTCCGGGACGATTACCTGAAGGTGGCGAAAAAAACCTCGGACGGCATTTCCGCACGTAAAAAACTCCTCGTCCAGTTCCTGGCCGGCCTGGCCGGCGTCACCTTCCTGTACCTGTACCCGGAAGGCAGTCCCCGCGTGGAACTTCACGACTACATATCCTCCCTGTTCATTCCGTTCTATGGCCAGGTGAACCTGCCATGGTTCGTTTACATTCCTTTCGGCGTCGTGGTGGTCATGTCCGCCTCCAATGCGGTGAACCTGACGGACGGCCTGGACGGCCTTGCCTCCGGCTGCTCTGTCGCCACGGGCATCACTTACGCCATCATTGCCGTCCTCTGCGGAAGCTGGCTGACGGCTGATTCCCTGGATATTCCCTTCCACCCCGGCGCGGGAGAAATCAGCGTCTTCATGATGGCCCTGGTTGGGGCCTGCCTGGGCTTCCTGTGGCACAACTGCTACCCGGCGAAGGTATTTATGGGAGACACCGGTTCCCTGGCCCTGGGCGGCGCGTTCGGCATGGCTGCCGTCTGCACGGCGCAGGAGCTTCTCTTTATCGTCATCGGGGGCGTCTTCGTCATGGAAGCCGTGTCCGTCGTCCTGCAGGTGGGCAGCTACAAGCTGCGCCACGGCAAACGCATCTTCGCCATGGCTCCCATCCACCACCATTTTGAACTCAAAGGCTGGAAAGAAACGCAGGTGATTGCCCGCTTCTGGATGATCAGCCTCCTGCTGGCTTTCCTGGGCCTTTTCCTGATTACTACCGCCTGACAAACCACGAACATGCAGCTCAATAACCTCAACATCGCCGTTCTGGGAGCGGGAAGAAGCGGACGCGCCGCGGCGCGCCTCGCCATGACGCATGGTGCACGGGTATGCGTGTTTGACGCTTCCTCCTCCATTGACGGATGGCCGGAAGACATTCCCCTGCATACCGCCGCCGCCACGGAGGAAGACGGACGCGCCTTTCATGCGGATCTGGTGGTCATCTCCCCCGGCATTGAGACGGATAGCCCCTTTGTCAAATCCTTTGGACGGGAAGGCGTGGAAACCATCGGTGAAATGGAGCTGGCATGCCGCTTTTACCATGGCCGCATCATCGCCATCACCGGAACCAATGGCAAAACCACCACCACGTCCCTGGTGGAAAAAATTCTGCTGCGCGCCGGAAAGACTGCCGTTGCCTGCGGCAATTACGGCGTTCCGGTGGCGGAAATCCTGCTCCGGGATTCTGTGCCGGATGTGCTGGCGCTGGAGGTCAGCTCTTTCCAGTTGGAAACCATCCGCGATTTTCACCCGGATGTGGCTGTATGGCTCAATTTTGCGCCGGACCACATGGACCGTTACAAATCCGTGGAGGATTACCACCGCGCCAAACTCCATATCTTCGACAACCAGACGGAAAAAAAGACCTGGCCGTCGTCCGCTCCGGGGAACGGCTTCCGCACCTGAAAGCCTCCGTGCTCACCTTCAGCCCGGAAGATCCGGCGGCTGATCTTTATTACCGCGAACCGTTGATCCTGGAGGGCGGCGCTTCCCTGCTGAACCTGGAAGAGACCGCCCTGAACCAGCGCCATAATGCGGAAAACGCCATGGCCGCCGTCCTGGCATGCCGCCACCTGGGCATTCCCGCAAAAACAGCCGCAGATGTATTAAAAGAGTTCACGCCCCCCGGCCACCGCTGCGAGACCGTCCGCACACTGGACGGCGTTTTGTGGCTGAACGATTCCAAAGCCACGAATCTGCACGCGCTGGAAGCGGCTTTGAAATCACAGCATTCCCCCGTCATCCTGATTGCCGGAGGCAAGGACAAGGGGCTGGATTACGTGCCCTTGCAGCCCATGCTGAAAGAAAAAGTGCGCGCCTGCGTGGTATTCGGCCAGATTGCGGACCAGCTCCAGCACGCTTTTTCCCCCGCAGTCCCCACGGAAAAAGCCGCAGATGTAGAGACCTGCGTGGCAAAGGCCCGTTCTCTCGCCCTGCCGGGAGACACCGTCCTGTTCTCTCCCGGCACTTCTTCCTTTGACATGTTCACCGGCTATGTCCAGCGCGGCCAGGCCTTCAGGGACGCGGTGAATGCCCTGCCCCCCCTTTCCTGACAATTCACCAGAAAACGACCATCATGAAAACGACCAAAATACCTGATCACAATCCGACCGGACGCACCCGTCCGAAACGTAAGATGGGCACCGTATTACGCGCCAAACTCAGCAAATACCGCGCCCGCGTTTCCGGAATTTGAAGACGATGCGCCCAGCAGCACCGTCGTGCGCTGGCTCGTCGTCCTTCTTCTTCTTCATCTTCTCGTCATCGGCGGCGTTTATGTCCGCAGCACCTGGTTCAGAAACACGACGGAAACCGTAGAAATGGCGGCCACGCTGCCCGCACCGCCCACCGTTCCCCAGCGCCCCGCTCCCGCAGCGCCTCCGTCCGTCCTGCCCCAGGTTCCCCAGGCGCCACCCGCGGCCCCGGTCACCATCACGCAGCCGGAACAGGTAGTGGACGCGCGCCCCAACAGGCAGCCGGCCCCTGTGGCGGAGGAACACATTCCGGATGCGGCTCCGGTGGCAGGTCCTGCGCGCCATCGTGCGCACGGGAGATACCTGGGAACGCGTCGCGCGTGACAACCAGGTAGCTGTCAATGACCTGAAAGCCGTCAACCCCAAAGTGCAGCGTCTTGTCAGCGGAAGCACTCTTGTCATTCCGGCCCGGCCAGGAGACAAATTTGAACCGGAAAAGTCCGCCGCGGAGGAATTGGAGCCGGAAAGCGTGCCCCACATTGTGAAGAAAGGGGAAACCCTCTCCGTAATCGCCCGCAAATACAAAATGAACTGGCGTACCCTCCAAAAAATTCAACAAGATGAATGACCGGGACGTAGCGCGTCTCAAAATCGGGCAAAAAATCATGCTCCCCCAAAAGTAGGCATCTTCCTGCCCTTCCGCCGCCATGTCTTCCAAAGTCTGCATGATTCTGGTCTGGTTCTTCGTCATCTGCCTTCTGGTCGTAGGCCTGGTGATGGTATCCAGCACGGCGGCGTGGGCGGAGGAAACCAAGCACCCGTACGAACCCCTGTTCAAGCAGACCGCCTTTGCCTGCGCCGGGCTGGTGGGGGCCATGATTCTCTCCCCGGATAGACTACCGGATATGGAGGAAGTATATCTGGTGGATCCTTGAGGGGCCTGTTTTCTGCTGGTGCTGTGCTATGTGCCCGGCATCGGGAAGGAAATCAACGGGGAACGCCGCTGGATCACCATCGGCATGCACGCGGAAAAACACGGCACGCTTCCCTTCGCCCACACGGACTTCATTTTCGCGCCGCTGGGAGAGGAATTCGGTTTTTACGGGACCATGTTCGTCCTGCTCTGCTATTTCCTGATGACGTATGCCGGCATCGGCGTGGCCATGCAGTGCCGGGACACCTACGGACGGTTTCTGGCCGTGGGGATTGTCGCCATCATTTTCTGTCCCGCCATCCTGAACATCGCCGTGGTAACCAACGCCGTGCCCAATTCCGGCCTGCCGCTGCCCTTCATCAGCTTCGGGGCACCAACCTGGTCTTTACGCTGGCCGCCCTGGGCATGCTCACCAGCATCCAGAGGTTTTCCACCGGCGCCCAGCCCAATTGTGAAATCACCCGCAAAGACGAACGCTCCATTGACGTAAGATTATGACTGAACCCTCTCTCAAACATCCCTCCCTGAACATCGTGATTGCCTGCGGCGGCACGGGGGGCACCTTTTCCCGGCATAGCCGTAGCCCAGGAACTTAAAAAGCGCGGCCACCGCGTCACGCTCCTCATCTCCCAGAAGAAAGTGGACGCCCAGGCCAGCAAAAATTACGGGGATCTTGACTTCCGCACCATTGAGGCCATCGCGATGCCCAAAATCCCATCCCTGTCCCTGCTGGGGTTCGGCGTCAGGCTGTACAAAGCCATCCGTTTCAGCCGCCATCTTCTGGACGAGGTGGAAGCGGACGTCGTCATCGGCATGGGAGGATTCACTTCATTCCCTCCCGTTTACGCCGCCCACCGCAAGGGAATCCGCACCTACGTGCACGATTCCAACGCGCTGCCCGGAAAGGCCAACCGCATGACCGCCAAATGCTGCACGAACGTGCTGCTGGGCATTGAGGAAGCCAGGCACTACTTCAATCCCGCCAAATGCATTGTCACCGGCACTCCGGTACGCCAGGAAATGGTGGCCCGGAAAGACAAAAACGAAGCCAGGGCGGAGCTCAACCTGCCCCAGGACCGCCGCGTGGCCCTGGTAATGGGCGGTTCCCAGGGGGCCAGGAATCTGAATTCCCTAGTCATTGAAGCCGCCCGGCAATGCGCAGACCTGTGCGACTTTCTCATCATCACCGGCTCCGCGGACTTTGCACGCGTCAGCCAGCTGACGGCGGACATGCCCCACGTGCACGTCATTGAATTCTGTTCCGCCATGGCTGCCGCTTATGCCGCAGCGGATGTGGTCATTTCCCCCGGGGCGTCCAGCCTTACGGAACTGGCCCATATGGGGGAAGGCCGCCCTGCTGGTTCCCTACCCCTTCGCCGCAGACGATCACCAGGCACAAACGCACGCGTTTTCGCGGCCCACGGCGCGGCGCGCATGATGCGTGAAAACACCCTCACGTCGGACGATATTGCGGCTTTCCTGAATGAAGTACTCAAGGATTCCTCCCTGCTGGCCTCCATGAATGAATGTGCTTTTTACGTCTGGACATGCCTGATGCAGTATCCCGCATCGCCAATGTCATTGAACATACGGACCATGCAGCCTCCCATGATTGAAACCTTACGCAAAAAGACAGACAGACAGGCACCCGGCACGCCTACATCTCATCGGGGTAGCCGGGTCAGGCATGTCCGGCCTGGCGCTCATGCTGATGGAAATGGGGCACCGGGTGAGCGGCTGCGACCGGGTGACCAGCGCAGAGACCGAACGGCTTCAAAGCCTGGGGCTGTCTTTCTCCTGCCCGCATTCCGCAGACGCCGTTTCCGATGCGGAAATTGTCATTTATTCCAGTGCCATCCGGGCGGACAATCCGGCCCTGGCGGCAGCGCGCAAGCTGAATATTCCCTGCATGCGCCGCGCGGAATGCCTGGCAGCCATCCTGAACGGGAAGAAAGGGGTCGTGGTCTCCGGTACGCATGGAAAAACCACTACTTCAGCCCTCTGCGCGCACCTGATGAGGGAAGGCCGCATGCGTCCGTGCCACTACGTTCGGGGCGGAAATCCCCGTGCTGGGAACCAACGCCCACTGGAATGAAGACAGCGAATACCTGGTGGCGGAAGGGGATGAAAGCGACGGCACGCTGGTAAATTACATTCCGGAGCACAGCATCGTCCTCAACATTGAACCGGAACACCTGGACCACTACAAGGATCTGGATGAAATCAAGGCCGTGTTCGACCGGCTTTGCTCCCAGACGCGCGGCAAGATTATTTATTGCCGCGCGCATCCCGGCGCTGAGGATGTCTGCGCCAAGTACCCCAATTCCGTTTCCTACGGCTGGTCCGATGCGGACTACACCGCTACGGACGTGCTGGAACGCCGCGGACGCACCCTGTTCACCGTGTTGAAGGGGAAAGAGGAACTGGGCCGCGTGGGAGCTGGGCATACCCGGACGCCACAATGTCCTGAATTCCCTGGCCGCGATTGCTCTGGCAACGGAACTGGGCGTGGATTTCCCGGCGGTGATGCGGGGCCTGGCCTCCTTTGCGGGAGCCAAACGGCGCTTTGAAACCAAATACCTTTCCTCCTCCATCCGGATTACGATCATCAACGCCATGCACAGGCACGGCCCCGTGGAAACCCGTTACCTTCCCGACCTGGGCATAGCCCACCACACCATCGGCAACGCGCTGAAACCCGGAGACCTGTTCCTGACGCTGGGAGCAGGGAACGTCCATGAATGCGGCATGCGCATCGCGCGCGACCTGGCCCTGCTGGAGGATCTGGAACGCACTGCGGGCGGTTCTCTGGAAGGCAAGCTGTACGAACCCATGTCACGCCATACCACCATGGGAGTAGGCGGATGCGCCCAGTACTGGCTGGAGCCTTCCACCTTTTCCGGAATGCAGGCGGCCGTCAACTATTGCCGGGACAGGAATATCCCCGTACACGTCATTGGCCGCGGTTCCAACATCATTGTCAGGGACGGCGGACTGCGCGGCGCCGTCATCCACCCCTCCGGGGAGAATTCGATGTGCTGGAAATCCAGGGGAACCGCCTCACCGCCGGAGCGGGCGTGCGGTTGAAAAAAACTGGTTTCCACCGCCGTCCAGAACGGCCTTGGCGGCCTGGAATGGATGGACGGCATTCCCGGCAATGGGGAGGAAGCCTCCGCATGAACGCCGGAGCCATGGGCATGGATATGGTCAAAAACCTCGTTTCCGTCACCTGTCTGGATGAAGACGGGGAAATCCGCAGCCATACAAGGGAAGAATTGAACGTCCAGTACCGTTCCATTCCGGACCTGGTCCACAATTTTGTGCTTCAGGCCGTGTTTGAGGCGCAGCCCGCCCCTGCGGAAGAAATGGAGCGTCTTCTGGAGGCGGCACGGGCCAGGCGGAAGCTTTCCCAGCCCGTCGGAGCCAGCGCCGGCTGCATCTTCAAAACCCGCCGGAAATCCCGGCAGGCAGGCTCATTGATGAACTGGGGCTGAAAGGCGCCTGCGTGGGAGACGCCTGCGTATCAGACGTGCACGCCAATTTTATCATCAACCGGGGTCATGCCAGAGCGAGGGACATCACCATCCTGATCGACATGATCCGCAAGGAGGCCAAGGAAAACCGCGGCATCGACCTGAAATCGGAAGCCCAGGTCATCGGAGACCGGGACCCCCAGTTTTAACCCATTCATTATTTATTCCAATATGAACACTCTCAAGCGCGACCTCAAAATCGCCCTCCTGCTCGGAGGTCCCGGGTCAGAACGGGAAGTATCCCTTGTTTCCGGCAACCTGTTTACGACGCCCTGTGCCGGGCCGGATTCACCGATGTAACGAAGGTGGACGTGCACGGCCCGGATTTCCGGCTGCCGGAAGGCACGGAGCTGGCCTACAACATTATCCACGGCACTTTCGGTGAGGATGGAACCCTCCAGGCCATTCTGGAAGAATGCGGCGTTCCGTACACAGGGGCCGGCTCCCGTTCCAGCGCCCTGTGCTTCAACAAGTCAGAATCCAAAAAGTTTTTCTGGAAGCCGGAGTTCCTACGCCGCATGCGGAAATTCTGGACTGTTCCCATGGCATCGTGATGCCGTCGTCCCCCCCCTGCCCTTCGTCGTCATCAAGCCTCCCTGCGAGGGTTCCAGCGTGGGCGTCCACATCGTCCGCAGGCAGGAGGATGTGCTCCCCGCCATGGAGGAAGCCGTAACCCACGGCACCACCGTATTGGTGGAAGAGTTCATTCCGCGTGGACGTACTGCTGCGCGAGGAAGACGGCGCCCCCTTCGTGCTGGAAATCAACACCATTCCCGGCATGACCCCTTCCAGCCTGCTTCCCAAGGCGGCGGCGGCCTCCGGATGGCCCTATGAAGACCTCTGCGAAAAAATAGCGGAATTATCGCTAGTCACCCCCCGTAAATAACGTAATATTTGACAGAGGGCGGGGAGTCGCCCCTCCCGCACCCCCGATGTCGCACAAAGCCACAACGCCAGTCCCCCGTTCCGCCAAAAGGCCGGAAATGCTTCTTCTGGAACGGGAGGCCAGAAAAGAGACCATCGAACGCAAGGGCAAAAACTACCGTTTTTGGCTCTTCCGGCGCAAGCTGTACCACATTGTCACCGTTTACGCGCTTATTTTCGGCTTAATCGGGGCTATCGTTTTTCTCTGGAAAGATTACATCCTCAAAGACGTCTGGCTTTCCATCGACACCGTCACCCTGAAAAGCAACGGCATTTTCAACTCTGAGCAGGCCTTTTCCGTTATGGGCATAGGGGCCGCAGGACAACATTTTTTTTCCATAGACGCCGCGGAGCTGGAGCAGCGCCTGAAAAAAAAATGTCCCGCCATCCGCCCGGGCTTCCGTCAAACGCCAGATATCCTCCAACCCCACGCTGCTGGTGGACATTGACGCGCGCATACCCGTGGCCTGGATTGACTGCCCGGAACTGGGAATTCCCCGGGAGATGCCACGTACGGCGCTTTGGCAGACAAAGGAAGGCGTCATCTTCCCCCTGCATGGAGCAGGTCCACATGCCTTATATCCGGGAAAAGCGCATGCCCTCCGTCACGCTCAGGCCGCCCAGTTCCGGCAAACTCAGCTACGGCGTCAGCATCCGGGAACTGGAAGCGCCCATGAAACTGATTGAACTGCTTTCCGGCACGGTAACGGAATACCTTCCCAGCATCGTCTCCATAACGACGCCCAACGACTGGTCTTTCTGTGTGCGTTTTTACCAATGACTGCCAGGCTACTTTCAGCCATTACGGCCTGGAACACCAGGTGGAAA
>VOFF01000144.1_pt1 | contig 189662 bp, 269 predicted proteins | sample 5384061 | NCBI WGS metagenome assembly VOFF01 (sample SAMN12384725, study PRJNA508395) | human gut metagenome | isolation source: healthy gut E | host: Homo sapiens | reverse complement strand
ATTGCCAGAGCGATGAGGATGAGTTTCTGACGCATGCCAAAAGGATGTGTCCCCTCGTCCAGTTCAAGCTTATCTTCTCTCGCCTGGTCAATCTGGTACATCGGCGAAAGCTGTGGGTTTTCTTGACTCGTCTGGCATAGATGAATACAAAGGCGATGGTCAGTGTCACCAGGCATCCGTAGACGACTAATCTGTATCCCAGCCCCGAAAACATCGGCAGTCCGGCAATACTCTGTGCCACGCCTTCGGTATAGGGATTCAGAAATGCACCTGCAAAGCCTGCGGCTCCTCCGCACAATACGATGGCAGTACCTGTAATGGAGTCAAAGCCCAGTGCCAAAGCTACCAGGCTTACGCAGATCGGGATGTAGGGTAGCAAGTCCTCCGCCGAACCGATGATAGCGCCCATTACTGAAAAAAATGACCATTAATACTGGAATAATTACTACTTCTTTGCCTGCAAGCGCCTTTGACGCCTTGACCAGGCCAGCCTCAATCGCTCCGGTTTCTCCGATAACGCCAAAACAAGCGCCAAAGATAAAAATCAGAAATACGATTTCCGCTGCTTCCAGCATGCCGCGGAATACGGCGGACATGGTTCCCATGAGGCCTACCGGCGTCTGCTCGATGTAGTGGAAGGTTTCAGGATTCACTACCTCACGGCCGTCCTCCAGGGTCATCATGTCATAGGCGCCTGCCGGAATAATATAGGTTAAAATTGCACAAAGGATGATCAATCCTACCAGCAGCGCATAGACATGAGGTACTTGAAACTTTCTTTTTTTTTTTTTTCCATTTTCTTCTCCTCTCTATTATTTATATTGCAACTTATAGTTATTGTAATATAAACTATAAAGGGAGTTTATCATTTGCTTTGGGTTTTCTGGTAAAGGATTCATATTTTTTTGATTATTCTAACGATTATACTGCGTTTTGCCCAAGCACAGGTTGGCGAAGAGGATTTTCAGAACATAATAAAAACGGCACAGCGCACAAACATTCACCGTGCACGTGTCGTATCTTCCTTCTACTATTATATCGGTACGATCAGGGACTTCCCCAGCCTCCACAATTCTGCTGTCCCTCTTTTCGAGTAGCATATACTGGATCTCACTGCCTGCTTTGCTTTTTCACCTCCCCAAATACATTCTCTCCCTGCTAACTAAATTTAAACATGACTACGGCTATTGGGCTGATAAACAACATCTGCAGACCGATAATCCAAACAAAATTTAAAAAAAACTGTGCTATAATTACCAACTCTGCAATGAGATATGATCCCATCAAAATTACTGCTAGCTTCTTGTTATTTTCACATAGGTATCTGCCATAAATAAAACCCAACAATAAATACGCCTGTGGCAATGTGGTGGACATCAAGGCTACTATAGTCATAGAACCACCCCTTATTGGATAAATATTTTTTTATCTAATTCCCCTGCAGAAATCAAGCCACTAATGATGTCTTCGCCTGCATTCTTTTTGAAAAGCAAATACCGAAAAGTAATATGAATATCAAAATCATGCTACAGAAAATAAACAGTTTTTTTCTTTCCTTCATTTCTTCACCTTCTTTTGAATCACTTCAATATTTACCACTTAATGCTACTGTTGTCCTTCCGCTGTTACACTACATCTGTAGAAACAGCACTGTAGGCATTTTAGCCTGTAGTGCTGTTTAGGTTCCTATTTTATTGCATAGTTTCTAGATAACAGGATAATGCTTGCGGAAAATCATCTAAGCCATCATCAACGTGTGCTTCATTTCTTTTTCTCGCCATCTTTTTTACATAGCGACCCATCTTCCTGCTTTTGCATATCCGCTGTAAATTCTTGCCTGCTAATTAGTTCCGCAGCCTGGTTCAACTTCTCATCCATAAACTCTGCTGCAACCTCTGGCGCTACGATATCCTTTAAATTTTCTGTATTGACATCCTGCTGCAAGACTGCTTCAATTGATCCACATCATCTATGTAACCTTGCTCCGTTTGTGCAGAAGATGGGATCGATGTCATTCCTAGAATCAGTGACGTGCTGATCAGTGCGATTAATAGTTTCCTTTTCATCTCCTAACCTACTTTGTATTAACACTGTTCCTTACTTCTAACCACACTATACCTCATGCTCTTCTCTGTCGCAACGACTGTGAAATAACTGGTCGTTTTTTTTTTTTGCAATAAGTGGTCATAATGATCACGACAAAGCGGCGCAAAACACGTTTTTTTATGTGCCTTGCGCCGCTTGAGAACAAATTCCGAGGGTATATTCATTTTTTAATGGTAAAGCAAAGGTTTTGGGGCAGCATCTACCATCCTCACTTACATTATTTAACAAATATGCGTCATATAGTGATCAGATCTCATATTCAACTGCCCGCAGCTGCCTCCGCTTAGAAAAAAGCGGCGCAGCAGTCCCCAAAACAGGTGTTTAGCGCTGGATAGGCTGATTTCATGGGCGCATATAGGACCAGGGGGTATCTGGGTGGGTAGGTCTCAAGGCGAGGAAAACAATGGTTCTGTTTTAGATCAAGTTGCACGGAATAAAGCAGTCCTTCTCATCAATCGGGATCACTTCTTCGCACATACAGATAATCCCGCCACTGCCCCGCTCACGATTTGCCTTGTCGACGACTTCAAACTTACGAGTTTTTACGGCGATTCGGGTTCGCCGATTTTTTGATTTCCAATGGATGAATCTGAAAATCCGCCTCCACAAATACATCAATTTCCTTCATATTGGCGTCACGATAATACGTCAGGTTCGCGGTAAATTTTGCATATGCATAATTCTTTATCAACTCCATGACTACATAATTTTCAAAGTAATGGCCGCTTGCCGCGCCGTTCATCAGCGTATCCCGCGTCAACCACATAGAGAGAAATGCGCAGAGACCTGTATCGCAAAAATACAGCTTTGGCGTTTTGGTCAAACGCTTTAATTCGTTATTTGCATAGGGCTGCAACAGGTAAAGAATCCCCCCGCCCCTGGAGAATGCTTACCCACCCTTTGCCGTGGGCTGTGAAATTTCCGCAGTCTCTGCCAGAGTTTTTGTAGTTAACCTGCTCGCCCACAAGAGCCGCACATGCATTCAAAAATTTTCGAAAACGCACCACATCGGTGATTCCGCCAGTTTCTGATACGTCTCTCATGAGATACGTATCCACATAAGAATTGTAATATTCCATTCGCTGTTCTTCGTCGGCAAGGAGAACCTGCGGCATTCCCCCCCTCGCCAAATATGTTCAAAAACGTCGACGATATCATTCTTCTTTGTGACCTTCTGCCTCTCCAAAAGACAGGAAAGAGAAAAAATCCAAAGCATTCGTGAACGTTGTTCTCTTTGATAAGCTGTAAAGAGTTAAATTTCCGATTCTGCCGGCAAGTCTTTCTCTGATATTCTTCATCACAGGTCACATTTGATATATTCCATAGGGCGCCTCCTTATTTTTATGATAATATAAAGCAGACTTTTCCAATAGAAAAGCTGCCTGCGAGGGGTCTCCCCTGCAAAGCAGCTGTTCTACTTACGTTATTATATTTTAAGCAAAAGTGATTGCTGTACCAGTTTTCCTTCTAAAGCATCGATTGCTTTATCCAGTGAAGTGATAATCGCTTTCTTGTTCGGATTTGCTCTTACAAACTTCATTGCCGCTTCTACCTTTGGAAGCATGCTTCCTGGCGCGAACTGTCCTTCTTCGATGTATTTTACTGCATCTTCTAAGTTCAATCTGTCTAAGTCTTTCTGATCTGGCTTGTTGAAGTTTACGGCAACCTTTTCAACCTCTGTCAGAATCATCAGCACGTCTGCGCCTACCTCCTCAGCGAGCAATTCTGCTGCAAAGTCTTTGTCGATAACGGCAGCAACGCCTTCCATAGTACCATCCATATTTTCAACGACAGGAATTCCGCCGCCTCCGCAGGAAATGACGATGGAAGAATCCCACAGTTTCTTCACTGCGCCGATTTCTACGATCTTTCTAGGGAGCAGGGGAAGCTACGACTCTTCTCCATCCTCTGCCGGCATCTTCCTTCATGGTGTATCCCTTTTCAGTTTCTAAAGCTTTTGCTTCTTCTTCTGAATAGAAAGGTCCAATCGGTTTTTTTGTCGGATTCTGGAACGCAGGGTCCTTCTTCTCGACGATCATCTGTGTCGCAACCGTCAGAACAGGAATGTTCTTGTCTCTTTTGTTCAGTGCATACTTCAGAGCCTGCTGCAGGTGATATCCGATATATCCCTGTGACATAGCGCCGCATACGTCAAACGGCATAGCCGGTGTAACATCTTTGCAGTTTCAGATGCAAGAAGAATTCTGCCTACCTGCGGTCCATTTCCGTGAACCAAGCCGATTTCGTATCCTTTGCAGCTGATGTCTGCAATATATTCACATGTCTTTTTAACTACTTCTAACTGCGCTTCCGCAGTAGCCTCGCTCTTACCTGACTGAAGAGCGTTTCCGCCTAAAGCGATAACAATTTTTTCTGCCATGTTTTTTCTCCTATTTTACAAACAAATTTAGTACGCGAACCCAAATAAATGCGCAACACTTCAACTGAAATACAACTGCACGCCAGGTGCCCTGTGTACCTCAAGGCACACAGGGCACACAGCGAAAGTTGTTTACAATGCTGTGAGTGAAATAACAAGCATCTTTTATAGGTCGTCTCTGTTAACAGGACAAGACATACATCTTGGGCCGCCTCTGCCTCTGGATAATTCCGCACTTGGAATTGTCAGCACTTTTACACCCTTTTTGTCTAACAGATCGTTAGTCACGTAGTTTCTCTCATAGGTCACTACTGTTCCCGGAGCGATACAAAGCGTGTTGGAACCATCGTTCCACTGTTCTCTCTGTGCAGCCATCAAGTCAGTTCCTCCGCAGCGGATTAACTCAACTGCCGGCAAATTGAGAACTTTCTTCAGGATATTCGGTAAGGAATCTGTCACTGATTCGAAATGCGCTTTTCCATCTTTTTCAAGAGTGATCTCGAACAGCTGCAGCGGACCTTCGATTTCCGGATGAATGGTAAACTTATCATAGTCAACCATAGTAAATACGGTATCCAGATGCATAAATGCTCTCTTCTTCGGAATATCGAATACCAGCACTCTCTTGAAGGTGGACTTGTTCAACATATTTTCTGCGAATCTTTCGATGGCAGCAGGCTGTTGTTCTCTGGCTAAGCCCGATTGCAACAGTTTCAGCGTTTAATACCAAAACGTCTCCGCCTTCGATTGAATATTCGTGGTCATAGTCATACCAGATCTGTGAACCTTCTGGTGCAAAGTCTCTGTTGTGAAGGAACATATACTTCAGAAGTAATGCTTCTCTTCTTCTCGTCGCTGTGCTCATGTGGTGAATGTTGATACCATTACCCACGCATGCACCAGGGTCTCTAGTGAAGTAAAGGTTCGGCATCGGATCCATATAGAACGGATAAGAGGATGAAATGAAATCTGCTAAAGATTTACTTTCAACACCTGTGATTTCCTCTCTCTTTACTCCAGCGACGATTTTTTTCAACCATCTGTTTCTCTGGCATTTTGATCAGATAGTCAAAAGATGGCTTCTCTGATGCCTTCTGAATTGAGATGACTCTCGTCTAGCATTTTGTTTAAAAATTCTTTTTAATTGTTGGATCTGCCAAAGCCTTTGCGGTTTCATCGACGTAATAAACAACTTCTACGCCGTTTTCTCTGAGAACTTCTGCAAATCGGTCGTGTTCCTGCTGCGCAACCTTTTCAGGAAAGGAATGTCGTCGAACAACAATCTTTCAAAGTTGTCGGGAACCAAACCTTCTACTTCTTCACCGATTCTGTGAAGAAGCACTTTATTTAATTTACCAATTTCAGAATAATTATGGATTCCAGGTTTCATAATTTATATTCTCCTTTCATCTTTCGCATGAGGCTTTCCGCCTCACACTTCTTTGCGGATCAGATCCGCGGTGTCTTTTTCTTAGAAATCTTTGAAAAATTCAGGACCGCCGCCTTCCGCGGCAGCCCTTACGGTTTTACCGCACATAATGCGCATTCTATAATTCGCAGAGATTTTTTCGTTATGCTAGGCGCGACTGACGATGAGACTCGGACTGCATACCTTAGTATGTGAGAATCGAATCGACAGGCAGCAACAACGCAGAACGGAAAAAATAATGCTTAGCCGATGGTAGCTACGATAACAGCCTTGATTGTGTGCATTCTGTTTTCTGCTTCATCGAATACTACAGAGTTCTTGCTTCTGAACACTTCGTCAGTAACCTCACGGATGTCATATCCTTCTTCCTTCTGTGTCTTAGCCATCTTAGTTTCGAAATCGTGGAAGGACGGCAGGCAGTGCATGAACAGGCAATCAGGATTTTCTGTTGCAGCCATCAGTTCTTCAGTTACCTTGAACGGAGTCAGAAGTCTTACTCTTTCAGGAATCTCTGCCTCTTCACCCATGGAAGCCCATACGTCAGCATAGATAACGTCTGCACCCTTCAGGCAAGCTGGATCTGAAGAAACTTCGATTGTTGCGCCAGTTTCTTTTTGCAACTTCCTGAACCTTTGCGATAACGTCCTGGTTTAATTCAGCTTTCATTTCGTCTGGTCCATATGCAACGTAGTGCATTCCCATCTTAGCGCATCCATACATCCAAGCATAGCTCATGTTGTTTCTGATGTCTCCGCTGAATACAACTTTTACTTTGTTCAGCGGTTTTGCAACAGTGTTCTTCGATTGTCATCAGGTCAGCTAAGATCTGAGTAGGGTGGTCAACGTCAGTCAGACCGTTCCATACAGGAACGCCTGCATATTTATGCCAGACCTTCTACAACTTCCTGATCGAAACCTCTGTATTCGATACCGTCATAGAATCTGCCCAGTACCTTTGCAGTATCTTCCATCGTTTCCTTCTTGCTCTGGGAGCTTCCGGAATCTAAGAATGTAACGCCAGCGCCTTCATCCATAGCTGCTACTTCAAATGCGCATCTTGTTCTTGTGGAAGTCTTTTCGAACAGCAGAACGATGTTCTTGCCTTTCAGAACCTGGTTGCAGATGCCTGCTCTTTTCTTAGCCTTCAGGTCATGTGCCAGATCCAGCATATATCTGATTTCTTCAGGTGTGAAATCCATAAGTGTTAAAAAAGCTTCTTCCCTTTTAAATTTACTGCCATTGGTGTAATCTCCTTTTTTCTTTGAATAATTTTAAATTTCGTTCATAAGATAGTTTAACTATCGATAAAAAAAAATCACATACTATAAAAAAATTAAAGTCATACTATATTTGTCCTATTTTTAAAAACCTATTATGTCAATCCTCTGACAATGTCTATTAAATTCTCCATACCCAGTTTGATTCGGCCAATGGTCTCATAGGAATAATTCAGGCGAATATTATTCTGTCCGCCGTTTCTCGATGGATAAAAATTTCTCCTGGTATAATAGAAATACCTCGTTTTAAGCTTTCAGCTACGACTGCTTTGCTGTCAACTGTCTTTGGCAGCTGACACCAAATATAAACGCCGCCGCCAGGTTTTTTGATAGCTGACGCCAATATCAGACATCCGATCCAGATAAGAGCACATCAAATCCGTTTTGTTTTGTTCAGAGCTGCAATTTTCTGTACGTTCTCATAGTATTTCCCATCTGTTATGTATTTAGCCAATAGTTTTTTGCGTCATCCAATCCAAAGACATAATTCTAATCGAAACCAGATAACTGAGGCTTTTTAATCAACTTCTCCGGGGCCGCTACAAAAAGCCATGGACATGCCCGGAATAAAAGTTAAGGCAAAGGAGTAAATATAGATCACATTTTCACTGCGATCCATTGATTTGATCGTGGGCAAAAAACTTTTCTTCAAAAGACAGTTCTGAAGCAGCGTCTTCCTCGATAATTGGCAGTCGATAACGGTTGAAAGCTCCAAAAGCTTTCGCCTGCGTTCTACCGATAAAATATTGCCTGTAGGGTCGTGATAGCTGGAATTGACATAGATAAATTTGGGCCGATGGGTTTCTATCAGCGCTTCCAAATTATCGCAGATCATTCCATTCTCATCTACTGGTACTGTGACCGGCCTGCCTCCAGCCAGTTCGATCACTTGTATACGTCGGGAGAAACCGGCTCCTCCGTTATCACCCTATCCCCAGGATTTAAAAGAGACGTGACGATAAAATCCAGTGCCTGATTGGTTTCTGAAAGAATCTGCACTTGGTTCAGTCCAGCTTTGATCCCCTTGGTTCGCAGATAGGCAATAATCTTATGCCGCAAGGTCAAATCCCCCCTGATATGGGGAGAGGAAAAACGGCTTTCTGCCCTCTTCTCTGAGTATTGCGGCAAGGTCAGTCGCCAAGTCTTTCTTCATCATAAATTGCTGGCGGCATCCCTGTTGAAAATGATATATTGTTTTCTTCTGTAAAGCGAAGGAATATATCGTCAAAGGTCTTCCCATATCCTGGTACTCATCCTTAATAATGGTACTCCAATTGACCTTCCTCCTTACATCTGGCTCATAAAAAAGCTTTCACTTTTATAGGTTACACGATAGCCGACGCCCTGCAGCGAATCAATCAGTTCCTGATCCCTAAGATGAGAATAGGCCTTGATAATGGTGCTTTCTGTGCACCCCAGCATTTGGGCCAGGGAGCGCTCTGAAGGCAGAATTGATCCGTCCGCCATCTGCCCTTCAATAATCATCGCTTTAATCTGGTCTGCAATCTGCCAATACAGCGGCGTTCTGATACTTTTATCTACCGTAATATCCACAAGATCTTACTCCTTTTTTCCATGAAACTGGTAATAACATACTTCCAGCCTTCCGTTATAAAGCTGTCTTCTATCCGCAGGTCTGCCCATAATCCTTTCCTCTACCGTCTTATCAGTGGTAATGAGAAAAAGCGACCAGGTTGGATTTTCTGCCATAAATTCTTTATATTTTTTTGATAGATTGTTTCAATCTGTTTTTCTTCGCCGATACGTTCCCCATAAGGAGGATTGGTAATAATAATGCCGTTGTTTTTCCCTGCCTGCCAGTTTTGTCATATTCATCCTTTTAAAGATGATGCAGTCGTCTACTCCCGCCTCAATGGCATTTTCTGTAGCTGCTTCAATGGCTTTGCCGTCGATATCAAAGGCAAAGATCTTCAATTCAGCATCGTAATCCACTGCTTCGAAGGCGCTGCGTCTTTCGTTTTTCCACATCTCGTGTGGTATCAGCTCCCAATCTTCGGCGGCAAATGTACGATTGAGTCCCGGGGCGATATTTCTGCCTATCATAGCCGCTTCGATGGGAATCGTTCCGGATCCGCAGCAAGGATCGATCATAAGTCTGCCTGCCCGCCAAAATGACAATTGCACCATAGCTGCAGCAAGAGTCTCTTTAATTGGGGCCGCCACGTCACAAACTCGATATCCTCTCTTATGAAGCCCTGTGCCGCTGGTATCAATGGTCAGCGTCACCTTTGTCCTTCAAAATAGTCGTTTTGACCGTATAAGACGCGCCGGTCTCTTCGAAATGATCGATACAGTAGTATTCTCCCAGCCGTTCTACAATGGCTTTTTTACGATACTCTGGCAGGATGGAACGCTGTGCAGCTTTGACTTTACAGAGGTTCCTGTGACTGTAAATTTACCGTCTATGGGAATCAGCTCCTCCCAAGGGATCGCCTTGGTCTGCTGAAAGAGTTCCTCAAAGGTCAGCGCTGTAAACTCGCCCATCTTCAGCAATACTCTGTCTGCCGATCGGAGCCATAGATTGCTTCTGACGATGGCGCGTTCGTCTCCTAAAAAAGTAATTTTTGCGTCCTCAGATTTAATTACTTTATATCCCAGGTCCTGTATCTCTTTTTTTACAACTGCTTCCAGGCCAAAAGTGGCGGTTGCGATTAACTCTAATTTCATGAATTCTCCTCTGTTCTGATTGGTAAGGTTTTCAGTATTATAAGCGAAGCCCTCGCCTAAAGGAGGACATCCGGCATCTGTTATTATGATACCCGCTTTTGCAAGTGTGTAAAGAAAATTTGCGCATCTCTGCGCTTGCTGTCTGTATTATTTCCTTTTTTGCTAAAAGCTTGTAAACGGTCAGTCCTGATACCTTATAACGAGACGAAAGAAGGCGCTCTCGCAAAACGACTGATTTCAGCTATTTTGCAAGTGCGCCTTTATTGATTATAAATATGGTGCTCTTCTGTTTAAGGAGTTACTTTCCAGTGATTCTAACTCGTTGAGTGCCTTTCCTGTTCCGATTGCCACACAGGATGTCGGGTCGTCTGCAATTCTTACCTGAATGCCTGTCCGATCCCTGAATTCTTCTGTCGATACCATAAAGGAGGGCGCCGCCGCCAGTGATAACGATACCAGAATTACTGATATCTGCTGCCAGTTCAGGCGGTGTTTGTTCAAGAACGCTGTGGGCCGCTTCACAAATAGTGTGGAGCGGTTCTTCCAGAGCCTCCATGATTTCTTCTGAACTGACCTCTACTGTCTTAGGAAGGCCTGTAACCAAATCTCTCCCTCGGCATTCCATGACCATGTTCTCTTCTCTCGGATATGCAGTTCCGATGGTCTTTTTAATCTCTTCTCCGGTTCTTTCACCGATATACAGCTTGTGTACTTTTCTCATATATTTAATGATGGAATCGTCGAATTTATCTCCGGCCATCTTTACGGATGTACTTGCAACAATACCGCCAAGGGAAATGACGGCGATGTCTGTGGTTCCGCCTCCGATGTCGATAACCATGACACCATCTGGCTGTGCAATGTCTATTCCAGCGCCGATTGCGCGCTGCAACTGGCTCTTCCATCAGATATACATCTTTCCCCTGCCTGTGTTGCCGCTTCTCTGACAGCTCTCTTCTCGACCTCTGTTACACCAGAAGGCACGCGGACCATAATTTTAGGCTTAAAAATCTGCCGCTTCCACAAGTCTTTTTTAAAATATTTCAGCATCCTCTCAGTAATATCATAGTCTGAAATCACACCGTCACGAAGCGGCCTGACGGCGATGATATTAGCAGGTGTTCTGCCCAGCATCTGTCGTGCTTCTTCGCCTACAGCGAGAATATCATCAGTGTCTTTGTTAATTGCGACTACTGACGGCTCGTTCAGTACTATGCCTTTGTTTTTATATATACTAAGACATTGGCTGTCCCTAAGTCAATTCCTACTTCACTTGCCATTTCCATACTCCTTTTTCTAAAAAAATTATATATTCTCAATTATATATAGCATTGACATTTTTGAAACATTATACCATGACTTACCTCTGAATTTAGAATCAAATGTCATGATTCAATGATTCCTACCTTACGGCAACGCCGAAAGATCGTGGAAACATGCTACCATTTGCTTCCTCTAAATATAGTTCAGATGACATGCTGCAAAGTTTCTCTTATAAGGTTACACTGCAAAAACATGATACCATGTGTCTTCCTTTGAGTTTAGAATCGTAACACATGATTCAATGAACGCTTCCTCTCAGCAACGCTGTTAGTACGCTGCGTTTATTATATACAATTTTATATAATTTTTCAATGAAATTGCCGATTTTTTTCAAAATATAACGCTAGATGGCATATTTTTTCTTGTACTCTGTAAACATTTTCCTAAATTCAGGATCATCCATGGTCTTCAGCTTGTCCAAATATTCATGAGTATCAAAGGCAGATTTTGATAATTCGATCATAGCGACAGCAATATTTGAGCAATGGTCTGACACCCTTTCATAGTTAGTCAATATGTCAGAAAGAACAAATCCCTGCTGGATGGTGCACTTCCCCGCCTGCAATCTATTTATATGGTTCAGCTTAATGCCTTCAATAATTCCATCTACCACCTGTTCCAGCGGCTCTACGCGGTAGGCGAGTTCTAAATTGTTCTCGTCAAAAGCCTTAATCGCAATCTCCATGATTTCGCGAATCGCCGCAGTAGCGACTTTGATTTCCGCCAGACCCTCTGGCGACAGAGGCGCTTTCTTCTCTTCAATTTCCTTAGCTGCTTGCATGACGTTCACTGCATGATCGCTGATTCTTTCAAAATCTCCGATGGTATGCAGAAGTTTAGAAATCTGTTTGCTATCCGTATCAGAGAGGTCGTAACCCGACAGTTTTACAAGATAAGAACCGAGGCGGTCTTCGTAAATATCCACTTCACCTTCCAGATCTTTTACACCGGCGGCCTTTTTTCTCGTTGTAAGAGAAGAGCAGATCCATGGCGTCCATCATGGATTGCTTTGATACATATGCCATATCAGTCGTAATGTGATTGCATTCCTGCAGAGCGATAGAAGGCGTCTTCAAAAGACGTTCATCCAAGAAAGCAATTTCCTTTTCCGGTTCTGTTTTTATGGTTCCTTCCGCCAGCTTTACCAGCTGTTTCGAGAATGGCAGCAGTAAAACAGTCGTGGTGATGTTAAAGATACTGTGAACGACAGCAACTCCCACTGGACTGATTGCCTGTTCGATAAAGGACAGATCTACAAGGAAATGCAGTACAAAATAGAGCAGCAGACACACTGCCGTGCCCAAAAGGTTGAAGGCGATATGAATGACAGCGACACGTTTGGCATTTTTGTTCACACCGATACTGGAAATCAGAGCCGTCACACAAGTTCCGATATTCTGGCCCATAATGATAGGAATTGCCATGCCATAGGAAATTCCGCCGGTCAAGGTCAGCGCCTGCAAAATACCTACCGAAGCCGAGGAACTCTGTATCACTGCAGTCAGTACCAGGCCAGTGAGAATCCCCAGGAGCGGATTGGTAAATGCAGTCAGCATGGAAGGGAATTCAGGCATGTCCGCCAGAGGGCTTACAGAGTCACTCATAAAATCCATCCCATACATCAAAATGGCAAAACCGATCATGATGCTGCCAATATCCTTTTTTTTGCTGGTCTTTGATGACATCATTAAAATAATACCGATCAGTGCCAGGATTGGTGAAAAGGACTCTGGCTTCAATAATTTAATCCAGACGTTATTGCTTTCGATCCCTACCAAACTGAGAATCCAGGCAGTCACTGTCGTTCCAATATTCGAACCCATGATGACGCCGACTGTGCCGGAAAAGCTGCATGATCCCCGAGTTAACCAGGCCTACCAGCATAACAGTAACGGCCGATGAGCTTTGGATCACAGCCGTGATGCCGATTCCCAGGAACAGACTCTTTACCGGGTTGGAAGTCATCTTTTTAAGAATTACCTCTAATTTACCTCCAGCTAATTTTTCCAGGCCTTGTGACATCAGGTTCATACCGTAAAGAAACAGCGCCAGACCGCCGAACAGCGTAATAAATGAAAAAATATCCATGTACGTTTTTTTCCTCTCTTAAATCAAAATCGTTATCTATATCAAAAAACAATTGTAATGCTCGTACCGTTGTTTAACTTGCTGTCAATTCTAATCCGTGCATTGTGATAAGCCGCTCCATGTTTTACGATTGACAGACCCAGCCCCCCTTCCGCCGATCTCTTTGGAGTGACTCTTGTTAACGCGGAAGAACCGTTCGAATACGCGGTCTAAATCCTCCTCTGGTATCCCAATTCCCGTATCCTGTACAGTCACCGCCGCTTTTCCATCCTCCTCGTGGACGTTGACCGTGACGCTGCCGCCTTCCTTATTATATTTTATCGCATTATCACATAAGTTGTAAATAATTTCTCCCAAAATCTGTCCTACGCCTTCTGCGTAAAGATGCTTACCCATTATCTGCACATCGACATGGCGCTCAAAAGCAGCCGGTTCCAAGGTGTCGATGACGTCTTGGCATATGAGATAGAGATCCAGCCGTTCTTTTCTAGCTGCAATCTGCTTTTCATCTAGCTGCGACAATTTGATAATATCACCAACCAGGGTAATCAGTCTCTGGGCCTCATCATAGATTCTTCCCGCAAATCTTGGAATATCTTCTTCCTTGACAATGCCATTTTTGATAATTTCGGCAAAACCTGAAATCGAAGTCAGCGGCGTTTTCAGTTCGTGAGAAACGTTAGCCGTAAATTCTTTCCTGAAGTCCGCCTCCTTTGTCTTTTCGTCCACATCCACCTGCAGCTGGTTGATCTGATAGTTGAGCACCTTGTTCTGCTCTGAAATTTTATCTACCAGAGGTTTCACCTCTTCATAAATTTGTGCCGCTTCCGGATGCTCCAGGTCGATTTCGTTAATTGGGTTTACGATTTTTCTGGCAATCTGTGCCGCTAATAACAATGACAAAATCACCGCCAGCACCAGCACAATTAAAATCGGCTGCAGCATGCTGAGCACCAAGGTAAAGATAGAAAACTGCACTTGCGAAACTCTCATAATCGTGCCGTCCGTCAGCTTGACAGCACTGTAAATGGTTTTCTCAGCTAAAGTTTTTTGAATAGCGGGTGTCCTCACCATAGCCTGTCTCCATGGCCTCCAGAACTTCTGGCCGACTGCCGTGATTCTCCAGCTTATCAGGATTGACGGAAGAGTCGTACTTTACAGTACCGTCTTGACCAATCCAGGTTATTCTGTGGTTCTCCGCCAATTTCAGGTCAGTAAAATAGTCCCCGCCGTTCTGCTCCACAGCGTGGGCTACAAGATAGACTTCGTTTTTAAGCTCTCGTACGTATTCACCGTTATACTGCATATAAAGGGCGCCCATGATGAGAATCATGCATGCAATCCATACCAGGATGGCTACTAGAAAAATTCCTTTAAATATTCGGCTTTTCATATTTATCCTCTCCAATTTTATAACCGATGCCCCGAACCGTTTCAATCAGCCCTCCGCATGCTCCCCAGCTTCTGCCTCAGAGATCTGATGTGCACATCTACCGTTCTGCTTTCACCGTCAAACGCATAACCCCAGATTTTGGTGAGCAGCTGGTCGCGTGTAAATACGATGCCTTGATTTTCTACCAGCAGAGTCAGCATTTCAAATTCTTTCAGGGTCAGGGGTTACATCGTCACCGCAGGCCCGAACAACGTGCTTTGAGGGAGATACAAAGAGCTGGCCGATGGTATAATCCCTGTCCGTGTCAACGACCTCTGCCCTGCGCAGCAGCGCTTTGACTCTGGCAATCAGTTCCATCATCCCAAAAGGCTTGGGGACGTAATCGTCAGCGCCATAGTCCAGGCCTATGACCTTGTCGTATTCTGTTCCCTTTGCGGTCAGCATCATGATAGGTATTTTGCTCGTTGCCGAAGAAGCCCTCAGTCTCTTCAAAATCTGCAGTCCATCTTCTTCCGGCAGCATGATGTCCAGCAAAATCAGCCGCGGCGCCTCCTGTTTCAGCGCCTCCCAAAAAAGAGACGGCCTTTCAAAGCCTCTGGCCTCATATCCTGCATTGTTAAGTGTATATAAAACAAGTTCTCTGATACTATTGTCGTCTTCAACAAAATAAATCATAACGATTTCCTCCATTTTTCTACATTCAGTCTACTATATCAGCAATGTAAATTCTATAGTTTTAATGTTAAATCTGTGTTAAACCCTAGTCTTAGTACCTTGATTTGGCAAGGGATACCCGCCGTCTGTGCCAGGTCTATAGTAAATAGATGTAAGCCATATGAACATGGCAAAAAAGAAAAACCTGACGCAGAACGCGAAGGTTTTCTTTATCAGCGTAGGAACTCTACCTTAATCCATCTTGTTAAATAGTTCTGTCTGCCCATAGTCGATTTCAATACAGACTGTTTCCTTACGGTACAAGCTGTCTTCTACCTGATCCGGTTCCGCCAGGAATACCAGTTCCTGCCCGCCTGCCTTGACATGAATTTGGTAAGTGTCACCCAGATAGAAAATTTTCAAAAAGAGACACTTCAAAGCCTTGGTCCGACAGTCTGATTTTCTCCTTTCGCAGCAAAGCGTCATATGCGCCGTCTGGCCGATTAGTTTCAAAAGTGACAGACTCCGCCCCACAATCACCGCGGAAGAACCCTTGCGATACGGTTCCAGAAATGGTGTTGCCCAGGCCTAGATATTGGGCAATCTGCAGATTAGCCGGGTGTTTATAAATCTCCTGCGGTTTATCACACTGTAAAATCCGTCCCTCTTTCATGACGGCAATTCGATCTGATAACTGCAGCGCTTCTTTTCTGTCGTGCGTGACGAGGACGATGGCGTTTTTCATCTCTCTGTGCAGCTCCAGCAAAAGCTGCCGCATATCCTCTCGCAGATTTTCATCAAGGCTGGAAAAAAGGCTCGTCCAGCAATAATACGTTAGGATCTGCCGCCAGCCCCTGGCTAAGGCCACCCGCTGCTGCTGGCCGCCCGAAAGCTGGGAGATCCGCCTGCGCTCAAGGCCGGAAAGCTGCACCTTCTCTAAATAATAGCGGGCCTTTTCATGACGCTCCGCCCTTTTCATACCTTGCATTTTTAGGGGAAAGGCCACGTTGTCTATGACGTTCATATTTGAAAACAGGCGCAGATCCTGGAAGACGACCACGATTCCCCGCTTATCCGGGGGCAGATGATCCAGCCGCTTTGCGCCTGCACTAATCTGCCCCCCCTGCAATTCAATGAAACCTGCAGCAGCCTTCAGCAGTGTACTTTTCCCCACAGCCCGAAGGCCCTAACAGCGACAGCAGTTCTCCATCCGCTACGGATAACGACACTTCTTGAAGAATTGGAGTCTTTTTCAATATCTACTGTCAGATGATTGATAGTCAAACTCATGCGATGCACCTAGCTTTCTTGCCAATTTTGTCAAAAAATCAGAAATACGATAAAAGTAATGAGAATAAATAAGACGCTGTAATTTGCCGCGATGGTCTTATCGCCGCTTTGGATAAACGGCACCATGACCACGGAAAAGGTCTTTACCCTGCCTCCTCCAATCAACAGCGTCAGAAAATACTGGCTGAAGGAAATGATAAAGGTCATACTCAGAGCGGAGGCAATGCCTGGCGTCAGCTTCGGAAAACCGACCAGCCAGAAGCTTTGCCAAGAATTTGCCCCCAATACCATAGCCTGCTCTTCCAAATTGCGTCCATACAGCTTCGTGATATCAGTCATGATTTTGACGCCGTAGGGCAGTGATACCACGATGTGGGTCAAAATCACTCCCGTTATCGTGTGGTTCAAACCGCCTTTGATGAACATCATATGAATGCCCATACCGAAGACCGTTGCCGGTATGATGACGGGAATCATGGTCAGAAGCTCCAATATACGCTTCCCCTTAAAATCATAGAAGACAACCGCTCTGGCCGCAAGAGCTGATGCAGTCACGCAGAGGACCGCCGCTACTACAGAAATCAGAATACTGGATCCGACAATCCGGCCCATGTCATGATAGCCAAAAAGGACTTGTTCCAAGCCTCGCAGCGAGAAGTTCTCCGGCAGCAGTGAAGGGTAGGCCCAGCGATTGGCGAAACACCATACCAGCAGCACCATCAGCGGCAAAACAATCAGAGAAGCGGTCAGCCAAATCAAGGTTTTTGCCGCTCTATGTTTTTCTCTCATCAGTCCCTCCTTCTTGTCTCAGATATCTTTTTGTCTAAGCAATAGATAGTATACTCCCCGCCGCAATCAGGCAAAATCAGCAGCATAATCATATTTAACGCCATAGCATAGGGACGGTGGGTCAGATCAGGATGGGTATATTCGATATAGGTCTGCACGGGAAGGGCTTTGGGCAGAGTGCTGCCCAGCAAAGAGGCAATTCATAGGCTCCGAAGCTATAGCAGAAAATAATCAGGCCGCTGTTTAAAATTGCCGGCTTGCACAGCGGCAGCGTAACGTTCCAAAAGCGCGCCATTTACCTGCGCCCAGATTTCGCGCTGCGTCTCCATAAGAGCCGTCGATACTGCCCATGACTGCTGCAATGAAATAGCATACGAAGGGTATTTCCTTCCAGAGATATGCCATGATAACGCCCCAGCTTTCCGGCGTATAGAGGATGCAGGATATCCATTCCGCTGCCTCCGTCATACCCATGGTCATGAAGATCCGGGAAAGAAGTCCGGTACTGGAAAGCAGATTGATGGCCAAAATAGCTACAACCGTATGAGGTACTAAAATCGGAATCTTTAATATCTGTTCCAGCGCGCCGCCTTTTTTCTTCAGCAGAATCAGGCTCCAGCAGAGCAGGCTGCCGATGGCCAGCGCCAAAAAACGTCGTTGCCACAGCTAAATAAAGACTGAGGCCGATGCTTTCCATCAGACTTTCGCTGTGCAAAATCTCCTGGTAGTAGGCCAATGTAGGTTTCGTCATATCAAAAAGCAGGGATGATACCGAAACTCTGTATCACCCCATTGATTATGCTTTATGATGAGAATTGCACACAGTACAATGACAGGCGCCGACAAAAAGGTACGGCGTTATCTTTTTTCTCACTTTCCTACAACCTCTTCTAACCAAATTTCCTCAATAATTGGAACCAGATTTGCCGGCATTTCCGGCAGTCTCTTTGACAACAGTTCCTCGGAAGAGATAGATCCTTTGCCGATGTCCACGCGCTCAAAAAGCTTTGACTTCTTTATCACTGAGTTTGTTGTAGCCTACGACTGGAATATATTTTGTCAATTCAAATTTCGTCTGCTGCATTTTGGCGGACAGCACCTCGTTGATGGCTACAATGGCGCCGGCCTTATTCGGTGCATTATTGGCAATTGCGATATAATTGGTGTTGCCGATTGTACCTTTATCAAACTGGAAGGACGTGGTTGTATCTGTATAGGTGCCGTTTTCGATGCCCTGGGCGACATCGTAAGCCGTATAGCTTACGTGGAATACCAGTTCACCTTCCGCAAACATATTCTGTACTTCTGTTGAAGATGCTGGGAAGGTCTTTCCTTCTTTCCACAGATATGGATTCAGCTCTTTCAGATAGTCGATTGCCGGCTGAATGGCGTTCTTCACTGTTTCTTTATCAGCTTTCATATCGGTGAACTGCTCATAACCGCCGCACAGTTCGTAAACCAGGTTTCTGACAAAAGCGCTGCCTGTGAAGTCCGGCAGGGGGCCGGATAGGTTACTTTGCCCGGATATTTCTTGCAGAATTCCATGAAGCTCTTGGCATCGGTTGGAATGGCGTTCGTCTCTATCTTCGCCGTGTCAGTAATCATAACCAGCTGGGCTTTGGAATACGGTGCTTCGTAGCCTTCTATCGGCGTACAGAAGTCGTTCTCTGTCTCTGGGTCCTCCATATCCACATACTTGTCCATATTCGGGGAGCAGGCTGGTGAATGGACCATATAAAAAGCCCGTTGTCTTTTTGCAGAGTAGAAGTTTTCACCGTTGATCCAAATCATATCGATGGAGCCTTTTTTTTCACCCGCCTGTTTTTCATCTGACAGCTGTGCGAGAATATCCTCGATATTCATCGGCACTCGTTCCAGGGTGATATCGTATTCGTCCTTCAGTGTCTTGGCCAGGGATTGATCGATCCACTTGTTGAGTACTTCGTCTCCGCCCCAGCCGTAGAAAGTAACTGTAGTACCCTTTGCCGCCTCCAGTGCCTCTTCGTAGGAGGTCAGTTCAGCAGAAACTCCATTTTCTTTGTCAGGTCCACAAAAGCGCAAAGGTGAAAACCATCAGCAGAACCAAGCAGATTGCCAGTAATTTCTTTTTTTCATCGTTCGTTTCCTTTCTTAATGGTACTCGCCCCAATTTGTAAAACAAATTGCTGGGGGAGACCTTACGCTTTCATCTCTCAACTCTCTGATTTGATGAGATTTGTCGTGTATTTTAGTTCTCGCTTTGATTTGTGAAACATTGATCTACGTATTCCTTTGTGAGGGGCAATTTTGGATTCATCGCCTCTGCGCAGATAATCAAAGCCACATTCCCCAGAGCATCTTACGGCAGTCATTCATGTCCATGCCTCTGCCCTTTGCGGTATCATTATTGGTATCTCTCGGATTACAGCCGCTTTCTGCGGTGATAATATTGGAACCAGACGCATAACTCAGCTCATTTGGTTCGTGAATGCCCAGATAGGCCATGGTCGGCACCATGAAAGAAGCCAGTCCAACCACTGCCACAATCTGTGCCAGACGGAGATTGCTGATCTGGCCGTATTTCGCCAGCGGCGAGCCCGGTACGGCTACTCTTCTCATAGCTGCATGCTGATAGATGCCTCTTTCAATTCCGATAAACATGTTATCTACCAACATCTGCGGCGTATGCTCCGGTCCAATTGGTTCCAGGCAGGTGTAGAGCTCAAGATCTGCTTCTAAGGCATTATCCATGGTAGCAATCCTATCCTCCGGCTTCAGCTTCGTATCCACGCCTTCGTTAATTCTGCAGACATGATATACGCCGGTGACACCAGCTTTCTTCAATTCTTTAAAGGTGTCCAGATCGGTATCTCCGATGTTGACCCAAATCTGCGTCGTCTTAGGCGACAACTCTTTGGAAATATTTATAGCGTTTAGCAGAACTGGCAGTTCATAATCGTGCATCATCATCAGATACAGTCCATATAAATCTCCCATCTGTACAAATTCCTTTACTTTTTTGTCTCAGCTCCTCATCAGTCAGTCGTTTCTCCACCATGGCCGTATGGTCCTCACCAAAGGTGCAGAATTTGCAGCCGCCAGGACATTTGGTAATATCCACGCCGATCTGCCCCAGAATAATGGCCGAATTCTCACTGTTTCGGCGTATGATGTCATTGGAAACGGCTCTGATCATCGAGCTTTCCATGGAAGTCTCTTCAAACTCCAACAGGTAGACGCACTCCTCCCTAGTCGGTGCCTTTCCTTCATAAGCTCTTTCCAGTATTCCCTTTAGTTTGTCACTTTTGATTAACATGATTTCCTCCAATATTGATCCATTTATTTATCATTTCTGTTTTGACTGCATCCCAACTTTTTATGATGGGAAACTTTAACTTAGTGCCGCAAGTTTCACAGGCAGGCAGCCAGCCTTGGCGCAGATTTTTTCACTAACCTGACACCTCTGGCAACCTGGGTCATATAACCCCTCCTCCATCATATAGATTGCCGCGATGACGTCCCAAGCGATAAAGCCGTCCATTCCATAGTTCTTTTTCGTAATAGGCAAACCAATACGCTGTCTGCTGCGCGAGATAACGTCCGAGTTTTGGATTTTGGTGCAGCAGTCGGTCGTAGTCTTTTCGATAAAAATAGGCATCTATACATTGATTACCCGTGACGACCGATACGTTACGCCCTTTGGTCAAAACAACTTCCGCCGCTCTCGGGTCACAGGAAAAATTCAACTCATCCATTTTTCTGCCGTTGACCATGAGAGGCTGCGTAATGCCTCCCATCAAAACGATTTCCGACACTTTGTCAAAGAAATAAGGGTCCAGCTCGTACGCTGCAAGCAGATTGGTCAAAGACCCTGTAGCCAGGATACTGAGACTGCCGCCATATTGATCCGCCTGATGATTCAAAAAGGCGCCTGCCCGACTGCTTCTCGACAGGGCATCTTTTTCCCCTTTGATCAGAGGAATATCTGTAAAATGCAAATTGCGCAGGAGGTTTGCCGTACATTCATAGACTTTGTCCGTGGAATTGTTTCCATAGGTGGCAGTGATGCCAACGCAATTTGCTTCTGGATGACCTAAGATATACAAAATCGCCAGAGCATCATCTATATCACAATGAGGGATACCCATCGTATTGTCACAATCTATCAATATGTACTTCAAAAATACCTCCAATTAGACTTAATCTATTAGACTAGGTCAAGCATACCAAATTTTCAGATGGCTAGCAATATCCACTGATAGGAACCTAAAAATTTTGCTTAATTCTGTAAAAATCTTACCAACGAAAATCACGACGAAATGATGATTCCTTTGCATATCCCGTCATTCTGCTGCATATATTGGTTTTAACTTAAGCTTAAGGAGCGGTGTTTCATATGAAGGATTACATAGAAGAGAGAGTACTTGCGCTGGCTGAATACATAGTTACAACGAATTCAACTGTCAGAGCCGCTGCAAAGAGATTCAAGGTCAGCAAAAGTACAGTACACAAAGATGTCACGGAAAGACTGCAGGAAATAAGTCCTTCGCTTGCCGCACAGGTAAAGTCAGTACTTGATGTCAACAAAGCAGAAAGACATATACGCGGTGGTCTTGCGACCAGAGAAAAATATAATCATATTAAAGAGGACGAATAGAAAAAAAGAGGTAGCTGCGCTGACAAGGATTGTCTGCGTGACCACCTCTTTTTAATTTGCAGTGATTATCTCTGCAAGCTGGCTTTGATGAATTCCCGAAATAGGGGGTGTGCATTATTTGGTCTGGACTTAAACTCTGGATGATATTGTACGGCTGCAAAGAATCTTTGATCCGGAATTTCAACGGCTTCTACCAGTCTTCCGTCAGGAGAAGTTCCCGAGATTACCAATCCTGCCGCCTCCAGCTTTTCTCTATAAGCGTTGTTGAATTCATAACGATGCCTGTGCCTTTCCTGGATTTCTTCTTTTCCATAGGCTTTTGCTAGCAGTGTGCCCTCTTTGACTCTGCACGGATAGGCTCCCAGCCTCATGGTACCTCCTTTAGGCAGATTTCCCTGCTGATCAGCCATCAGATCAATGACCCGATTTCTACCATTCGGTACAAACTCTCCCGAATGGGCATCTTCAATGCCAGCTGCATTTCTCGCAAATTCGATGACCGCCGTCTGCATGCCCAGGCAGATTCCCAGGTATGGAATGTCGTGTTCTCTGGCAAAATTTGCTGCCAGAATCTTTCCCTCGATGCCCCTGTCGCCAAAACCACCAGGAACCAGGATGCCGTCCACATCTCCCAGTAGACTGTCAGCACTTCCCTCAGTCAATTCCTCTGCTTCGATCCATTTGATCTCCACCTTGGCATCGTTTTCGTAGCCGCCGTGGCGCAGCGCTTCTGCGACAGAGAGGTAGGCATCGTGGAGCTTCACATATTTTCCTACCAAGCCAATGGTTACTTTGCGGCGGCGGCAGGCAACTCGTTTCAGCATCTCCGTCCATTCTGCCATATCACAAGGTCCGGCATTGATGGAGAGTTCCCGGCAGACAATCCAGCTCAGATTGGACTTTTCCAGCATCATGGGCGCTTCATAGAGCACCGGCAGTGTCAGATTTTCAATGACACAGTCTTTTTTTTTGACATTGCAGAACAAGGAGATTTTGTCGATGATGTCCTGATCTACAGGCTGGTCCACACGCAGAACGATGATATCCGGCGAAATTCCTACTGTCCGCAGCTCTTTGACAGAATGCTGTACTGGTTTGGACTTGTGCTCTCCCGAACTCTGCAGGTAGGGTACCAGGCAGACGTGGATGAAGATGCAGTTTTCTTTTTCCCACCTCCAGGGACACCTGTCTGATGGCTTCTAAAAAAGGCTGGCTTTCGATATCTCCCACGGTCCCGCCGATTTCCGTAATAATGACGTCTGCCTCCGAAGTCTCTCCTACATTATATATGAAGGATTTGATTTCATTGGTGATATGGGGAATCACCTGCACCGTATTGCCAAGATACTCCCCCCGTTCCGCTCCTTGTTGAGTACGTTCCAGTAGACCTTTCCTGTCGTCAGATTGCTGAATCTGTTCAGGTTTTCGTCGATGAATCTCTCGTAGTGGCCCAGGTCAAGGTCGGTCTCCGCCCCGTCCTCGGTAACAAAGACTTCCCCGTGCTGGTAAGGACTCATAGTGCCCGGATCGATGTTGATATACGGATCCAGTTTCTGTGCCGCCACCTTGAGCCCCCTGGCTTTGAGCAGCCGTCCCAGCGAAGCTGCGGTAATTCCCTTGCCGAGGCCCGATACCACGCCGCCCGTAACAAAGATGTATTTTTTCATAATCCTTCTCCCTTCTATCTTCTCTTGCAAAAACAAAGCGCAAAAAACGAAAAAGAAATAAGGTCACAGGCGTTTTCAGTGAGTAGGATATCTAAGACCCCGAAACTCGCCATCTTCCTTATTTCTATATGTTCTGCGCATTTTTAAATAATATTACTGAAATATTATACTCGCTTTTGGTGCAAATGTCCAGTAGAATTACCTCTGCTCGCCTCGTTTTAACCCCCCCATTTCATCAAAAATGCTAAAATCACCTAAAATTTTTCTTGCCGCAAAGGCTGTACACCTGATGCCGATGACTGTAACCGTTGAAACTTTGTTGCGACGTGTATCTTTATTGTGACTGCACTTAAAATCTTTAAGTTTTCGACTTGTTTTTACAGAATGACGGGTAAAACCGCTTTCTGCACTCGCATTTTTTTGTTATCTGATCTTGCACATTACAGTTAGCTCAGACAAAAAAATGAAAAAAAATAGATGAATTGTTCTGAAAGCTATTCTATAATAGCATTATCAGACAGATGCCATTTACACGAAAGGAACCATCGTCATGCTTGAAAATTACAGCAAATACATCAACGAATTATTTGACAAGCCAGATTCCGTTTTGATGATTGATGCAGATGGATATGTGGAGTATTCTGCTACTTATGACCACGCCCTTGCCTGTCTCTCGAAAGATAATTATATCGGGAAGCATATCCTGGATGTGTATCCCAGTCTGACGAAGGAAACCACCCACTTTCGCGTGATGCGCACGAACCGTCCCATTATCAATGAAAAGCAGAACCTCATAGATATGTATGGGAATCATTATTCTTTCGTCAATTCCTCTTTCCCCATTACCTCAGAGAGCGGAACCCCTATCGGAAGCATCGAATTCTCAATATTAATTTCAAAAGAACCACATTCCGCACAAAAAATCCTCTGACGTAAAGACAGCGGCAGTCTCAACAGCCGGAAGAAATTATATACCGTCGACGATATCATCACAGAAAATCCAACGATGCAGGCAATCAAAAAAGACATCCTCAAGCTGTCTTCCAGTTCTTCTTGCGCGATGATTTGGGGTGAAACCGGAACAGGCAAAGAACTCATCGCAGAAAGCCTCCATATTGCCAGCAGGAACAAAGGCTCTTTTGTATCCGTGAACTGTTCTGCGCTTCCGGCTTCTCTGTTTGAAAGCCTGCTTTTTCGGTACGAAAAAGGCAGCTTTACTGGAGCAGAAGACAAAAAGGCCTTCTAGAAATGGCCGATGGCGGCACACTCTTTTTAGATGAACTGAACTCCATGGATATTTCACTACAGCCAAAACTGTTAAAAGTGATCGAGCAGCAGAAATTCCGTCCCATTGGAAGCGAAAAGGAAGTTGAAGTCAATGTGCGTTTTATCGCAGCCATGAACATGAACCCGGAGGATGCCGTAAGCACTGGTCTATTAAGGCAGGATCTGTATTATCGCCTCGATGTGATTGATATCCATATTCCTCCGTTACGAGAACGGCCCGAGGATATTCTGCCTATCATCGACCACTATATCCATTACTATAGCCAGCAGATGGACAAAAATATCGAAGGCCTCACCAGCCTTGGTTAAAACGCCTTAGTCAATAATGACTGGCCTGGAAATATTCGTGAACTGAGAAATTCCATAGAATACGCCGTCAATATGACCACTGGCAAATATATTACATTGCAGGAGCTTCCTGCGCGCATCCTGCCTAGAAAAAGTACGCTGGAAGAATTAAATCTGCCCTCTGTGATGCCGGATTTGGGACAGTCTGCGTTTTCTCTCCAAAACCATCTCAATGACTATGAGAAGACAATCATCTTAAACACCCTGCAAAACAGTGAGAACATCACCGCAGCTGCAAAAATTAGGCCTGACAAGACAGGCTTTGCAGTATAAAATGCAGAAACATCATATCATATGGGAAAAGAAAATAATATTGCCCTAAGCGCTGGGCCAAGGGCAATATTTTTACGTAGTCTATTTTTCGGACTTTTGTCGAGACCACGCACTTGTTCCGTCTGCGTATTTCACACCAATTCCAAGATAGGATGTGACTACGGCATAAATTGATTGATTAAATTCATGAACGCCCAAGGTCCATATACAAGAGGTCCCATACCCAGCGTTGCTGTACAATATACGCCACATGCATTCCACGGACATAACGGACTCCACAGCGTCCCCGCATCCTCCAGCGTCCTGGATAAGAAACTCCTGTCCAATCCTAGTTCATCGTACTTCTCTTTGTACATGGTGCCTGGAATGACGATTGCCAGGTATTGGTCAGCAAGGAGGAAATCGCAGAAAATAGATGAGACAAGCGTAAGTAGAACAAGCTGACTCGGAGTTCTTACCTTTTTTGATCAGACTTCCAAATAAAGCTTCGACAAAGCCGCACTCCACGAATATACCGCCAAAGCCCACGGCCAGGATGATCAGATTGATTGTCCACATCATAGAATCCATACCACCGCGATTGATCAGATAGTCCACAATTTCATTACCCGACTCTCCTTCGTAGCCGAAATGCATCGCAGTGATGCAATCGTTCAAGCTGGCTCCTTGAAATATCATAGCGAGAATTAATGAAGAAAAAATGCCGGCTGCCAAGCCTGCTTCTGCAGGAACCTGCAGAACGCAAACAATGATAATAATGACTACTGGCAGCAATAGTACCGGACTGATGTAGTCGTAATATCCCATAATTGTATTACAGATTTCATCTGGCAGAGAAGTATCATAAGTACCATCTGCAAAAAGTCCCATAACAGTCCATATCACCAGTGCGATTGCAAAGCTGGGGAATGTGGTCGTCGCCATTGCCCGCACATGTCTGAACAAAGGTGTCTGTGCCGTTGCCGCTGCAAGATTAGTCGAATCTGACAAGGGGGGAGAATTTGTCTCCCAAATAACCGCCTGAAATGCATAAGCCGGCGATGACCGCAGGACTGATCCCCAGTCCCCTGACCGACTGCCATAAAGGCGACGCCCACTGTACCGATTGCCGTCCACGAAGAGCCGGTTGCAAGACCTACGACTGCAAGAATCAGTGCGCCCACAGGAAGAAACGTTTTTGGCGTCAACATATGCAGCCCATAATAGACGATGGAAGCAATGGTTCCTGACCAGACCATGGCGCCGATTAGCATGCCCACCAGACACAAGATAAAAAATCGCCTCAATGCACTGACTTACTTGTCCAACAAAAGCGCCAATCAAATCTTTCCATTTGCGTCCACAAAGAAGACCGATGATCATTTCTATAATAATCGTCAGGAATATCATAATGTGTGGGTCCTGCCCCCAAAGGCCGACACCGACCACCATTAATGCCAGCATGCAGACGGCTACAAAGACCGCATGATACCACTTGGCTGCAGTCGGTTTTATCTCATTCTTTTTTCAATATTCATGGGTACTCCCTTTCTTTCGTATATGCCATAGCAGCACACAAAAAATTCTGTGTTGGCGCTGCTATGGCAGCCTTCAGCATTACTTATACGTTCTCCATAATAAGGTTGTTTTCTCGGACTTCTTATATAGTTCCTCCGGGAAATCCACATATTCAAAAGGCACACCGTTGATCTCAAACGTAATAATGCCTTTCTCCTCATCCCATTTTGTAATATTATATCGTCTCGCTTTTCCTGGAGGAATCGCTCCGACTAATCTGATCGCGTTTACCCAGCCAGATGAATGGTAATTGAGGTGGTCAAAAAATCTCGCAAATTCTCTGATATGGAATACGGAAAGAAGCGCTGTAAGCGATAATATCCGGTGTAAATGCACTCATCTGCCTGATTCTCATGTTATCAAGCTCCGTATATAGGATTTTTAGCACTTCGGGATCGTCGTTGATGCCGGCAAGGAGCGGATGCTGGTTGTACATTCTGATATTCGCCTTCCTAATCTGCTCGGCTTTGTTCCTAACTACATCACAAATTTCATAGGGATGCATGATATGAAAAACAAGGCGCACATCAAATTCTGCCAGCAATGCGATGACCTCATCTGTGATGACCTCCGGATTGTACACGATGGCTCTCGTGTGCAGTCTCAAATGTGGAATTCCAAGCTCCCGAACTCTTGTAAAAATCTCTCTCAGAACAGATACCGGAACGAGAGGGCATCGCCGCCAGAAAGGATGACCTCTTCAATTTCAGGCTGTCCTTTTAAATACTCAATCAGCAAGTCCAAGCTATTCCTGATCCGCTGTGTAATATCTCCTGATTCGGCCAGCTTGATTGTTCTGAAGCAATAGGCACAATTACAGACACACGTTTCCGTAGTCATAAAAAGCAGTCTGTTTGGATATTGTCTGACGATATCCGTATTTCCCGGCACCGGGTAGTGATTGTACTCCTGTACAAAGTCTTCCACTTCGCCTGGACCAAGCAAAGTCAGCTTCTCCTCCGTGGGATATACACATTTGTATAGTGGTCCCCCAATCCCGATAGCCGCAACCTCCTCATCAACCTTCTTCTTGTAAAAGTCCGAAACTTTCATCGGCAGCAGATGCTCACGCTCTGCCACCTCTTTGAACTTTGTGAGTAAATTTTCATCATATCCTTTACACATTGATCTTCCTCCATCTTCTTTTTTAATTTTGAAACGTTTCACTAGATTAATGAGCAAACATCGTTGCCAATCTAAGGAACATTGAAAATCAGCCGTCATACAGGTAATGATTCAGTCCTCGCAAGAAATCTTGCGACATAGAAAGGCAAGGTTTCTTGCCTTGGCAAATTTTCTTGCCTCTAAAATACACAAATTTCTTTGCAAAAAAAAAGATAAAAGTAGATGAATTGTTCTGAAAACTATTCTATAATATATCTATCTGACAGATTAGAGGAGGAAGATTACAATGATTTATTTTAGAAGTGACTATAGCCAGGGTGCACACCCGGATGTTCTTCAGGCGTTAATTGACACCAATTTAGAACACGCTGACGGTTACGCCCTGGATTCACACAGCGAACACGCTGCACAGATGATTAAGGATTTAATCGGCAGACAGGATTGCGAAGTGTATATGATGGTGGGCGGCACACCGTCGAATATCATCACTATCACAGCTGCTCTGCGTTCCTATGAGGCAGTTGTAGCGCCAAAATCGGCCCATATCTGCACCCATGAATGCGGTGGTGTCGAAGCAGCCGGACACAAAATCATGTACTACGATGCCGAAGACGGCAAACTGACACCAGAACATATCGAGGCAGCATGGGACGAGTTTGAAGACGATCACACTGTGATTCCAAAGATGGCCTCTATCTCTCATACCACTGAGCTGGGTACGATTTATACGAAGGCAGAGTTAGAAGCACTGAGCAGATGCTGCAAAGAGCACGACATGTATCTCTACATGGACGGTGCAAGACTAGGGACCGCATTGACTTGTGAGGACAGCGATTTGACAATCAAAGACATTGCACAATTAGTAGACGCATTTTATATAGGCGGAACAAAAATGGCGCTTTGCTTGGGGAAGCTGTAATTATTTTTTAACAAGGCGATCAGCGATCATTACAGATGGGTTATCAAACAGCACTGCGGCATGCTGGCAAAGGGACGTCTCATCGGCGTACAGTTTGAAGCTCTGCTCAAAGGCGGTGAGGACAGCATCTACTTCCAGATGGCTGCACATTCCAACGCTATGGCAAAGATGCTTCGCGAAGGCATCGAAAAAAGCCGGCTATGGATTCCTGGGCAACTCCCATACGAACCAGATCTTCCCTATTCTTCCCGCTGCAAAAGTGAAGGAACTGGAAGAGAATTTCTTCTTTTATGAATGGGCGCCAGAAAAGGACGGCATGATTCCTATCAGACTTGTAACCTCATGGGGAACGACAGAAGACGATGTGAAAGCATTCCTGGATGCTTTACATAAATAAACTACTTATTTCTTTAATAGGGTCTGTCCTTCGATTTACTCCGCAAATCGGGACCAGTACCATTATACGACTAGCGCCGTTCCGCTCTCTTTGTTCGCGGGGCGCTAAAGCATAAGGTCTGTCCTTCGATTTACTCCGCAAATCGGGACCAGTACCATTAAGGAGGCGAATTATGAGAAAGAAGAAAAAACTTTTGACGATTCTGTTGGCAGTATGCCTGGTCGCAGCTATGATGCCGTCCATGGTCTTTGCCGCAAACGCAAAAATCTGATGACATCGTGGTTCTCTATACCAACGATGTTCATTGTGGAATCGACGACAGTATCGGTTATGCCGGTCTCGCCGCTTACAAGGCAGACAAGCTGAAAGAGACGAAAAATGTCGTCCTTGTTGACGCAGGCGATGCCATCCAGGGCGACCTGGCAGGCGCTCTCTCCAAAGGTGACTACATCGTCGACATCATGAATCAGGTCGGCTACGACGTAGCAGTACCAGGGAATCACGAGTTCGACTTTGGTATGGATCAATTTTTAGCACTGACAAAAAAATCCAACGCTAAATACATCAGTTCCAACTTCACGGATACCAAAGCAAACAAGACAGTCTTTGATCCATACGTTATCAAAGAATTAGGCGGAAAAGAAGGTCGCTTTCGTAGGTATCAGCACACCGGAATCCATCACAAAATCTACGCCGGCTTTCTTCCAGGATGAAAAAAGGCAATTATATCTACGACTTCTGTAACGACAAGACAGGCAAGAAGCTCTATAAAGCTGTTCAGAACGCCATCGATGCAGCAAAGGCAGAAGGCGCTGACTACGTCATCGCTCTCGGACATATGGGGAATCGACGACCAGAGCAAGCCTTGGACTTCCAGAGAAGTCATCGCTAACACCACCGGTCTCAATGCATTTATCGACGGCCACTCCCACAGCACTGTAGCTAGTGAAGCCGTAAAAGACAAGGATGGCAAAGAAGTCACTTTGTCTCAGACTGGAACCAAGCTGGCCGCTATCGGTGAATTGATCATCACAGCAGACGGTAAAATCTCAACTAGTCTGGTTACAGACTATGCAGCAAAAAAGATGAAAAGACTGCGTCTTTGATTAAAGAAGTAAAAAGACAAAATCGAGGCAGTTTCTTCTAAAAAGGTAGGCACTTCTGAAGTCCTCTTAACCACCTTAGATGCTGAAGGCAAGCGCGCTGTCAGAAACCAGGAAACCACTATGGGCAACTTCTGTGCTGACGCTTACCGCATCATCGGGGGCGCTGACATCGGAGTCGTTCAGGGCGGCGGTGTCCGTGCAGATATCAAGGCTGGAGACGTGACCTACGGCGATATCATCGCCCTCCATCCTTGGGGCAACATGTATGGCGTCATCGAAGCAACCGGACAGCAGATCCTCGATGCACTGGAACTGGGTGCCAGAAGTACGCCAGATGAAGTAGGCGGATTCTTGCAGGTATCCGGCATCAGCTACGAAATCGACACCACTGTTCCATCTACTGTAGTAACCGACGAAAATGCAATGTTCGTCAAGGTTGCCGGTGCGAGAAGAGTCGTCAACGTCAAAGTAGGCGGCGTGCCAATCGATCCTAAGAAAACTTACACCGTTGCATCCACGACTTACATCCTCACCCAGCAGGGCGACGGATTCACCATGTTCGACGGTTGCAAAGAAGTCACTAAGGAATCGCTGGTTGACACTGAGGTTATCCAGAAATATATCGAAAAGCTAGGCGGAACCATCGGCCAGCAGTATGCAAAGACTGAAGGCAGGATCAAAGTGCTTACTGCTTCAGACAAAGCCCCTATCAAGGAATATAAAGCAGCCCTCGCCCGCACGACCAAGATTACTTCGGCAAAGGCGTCCACTAAGACAAAAAGATCACCGTTAAGATCAACGGCAACAGCAAAAACATATGGATTCTACTATAAAGTAACTAACTCAAAGGCAAGACTGTATCTTCACTGTCTAAACCAGGTAAGACCTTTACCACGAAGAAATTGTCTAAGGGCAAATACACTGTCAGCGTAAGACCTTACACCTATGTGATTGGCGAAAAAGTTTACGGCAAGACGGTCAGCAAAAGAAAGTAACGATTAAATAATGTTATCATTTCAGGAACTCTGCCAGCAGGCAGAGTTCCTTTTAAAACGCGAGCACAGGAGAACATCATGGCATTACAGCAATTGAAATATGCCGTCAAAGTTGCAGAAAAAGGTTCCATCAATGAAGCTGCAAAGGAATTTTACATCACGGAGATGATATTATCTCTTTACCTCTAAATGTTGATGAAAAAAATGCAGGTGGGAACCATTACCCATAAAGATGCGGTTCCTACAGAGCTAGGCAGAGAATTCCGACGTGCGCTGGAAGGCTACGCACGGCGCATCTAGTTTCGTCATCGTCTCAGATATAGTTTTTATTCTATATCACGCTATATAAATCCAGCATTGCCCTATAGCGTTTATCTTGTGGTAGAATAATAACAAGCTAAAATCATAGAAATGAAGGAGGAAGGCAAATTGAATGAAACGTTAAAACACCAATTACGCCAGCTGGCAATAGAGAAGGGCGCTTTGAGGGCAGAGATTTTTACCCTGGATCAGATTGTCTTTGATCAGAGAACCTTTCTAAAATGCCTTTTTGGATGTCCTGGCGGTATGCCCTACTGCCCGACAAAAAACAAGATGTAGCAAACTCTCTAGTCTATGCAGACATCATGAAAAACTACAATTGGGGAATCATTCTCTGCACAGATAACCTGAAAACAGGACAGCAGATCACGCTGGAGCTGGAAAGCGCTGCTTTCCTGGCCGGCTGCCACTTTGCCTTTGGCGCAACAGAGTGTGAGAACTGCGAAATCTGCGCTTTTGACGCATGCGGCCAATGTGCAGCTCAAAAAAAGTCAGACCGCCTCTATATGCCCTGGGTATCGACGTGTACACTACCGTCAGGAATTTGGGATGGGAGCTGAGTGTAGTCCAGCATAAAGGAGACCCTGCCAAAAACATTACGGCAGTTTTCGTAGAATAAAAAACGTGGAAATGACGGAATCAAAGATTCCTATTTCCACATGTCGCCCACAAGGGGCGACGCTTCGCAAGGTACGTTCTTTGATATTCCGTCAATATCGATTTCATCCATATTTTCTACATAATAAAAAACGAGTGTATAAGATTGCGTCGCACCTATGTTATAAAAAAGACCCATAATTGAAAGCACTGGAGCCCTTGACATCCCATGCCAATAAAACTCCAGTGCCTTTTTTTATTCTTTTTATATGGATACTCCACTGAATTTCCATCTTCGTCATACTGATATCTGCCAGAGTTCTTGTATTTCTTTAGTAATTTTTCCAGGCGCTCGTTGGTCGCCAGTTGCTTCTCAAGACCCTTTGTTCATAAGGTGTCAGATTGTTGATATCCTTGATATGCTTCCTCACCGGCTTTGGCACCACAGCCAAATACAGTGACGGTGAAATGAGGAAAATATCAATCAGAAACCAGCCGACAATCCAAAGAACCCATTCTATGCCAGTAAAACGTTCCAGCCCATAAACAGCTAAAGCCGCAAAACCAAATGTGCCGATAAAGAATGTCAGGTATAATTTTTCGATTTTATTAATCGCTGCAGTCAACTCCTCGTCATACCACTGGCTCTTTAGCTTTTTAAAAATAAAACTGGCCCCTCTGAACTGGGTGTTGGCCAAAAGATACACGCCTTATAATCGTCAAAGCAGGCTTTTTCTTTTTGGTATGATCGTCGGTCCCATCTCCTCCTGATGATAATTATAGAAAATCTGCGCTCTGACCAGATGGCCTTCGCCCATGACCGACAGCGCGGGGGCTTTGCCGTTTTCACAGTTTATAACCAGCTGCTGTCCCGGCGTCAGCATCATCGTCTCGCCGTCGATGGTAATTGTGGCAAACCCATCGCGGCAATAATAGCCTTGCGTAAACTGCTCATATTCCGGATAAGACTCCAGCTCCGGTGTCTGACTATTGGGGCCAGGAGTGATGACATCGAGAAATCCTTTATTTCCTTTTTGCCAAAATCAAGTTATAATCAGTAATTTTACCAAAGCTTTTGGTGCTGTATCCACCGTCAAAGCTGTCCTGTTCCAGTTCTCCCAATCTGGCTACTCGCACGTCCTGGTGAGCCAGCACTACATCCCCTTGCAGCACCATCAGAACCCGATCAAATTCCGCTAGCTTCGAAAAATCGGACTCCTCTTTTTCACAGGTCGCCGAGCTTAAACGCCAGATAAAATTACGTTCCAAATACTTTGCAGTTTCTGGAAATATAGCCAGTTGCGTCGTCTTCCCGCCCATCCAGTTGGATACGCGAAAATCGTCCTCTTTGTAAATTTTGTATTCCATATTTGTCATCCTATAAAAAACGTGAAAAGATTAATAATATATTAATTATAACGTTGATTTCTTGATTAAACAACCTTTTTATAGTATAATTGCAGGCAGATTAGCGATTGGAGATAGTAATGAATAGAACAGACGGATATAGGCTAAAGAATTGCGATCCGATGTATGAAATCATACCCCATATTATGACAAAACGGTATGACGCGACCAATTACATCGACCTGGATCTCGATTTAGACTCAATACAGAGCTATATAAACAAGTGTCGCAGCAGGGGGATCAAAATGAATCATATGAGCGTGATGGTGGCAGCCTATCTCAGGCTGGTGTCCCAGAACCCGAACCTGAATCGCTTTGTGGTAAACAAGAGAATCTTTGCCAGAAATCATTTCTGCGTTTCCTTTGTAACCCTAAAATCCAACGGAAACAGCGGAGAGGAAACAGTAGCAAAAGTTTATTTTAATTTGGATGACGATATCTTTGAGGTAAACAGAAAGGTGACAGAAGCCATTCAGATCAATCGTTCCGACGGAACGACCAGTTCAATGGACAAACTTCTTCGCAAGGTCATGAAAGTGCCTTTTCTGATACGTTTTACGGTCAGTCTCCTCAAATGGTGGGACAAGCATTTTTCTCTGCCCTTTGCTGTGATTGACGGAAGTCCCTTCCACACCTCTCTTTTTATCACCAACCTGGCGGCTATCAGATTGAACGCCGTATATCATCACGTATACGATTTTGGAACGACTGGGCTTTTTATCGCCATGGGGCAGCCACAGAAAAAGCTGTTCAAAATCGGCGAAGTGATTGAAGAACGAAAGGTAATTCCTGTCAAAGTCACAACTGACGAAAGAATCGAAAGCGGTTACTATTTTGGCCGCTGTTTTAAGGAGTTCAAAAGATACCTGAGCAATCCGGAGGTTCTGGAATCAAAGCCAGAGACCATCGTAAAGGATGCTAATGTATATGTAAAGAATCCAAAATTTATTGTAAAATAGAGGTGAAATATATGAATAAAAAAAGAACAAGCAGTAGAACTGCACGGAAAAGGTTATAACTGTGCCCAGTCGGTCGTCTGCCCATTCTGTGAAGACCTGGGAATAGATGTTCAGACCGCATTCAAGCTTTCAGAGGCCTTCGGCGGCGGCATGGGAACCTTTAGTACCTGCGGCGCAGTATCCGGCATGGCCATGGTCATCGGCATGAAACAGTCCGATGGCAACCTAGACAAGCCCAAGTCAAAGAGCCAGTCCTATAAGCTGATGAAGGAAGCCACTAATAAGTTCCTGGAGATGAATCAATCCACCATCTGCCGTGAAATCAAAGGTATGGACGGCGGTGAAGTTCTCCAGAAGCTGCAATGGCTGCATTGAAGACGCTGTAGCTATTCTTGAAGAGCTGCTTGATAACTAGACAAGGATGATAAAAGCGGCCGGTCTTTCATGACTGGCCGCTTTTCTTTTGATCTGCATTCTATTGACAAAGGACAAATTCGCCTTCCCTGATGACTAGTTGACCGTCCAGATACAGCGTCGGCTTTAAGATAATTCCATCCATGTGACAGTCCGCCTTATTTTCACCGCCAAAAGACGTATTGGTTCCAAAGGCGATATGCACTGTGCCGTAGACCTTCTCATCTTCCAGCGTGTTACCACAGAGCAGCGCTTTTTTCATTGGTGCCGATGCCAAGCTCTGCTACGATTCCATTCTGCGGCTTCTCAAAGAGGATTTCTAAATTTTCCGTTCCTTCTCCCTCAATACACTGCAGCTGACCATTTTGCACAACTGCTTTTTAAAGGCGTACGAAGCGTGCCGATGCCAACCATGGAACCGTCTATCACGGTTTCTCCGCTGACGCCGTCTTCCATTGGTGCGATATAGGCTTCACCTGACGGCAGATTGCCGCTGGCGCCAGCTTCCTTATACACCCCGGTGCTGGCGACACCTTTCTGCCGCGCAAGTTAAGCTTCATCACAAGGCCATCCTTTTCAATGACCGCCTCATCGGCCTTAGAAAGCATCTCCGTCAAAACCAGAGTTCTCCTCTCTACTTCTTTAAAGTCAGCTGTAATTGCTCCTTGGGTAAACATTTCTTCTGTAATACCGGGCATCGTACCGATTCTAGCCCCTCTTGCCGCAGCTGCGATTTTCGCATCAGTATGCGTCAGAGATTCTTCCGTAGGGCAGACGATGACATCCGCTTCTAACATGGCCTTTGCCACTGCTGCAGGCGGTTCCTCTCCCGATACCGACCTCACTCTCATGGCCATCAGCAGAGACTCACATCCCAACTCCAAGCCCGCTTCGTAGAAAGCCTCTCCAATATGATATTTCAGCGTGTCTGTAATGACCAGCAGGGTTTCCTCTTTCTTTAGATTCATACAATCTAAAAGAACATTTTTGCGATTTCAATTAATCCTATCATGATCTACAATCTCCTCTAAGATATTAACACTTGAACGATGGAAGCAGACAAAGTTCTGGGCAGTATAACGATTTTACCAGAAATAGACTCGACGAGATGTTTCATTTTACTGGTATAACCCATGCAGTCCAGCAGCACATAGCTTCCTTCCGACTCTTTGATGCTTTCTGCTGCCGTGGAGAAATCCTCTTGGCTTCCCTCATAAGGGGAGATCGGAACAACCTGCGTCTCTAGGCCCAGACTTTCCCACTGCGCCACTGCGTCTGCGGCTTGTTCCTGATCTGGTACCATTACGATGAGTTTATGATCTTCACAGAGCGCCGGTAGTAACCCTGTCAATATTCTGTTGGGGTAAATCAGCGGCACTTTTTGCAGTGAGTCTGTCTTTGAAATCACCTGTACATAGAAACAGAATGCAGGCAACGCCTTCGCTTTCCAGTTCCGCAATACAAGTCTGTAATAGGCCGATGACTCTCTCTTCTGCCATTGTGACAGCGGTTCCGTCTCTCAGACAGGAAACCAATACAGTCTCACCTTCATTGGGTGTGAGGGCAGCAAGTTCAGCCTGCGTCAGCTTGTCCAAGGCGCCGCGTTGTAGAAGTTCCGCATCCTCGTCAAAGACGGACTCAATATCGCTTAGGATATCAAGCCTGGGCGACTGACCGATGGTAATGAGTCCCATTCGTTTCATCACGCTTCTCCCATCGTCTGCAGATGGTTCATTTTGCCATAAAGCTTTACTAGATGATCGAATTCTTTTTCATCGTAGAAGCTGCACTGTTTTCGACCATAAGCTTTGGCCGCTTCCAGAACAAACCTTACTGTCATATCCACATCCGCCCCGTGAGTCGCGCCTGTACCGCAGCCCGGCACTGGCACTTCTGTCGTTATTGCAACCCCGACTACAGGCGCATTGGTTGCAACGGCCGGCTGCAGAACACTGTTCAGATGATATAGATCGTTGCCATAAGGCGTGATATCCTGCGTCGTGATAGGAAACACAAAAAGGCAGTTTCCCTGTGGTCATCTCCATCAAATCCAGCAAATCCTCGCTGGTACGCAGAATATAGCCCTCTTTTTACCGTGGGAGAGATGGCAAATCCCATGGTATTGATGACTCGGTTCCCTTTTTGTCGTATCTACGGTCAAAATCGCCTCCATCTCCTGACAGACTTCTGCGTCATTGCACTGCTGCATACTGATCGGAGAGTCCATGAAGTCCACAGGTTCATGAGGTTCCGTCGGTGCATCGCCGCAGATATGTGTCACTACCACTACGTCGCCATCTAAGGCATCACCCTTTTTCTGCATATCCAAAAAAGCTTTGCAGCGGCGGTGAGCACTGTCAAAGCGCCGTCCCCGTCGGACACAAAGCCGATTCGCTCAGGACGGGCGCCCAGTCCGCCCAATCTGCCGATCAGGCCAAGGGTCGGTGCGTCGCCGCCTTGTCTCCGTCCATTTGTGCCCGGAATCGTTATTTTAATTAAATCTGTTTTGCCTTTATCTCCATAAATCTCTTTTGACTTCTATTTCCGCATCATCTTTGATGCTGTACAGATAATCCGCCACTCTTTTGCCACTGGCGTTGATGTCGTCTAAAAAAGATCATAAACTTCAATCATTTGTTTGAATACCATAATCAATTTCCTGCCTTTTTAGTTTATTCGTTAAAATATCAATTCGCGCTTTCGTCGATTTGTCTTTGCTGCTCCTTTCCCCAGTTTGTGTAATTCCGGTGTTTTTCTTTATTCTAGCAAAAGGCAGCCCGGCTCACTATTGTACGATCATATAGTTATTTTCATTTTTTTTATATGTTCCTATAGTTTTGTTATTGCATCTCGCAGAGAATCATGTAAAATGAAAGAAAGAAACGAAAGGGAGTATGATTATGAAAGATATCACTGTTCTGGACATTCTCAACCTACCCATCATGGCCAATGCGGAGTTGAAAGCCGGCCAAAGCGGTCTCTCCAACATTGTATCCTATGTAAATGTGTTGGATAACTACTACGATGAGACAGATCCAGAATCAACGCCGGTAAACTATGGACAAAACTTCTATCTCACTTCTATGTATTATGGTGTCGGCAACGCGCTTTACGTCGATTCTCTGATGCAGCATTTCGTCGATTTAAAAGTATCGGCAGTCTGTATCATTGATGAATATCTATCCGCCCTTCCGTCCAGCGCCTATGAAATTGCAGACAAAAACCAGGTGCCTGTAATTTTCATCGACAAAAAAATACACCTTACGCCTTGATTATTTCCAGCATCATGGAGTTAAAGCTATCCTATCAGGAGTCAGAGCTGCACGAAAATCTCCTTCATGAGATGATGCTGCCGCATTGTTATGAGGATAGAAAACAGGAAATTATCGGTCAATTAAATCCTAACTTTCACAACCGAGTGACAGCCTTCTTCTGTATGAACACGGATCTGTCTAACAACAAAGCTGCAGAGATTTCCAACGGACTGCATCTGCTAAACAAAATACGCACCTACAAAACCTCTTTTGCCTGCCAATACAAAAAACGGCATGATCATCGTCCGCTCCTATAATACCTCCAAGATGGCGATTCAAACGGATTTGACTGAAGATACGATTCAGTTCATTCGCAGAATGCTGCCCAATGCAATTATCGGTATCAGCGACTCTCTGCCGCTGACGCACTTAGACGAAGCCATTGCGCAGTGCAGCACTGCCTCCTTATCCGGCGCCCATGACATCAACGGTATCGTTTACTATAGAGATGTCGGCATCAGCAAATTATTGATGAAGCTGATCTCCCATCCCGACTTAGAAGAGTATTACCGCAGTTTGATCAAACCCATCAATGAATATGACAAAAAATACAAGTCAGAGCTGCTGGCAACAATCAAATGCTTTGTGGAATGCAGCCTCGACCATGTTAAAACCGGTAAACAACTGCATATCCACGAAAAATACAGTGAGATACCGACTGAATAAAATAAAAGAACTCATACCATACGGCAAAAAGCTCTTTAGATTTCAATCAGTCTATTTATTTTCTGTACAAGATATTGAAGATCAAGGAATTGGTGTAGATGAGGCTCTTGTCTCATACACCTTTCTCGGCTTTGTTATCAAACATGTTTCTATTCAGATAGTTCGTTTTCGATTTCCTCAATTGTCGGCAAACTGCTTTTAAATTCTTCTCTCAATATTTTTGTCAGGCCATACTGGGCGATTCCTATAGGCTGTGACATATCATCCAACGCATACTCTGCAACAACATCATCTTTATCTTTACAAATTAAAATGCCTATCGTTTGGTTATCCTGTTTCATTTTCATATTTTTGTTAACTGCAGTTACATAAAAATTAAGTTTCCCTGCAAATTCAGGTTTAAATTTTTCTGTCTTTAATTCTACGACTATATAGCAATGTAACCGCACATGATAAAACAGTAAGTCAATATAAAAGTCGCTTTCACCTACTTTTATATGTACTTGTCTGCCTACATAAGAAAACCCCGTTCCAAGCTCAAGAAGAAATTGCGTAATCTGGCTTATCAAGGCATCTTCTAGCTCTCTTTCGTTATACTCTTCCTTCAAGGTAAGAAAGTCAAAATTGTAAGGGTCTTTCAGAGTCTGCTCTGCTAAATCTGATTGTGGCCGTGGTAATTTTACTTGAAAGTTGGTAATTGCTTTTCCTTGGCTTCCATATAAATCGCTATCAATCTGATGTTCTAAAACACTTCTGCTCCAATTGTTGTCCATTGTTTTTGCACATAAAATAACGCTTCATCTATCGACTTGCATTTGTACATAATTCGCTGGTTATGTCCCCAAGGTATACTTTTTCACCATGTTTTCAATGGTTTTTAATTTGCTTACAGCTTGTAAGTCATTTGAACAGTTATGATAGAACTGATACCAATAACGAATACTTCTTAAATTCTGCTGAGAAAATCCCGACATTCCAGGAAAAGTTTTCTGTAAATCCTTGCTCATCATGGCGATGAATGAATCTCCCCATTCCGCATTTTGCTGTTTGTTTACTATATCTCTTCCCAATTCCCAGTATAAGTCCAAGAGTTCATAATTGATTCTAACGGATGCTTTTATCTGGCTTTGTCTTATTCGATTTTTAATATCATCTATCCAAGCTTTATATTCTTCTGTCATAATAAAGCCTACCTCTCTTTGTAGCCATTTAATAGTCCTCCTGCTAGTATTTCCTCTTATTCAAATTCAAATTCACTTCATATATATTTTACCATCATTACAAACCTTTCTCCACAAAAAAATGACCATATTATGCTGCTAATATAATACGGTCACTTTTCACTTCATAATTTATTGCCTCTATTTTTTTAAACAAGCCCAGCATAGAGCTAGAGAAATCGCGCAGTGCACAGCCCACCAAGGCGCCGGCGCCGAGGATGGCAAAAAATGCTGTCTCTCTCCGGATTCTTCCTGACGATCAGCCATCTGATCAATATGGCAATCAGAATGACAACGCCCGCCTCTGTCCAGCCTACTAAAAATCCAGTAGCAAAGAGAATGCCCGCCTGGTGATTCCCTCCGATCAGCTGAATCAGGGCGCCGGGAACAGCCCAAATCGCCAGCCATTTCATGACTTCAATGGTGGAACCAGCTTCTATGGTCGACTGGTATACAAAGTTAATCGGTGCAAACATACCTTGACTAAAGTAGCTCTTTGCAAAAATTGCTACCATGACGAAGGCAACACCGAAACCCAGCAGTTCTGCAAAATATTGCTGTCTTCTGCCCACCTTTTCCAGTTCCATGTCGGCGCCCTTGCCCCGCAGAATCCAGCCTGCCTTTAAGTCGTTGCCCATGTCAGAAAATGCCGGTCCGGTGGAGGCCGTGAAGCCAGCCAAAATAGCTAAGGGCAACGTTGGAAAACCGATCATCATGCCGATAATCAGAAATAAGAGAGCCGTGGCAAAGCCCGGAAACCATCCCGAGTGCATAGCTGAAACACCGACGATCAGTTCTGAAATCAACGCCGCAACTGCAGCAAAGACTACCCACGCGATAAACATGCCCACGCCCATCTCATAATACAGCCCCGTAGCAACTGCAAGACCCAGCGCAATGACTAGATACGCGATAAATCCTTTTCCTAAGGCGCCTTTCATATCACTGAGACTTGTCCCAAATTGTGCTGCAGCGGAAGTCCCCTTTCCTTCCTTTCTGAACAGGATTTTGGCACACTGCAGTAATGAAATGATGCCTGCGCCAATCATAGCGCCGTGTCCCAGATAGGAAAAAAGAGACGCTGTCAGCAAAAGAAGTCTGAACCAAAGAGATCCGTTGCAAAATTGGCCGTATGACCAGCAAAGGTGAGGCTGAATTCATTGGTGGAGAGAAGCCCATTTATCAGAGAGCCAACACCAAAAGATCCCATTGCCACCAGACTGCCAACCCAGACGACACCGACCAGATCCATAGGGATACCAATCATTGCACCGCCCCAGCCGAATACCGCGCCGACGAGCAAGAGCACTGCTCTCTTTCCCTTATCCGCCATAGCGTAGATGGACTCAGCGACTGCAATGCCCGGAGGCCATGCGCCTTCTGCTGGGAACATGGGGGAACCAAAGGATTTGTACAAAATAGTCGCGTCCACAATCGTAGCCAAGGTTGCACCGATGAGCATCGGCACCATCAGCTGCGGCCAGCCCATTATGACAGGAATACCCATTGTGAGAAACATGCAGTTAGCCGATGCAAAGGTTGCACCTGAGATTGAGGTCTGTACTAAATTCTGTCTGTGTATGTTTTTAAAACTTTTCAGCCATCTTAAGGGAATCTGAGCGACCAGAATTGCAAAGATCGCGCCTACGATAGATGTGTCCGGCGTCGTACCGTGTGTACCTGCACCTGCAGACCCACAATACAGCCGAGGATAGAAACAACAATAGACACAATAAGAACCACCGGCTCTATGACTTTTTGGCATTTGCGCTGCGGTGATCTTGTGCCTATCCAACTCTTTCTGCTCTTCTAACAGAATCTCATTCTGTAGATTTTCTTTGTTCATCATAACTTTCTCCTTCATCATTTCTGTAACAGCTGTACAAAGTCTCAGAGAAACGCTATGAATTTAATATTTTAACTGAGATGATTTTATTATACGATCCGTACCTTTGTCAACAATATTTTTACAATTTCAAATCTTCTTTTTTTTACCATTGACTTTTTTTCCTTGCACAAATTATACTATTGGCGTGTAATTCCGGTACTTTTCATCAAATGAATGGAGGTACTGAAAATGATAATTAATTCTACAGATATTCAAAAAGATTGCCGCAGGCAGTCTGATTCTCGGCGGCGGCGGAGGCGGAAATGTCCAGGAAGGCCTGGATACGGCTGCGAAAGCGTTGCAGATGGGCCAGGTAGAAATTCTGCCCGCCTCAGATATTTCTAACAAAGACGGTGTCGTTCTGACGATTTCCGGTGTAGGATCTCCTGCTTCAGAAAACGCCTTTTACGCAGACGACGTCTATGAAAAAATTCTCCCACTTTATGCAAACACAATTGGAACAAAATATCATCGGGTTTATACCCTGTGAGATGGGCGGTTCTTCTTCTTTTGAACCGTTTATTCCCGCTGCGCTTTTTAAACCTGCCTGTAATCAACTCGGCCTGCGACGGACGGGCACATCCTTTGGCATTATGGGTTCCCTGGGTCTTGAAAAGGGAGAGAATCACACAATTCAGGCCGGAGCCGGCGGGCGCAAAGAGGATAACACCTATATTGAAATTTTAACCATGGGTACCATTGAGGCTACTTCTGATTTAATTCGCAATACAGCCTCCAAAGCTGGCGGTGCCATTGCTGTAGCCAGAAACCCAATATCACTCACTTGGCTGGAAGAAGCCGGAGCGACAGGTGCTTATGATTTAGCTTATCAATTGGGAGAAGCCTATCTATCCGGCAGCACGCCGGCGGATAGTCTGAACAAAATAAGCCCTCTCGTCGACGGAACTATCCTCTGCCGTGGAATCGTCAGAGAGTATACCCTGCATACGGAAAACGCTCTCGATAACGGCCACTTTACGGTCAGTACCGACGGCAGCGACTACAAAATGTATTTTTTCAACGAATATATGGCCCTTGAAAGGGATGGAACGAGATTACATACTTTCCCTGATTTGCTCCTAACTGTGGACGCAGCCGACGGCCGAATCTTGTCTACTGCAGAAATTGAAAACGGTCGGGAAGTAATTGTCTTTGCTGCACCGAAGGAGAAAATGATTCTTGGCAAAGGTCTCCGCTACCGCAGCACCTATCGACGCATTGAAGAGATCTTAAAAATAGATATGCAGAAATATATAAGTGATATATTTTTAGATTAATCAGGGGAGGCATCGCTATGAAAATCATGTTTCTCATCCCTGTGACTGCGAATTTTGAGCAAAAGAAAAAAAGAGATCGTAGGTTATTTAAAAAAATATATCCGTCCAGACACGAACATCGTGTTTCGGCAGATTTCAAAGGGTTCCCTTCGATAGAAAGTGATCTCCAGGGCATGTTTAACGGCTGTCAGGTCGTAGAAGAGGTCTTGCAGGCAGGCGAAAGCTTCGACGGCATATACGTCAATTGTTTTGATGATCCCGGCGTATATGCCTGCCGTGAACTTGGCCGTCTGCCTGTAATCGGTCCCTATCAATCTGCCCTATTCACGGCCTCTGTCATCGCAGAACGGATCGGTATCATCACCACGGATAAGGCTGGAATCCTCAGTGAGGAACGTAAGGCTAGGCTGGGCGGCACCGCTAATATCGTCTCTATTCGTCCAGTGAATCTAGGCGTTTCTGATATCAGACTGGAACAGGAAAGTGTGACGGAACGACTTCTGCAGCTCTGCCGCGAAATGGCGGACGCAGATCGCGTTACTGCAATCTGCCTGGGCTGCACCGCCATGTTTTACATCGTGGACGCACTGAGAGAACGTCTGCGGCAGGAGAAAATTTGCGTCAGTATTATCGAACCCATGGCAAACGCCGTCTCTTTCTTGGAGCGGATGATTCAGCAGAAGCTTGTTAACTATGTGCCGGTGGATACCGTAATTACCCGCCATATTTCTCAATAAAACCAAAGACAGTGTCCCCCAATACAACTGCGGGTTCACAATGTAAGACTCGGCATGACCTGCCCCTTCAATCAGCAGCTTCTCTTTAGGACAGGCGGCGGCCTCATAAACAGTATCCAGCATAGATGTAGGAACGAAGGTGTCCTTTCCACCGTGAATAAAGAGCATTGGCCGCTCTGCCTTAGCCAGTTGTTTGACTGCAGAAGCTTTTTAAAAGTGTAGCCTGCCCTGATTTTGCAAATCAGGCTGGCTGCACTGACCATTGGAAAATAAGGCAGATGGAACAGATATTTCGCTTCGTGGGCCATTTCCTCTTTTACAGAGGAATATCCGCAGTCTTCAATAATCAGCTTTACGTTGTCCGGCAGTTTTTCGCCCGCAGTCATCATAACGGCTGCTCCGCCCATGGACAATCCATAGAGGATAATCGAGCAGCCAGGAAATTGTTCATTCAGCCAGGCAATCCAGTTCAGAATATCGAAGCGGTCGTGCCAACCCATGCCTACGTATTTTCCTTCGCTCTTTCCGTGGCCCCTGTTATCAGGAAACAGCACATGATATCCCCGCCTATAAAATTCTCCTGCCCTGTACCCCATCTCTTCCGCGCCGCCAGTATACCCGTGAATACCGATGACCCAACAGGCAGATGACTCCTCTTGTCTAGCCATTAAGCCTCGAAGTCTGTGGCCGTCAAAAGACCGAATCCATACGGTCTCTACCTCTGCCTGATCTAAAACATTTTCCGGGTGCCCTTTCCGTCATCCTGATCCCTAAAGATCCTGCTTTTGTCAAAGGACGGGTTTAGGGCCAGGTTATATAAAAAGTTGGCGCATACAAATAATGTTATAAGCAAAATCACGATTACTGTGAACAAAATGATCATTCAAAAACTCCTCTGCATGTCGGTTTCCTTTTTATAGTATTCCATAAAGCAGTCTGCCTGATACGCACTCAGTAAGGACTGCTCTTTCAGATCCACCCCCGGACAGGACAAGAAGCTGCAGGGCTTAATTCGGCCGTCAGCGCTGAGACTGCAATAATACCTGCCGGCGATACAGCCTCCAGTCATGACGGTATCCTTGCAAAAGTTGATCGTGAGCAGAGGCTTTAACTCTCGGTACATTTTCGTCAGAGCATAGACCCCTATCTTCCTCCCTTTTCAGCGAAGAGAAAAACCAGCAAAATTTTGCACCCCGGCTGATAATGTCGTCAAAGAACGATTCCTGGGCAAAATCTTCTGCATCTGATTTGTCGTATGTGCAGTAAACTCCGTAAGGAAGTTTTTTGCCTTTAAAAAGCGCAAAGATGCTGTCCAGCCTCAGATCTTCTGTTCGGCCCGTCACATGAATAGCCCCTATAAAGTTTTTTACCCGCAGTGCCTGATCTGCAAAATCCTCGTCAATTGCCAAGCCGTTCGTGAATACCATGAACTGACAATCTGTATGCTTATTGCAGAGGGCAATTACTTCCTCTTTCCGTTCCAGGGGTTCCCTGCCCGTCAGCAAAAACATAAATGTTCCCAGTTCCTTGGCTTGCTCCATAATGTTGTCCAACTGGTCAAAGGAGGCTCGCCCCTTCTTCCGTCTCTCCCAAATCGAAAGCCACGGCCCAAGGAATATTGCAGTGATACTTTTCCTCAGACTCCCTTGCCTGTAGCGCCGCCAGAGCGTTAGCGTTAATGACAAGATTTTCGAACAGCGTCTTTCGGACATCGCCGTCTATGTCCTGCCATAAGCTGGCCAGCAGCTGATACCAGTTGCTGTTCTTTTCCGCAATGATTTTCCTAAATACTTCCCGCTGTAATGTCAGCACATCCTCTTTGACGAATTTGTCCACCCATTCCATGAGTTTAGGCATGTTCGTCTCAGGATCTCTGTCAAGATAATTGTACGCCGCTTTTTTAGTCCCAGTTTCTTCAATTCACTTCCAACATTCATATCATCCAACTCCTCATTTTTACCCTATATTTCGATCTTATCATATAAGCAAGCTGGCTTTTCCTCAATAGACAAAAAAAAAGACGTGCAACATTTTGTGACACGCCAACTTGATTGTATAAAATTCTTACAGATGCATAAACGTTATTTCGCAAACTTGTCTAAAGTCCCTTCCATCGTTCCGTCTATGACCAAAAAGAACTTGTCGATATCACCCTTATAGCCTTCATTCATGCCGTCAGAAACCCATTCTGTAATGATGCCTACAAGACCAAAGGTAAATACGTTGACCACGAAGTCCAGATCTTGTTTTTCGATGCGCTTGCCCTCTGCAAAGGTCTGGGCAATGTCTGCAATGGCCGGTCTCGCCAGATTCTGCATGAACTTCTCAAGCTGTCTGCGATTTACCGAGTAAAAGGTATTCATGATAAAAGATTTATCATCCAGCAGTCGGTCCATCAGCGCCTCTATGCTCTCTTTCCAGTCCCTGCCTTCTACACAGCTGTTCATGAACTTCTTCGCTTCTTCTGTAAAAATCCACTCCACCAAATCGTAGACATCGTGAAAGTGATAGTAAAAGGTCTGCCTGTTCACACCGCAGTCGTCGGTGATATCCTTTACCGTTATCTTATCCAAGGTTTTCTTTTCCAGCAGCTTCTTAAGGGATGCTGCCAAGGCTTTTTTCTGTCAAAAAGAGACATAATCGCTTCCTCCCATCTTTTTACATTAAGTTACATGATACAGTACAAATTGATTCTTATAAAATTCAATCAGCCCTTCCTCCTTCATCTTAGAAAGTTCCCTCGACAAAGCGCTTCTCTCTACAGACAGATAATCCGCCAGCTGCTGCCTGTTAAAGGGAATTTTAATCTCCCGTTTCCCCTGCCTGCTGCTCTCATCAGAGAGATAGGATACCAGTTTCTCTCTGATAGATTTCCTGGACAGGTGGGCCATTTTTCTAGTCAGCATCAAATTCTTCTGCGCCATGACACGCAGCATATTCTTTGATAATTATATTATGAAAAGTACAATTTGATGAGCAGGTAGTCAACATCTTATCAATTGAAAAAATGCAGCCTCCGTCGGTTGCACTGCCACTACGGCGATACTCTGGTATTCGTCCGCCAATACGGCATAAACCTCGTCAAAGATATCTCCCGCTCCAACCTCGGTCAGAATCTCCCGGTTACCGAGAAAAATCTTCTCTGATGATATGGAGCTGGCCGCTGACGACAAGACCCACACCCTTGGCCCGCTCTCCCTGGTGGATGACGAATTCGTCTCTGTCATAACGAGATAGCTTTTTACATCAAAGCAGCTGATCACTCGTTCCAAGTCTTCTTCCTTTATATCCCAAAAGAGGACAGACTTTTTCATCGCATCGCAAACTTTTTTTCATTTTTTCTCCTCTACGTTGCAGAAGCAACGGAAATATATTTCCTATTGTATTATACTCATGCTATAAAAGTCAAGAAGAACCCTTTAGGAGGCAAAAATGATTAGAAGAATTATACACATAGACGAAAAAAATGCAACGGCTGCGGTGCATGCAGCGGCCTGTCACGAAGGCGCCATCGGCATGGTGAACGGTAAAGCAACGCTGCTGCGGGACGATTACTGCGACGGCCTGGGCGATTGCCTGCCAACCTGTCCAACTGACGCCATCACCTTCGTGGAGAGAGAAGCAGCCGCTTATGACGAAGCGGCCGTGAAGGCAAATATGGCAGCAAAAGCGCTGACACAAGAACTGCCTTGCGGCTGTCCCGGATCAGCGGCAAAGGCTCTGCATCCACAAGCTGTATCAGAGTCCAAGCAGGAAATGCCGTCACAGTTAGAAACTGGCCGGTTCAAATCAAGCTGGCACCGCCGAGAGCCGGATATTTTGACGGCGCAGATCTTCTCATAGCCGCTGACTGTACAGCTTATGCCTACGCCGCTTTCCATCAGGATTTCATCGCAGGCCGCGTCACTTTGATCGGATGTCCAAAGCTGGATAGTGTGGATTATGCCGATAAGCTGACTGAACTCTTTCGTGAAAACGACATCTGCTCTGTTACCGTAACTCGCATGGAAGTTCCTTGCTGCGGCGGCTTGAAATGGCAGTAAAGCGCGCGGCAGAAGCGTGCGGCAAAAACCTTGACCTTCGGGTAGTGACTATTTCGACAGATGGTGGTATAATGATTCCATGATCTTAGCGACTTTGTCGTAAGGTTGGAATCATTGAATCATGACGTTCGATTGGGTTTCCAAAGGTATCGTCATGGTATAATAATTCCATAATCTTACCGACTTTGTCGTAAGGTTGGAATCATTGAATCATGACGTTCGATTGGGTTTTCAAAGGTATCGTCATGGTATAATAATTCCGTAATCTTACCGACTTTGTCGTAAGGTTGAATCATTGAATCATGTGCCGCAATTCCATTTTCAAAGGTATGCACATGGTATATTTAGATAGTCACTTTAAGAAAAGGTCGTAATTATCAATGAAGAAAATTTTGCTCATCGGTTCTACCGTAGCCGACATCATCATCAATCTGGATCATCTGCCCACCACGTCTGCAGACGTTAACATCGTTTCACAGGAGATGTCTCTAGGCGGCTGTGCATACAACGTTTCCAACATGATTCATCTCTTCGAGGTTCCTTACAGACTGTTTTCACCTGTCGGTACAGGACTCTACGGAGATTTTGTCAGAAATCAGCTGGCAGCCAAGGGGTTAGCGTCCCCATGCCGACGCCTGATCAGGCCAACGGCTGCTGCTACTGCTTTGTCGAAGAAGGCGGCGAAAGAACCTTTGTCTGTGATCACGGCGCCGAATATCTCTTTTATAAAGAATGGTTTGATACGCTGAAGATGGAAAAAAGTCAGCAGCATTTATATCTGCGGATTGGAAATTGAGGATAAAACCGGCGGCACCATTGTGGACTTTCTCGAGGCAAACAGCAGCATTCCGCTATTCTTTTGCACCAGGACCGCGTATCTGCTTCATCGAACGGACTTTGGTAGATAGAATCTTTGCTCTGCACCCTATTGTACATCTCAATGAGGACGAGCTCTGCGGATTTACTGGAGCAACTGCACTGGAAGAAGGAGCCAAGGCGCTGTATGCTCTGACGGAAAATATGGTCATCGTGACTCACGGTGCCGAAGGCGCTTATTACTACGATGGAGACGAGTTTATTCACGTACCGCCAGTCAAAGCAGTGAAGGTGGTCGATACCATTGGCGCAGGGGGATTCCCCATATTGGCACTGTCATGGCCTGTCTGGCAAAGGGCCGCACACCATATGAGGCCATCAAAACAGCCAACGCCGTCTCTTCCCCTAGTAGTAGGCAAGAAAGGCGCAACACTCAGCAAAGATGAATTGACAATTACAATATAGAGCAGCAATGTACCTGCATAACTGGACTGATCCCGTCTGGTCATGCGGGTATTTTTATGCATTAATATTTATAAAATTTTTGATGAAATGGTATTTTTTTTGATATAATTAAAAAATTTTCATACTTTATAACATGAGCAATGACTGCATGAGTACCATTTCCAATATTCTGAAAATGGCACAACTCTTGCAATACTTTCGTGTGTGAAAGGAGCGTGAAAAATAACATGAGCGCAAACAAAAAGACGGTCTATGTAAATGCTAAAATATTTACATCCGACGATCACAATTTATACGCCGACGCGATGGCAGTGGAAAACGGTATTATTACATGGGTGGGCAAAGAAACCGAAATGCCCGCTGATTATTCTGAAAAAATTGATTTAGAGGGTAAACGCGTCTTACCTGGTTTCGTTGATGCACATATGCACCCGATTATGCTTGCTGATTACAGTAAGAAAATTTCGGCTCTGCCTCCTAATGTAAACTCTCTCGCTGATCTGGCAGCCAGAATCCGTGAAGTCAGAGAGCAGCAGGCAGCTGACCAATGGATTGAAGGCTGGGGCTACGATGAAGGCAAGCTGGCAGAGAAACGTTCGCCAAACAGGTATGATCTGGACGAAGGCTGCAGCGACGCACCGGTTTCTATCATTCGTACCTGCGGACACATCAGATGTGTCAACAGCAAAGCCTTAGAACTAGCCGGCATCACCAAAGACACCCCCTGACCCTCAGGGCGGTAAAATCGACAGAGATGAAAATGGGGAACCGACTGGCGTGCTGCGTGAAAACGCCAGAAACCTGGTAACGCCTTATATGCCTGATCTGACCTTTGATCAGACCATCGATCAGCTGCTGGATCTGGGCAACCTGTTGTCCTCTCAAGGTGTCACATCTATCAGTGACATGGGACTTTTAGATAGTAACGACCCTTATGTTTACTATACGAAAGCCGTTGAAAAGGGCTTTAAGCAGAAGGTGAGCATCTACTATATGTGGGACAATTTTATGGGTGACGACAGCTTTAAGATTACAAAAGAACAGTTTAATAAGGATCAGCAGATTCATTCTGCCGGCCTGAAAATCATCGGTGACGGCAGCGTTTCCGGCAGAACAGCCTGGATGAACGAACCGTATCTGGGAACGACTGATGATTACGGCATCTCCGTCTGTTCCGATGAAGTCATGGAAACAGCCATTGCTTTCTGCAAAGAAAACCGCTGTCAGCTCTCCATGCATGCCATGGGCGGCCAGACCATCGATAGAATTGTAGATAGAGCTTACATAGAAGAAAAATGGACTGACGACGATACGCCGTATCTGCGTTTAGAACATGTAACGGAACCGTCCGATCAGGCGATTGCAAAAACAGTAGAAAAGGGCTTCGGATTTGCCACGCAGCCGATCTTCCTCTATTGTGAAATAGAAAGTTATCTTACAAATCTGGGACCAGAGAGAACAAAGACGACCTATCCAGTCAAGAAAATGTTGGATGCGGGTGTTCTGCTCTGCTTCTCCACAGACGCCTGCTACCTCTTGGGCAGTGCCGTCCGATCCGTTCCCATGCATCAAAGCTGCCGTAACCAGAAAGGCTTACGACGGCACAGACTGCGGTCAGGATCAGAAGGTCGATATCGAAACCGCCATCAAGCTCTATACAAAAAGCGGAGCAAAGGTTTCCGGACTCCAAGGCGTCGGTGAATTAAAACCTGGATATCATGCAGATTTTATCGTATTGAGTGACGATATACTGGCTGTGTCTCCTGAAGAAATTGATAAAGTAAACGTAGAGAAAACTTATATCTCTGGCGAAATGATCTATGAAAGGAACTAACATATGAATACAAAGAAAAATGTTTTTAAAGATAGTTTAGTAATAGGGTTCGCCATGTTTGCCGTTTTCTTCGGCGCAGGCAACTTGGTATTCCCTCCTCAAATCGGGTTGGTATCTGGCTCATCAGTCTTTCCAGCCATCATCGGTCTGACCTTTATCTGGTATTTTATTCCCAATGTTGGCGGTAGCCGCCGTCGGCAACGTGGGGACAAATCTGGAAGATATCTGCCGTCACGCTCATGCAAAGCTGCACCTGGCTTTCATGGCTGTGGCAATCCTGGGCGTGGTCTTCGAACGATTCCAAGATGCGGCGGCGTCGCTTACGAAATCGGGCTCTGCGGCATCTTCCCTTCGATTCAGTCCACAGCCGTAAAATGGGCATTTCTGCTGGTCTTCTTCGGCATCTCTTTCTTGCTCGCCAGCAGTAAGTCCAGCGTCATGGACAATATCGGGAAATTCATTACGCCGATTCTCTTGATCTGCCTGTTGATCATTGTCGTACTGACCATCGTCAATCCGATTGGCAGTCCGAAAGGCGGCGTAGTCGAAAATTCCTTCAGCAATGCCTTCCTGACTGCCATCAATACCGGCGACGTGGGAACGGGCATCCTCTGCGGCGGAATCTTCATCGCAACGCTCAATTCAAAAGGCTACAAGCCTGGTAAAGAGCAGAAAAAAGATTCTGTTCAACGTCATCGTGGTAGCTTTCATCATCCTGTTTATCGTATACGCAGGACTCTGCTACCTGGGTTCCACAGGAACAGATCTCTTCGCTCCTGACACAGACAACACCGTACTGCTAGTAGGTCTGATCAGAAAAACTGGCAGGCTACACCGGTATCGTCGTACTGTCTCTGGCCATCATCTTTGCCTGCTTCACCACTGCAGCCGGCATGATTGCCACTGCTGCAGACTGGGTGGTTATGCTGTCAAAAGAGAAGGTTCCATATAAACTGGCTGCTCTGCTTTTAGCTGTGGCTATTATGTTGGTAGCATCTACAGGCGTAAGCTTCGTCATCAAGCTGTCCGGCCCGCTGTTTATGCTGCTGTTCCCGATGTGTATCGCCTTGACCGTTCTGGGTGTCTTCAAGAAGTTCATCCCTAACGATGGCGCATGGAAGGGCGCGGTCCTAATGGCTATCATCGTCGGCTTTTTACCAGGCTTACGGTGTCGCTATCGCCAATGGATTAATTCCAGCCGGCCCTGCTTTCATCGACAATATCTTCAACGCCATTCCGCTGTCTCAGTACGGCCTGACCTGGCTGGTGCCTTGTCTGGTCGGCGGCGTCGTCGGCGCCATCATCTGGAAGGCTCTTGGCAAAGAGAGCATCGTAGATGAAATCGACAAGATTATTGCGGAAGAAAATGCCCAAGGTGCAAGTGCGTAAGCTGAGATTGTGCTCCGCGGGATTTGCTTAATTGCGCTCCGCGGGACTTCAGAATGGCGCTCTGCGAGGTCTTGAAGAGACAACATGAGGTTACGTTCTGCGAGGCTTCGAGGAAGATAGCTTGAGGTTACGCTCCGCGAGGCTGTGGGTTAAGCTAACTTAGTAATCTAATAAACTCCTAGAAATTATAATAACGAATCAAAGGCGGAAGGGCCGGTGGAGAATTTCCACCGGCCCTTCCGCCAGTTTTATCTTATTTACATAACAAATATCTACTCAGCTTATGTATCTGATGCGATGGGCCTCCTTTTAAGGAAAAGACAAACCCCTGCATAGCCCTTGTCAGATCTAATTCTTTTTCTCTCCAATTCGCAGTGTATTTCTCATCATAGTGAATCCACAGAATTTTGTTGAAAGAATACTTAAAAGTGCCGATCACTTTGCCATCCTCATAAGCATGCAACTTGTTTCCCTCTTTTTCTGCCCTGAATATCTTGTTTTCATCAAAGCTGTAAACCCAACATCCTTTTGAAATATCAACATTACTTTTCCTTTGCGCATTTCACCAGTGACTCATGCGTGGAATCAACATCTAGAGAGCAAAAAATCGGCCGGATAAACTCGATTTGACGAATCTTCATCTGTTATCGTGAAGGATCCATACAGCAGATTGTCTGACAAATAAGGTTCTTTTTTGAGACACCTGATAAATGATAATTAATCCGGCTATCACAATCAATATTCCTAGAATCACAAACAACGTTCTTTTTATTGTTTTTTTACTCAAAATAAGTTACCGCTATTGTGCTACTACCTTTCCTGCCATCCCTACATAGCCAAGTCTCTTAGCATTCCGTGAGAACTCTTTCCAAGTGACTCTCCCGGTTGCTGGATCCTTCCACTTTCTTAATACCTTATATTTTTTGTACATCATAGTACTCAGTAATTTTTAGCTTGTACCACCCGGCCTTTTTCGGAACCGGATAGGATGCACTTGTGGTTGAGCCCCTGAACTGCGAAACCAATACTTGCGGATAAAGTAGCTGTACCATATCCCGCTCCCTAAGCTAACACTTACGGAAGTGTTGACTCCTGAACCACGACTATAGGATATGAACCCTCCACTCTTATCAAAATAGAATCCTTTAGTGCCTTGACCTGCGGCATAGGCTGTAAATCCTTGTTCAAATGGGGTTCCTATATTTTCAGCTTTAGAACTTGTTCCAATCCACGGGTCAGCAACTACTGGAAACTTAGTGTCCTCACTAAATTCAATATGTTGCCACAAAGTATCGCCGTCAATAGTATAATAGGTTTCTAAAGACTTTCCAGTTGCATCTTTTGCCCATGGTGACTTTATAATACCATCAAAAAACCATCTTCACCTATGACAGCAATTTCATCATCACCAACTTCATCGGTATTAAGTTCTTTCCCACTAACGAGTCTACTTCCATCAGAAAGCTGGAATTTGAATGCATAGTCATGTGCGGCAGCGGCATTGTCTATAACAATCATCGTGCGTACACCATATTCTTTTCGCCATTTCCCTTTTCGTTTTCAGTTGCCTGTACTAAGACATCTACATTTTGGGCCTTAGCATTATAAACAATAGTGCCATTTTTTCCTAAAACACCCTCTGAGTTTGCCACTTGCTCCGGAAGTTCCATTGAAATCATTTCCCCTGTAAACAATTCAGCTTTTATAGAATTGTTACCTGCTTTAGGGATAGAGATGTCAAGCCCATCGACTTCAGCAACATATTCACTCTTCGTTTTGTCTATGTTTTTTACAACATCATTTGTTCCAACTATATCTTCTACAATAGAAGCTTCCTTTTGAACCTGAGCTTGTTTTGTCTGTTGTCCATTTATACTCGTAGTTGCAAATGTCAAACTTGCACTTGAAGCGAGCATTGTAATGGATAATGCAATAGTCATCAATTTTCTTTTTCATCATTTTTCTCCTCAGATGTAATTCTATTAAAATAACTAATATGTCGCCCTATCATTTGATTGCAGTAGATGCTATTTTCCAAGCTTTCATATCATCACTTGTAGATTTATATCCTCTGACATGATTATTTCTCTACTGCTCATCAAAATCTAGTACGGTTTCATTGTCGAATCCTTCGTAATCGTTTCCACCACCTTTCCTGACTTGTAACATTTCACCACAACGTGCAGGTAGTATGTGCCTCTGCTAGTCAGCTTGTGCGTATCCTGCCAATTCACCTTTCCGTACATTGGTTTTACCTTTTTACTAAAGGTTTTCACAATGGCTCCTGAACTCTTCTTGATATATGCATTGACTTGCGCATAATCAATACTCTGTCCAGCTTTGATGGGCATTTCAGCACTACAGGAAGTATTTCCTCCATTAATGGTGAAATTCAAAGTTAACCAATTTGCATAAGCATACGGCAACTGGGCGTCCTGCTCTGGTCGTACACTCTCAACAGTATCTGCCCAAACCGGCATTGCCGAAAAGATCAGACATAAGACTATAGTGATAACGATAGTAGTTTTTCTCATATAAAAAATCCCTTTCTCATTTGTTCTTTCACTATATACAACAAATCAAAAAAGGGTTTTTGTGACATCATCTTTTAAATTTTTTTTCTAAATTTTTTAATTAATCCTTCAGTTTAATATTTCTTTTGCAATTTCTATCGTTTCTTTTTGTTCTTAACCCCTGTAAGCAAATCCAGGGTATAATCCCCCACCTGCCAGATAATTGCACTATTCATATCATCATAAAACAGCAACGCCTGGTAACTGTTGACCATGATTTCTCTTTGCTTAAAGGTGTCGTTGTCCACTGACATATTGTAGTCTTCGCTCCTGTTCACAGTAAAATGAATATACTGCTCCTTATCATTGCCATAGACAGTCTTCCAGCCGAAAATATCAGAACTGTGCTCCAGGAGTTCATACCCTTCTGGCACATATCCCAGTTCGAACTCAGGGATTTTGCTCTCGCCATCCTCACCATCAAGGTAGGACAAATCCGTATACCCTTCTTTCTCGTCAGTGAAGTAGTTAAACATCTTCTCCTTCACGCCTTCAGAGGATATGACCACCAGTCCCATGATCAGCACGAGTACGGCGACGAGAATCAATGCTCGGCGGAAGGTTCTTCTAGTCCTAATCTTCTTTCTCTCTGGTTCTGCAAAGAACGGTGGGTCCGGCACGGAGTCATCTTCCAGAGCGTCAAAATATGCTTTTCGGCTCTTGCACAGTTCTTTTCCATATGCAGAAAGGATGTCCTCAGCCAGCTTATCGATATCCTGATTCTTATCAATCATCTTATTCCACCTCCCCTGTCAATCAGTATTGCTCGTAGTTTAAGCGTCGCCCGCTCAAGCCTCTTCCTGACGGCTACTTCGCTTTTGCCCACTGCCCTGGCAATCTCGGCATGGCTGTATCCGCAGCCGAACCGCAGAAGGATGATATCCTTGTCAACGTTGTTCAGTTCACCAAGCAGTTCCTGCAGCTTCCGGGCCAAATCCATATTCGTCATGAAAAAGCCTGTATCAATCTGGTCCATCGTCAGTTCATTGATGGCAAAAAGGGTCCTGCACATCCGCTTTCTTCTTTTTTTGGTTATACAGGTTTATCGCCGTATTCTTCACGGCAGTGCAAAGATAATTTCGAAATTCTCCTTTTTGGTAGATTCAGCTTGTCTATATGCTTATAGATAATTTCCCATAAGGCTGTCTGAATCACATCCTCCACCTCGTATTCATCATGCAAAATCTCATAAGCCAATTTTCGCATCAATCTCCCATATTGGCGTTCTATCTGCTCAATAATTGCATCTCTTACATCATCACTCATCAGATTTCATACCTCAAATTTTATTATAAGTTAGTAATCCGATTATATCACAGATACAATTCAGTTGGAATAATCAAAATGAGATATCAGCACTTCTATATATAGAACAGTTCTGATATCTCATTTGTATTATAAAAAAGAATAAATTATAACGTTTTTAAAAATAAATAAGCAGTCAGTACAATAAGCGGTATCCCAAAATAAACCGAAAAGTAATAATAAAATTTGAAGAAGCCACTGTTCCGATTGTTTCTTCGATATTCTATCTTTGCGCTGCAGAAAAGCATGATTTCCCCTGCAAAACAAAGGAGATATGTAATACTCGTTTCACCTATTCTAACTTCTCCCCTGCAAATGCCCGCCAAAAATGCACTTATATTCAAGGACATCATAAATTTAACAATTACAAAAAATAATAAATGGAATTCCAACAAAAATGATAAAATAGTCCACGAATTTGTCCAAACCAGTATCCCAATTTTTCTTCTTATATCTGCCAAGGGCTGAAGAAATCCACATCAAATCAGTGAGTACGCAGATAATAAGCGTGATTGTTGACAACTGCAATTTATAGCCCCCTTTCTGCGGAACATATCGATTCAATCAGCCGTCTTTAGCCATCAAAGCTTCCCCGCCATACACGTATTCTTCTTATAAAAATTTCCGTGCTTATAAATAGTGCTACGCTTAAAGTAAAAGGGTTCTTAGCCCTTTCTCCCATCCTTATAGGCTCTCAACTGGAAAGGGGTAATTGCCAAAAAAAGCACCTAATGAAATGAAAATTCCAAGATCACTTTTATGAACAAAAATAAAAAATAGCAGAGTAACAGCGATTATTTAATTGACAATATACCAAAAAAAATCTTTCTCATTCTGATTTCCTCTCAACAAAACCGTCAAAATCAGGATCAACTGTATCAGAAGGATACACCCCCTGTGTAGTACTTGCTTTTCAGATAGGCCGTGCCCGCGCCGTCTTATTTGCATAAGTACCACGTCTTCCCTCCATCCTTCCAGTCACGCCCATCGCTAAGACAAGAATAAAAATTATTACGCCTGTTGTTTTTTTTTTTTTATCCGTCATATCTTACTACCTCTAAGCCAAACTCCAGCCTAGCTAAGGAAAGACAAACCCCTGCACAGCCCTCGTCAAATCCAATTCCGTTCCTCTCCAATTCGCTGTGTATTTCTCATCGTAGTGAATCCACAGAATTTTGTTGAAAAGAATACTTAAAAGTGCCGATCACTTTGCCATCCTCATAAGCATGCAGCTTGTTTCCCTCTTTTTCTGCCCTGAATATCTTGTTTTCATCAAAGCTGTAAACCCAACATCCCTTTGAAATATCAACATTGCTTTCCTTTGCGCATTTCACCAGCGACTCATGTTTGGTATCAACATCAATAGAGAGCAAAAAATCCGTTGGATAAATCGGATCCGCTGGCTGCTTATTTTCTATCGTGAAAGATCCATATAGCGGGTCATCTGACAAATACGTTTCTTTTTTGAGACACATGATAAATAATCAATAGCACAGCGATTACCATTATCACTACCGAAAGCATAATTAATATTTTTTTTGTTTTTTTTTACTCATCGCAGTTACCACCTCTATGTCCCGCCTTAGCTGGCAGGCCTCTCACTATATAGAACAAACCTGAAAAGTGTTTTGTGACATCCTTTCAAAATTTCTCGAATTTTTTCGCCATTCTCTGTCCATCGTTTTTAATCCGTATTAAAGTCAGCGAGTAACAATATAACCATTATATCAGTTCTCTATATTTTCAGTATACTTTTCCCACAGTCCCTCGTCAACGAATGCTCTAAATTTAAGAATTCTTAAGAATTGATGCAAGCAAAAAAGTGCCCGCCAGCAAACGTCCTGCATTTAACGTTCTGCTGGTTGACACTTTGTATTCTCTTATAATTCGCTTCTTATTTTTCTCAACTGCCTAGTCAGCTTATTGATATTATTGATTCTTCTAACCACGGTATAAGCGTTCTCTTCTCTATAAAGAAGAATCCGGTTTAGGGTACCAATCAAATCCTCGCAAAGCATCTCCACTTGTCTTAAAAACTCGCCTTTATCCATGGTAACCAATCCCGCTGGCAACTGGGTTATATCATAATGGTATTCCATGCCAAATAAGGTCAGCACTTTTTCCGACAGTTGTAGCTTCATCTCGTTCAAGTGAATTTCAAAACCCGCCTCATAGCCAGCGGCCTTCTCTTTGATTGAGTCGACGGTCTTTGATATGGTTTCAAAACGCTGATCCAGTTCCTTATACTCCATATTCATAGCTTTCCAGTAAAAATCTAACTGTGTCAAAGCGCTGGTGATTGCGTCTTTCAATTTTTTCTCTGTGGATTCCTCCAAAATCTCTCTGGCAGATTTCTTGCAGTCTTTGATAATGAATTTCTTCAATTCCTCTACACCTCTGCCGCTCTTTGCGCTGACTGGAAACATAGTAATTTCTTCTACTTCCATCATCTCGCACAACAACTTTTTGCAGTAGTCCACGTATGCAGTCAAGTCGTTGTCGTCCAATATCGGTCTTGTTAATAGCGAAATAAAATTTTCCGGCAAATTCTTTGGTGTTATGTAAAAAGTCGATTTCAATCTGATTAATTGGGCTGTCTACGGATAAAAGAAAAATTACGGCATCACTTTCTTTCATGTAGTGATAGGCCGTCTCAGTATTATTTTTTTATGAAAAGAGCCGACTCCTGGTGTGTCCACAAAAAGTTAACCCGTTCTTTAGAAACTTTGATGGAGTATGTAAAATAACGGACTCCACGCCTAGCTTGTTGTTGCTATTCTCCTGCTCACTGATGAACTCTGACAGGCGCGAAAATTCCACAGGCTCCACTACTCCATTTTGGTAATGGACCTCTGCCGCCCGTTTGCCATAGACAACTTTTGTTACCGCCGAAGTAACAGGCACAATTCCCACTGGCAAAACATCATCTTCCAAAATCGCATTAGCCAGAGTGCTTTTTCCCCGCTTAAACTGTCCTATCATCGACACGGTAACATCCTGATTTTCTAATTTATCAATCAGCATTTTCACGTGCTGTGCCTGTCCGCTGCAGGCCTCATCACCTGAAAAGAAACTGGTATGTTTTCCTTGCTTGCTCTAATACATTGTTGTTCATTTAATTCCTCTCTAATCTGGAAATTCTTATATGTACCATTTAATGGTTCCTGCCATCTCACTACTTTCATTAATTGCGGAATTATTATAACACAAGAAAAATTCTATGGGCAAATTTTTATTGCTGATACAGCCTATTCACGATTCGTCTCTAACCGTCCGCAGCTAGCTTTCGCACATAATATATGCAGAACATCTTTCGAGAGACAAGTGAACTGCGGGCTGTCGGGTTGCAACTTTACAAAGAAAGCTGTCGACGCCTGTATGTAATCAGTTCCCTAGCCCCCATTGTTTTCCTACTAAACTAGTAGTATAATGGTTCTACCATCTAACGGCGTTCTAACGGCGTTGCCGCATGGAAAAAGAACCATTGAATCATGTGCCACGATTGTATTTTCAAAGGAATGCACATGGTATAATGGTTCTACCATCTAATGGCGTTCTAACGGCGTTGCCGCATGGAAAGAACCATTGAATCATGAGAGGTGATAAATATGATGAAAATATCAACAAAAGGCCGATATGCTCTTCGAGTTATGATTGACCTTGCTGAAAATAATACGGGAAATTATATCCCCTTGAAGGACATTGCCGCACGGCAGGATATCTCAGAGAAGTATTTGGAGAGTATTATCTCCGCATTGACAAAGGCGCACTTTTAGAAGGCCTCCGCGGCAAAGGCGGCGGCTACAAGCTGACACGGGAGCCTGCTCAATACACTGTGGGCAGCATCCCAAATTGACAGAAGGCAGTCTGGCGCCAGTCGCCTGTCTTGACGACAATCCCAACAAGTGCCCCCGCATATCCTCTTGCAAAACTCTTTCCATGTGGGAAAACTTCTACAAAAATGATAGAAGATTACTTTGAAGGGATTACATTGGAGGATTTGCTTCATTCACAGACCCCTGGCAATGATTATGTCATATGATACCCCTTGCGTCCTTCATAAGCGTGGTCATTATCGGTCTGTCTTCTGCTCTTTTCACAAACAGTTTTATCAAATTCTATTTTCCTATTGACATGATAGGTTTTTTAGAAGTATAATTCCTATTAATCTAGTAGGAATATAGGAAAGGGTGACGAACATGACAAAGAACACATATCAATTTGAAACATTACAACTTCACGCAGGGCAGGAGAATCCTGATCCAGCTACTGATGCAAGGGCGGTTCCAATCTATGCGACGACTTCTTATGTATTTAAGGATTCCGCCCAGGCGGCTGGCAGATTCAACTTGACAGAAAGCGGCAACATCTATTCCAGGCTCATGAACCCGACGTCTGATGTATTTGAGCAAAGAATTGCAGCCCTGGAAGGCGGCAGCGCAGCTTTGGCCGTCAGCTCAGGCGCCGCAGCTATCACCTACGCAATACAAAACATTACCAGAACCGGCGACCACATCGTATCCTCCGGCAGCCTGTACGGAGGGACTTACAATCTCTTCGCCAACACTCTGGCCGACTGCGGTCTCACAACTACCTTCGTAGATGGCAGCGACCCCGATAACTTTGCCCGTGCCATCAGGGAAAACAGCAAAGCCATTTATCTGGAATCACTGGGCAATCCCAACTCCGATATTATAGATTTGGAAGCAGTGTCGAGAATCGCTCATCAAAACGGAATTCCGGTCATCGTAGATAATACCTTTGCTACGCCGTATTTATTTCGTCCATTAGAGCACGGAGCTGATATCGTCGTCCACTCAGCGACCAAATTTATCGGCGGTCATGGTACGGTTATGGGCGGTGTCATCGTAGACGGCGGAACTTTTGACTGGTCCGCAAATGATAAGTTTCCCGGACTCAGTCAGGCAAACCCGTCTTACCACGGCATCAAATTTACCGATGCTTGCGGCAGTCTGGCCTATGTCATGAAAATCCGCACTACTTTGCTCAGAGATACGGGCGCTTGTTTGTCGCCGTTCAATTCTTTCCTGCTGCTGCAGGGACTGGAGACGTTGTCCCTCCGCGTGGAACGTCACGTCAGCAATGCCCTGCAGGTGGTGGATTTTCTGTCAAAACACCCGCTGGTAGAAAAGGTGCACCACCCTTCCCTGGCTGCAGGCAGGGAAAAACAGTTGTATGACGCCTACTACCCAAATGGCGGCGGCTCTATCTTTACCTTTGAATTAAAGGGAGACGAAGAGAAGGCGAAAAAAGTTTACAGAATCCCTGAAGCTATTTTCTCTTCTCGCCAACGTAGCAGACATGAAGTCCCTGGTCATTCATCCTGCGTCCACCACCCATTCCCAGCTTTCCCGCGAAGAACTGCTGGCAGCAGGCATCAAGCCGACCACGATCCGGCTCTCTGTCGGTACGGAACACATCGACGATATTATCTGCGACCTAACACAAGGCTTTGATGCGGTAAAGTGAATGCATCGCGGAACCGAATATCGCTAATCGCTGGAGATGGGCGGTGCTTTATAAGATATATCTATTGAAATATACAGGAATATGTCTTGCAGACGATATTTCCGATGTTATAAAAAAGGAGATTATAATCATGAAAAGAATTTATCAATCAGCAGATCAGCTGGCAGGCGGTACACCGCTGCTGCAGCTGTCCAATATAGAAAAAGGAAGCTTTTCATCTAAAAGCCTCCGTCATAGCAAAGCTTGAAATGCTCAATCCAGCCGGCTCCGTCAAAGACAGGATTGCCAAAGCCATGATTGAGGATGCTGAGAGCAAAGGCTTCCTGAAACCCGGCGCTACGATTATAGAGCCGACCAGCGGCAACACTGGAATCGGCCTTTCTGCCATGGCCGCAGCCAAAGGGCTACAAGGCAGTCATCGTCATGCCCGAAACCATGTCTGCCGAGAGGCGGGCTTTGATGAAAGCCTATGGCGCAGAACTGGTTCTTACTGACGGCGCTGAGGGAATGAAAGGCGCCATCGCCAAGGCAGAGAAGTTAGCTGCAGAAATCCCTGGAGCCTTCATCCCCGGCCAGTTCGACAACGCTGCAAATCCAAAGGTGCACAGAGAGACGACCGGACCTGAAATCTGGCAGGATACCGATGGAGAAGTCGATATCTTTGTCGCTGGAATCGGAACCGGCGGCACCATTACGGGTGTCGGTGAATACCTCAAAGCCAAGAACCCACAGATCAAAATCGTCGCCGTTGAGCCGGCAGCTTCTCCCCTGCTCTCAAAGGGCACAGCCGGTCCCCACAAGATCCAGGGCATCGGCGCAGGTTTTGTCCCATCTGTTCTCAATACAGATATCTACGATGAAATTTTTTGTAGTCGAGAACGAAGACGCCTTTGCAACCGGCAGACTGCTAGGCCAGACAGAAGGTCTGTTGGCTGGGATATCTTCTGGCGCAGCCCTCTTTGCGGCATTACAGCTGGCCCAGCGGGCGGAAAACGAAGGGAAGAATATCGTGGTCCTGCTGCCTGACAGCGGGGACCGCTATCTCTCACCCCACTCTTCTCTGACAAATAATTTGAAGATTAGAGAATAGACCAAGCTCTTTCCTAATACATATTAACATATTGAAAAAGCATGGTGTTTATATGTTCTTAGGAAAAGTAAAGCAAAAATATCATCGTTCTGGCGGTATCTAATTTGATCATCGGCCTGATCGAGTTCATATTTAATATGTATCTGTCTCGAATTTTCGGTGCAGAAGGTTTGGGACTGCTCAGTCTGGTCTCACCGATCAACTGTCTGTTCCTCTCCTTCATGACCGAAGGGGTTGGTGGTCACCATATCAAAAATATCGGCGAAACACCAGCATTTCCGAAACTATGCAGAGATGGATGTCAGCATCAAAATCTCCACGGCATTCAGTTTTTTGTGGTCCCTGTTCCTGGTGGGCGTCGTTTTCTGACGGCAAAACCCATTGCGACCTGGTTTCTGGGAGATTCTTCACTGACCTATACAATCCTGGCAACTTGTCCGCTGATGATTCTCATGTCCATATCTAATATCGTCAAAGGACATTTTCTCGGTCTAGCCAAGATCAAAGTTCCCTCAGCCATCAATATCAGCGAAAAGATCCTCAGGTTTCCCATTCTGTACTGCCTGATCAAATTCTGTCTCAACAAAACGTCTTTTCCTCCTGTTACGCTGATTTATCTCTGCTACGCCATCGGCGAAATGCAGAGCGTATTGTTCCTGATGATTTACTATAAGAAAACAAAACCGAAAGTTCCCCCACTAAAGATGAAATTTGAATTAGTCGGCAGCACATTAAAACCTTTGATCAAAGGCGCCACCCCAATTTGCCTGACACAGTGCCTGATGGAATTCGTCAACGCTTTTTTCCTCCGTTATCGTAAAATCGAGGCTTTGCTCCATCGGCTACACTGCCGCTGAAGCTTTGACTCTGATGGGCAAGTACAAAGGCATGGTTTTCCTTTGATGAACTATCCGATGATTTTTAGTAGCCTCCACTTGTTCCATCGTCGTGCCGAAGATATCTACCATGATGGCTACGGGAAAATCTTATCATGGAAACAGATTGATTCACAGAGCGCTGTTGACGGCTCTTGCTATCGGAATGCTCACAGGAATCATTTTCTGGTTTTTAGCTGATGAGATGGGTATGTTTTTCTATAAGAGAAATGACTTGACTTGGATGATCAGGCTGGCTGGCCTCTGTGCCCCTCTGCTGTACGTCACCGGCACGACCACAAGTCTTATGATCAGTATCGGTCAAGAAGCACAGTCCTTCCGCAATTCTTTGTTCCAGCAGCTGCTGCTTTTGATCTGTCTCATTATTTTTACGGGTATTCCATCCCTTAATATATATGGCTACATAGTAGCAATTGCGATATCCAATATAGTACTCCTAATAAAAATATGCATTCGCTTAATCTACACCGAAGCGCCCAAACTTCTTCGTAAAATCATCACACTGCGGCGTTATACTGATATTGTCAAAAGGAGATAGGTTACGCACTAACTTTTGAACGTTCTTTCTTAATTAAATACTAAATATCGCAGGCAAAATCCCCCGTCCAAGTGGCGGGGGATTTTGCTGTGCCCTACTGTTTTGCAGAGTATATGAATGACGGCTTGTCCGTCAAATTTGCACATACTTATTGAGTTTGTGTTGCAGTAACATCATTATTTTCAATTCATCCAATGCGTCAGTGAGCGCATTATGCTGCTCGCAGTATGTCATATCATCGCTAAGTAACCTCAAAATGGCTTCAACCCCATAGCCCCGCTTTAGTCGGCCTGTACCATAGCAATCAAAAGTCTTTTGAAATTTTCGGATTATGCTGCCTGTACGCAGCTAACTTCATGATATCATACCAAGCAAAAGATGACAGCTCTGGCAGATGCCGATAGTCAAAGGTAGCATTGTAGGCGAAAATGTCAGTAACTCCATATTCTTCAAAGCAGCCTTTCAAATGGTATATAGCATTTTTCCGTGAACATTCAAAGTTCATTTTCTCATTTTTAAAAACAAGGTGTGTGAGAACATACCTCCAGCCTTATACTCAGGTGTTATGATGTAGTACCTTGAAGAAACAGGTTCAAATGAATTGGAATCTGCAATAACCACTCCTATTGACATTACTTCATCATGCCAGTTAGTTTCTGTGTCAATGACTGCAAAATATGCCATCTGCTTTCCTCCTTTGATGCGTAATACTTATTCAAAAAGTCTTAGGTAATCGTTCTGTTCTCTACATATTACCATGATAGTTGCAGGCTTGCAATTAGGAAGTTCCTGGTTCTGTTACGGATATACAAAAAGGCACTGAAAGCGCATCAGGACAATTGTAGGACAAAAACTGGTGATGGAGTATCCATAAAATTAGATTTGTTTATAAATAATCAGTCGGTTCGCACCGCTCGCTGCGCGAATCCTTCCACTGGAAGCATTCGCTTACTCTCGCGCCCTTTCGGGTTCGAGTCCCTCTCTTATTTACACAAACAAAATCGACAGACCCTATCGGTCTGTCGATTTTTTATTTAATGGAGCATAGGGGGGCTTCGCAGATTGTTTCCAATCTGCCGTCCTTCACCTCCTCTTTCAGTCGGTTCGCACCGCTCGCTGCGAATCCTTCCACTGGAAGCATTCGCTTACTCTCGCGCCCTTTCGGGTTCGAGTCCCCTCTCTTATTTACACAAACAAAATCGACAGACCCTATCGGTCTGTCGATTTTTGTTTAATGGAGCATAGGGGCTCGAACCCCTGACCCCCACACTGCCAGTGTGGTGCGCTCCAACTGCGCTAATGCCCCAGATCAAGTATTTTTTACACTTACAAAGTTGATTATATGATATTCGTTTTTTATAATGCAAGTCCTTTCTTAATTTTTTTAATAAATTTCTAAAATAAAAGCAGCTAAATACGAAGACAAGATGTCAAAAAAATGCCGGCACTGTATTCAGTACCGGCAATTCTAATCTTAGACTTAAATTAGTTTTACTGTGCTTGCTGTGCCAATCCTGTGCACGATCAGCTGGGACGTATTACCGCCAATGATAAACTGACCTGGCGTAAACGCCTGCACTGTCACCTGTAAATTATCGCCAACATTCAGCAGCACCACTGCTCTGCGGGATATCTCGTATAAATTATCAGGCGCCATGGTAATATGGGCGATGGAATTCAAAATCGGCGTTCCATTGACTGTTACAGCCGTGTCGTACTGGCCTGCAACTGAAGCAGACGCACCACTGAAATCATAATAGACTTCGTAGTAGCCCGCTTCATACACTGTCAATGTTCCTGGTGTAATCCTATAGGGATCGAGTTCAATACTTCCTGGCTCAAAAGAAAAATTCCCTTGTGTCGGCGATTGCTGATCGAATAGAACCGGCACGATCTGACCAATTTCAGTTGTGACAACTGGATAGCCAGTAATCGTGTGCATACCGCTGAAAACCCCCATAATACCAGAATTGGTACTACAAACACATGGAGAAATAGGGTCCATGGCAAAACCTCCTGTTTGCTTTAAAAGCAATAACAGTATATGCTTTTACTGCAAGTCTCGTGCGTATTTCATCATATCCTATTCCCTAAAAAAATTGTTCTGCCATAACAATCATGTCCTCTGTATCCTTGACACCTGCCGTTTCCCAGGCCGAATGCATGGCAAGCTGCGGCAAACCGATGTCTACACTTTTTCATAGGAACCATCAAGTTCGAAAGGTTTCCCAAAGTAGAGCCGCCAGCAATATCAGATCGGTTGGTAAAGTTCTGTGTTTTAAGTCCCGCTTTTTTACAAATCTGTCGAAAGAATGCAGCAGAAGCGCCGTCCGTGCAGTATTTCTGCGCGGCATTAAACTTGATGACGATACCGCCGCCCACGACCGGCCTGTTGACCGGGTCCGCTTTCTCCTGATGGTTAGGATGCAGTCCATGGGCATTGTCTGCCGAGACCATGAATCCTTCTGATAAGTCGATGAGATAATCCTCGTAAGATCTGCCCATCGCTTCATTGATTCGCTGCAGCGTATCATAGAGGAAACTGGAGGCAGCTCCTTGCTTTGGTTCCACTTCCCGTTTCTTCATTATCAAATACACAGAGGATGGAGATATGCTTTTTTTTCCTTTGCTGCCGTAAATCCTTTTAATGAGGAAAAGGCGCATTGCAAGTCGTCAAGCTTAGGAGCTGCCAAAAACTCATTGCTGCCTCCCAGTACGCTTCCCCCGCCCCCTTTGGTAGAGGGAATAAATCGTGGCCTAGAATAGCATCTGCTTTTTGTTTCTGCCGCCTCCGCCACTTCTTCCATGAACCTTCCTTTCGAGGCAATCGTTCCATAGATGGGGCTGCAGGTCTTTTTGCGGATTATACTTATATCCTGTGTTGACTTCCCGGTCCATGTGGATGGCCAGGTTCGGTATAATCAGAAGGTCTCTGTCAATGTTGACCAACCGCTCCGTAAGTCCGCCGCTGCCATCATCACAGATGATCCGCCCCTGCAACAGAAAGGGGGTCTGTCATACACGAGCTGTAAATCATGCCTCCATAATTCTCTACGTTCAATTTCACATACTTATCTTCCACTACAATCTCAGGATTTTCTTTAATTTTGAAACAAGGCGAGTCACTGTGACTTGCCATAATGCGATAGCCTCTTACTGGATTTTCCGGCAAATCCAGGGCGATGATAGATGAGTGATTTCTCATGACAAAATATTTACCGCCGGCATGAATCTTCCACTTTTGACTTTCGTCAAGCTGTTCATACCCTGCTTTATTTAGATGGTTTTTTATTTCGTCCACCGCGTGAAAGCAGGATGGACTTTTGTATAAAAAAATCGAGCATTTCTTCTATATGTTTCATATTGTCTCCTTTTCAATCACATCAAGATTATCATTCCTATCACGAAAAATGCAAGTTCAATATCTAGTATTTTACACAAAAATGCAACTTTGATTCCGCATATATTGTATGACTCTTTCCGTCTTTATAATTAAAAAATGATTTTTCCTATGATATAAAAAAACTGGATAAAGTACGAACCTTTCGCTCTGTACCTTATCCAGCTAATTGTTTATCAGCAAACTGCCCTTGGACTGTGCAGTTCATCATTGCAGACAATAACACAAAAGTCAATTTCCTAAGTCATTATCATTTCTGTTTTCTTCACCTGCCATCCCCGAGTAAAAATAGTATTGCGCACGTCCTCTGATCTTCGCTTCATAAAGGGCTGCGTCGCTCTGTCTAATCAACTCATCAATATCTATAATCGAGCCGACTGCACTGGAAATCCCGATACTGGCCGACAGCGTCTGAAAACATTTTGAACCAGAGAAGGTCTGCCTCATTCTTTCGAGGAAATGTGCAGCTTGCTCTGCCAGCTCTGTTTCCGTAAAATCGCCCAGCTTTGTTATCAAAAAAATCATCGCCGCCAATGCGGGCAATAAAGTCCTCTGGGAAACATTGTTTCAGCAGATTAGAGGTTATCACCAGCGCTTCATCTCCAGCTTTATGGCCATATGTATCGTTTATATATTTAAACTGATCCAAATCTGCGTATAGCAAGCTCAAATTTCGATTATTCTTACGTTCCCTTATATACTGATAAAAACTCCGTCGATTATTGAGGCCTGTGAGAAAATCGGAGTTAGAACTTCTGATAATCTTCTCTTCCAGTTCTCTTTCCTTTGTGATGTCACGGTAGATACACAGCCAGCCAGCCTCATTGTAAAAGACGTCGTGGATCGGCACCTCTTTGATTTCAGGATGCGCAGACTGTCCTTTGATTCATCGTAATATACTTTTGCTTCCATATAACCGGCATCATTCATCACCTTGATATCCTTCAGGATGTTCTTACTCCAAACAGTGGATTTTTGTCCGATGATTTCGTTCTTCTTGATGCCAAAATACTCCTCAAATTTTTCATTACTGTTGATGATGGTTCCGTCTTCATTCCACACCAAAATAGCAAAAGGCATGCTCCGCAGAATCAGCTCCAATTCGTTGCTGATATTCTCCAGCGCGGTAATATCATGTCCGATTCCCCACAGTTCCAAGCAAGTTACCCCGGTCATCAATGACAGGCGCTTTGTAGGTATTGAACTGGCGCATGCCGTGTTGGCTGCTCACTTTTTCAGTGGAAGAACATTTTTTTGCCGTTTACGCATGACAAATTCGTCTGTTTCTTTGCAGACAAATTCGCCCTTTTCGAATTCTTCTTTTGATATATCCCAGATAAAAACAGTGGTCTCTGCCCGTGACGACTTCTTTCGGTTTTCCCACAGTCTGGCAAAACGTCGTTTACCTTTACGTGGCTGCCCGCTATATCTTTAAACCAGACCATATCCGGCATACATTCAATGAGCGTATCCAAGCAGATCTCATTGACTCTGCTGCGCCAGCGAGATTGTGCCATCTCTAAAAGTTTGCGGAATCGCAGCGAAAACAATCGGCTTCGATAGGGTTTCTCCCATACCTCGTCCGCAAACATCAAATCGTCCCCCACTGCCTCTACCTGGTCAGAATCAACACAAGCAACCAATATGCCGCCTACAGTCCTAAAATCCGAGAGTGGAGGTTTACAGGGGACATCCACAAAAAAAACGATATCTTCGCAGCAGGGTTCTCCTTCTGTAAAATCAGTGCAAGTCTCAATTTGAAAGCAAAATTCAGTTGGTAGGTCAACGCTTTTTAACAGCGTTTCTAATTGAAGATCTGGGCTGAAAATCTTGATGTGTAAACTGCGGGGAATACATATTGCACACTTCCTCCTCTGTGAAAAGATCGGAATCTTTAGTTATTTACTATAATAACACAGAAACGCACTAAATTCCATCAGTTCAGGAAGATTTATTCTTTCATTTCAGGAGGAATCACAATTGCCTTACCGTCTACGACCACAGTTCTATCTTGATTCAGGCAAGTTGTCCTTAAGGTGACCCTGTTTCTCCTCTCATCTTTTTCTATCACTTCTACAATTGCCGTAATTGTATCTCCAAAATGAACAGGGCTGACAAACGCCAGTTCCTGTCTCAGGTACACGGTTCCCCTGCCTGGAAGCTGCGTTCCAAGCACTGTAGAAATCAGACTGGCCGAAAGCATACCGTGTGCGATTCGTTCTTTAAATGCCGTAGCTTTTGCATATTCCGTATTCAGATGGGCTGGGTTGGTATCCCCCGTCACTCCGGCGAACAGATAAACGTCTGATTCACTGATTGTCTTTGAAAATTCCGCCTTTTGTCCGATTATTAATTGCCCTATCGTATAACTCATCCGTCTCCTCTCCAAACTAAAATTGTATGGCTTTGATTGCGTCCATCGCCGCCGCTACAGCAGAGGTTTTGCCGATTACTGCAAGGCAAGTCATATGCTGCGGACAGCTGCCATCGATTTCGCCGGCGAAAACGTCAGCAGTTTTTTTCTGCCACATCACTGGCAACAATGATTTCAAGCACCGTCCCCTGACAGATCCCTATGGATTCTACATGTCCATTTTCAATTATATCTCGCAGGGCTTTGTCACGAACCTTTCTCGCTATCAGAGATAATGCAGCCTCTGACGGTCTATGTATCACAGCACATTTCATACGTTTCCTCTTTTCCTAAGCAAGTAAGCAATTCTTCTATGCCCCTTCTATCCACGTTGGATACTGCAATGACGCTTTCTGCTCCGGCGATCTTCAATGCTTCTTTTGCAAGGCCGATCTGCGCTTTGGATGCCGCATCAATCTTCGTAACCACGCCAATGACTTTGGCGCTGAACATAGATGCCTGACCTGGAGAATACCACAATGCATCGCTAGATGCATCTTGTACAAAGATGACCACGTCTGCGTCACACGCTGTCACTGTCAATGCGCATAAATAATCTCGATTTTCCATATATTCTCCGGGAGTATCTATGACTCTGTCGTCAAACTCAATGGCTTGTGTCTTTCTATAGTGCAGTTTTTCTCCCTTGAGACTTTGTATCAAAGAGGTTTTGCCCGCAGCCACAGGACCGATTATCATCATTCGTTTCATCGCTTTAAGTCCTCGTAATTTTGTCTGTGCAAATCCCATCTGCTGGCATAAAACGTCAAGAACCCCTGCAGCGCTGCTTCCACACTGGTTATATCACCGCACACTACCAGAGAGCCCGAAAACCTGTCAACAAAAACCAGTTCTACATTTCCAGCCTTGGTGGCAATATCCGCCGCAATAATGGCGCCTTCACTGGGTGTGATGGTTAGCACGCCCAGGGCGCCGTCCTCCAGAACAACGCCGATTTTTTTATAGAGCAGCGGTTCTGGATTTGCAATCAAATGGGCCAGTGTTACTTGTTTCCCAGGCACAAACTCTTGTATGATCCTCTGCTTTTCTTGAAAATCCATTTTCTCTAACTCCTTCTGTCAGTAAAGGGACTCCAGCAGCGCGTTGTCAGGTCCCGAAATGACAGCACTGTGAACCAGCATGCCTTCTACATTCTTCTCAGCAATCCCCGCTTTGACGGCAGCTTCCACAGCCGAAACTGTCCCTGTCAGAGTTACATAAGATTTTCCGCCGATACCGATACCTGTTCGAAGCTCAATCAGGTTGACATCTGCCGTTTTGACCGCAGCGTCGGCAGCATAAATTGCGGCTGTAACACTGAAGAATTCCATGACGCCCAGGGCGCCGCCCAGAGTCACACTGGTCGCCATTGCCATTGCTTTGATAACGTCTTCATGAACGTTAGCTATCACAGTGCTGTCCACGACATTTTCCCTGCCAATGGCCGTTGCGGCTATCACAGCAGCCTCTACCGCAGTCGTGTCTCCTTTAAACAGGAAATAGAACTTTCCCGGGCAGCCGGCATGACAGGAAGCCAGCTGGACATCAGACGTTTTTCAAAGCGGCGTCGGCAGCCTCATAACCCCTTGCGATACTATTCAGTTCAACAAATCCGATTGCACTCATTTCAATCTCCTAATTCTAATTACATCAGATATTTCTGTTACGGTTCCTTTGATGCTGGCATGAAGATTCGAACCCATGGCTCCGTCTGGAATGGATGCGATGAGGCTGCCAGCTTCTCTACGACATCACCAACAGCGACTACTGGCTCCGGCAGCCTTCCAGGTCCCTGCTTCAATTGAATCACTGCTTCTTCCGGCCTTAGTTCAACAATTTGCTCACTGACCTGTCCCTGGTAATCAGCGACTCCGATTCTATGGCTGATTCTCTCCGCAGGGATCTTTCTCCACTCTCTGTCTGCCTGCGGAACCGCAGTCTCCTTTTGTCCCACGCCTGAAACCTCGCTTAGTCATTTCGTCCTTTAAAAAGCTGTTCACTTTGCTGGGCTGCAGTCCCATCGGACACGCATGAGCAGTACATACCCCACAGAGCGAGCAGAGTGAAGCGTTTTGAACCACTTCATTGTCAGCAAAGAGTTCCTCCAGGTCTTCGGTAAAAGCGATGGTTCTCATGATGAGATGGGGCTTCAGCGGATGACCCAGCAGATGTCTTGGGCAGAGCATGCTGCAATAACTGCATTGGATACAGGCTGCCCTGGCCTTCTTCTGTATCAGAGGCAGATCGAATGCGGATTTGTATCCTTCCATAAACCCTCCTTTGGGGAGAACCAAAATACCAGAAGTCGTCTTTGTCACTCTTCTGCGGTCTTCCGATTCACAGGATAATTCTCTGCCCCTCATCGGGCCGCCGATGACAACAAGGTAATCGTCTATGGATGCGCCGCAGGCAGCCTCGATACACTCAGAAACCGCAGTGCCTATAGGCGCTTTTTATAATTGACGGACGGCGAACTGCTCCTGTCACAGTGATATACTTTTCAATCAGCGGCTTCCCCTCTGTGGCATCAAAGGCTGCAATCATCGTTGCAACGTTGGATACGACCACACCCACGTCCAGGGGAATCCCTCCGCAGGGAACTCTTTTGCCGGTGACCTCGTAGACAATCACTTGCTCGTCGCCTGCCGGATAAAAAGCTCTGCAGCCGGTGAACCTTGATATTCGCGCAGGCAGTTTTAATTGCTTTCTCAAGAGCCGCAATTTCTTCTCTGTATGACCCTTTGATGGCAACAACTGTCTCTTTCGCCTGCAGCATTTCTGCCACGCTGCAGCAAACGGAAATGAGGTCTTCTGCTCGATGCCTCATCAGATATTTGTCTGTGGACAGCAAAGGCTCACATTCCACGGCATTGATGATGAAAGATTCTGCCCTCGCTTTCCATTTGATGTGTGTAGGAAAGCCTGCGCCTCCGCATCCTATGACTCCAGCTTTTTCCACACCTTCTAAAAGATTCATAGATCAACCTCCGAAAAGTTTTCTTTTTTTTCGTTCTCTGCTATTTCGATAGAATCGACGATGCCGACAATGGAAGCGTCAATAGGCGCGCCTTCCTTTGCAGAGACAAAGCGGGCTGTGCTTCCAGTTATCACCAAGACCCTCTCTCCAATGCCTGCGCCTACATAATCTGCGGCAATCAAAGGGTCCCCTTTGACTGCCGTATAACGGCATGACGATCATCAGTTTCGCACCCTCCAGCTTCACATCTTTCTTTGTCGCCCAAACACTGCCGACAACCTTACAAATCTTCATCGCATTTCACCCCGTCAATCTATCACTTGCGAATCCTCGCTCTCTTTGCACTATCGTATCCGCTGGCATTTGCTTCATCCATATCAATATGCATCATAGCATGCATACCCTCGCCCACTCTGATCATGACGTTGTTCATAATCAGAGGGCGCCTTCCTTCCAGCTCTGCTCTGACAAGATCTCTGTCAGCCAGTCCCATTTGTTCTGCCTCTTCCTGGCTCAAGTGAATGTGCGCCTGGGCGATGATGGCGCTGTTTTTGGCATAAATCATACCGTGGCTCCCTATCAGATACACATCCTCCGCCCCTGTAAAGTCTCCCCGAAATATTCACCGGGGGCTTGATTCCCAGCGCAAAAGGCATCTGCTGCAGATAGTTCTACTTGTGTATGCTCTCTTACGGGTCCCAATACAGCTACATTTTGAAAGACACCCTTGGCGGTCACAATGCTGACTCTCTCTTCAGCGAGAAACCCCGGCAGGGAGAGATTCCTCTTCAAAGTGAGCTGGGCGTCTCTGCCGAAGAGTGCCTGTACATCCTCCGGTGTCAAGTGCACATGTCTGGCAGACATCTCAACCGGAATCGCCATATCTTCTGTTCCCGCAGCAACCTCTCTCACGATCTTTGTCACAATATTTTTCAAATCCATTTCTTCCATCTTCGTCACACTCACGTAACCGTCCTTCCTTTATCTGATATTGAAGTTGTCCACCATGACCAGCTTACGCTTTCTCGTAAATGTCCGAGGTGTCGTCGGTCCCTCACCAGTAGGTCCTGCAATAGTCAGAGCATTCGGTCCGATCCCGCCGTTGAATCCAAGTCCGTTGAAGCAAGAGCCGTTGACTACGAATATGGTGGTCTGAATTCTTCGCGCCAACTCTGTAACAACGTCCATGTTCTTTGAATGACACAATGCAGTATGCCGCCTGCCATGCTCTGCTTCACAGGAGAGCGCGATTCCCTCCGCCGCATCCTTCACCCGCACCAGCGGAATGATCGGCATCATCTGTTCATTCATGACCAGCATGTGGTCTGCAGGCGCTTCAAAGACGGCAATACGCGTGTTCTCAGGAATCGTCACGCCAATCTTACTGAGTATATAGGCCGGGGATCTTCCGATCAATTCCTTTGTTGGGACTATCCGCTTTCGGCATGCATAGCTTCGTAAGCTGTTCTATGATGAATCGGTCTTTTATCAGATAGGCTCCGGCGTTGACCATGTTGCTCAGGAGTTCATCCGCCACAGAATCTACAACGATGATTTCTTTCTCTGCGATGCACGGCGTATTGTTTTCGTACCCGGCTCCCGCTACGATATCTCTCGCAGCTTTTGGAATATCAGCACATGCATCGACAAATACCGGCGGATTTCCAGCTCCTGCGCCAATGCCCTTTTTCCCACAGCTGAGGATTGACTTCACGACGCCTGGACCGCCTGTAGCGCAGAGCATGGTCACTTTCGGATGGTTCATCATCTCCGTCGTTCGCGCCATGGTCGGATTATTTAAAGAGACGACCAGGTTTCGCGGCCCTCCAGCAGCTTCAATGGCCTCTGCCACCAGCTCCACCGCACGACATGACGACTGAAAAGCGCCAGGATGGGTGCTGAATACCACCGAATTCCCAGCGGCAATCATCATAATTGCGTTAGCGATGACCGTCTCTGGAGGATTTGTAGACGGGGTAAGGGCACCGATTACTCCAAAAGGGGCGTGCTCGTACATCGCCATGCCGCCGTCATTGGCGTTGATATCCGCTGCCAGATCTTCCACTGAAGGCGTCATGGTGATGGCGCCTTTCATCTTCATGAGTTTATCCGGATAGTTTCCATAGTGGGTCTCCGCAAGCTCCATCTCCGCCATCTCTTCTGCGTGGGCCATACATACAGAACGAATACTGTCCGTAATACGCTTTCGTTCCTCGATCTTGAACTTTAGAAATTGCTTCTGGGCTGAATATGCAGCATTGACTGCCTCATCCACATCATCATATAAGTATTTCAACGTGGTCGTTTCCCCAGAAGGTTTCATGGTTCCACTGAGTTCCTGGGTCACCCTCTGTACGATACGTTCTATTGTCTTTTCATCCACTGTCATATCATCAATTCCTCCCCAACTCTGGTCAAAATAAACAAGAAGTCAGATAAACGGTTCATATATATCAAAATCTCCTGGCTGACTCTCGCCTCCTCTTTAATTCCTATAACTAGGCGTTCAGCTTTTTCTCACCATAGCTCTTGCGACATGCAGATAAGCTGATTTCACGGTCTTCCCCGGAATCTGAAATTCTTTTGATACAGGCAGTCTTTCGGAAAATGCATCTATCAGGTGTTCTAGCTGCAGCGCATCCTGTGCGGTTATTTTTTTCTTTCAGCATTCTGCGACCCCTGTCGTCTGATGCCAGTTCCGATCCAATCAGGAAAAGCTTTTGCTGGCAGATGCGAAGCAGGGTTTCCAGGTCTTCATTCTCAATCTGCGCTGCTGCCAATCCGATCAATGTATTTGCCTCATCTACTGCACCATAAGCGTGGACGCGGTTTGAGCACTTTTTACTTTACTGCCTCCATAGAGCGTCGTTCTTCCATTATCTCCAGTTTTGGTATAGATCTTTGTCATTTCACACCTCCAAACCCCTAATTTCTGTATCGGATGACTTTGATACTTCTCTTCTCAATCAGATTCTTTGCCGTCGTGGTCATGACCGCATCTTCTCTGATTTCCAGTTCCCCCTCCAGAACATTTTTTCAAGTCTTGCTTTGCAATCACCCGCTGATCTATCCTAATCCGTCGGAATGTGCCGCCCTCTTCATCGCGCTTTAGATCATTCCAATCTGCAAAGGCAATTCCATACGAAATTAACGTCTTTTTCAAATCATCTATCTTGCTGCGCAGAGTCGGAGTTCCGCAATCTGCGTCAATCCACCTGGACAGTATCGTCACTGGTCTGCCCTGCCTCAGGATTTCTACGACTAATTCTGTCAAAGAATCCTCCATCTGCATTTCTGCTATTCTCACCAGTTGTTTCAGTGTAACACCTGTCACCAACAGTCCCTTGTGTCGATCCGCTAAATCTTGTATCTTGCCGTCTGCCAAAAAAATCTGCATCACTGTTGATCCAAATCTTATGGATGCCACCGCTGTTTCTCAAATAGCGGTCAATCCGTTCCTCATCTGCCGGGAATTCATCAATACCAGAGTTTTCTTTTCAGGACTGATGTGATGAATCCGTCGGATGACCTCTTCTACTATTGCCTGTATTTCCTTTTCTGTCATCGTAATCGCCGCCTTTCATCGGAGGAGAGACCTCTCCTCCGATTTTCCCAAACTCTTACTTCTGCAGTAATTCGTCCACGCTGGCATGGGGTCTTGGGATGACATGAGTCGATACCACCTCTCCAACGTTACAAGCGGCAACGTTTCCGGCCTCCACAGCTGCTTTGACAGCGCCTACATCGCCCCGCACCATGACGGTCACCAATCCAGAGCCTATTTTTTTCATATCCACACAATTCTACGCTTGCCGCCTTTGTCATGGCATCCGCTGCTTCAATGGCTCCAACTAAACCTCTCGTTTCAATCATTCCTAATGCTCCGCTCATTTTTTTTCCTCCTATTTCTTCATCAATTCTACGTAGTGTATACATTTTACTTTTGGTTCTCCGCGAACCCTTGGACAGTTTGGATCTTGGCAAAGATTACAGGAAACCATTCTCTCCTCTGACTCTTTTTACCGCAGTATCTTCTGTTTCCCTTTCCTTTTCATGTAGACCCTCCGTTAACATATGTTCAAGTTCATCACTGGGTCTTGCAATGACGCTGCTGGCAAAGACGATTCCGCCCATATTGGCAACGGACCGGATGGACGCTTCTACTGCTGCTTTGACAGCGCTGACTTCGCCTGCGAGGGTAACGGTCATGCGGCCGTTGCCACGCGAGTTTTCCAAGCCAGACAATTCTACCTCTGCGGCTTTTACAGCCGTATCCATCGCCTCTATGGCTGCTGCTTTACCCACTGTTTCAATAAAGCCTAGCGCTTTTTCATCGGCACCCCTCCTTCCCTTATCAGTAATTCTGATTACTCGGCGCTGATTATTTTGTCTACGCCCGTATGCGGTCTCGGGATGACATGGCAGGATACAACTTCGCCAACATTACCTGCAGCCACATTGCCCGCTTCTACTGCCGCTTTCACAGCGCCTACATCTCCTCTGACCATGACAGTAACCAACCCCGAACCGATTTTCTCCATGCTGTCCAGTTTGACACTGGCAGCCTTGACCATGGCGTCTGCTGCTTCAATCGCCGCGACGAGTCCTCTCGTTTCAATCATTCCTAATGCTTCTGCGTTCATAATTTTTTTCCTTTCTCATTATCTTAACTATATTTCTGCATTTTCCCAGTCTGCCGGATAAGTGAAGTATACTGCCCGGCATGTCTCTGGTGAGGAAAAAGCAGATGGATGTTCCTTTTTGGAATATGGAGAATATCCCCCTGATATCCCAGGTTATGTCTTCCCTCTACGACGATATCTAATATGCCATCTACGACGTAGTAAAACTCGTCATAGGTCAGCGTCCAAGGGTAAGTGCTGTGGTCGATCTCCAAAATGCCGCAGCCTAGTCTAGGGCTCTCCTCGAGAGTTACAACGTCAAGCAGTTTCACCTTTGCCGGAACGCCGACGTCAAAGGTCTGACATTTTACCGTTTCCGTTTTGATGGTGATGACCCCGGTCGGATCGATATGCTTTTCAAAATCATCCCCCTTGCTGTCAGGCATCCCTTCTGCTAAAACCTGCTTCACAATCTTATAAATCAGTTCGTTGTTTACTTCCATTTCTAACCTCCCTTATCTGTTATAAATAGGACGATCTGCCACCTCCTGTACTGCTGCGCCAAAGGCTTCACAGCAGATGGTGCAGTCGGACTGGCTGCCGATAAAGATCGCTCCGCTGCAGTTGGTTTCCGTTGGCGGCGTGTAAAATCTGACCATCTTCGCATTGGATGCTTTGTCTGCCGCATCTGCGGCATAGATGGATTCAATAGGCGGTCCCACCAAATAAGCCATTGAGCATCCCAGAGGGATATCCATCGTCTTGGCAAAATAGGTTCCAACACTGGCAGCAGTATAGGTCAAATAGGCAATACTATCCTCATCGTTGCAACTGACAGCGTAAACCCGTCTGCTGTCATAGAAATCATAGATCGCGTCAATGGCCGCCTGAACACTTGCAACAGTCTTTCCGGCGAAGATGCCAATACCCTCCCCCTGCAGCTTGGAAGACGAATTAGGATTTCCTCCATAAAATGATCCTGTATATGTAACGTCAACATCCGCTTTCTTCGTGGCCTCATCTAAGGCGAGAAACACAAAGTCATCAATGGTGGCAGTTATGACTGCGCAGCTGGTATGCTCCTCCGACAACTGCAAATCTGCTTTTAGTCCTTCACTGACCTGTGTAATCAGTACCATGCTTAAGATTTCAGGATATATCTTGTCATTCTTCATAACGAGTTTCCTTTCCCTGCAGCCTAGATGATCAGATCCACGCCGCTTTTACCCTCTTTTGAGAATGCGTGCAATCAAATCTGCAATATAGGCGCCTGCCTCCGCCGCAGGAGGCGTACCGCCATTATCCTGAATATTCGATACACAGGTCCGTTTTGATTCTAAGATTCCTACCTTTGGTGCATAAGTGATATAACATCCAAGTCCGTCCCAGGAAAGCAGGCCCGGCCTCTCTCCCAGAATCACACAGACTACCTTTGCGCCCACCTCCTGGCCAATCAGATCTCCGATTCCTACCCTGGTGTATTCCACGAAACACGGAGTTCCGTAATTTATCTTGTTTGACTGCAGCCCCTGCAACAATGCAGGCAACAGTTCCGGCATGCTTTTTCAAGTCCCTGATTGCTCTGTCCTTCACCGATAATCAGCTGTACATCTGGATTTTTCTGAAGCTGCGTTCTGACGAGATTCATATTCTCATTGTCCAGTATCACACCTAAATCCGGCCGCATCAGGTATTCTTCCTTTGATTGAGGCATGCTCTTCAAGACGGGGGTACCCCAGACTGCTGACAAACTCTCTGTTCAGCGGCGTCCACACGGCATCCACTGCTGCAGAAAGATTGGCCATCTTCCGAATGGTTATGATGGTCTTTTCTCTGTCACCAGTTCTGCCTGTCGCCGTTCTGGCAGGCGTAGACCGTTTCAGCCTCATCAGCGCCTCTTTGTTCCTCGGGTTTTCAACAAGACAGATTTCTTCTTCAGGAATCATTGCGATATCCGTAAGGCTTTCATCACCGGCCAGGGGAGTATCTGCCTGCATTTCTTCTGTCAGTTCTAAGTCTCCCAATACTTTCTTCACAACTTCCATAATTGCTTCTTCACTGATATTTTGATTCAACATTTTAAACCTCGCAATTCTATATAATCAAGCGTTTCACTATTTAGAGGAAAATCGATGCGTCGCCGGCGTTTTCTCCCAAATTGCCGTCCTCATCTAAAATACCCCACTTCTGACACCACTTTTCGAACTCAGGTATCGTATGAAGGCCCAGCATTCTTCGCATGGCAGCGCAGTCATGGAAAGAGGTGTCCATATTGTAGGTTGTCACATCCTGTGCGCCGGGAACTCCAATCCAGTATTCCGTTCCTGCAAGGCTGGCTGCCATCATGACCACGTCATTGTCGTTATAATCAGCCTTGACGTGGCTGGAGAAGGCGATATCTGTTCCGATTGGAATCCCCGACATCTTTGCCATGAACACGTCTTCCAGCATAGAACGAGTGCACTGCTTTGCATCGTATTGAACTTCTGGTCCAACAAAGCCGACAACATCGTTTACGATAAATGGAGCAAAGTGTCTGCCGAAACCGTATGTACGTGCTTCCAATGTAGCCATATCAGCGCCGTAATGCATGTTACCCGCATTTTCCGGCCCCTGGCCGGTTTCAAAATACATGACATTTGGGCCTGTAGATGTTCCGTATCGCAAGGCCGTCTCCCTAGCTTCCTCAAGGCTTTCCACATTGACGCCGAAGGTATCATTGCATTTCTGTGTTCCTGCAATGCTGGCAAAGATTAAGTCTGACGGAGAACCGCTTTTCATGGCTTCCATCATGGTGGTGAGATGAACCAAGTAGCAGACCTGTGTCGGGATTTCATATTTTTCTTTTCAATTCCTGCAGCATATTCATAATTCTGCGAGTAGTATCCAGATTCGTCGTCGCCGGATTGATTCCAATGACGCAGTCTCCGCTAGCATAACTCAGCCCCTCGAAAATCGACATTCTGATGCCGTCGGGATCATCGCTGGGATGGTTAGGCTGGAGCCTGCTGGCCAAAATCCCTTGCTGTCCCAGCGTCGTGTTGCAGTGGGTGACATTTCTGATCTTTCTCGCAGCATACACTAAATCCATATTTCCCATCAGTTTGGAAACGCCAGCGATGGTCTCAGAGGTCAGTCCCCTCATAAGCCGTTTCAGGTCGTTTTCACTGGTCTTATCACTGAGGATGTATTCTCTCAGTTCAGAAATCGTCCAGTTTTTTGATACTGTCATAAATTTGCTCATTCAAATCATCCTGGATGACTCTTGTCACTTCATCTTCTTCATATGAAACAACAGGATTGTTGCGAAGATCTGATACGAGCAGGTCACTCAATACAATTTTGCTGCCAGCCGTTCCTGCTCAGATTCAGCAGCGATTCCGCAGAGCACTTCACCACTTTTCAAGTCCCCTGCTTTTGCAAGCACCTCTTTTACAGAGTCAAATTGATAAACCTTGCCGAAAAGTTTTGCTTTTAATAACATGTTCTTCTCCTTCTAATAATTAAATGCGATCGTTTTAATAACCACCGGTACTGCGTCCGCAATACCTACCGGTCTGCCGATGTCTACGTAATCACCTTTTCCTGCATCTATAGAGTCGATGCAGATAACATCCTTCCCCTCTGGCAGGTCCATGGAGATACTCTGTCCCAAAACTTTTCCATAGTCCCCGTGTATGATGATGATCAGCAGGTCCTGCACTGCAAGCAGTTCCTTCGTAGAATCGATGATTTTCTCCGCCAAAGCCTTGATGTCACGAAAGCCCAGTTTTCGATCCACTTTCAGGTTCAGGGCGATGTTTTGCTCCTGATCCAAATCCTGGAGCCAATGGTATTTCTTTTTTTTCACTTGTGACCGAAAGTCCTCCGCAGAAAGATGCAGTGCATCTTCAATGGTCAAAATCGGAAGATTCTTCAAAGGCAGTTTGTTCAATTGTGTAATGGTGATTGTTCCGCCGCTGACTTCCACGGAATGGCTGCCCGCGCCGATGACCGTGGCGCTGATGGTCTCCTTTGGCTTCACTAGGCGGATACCGTGTTTTTTAACTGCTCTTTTTTTAAAGAATCCGCAAGATATACGCCGATATCGCGAAAAGCCAGTTTGTTCTTTTCCTCTTCCTCATAGACCAGCTTGCCGATGCCTCCTGAAAAAGCATACTGCATCAATCTCTCTCATCAGAGGCTTGTGTTCCTGCTGCTCCGTACTGAGGAGAAGGAAATTTTTATTCGTCTGTGATATCTGCAGCTTCCCTATAATCGCATCGGCCATGACGTCAGTCAGCTTTCCTATCTCTGCTTCATTTAAAGTGTCGCCAATTTGGGCGGAAATACCCATCTGTCTTCCGATCTCTGCAATCTTTGGGAAAACATATTCTATCTCTGTGCTTCCAGCTTTAAAACGGATCAGCCTGCCCCCGGCATCCAGGCAGTCGGCATCGATGCACTTTCCATCATAAAAAAGTCGCTGTATTGGTCGTACCTCCTCCGATATCCATATTACAAATCGTCTCTACCGTATCGACGGAATAACCTTCTGCTCCGCTGCCTTTTCCAGCCAAAATGCTTTCCAGTCTGGGGCCTGCTGCCGCTACGACAAAGTCACCTGCAAACTGGCTGATTTCTGCCAGCACTCTTTCCGCGTTGGTCTTTCTCGCTGTATCTCCGGTGATAATGACTGCGCCGGTTTCCACTTCACTGACTCGCACCCCTGCACTCTGGTATTCTGCTTCAATGATCTGTCTGATTTTCTTCGCATTCAGTTCCGTATTGGACCTTAAGGGAGTAAAATAGATGGGGCTTCTGTAAATGACGGTCTTATCTGTGATGGCTGTCTTGGGCATGAACATATCGCCAGTTGTCTTTTCGACAGTTAAGTTGCTGAAGACCAGAGATGTGGTGGTCGTTCCGATGTCGATACCGACGCTGAGTATTTTTTCAGCCACTATGTGTCTCCTTTCTGTTAAAATAAAAAGCTTATCGATTAAGAACATAAATGTCCCTTTATACCGATAAGCTTCAGCGCTTAGACATCTGCTGCGCTGCAGATGCAACTATATTGTATTGTTTTCTATGCACCGAAAGGTAAAACTACCGAGGTGCCCGTGGAGTCTGATAGATAAAGTATCTGCCCCTTTAGTTTTTGTTCTTGACTATGTTCTCTGCAATTCGGCGTCCAAAGCCTTCATCGGCACGATCCGCCTTATCACAGCCAAAGCCTTCACCATCGTCCGAAACGATCAGCTCGGAATAGAGCGGCCGCTTTAATACGGTTACGCCGACTCTTCCAAAGCCTCGGTTGTTAAATGCGTGTTTAAAAGTGTTCTGCAGAAGTTCGTTTACTACCAGAGCAATATCTGTAGCATCGTCCATCGTGACAAAGACGTTGTCTCCCTTGACTTCGATATGAAGTTCGATATCCGAACTACTGTTTACCAGCCTTTTAAAGTCCGCCGTAATTTTTTTTTCAGCAGATCCAGTATATTGATGATCTCCGCACCCTCTTGGGACAGGAGTTCGTAGGCGCTGGCAATGCTGGCAATACGGTTCATGGCTTCACTGAGCGCTAATTTCATACGCTCTTCCGGCAATCTTCTTCTCTGCATATCTAAGAGATTGTACACCGTCTGCAGATTATTCTTCACCCGATGGTGGGTTTCTCTCACTACAACCGATTTATGGATCAGATTCTCCTCTTTCTCCTTTTCCTGTGTAACATCTTTGATTACGATGACGTAATAATATTCCCTGTCGAAATAACAATACTCTCCGATTTCAAAATGATTCCCTGCACACCTCAATTCTGTGTGATTCTCAAAATTCTCTATGCCCCGGCCCTACATGGATTGGTCCGTGGAAAGAAAAATCATCGTAATCTTTATCATAGATATCTTGAATATAGCCGTAACCCTGATATATTTTCTGTGCTCTGTCATTTCTAAAATGACTGATTTATTCTGATTGAGAATGATGATTCCATCGTTTACGCATTCTGCCAATTTTACCAGATTGTCGAGGACTGGATAACTGCTGATGTCAGGCTCATGATAGACGACCTTCTTCCATGTCTCCAGATCCTCCTTTGTCATATCTCTTTCTATGACTATCACCCCTATCACTTTTCCATTACGCTTTATAGGGTAGCAGTCCTGAATGATATTATTGCCTTCTGTCGTCGTATATGACATCGCATGTGTATCCCTGCTCACCAGGCCATAACGAAATGTCCGTAAAACAGCAGGTTCGTCATCATCGCTTATAATGGCGCCGATCGTAGTATAATTGTATAAAGAATTTGGAGCATATGCTCCTGCCACTGTTACTGTATCATTGCCTGAGGCTCTGACACAGTTGATAAAACAGTCTCTGCCCAATTTCCGAGCTGTATGTACAAGTGCCTCTGCAGTTTTATGTATGAAGGCAATGTCACTTTCGTCCAAAATAGTATGTTTTCTGCAGATAGAATCGATGTCCTCACAAAAACGCAATATGCTTGTCTCTTTTTCTTTTAAAAAAATTACCTTCTATCGTCATTTTCATCCAACTGGCAGCTGAGGAGAATCTCAGCCACAAACTCCATAGAAATATTGTTTTCTTTTACTAATGCCTCTGATATAATTATATGCTTCTTGTTCGCTGAGTCTGAGCTTATCCATAATCAGTCCTTTGGCGCGTTCAATCTTCTTCCGCGTTTCCATATTCTTGTTGACTTCAACGACTTCGCTTCGCAGGCTGCTCAGCTCCTTGCTCCTTGCAGTGGCCACTTTTAAAGGTGGACACAAGAGTTTTGGAGTCTATGGGTTTCACCATAAACGCCGACACGCCGTATTTTCCGGCCTTTTGTACGAATTCTTCGTCGTCAAAGGCACTTTCAATTACAATCGTATCCACATATCCCCCCCCTCGTGGACGAACTTGGCCGTCTGCAGCCCGTCCAGCCCTGGCATGCGAATATCGATGATTAAAATATCAGGGTGATATTCCTTGCAAAGATCAATGGCTGCAAATCCGTTAGAAGCGGTGCCTAGTATTTCGTAACCGCTGTCCTCTAAAACCTCTTTTTTAGGTTCATAACGATGATCGGTTCATCATCTGCTAAAACAACTCTCATATCATTTCACCATTTTCAAATAAAAAAAGCAACAACAAAATATGTATCGACTGCATATCATTTGTTGTCACTCCTGCGTGGCAAATTTCTGCACTGCATCTGCAGAACTATTCTTTGCTATAGACTATCACACAGAAAGGATGTATGTCAAGAGGTAAAAATTAGAATACAGAAAATTTAGTTTTTAGCTTGACAAATCATCTCAAATATTATAAAGTCATGATAATTAAATATATGGTTCATAGGTGTATTATGTGCCCGTTGCGAAGCAGTGACGACAATTTTCGAATCTTTTCGATTTTTGTCGTTTTTTTTTTTTTGCTGTCTTTCCTCATATATCGGTGCAGCCACGCCTTGAGCCGCTACAAAAAAAAAATTCTAATACTAGGAAGGAGAATGATCTTTATGTCAAAATTTTTAGATCGTATTGTAATGGAGAGCAAAGAAAAGTACGATGCTGTCGACTTCTCGCCAACGGCGAAACTGCCCAAACTGGATTTCCATTTCAACTGTGCAGGCACCAGTATCGGAACAATGATTCCATTCAACGTCTTCGGGTACTACCTGCTCTACTTCTACACTGATATTTTAGGCATCAGCCCTTTGACTGCCGCAAATATCATCATCTTTGCCAGGGTATTCGATACATTCACAGACCTGATGATGGGTCATTTCATCGACAAATCCCACTTCAAAGCCGGAAAATATCGCGGATGGGTACTGATTTCGATTTTACCGCAATTCATAATGTTCCTGGCCGTGTTCTTTTGTCTGGCCCGGACAGGGTGACAGTACCTTACAGATTATCTGGTGCTGGATTACCTATGGGGCTTATGGTGCGCTCTGTGCCACCTTAGGTTACATTCCGCAAAACTGCCAGACTCAGAACATGACGCGTAATGAAGGAGAGCGCGCCAAAGCGGCTTCCTGGAAGGGTATCTATGAAAACATTTCTATTTTGATCGCTGCAACCTGTTTTCTGCCGGTTTCACGATTTTCTGCGACATTACAGGAAACACGACGCTGGGATTTTAGTGACCTGCCTGATCTTTGCAATCATATCCTTCTTCGCCCCCTACCATTTCAGGGCTCCGTTTTACTCGTAAGTATGAGCTTACATATGAAGGCGAATACCGGCCGCAGCTTCTTGTCGAGGAGGCTCCGGAAAAAAGGTCTCTATCTGGATTTCCCTGCGCGACTTTGTCAAATGCCGCCCTGCAATCCCCACGATTTCCGGCATTGCCATCATGTTCGCCCTTGCCAATGTACGCAGCTTCCATGGCAGTATACCTCTTTGAATACTACTTTGAACTGCCAGAAATGACCTCTATCAGCCTGGGACTTAACATCTCCCTCGCCATTGTAGGCGCTTTCCTGGTGCCATACATCATCAAGTTATTCAAAGACACTGCCAGAGCCTTCATCATCATGGCTCTGATCAACGGCAGTGTCTACGGCCTTCTGTTCTTGTGGATCAGGTTCTCTCCAATGGAAGTCGTACAGGAGTCGATGCACTTTGGCCCTATGTTCTTCCTATACATCGGCTGCGGATTATTCCAGGGCATCTACGCCACATTCCCGATGGCTATCGTGCCGCATACGGTAGACTACGCACGCCTGAGATATGACAGAAACATGTCCGGTTTCATTTACGGAATTTACGGCGTCATGCTCACTGCCGGCGGTGCAATCGGAAACTGGTTTCCGGTACGATGCTCTCTGCTTCCGGCTATGTCGCAGCAATTGTCCAAAGTGAAGCAACCCTGTCAACCATTCTCTTGTGCGGTATGGCAGTACCTGCTTTGTTCGCAGGTGTACATGCACTCTTCCAGTTGTTTGCCGGTGTGTCCGATAAGAAGCATCTGCAGTGGCTGGCAGAAATTGATGCGCGCGATGCCAGAGAATTAGAGGCTGCTAAGAAAGCGCTTAACGAATAAATCTTTTAAGCTTAAAATCGCTTGAAAAGGGACAGTCGATACGACTGTCCCTTTTCCTGTGCTGCTGTCCAAGATGCCTTTGTCAACTGAAGGTATCTGGTTTTCATTACTCCCCAGTTTCGCTTTACCCGATATTTCTTTGGCTCTACGCCTTTACAAGCGGTAGACAAGTGCTTTTTTCGACAGACGATCATGGCAATCGGGAGTGCGAAGATCGCAGCAGTAATATTCGATATCATCATGGGAACAATCATCGTGCTGTCCACTCCCGCTACAAACCCCAGGAAATCACCCAGCATGCTGTTTGCTCCGACACAGAATGCCAGAGAAACCACGACTCCCGCAGGGGACATTTTGTTGCACGAATGCAAAAAGCGGCATGACATTAGCGGTACACGATAACATGGAGATGACTGCCACTTCGTCAATTTTTCATAATTGCTCCTATTTTTTTCAACGGCCCGGCGCAGAGTCTGCTGATGATGTCTACCATTGGAAATGCACCGCAAAGCACGATGGCAATACTTCCGACAATTTTGATTCCATCCAGCACGGAAGGAAGGTCTTCAATAACCGTAAGCGGTGTAAGTTCCTGAACGATGCCGATAGCAAATCCCAGGGTAGAAACACCCACAACGATGTATCCCAGTATATTGAACACCTTTATGCAAATATGCTGTACTTTCCAAAGTCCCAATGCGACAATGACAGAAAAAATCAGTACCGGAACCGTATTGCGGGCAACCATAGGTAACGAATATCCTGCTGCAATGCCTCCCGCAAATAATCCGGCTGGAACCGATATGATGCCGATCATAATGCCCAATGCGTAAAAAGCTGCGATACTCTTTTTTTACAAAGGTCATGCCAACAGGTATCATAAAGGTAATGATACTGCCTAACAACGTTCCCAATATACAGCCTGCAAACTGCGCGCCTTCCTCCGTATCTGCTATGGCATATGCCAACGGATAACCGCCCATATCACATGCGAGTATGGACGTTGCCGCCATGGCAGGATCTGCACGGAGAAAGTGAAACAGCGGTGTTACGATAGGTGTCAGAGTTCTGCCAATCAAAGGCGAAAGCACAATCATCCCCACCATGGGAATGCATAAAGGACCGATGGCACCAATTCCCTGTTCCAACTTCTCTCAAGCCCCAGGGGCGAGTCCACGATTCGGTCGACTGCAGCGATAGCCATGAATAAGACCATGATGTAAATAATAATTTGGTTAAGAGCCATTTTTTTCTCCTCCTTCTTTTTTTAGGCAACAAAAAAGACAACACAAAATGAGATTTCTCAAATTATGTTGTCACTTCGTCGTGATAAACACTGCAGTTCATCTGCAATGAAATTATATTCAATGTATCACATCTGCCAGGCAGATGTCAATAAAGAATCATGATTCGGCGTTAACCGCTTTTTATCCACAATCAATATTTTAGGGCGTTATATTAAAAGACCATTGATTCCCATCAGCGTCTACATAGGAAAATTCATCCGTCTCACTTGTCAAGATGGATTGTACTTCTAATTCCCTATCAATGCCTGGTGCAAATGCAACGCAAAGGGTGGGATAGAGAAAATGGTCTTCCGTATCATAACATTCTCTAAAAAAAAAAAATCAGTAAACAGCAGCACGCATTCGAAAACGCCGCCTGGAGGAATGCTGGCAGGCAGGCGGACAATATCCGGTAACGCTGTAATCAAATTACCGTTGTAATATTTCCAAGGCATTTGTTCATACGCCTGCCTGAAAGGAGTCAGATTGTCTAAAGTGTTCTTCTTTGCACCTGGATGCTTCAAATACGCATCTTGAAGCAAAATATGGCGAGTACCCGTGTTTAAAATCTGAAGGTGAATATAACTTTTTTACCACATCTTCTTGTATATAAATAAGATTGTTTAGTTCGTCGTATGTCCGTACCTGAATGTGAGGTCGTTCTGCCAAATAACGCGCCACTTCAACTGCCAGGGAAATTAATCCAGTGACACAGCCAATGACAGCAATCCAAAATGTATATCCCATCTGTTCCTCCTCGAATGATTTAAATATCATATGTTTGCAATCTTTCTCTAGCCAGTCTCAGTTGATTTTCGTCTATTGAGATCATCTTAATTACAGGTCGCTCATTGTACTTGTAGTAAACAACCATATTAGACAGAAATTGTTCCTTGCAGTGGATGGCTTCTTTTTTTATTTGTAGTTCATCGGTAGCGTGACTTAACCATCGTTTCATTATACTGTCAGGAAGTTGAAAGAAATAAATCTGGCTGCCCGATCTTAGCTGCCAAGGAAGTTCCGGTTCACTCCAATGCAGAGAATAGTCATCTCCAAACTGGATTTGCTCGCTGGTCATACAATACAAAAATAGCATTTGACCAGAATTAGTAACCGCCACAGCCATATGTTTTCCCCACTTCAACTGCCAGGTTTATAATTTGTGTTTCAATCGCCATGTCTTCATTATGCTCACTATTAAATCTATAAGATAGATCGTCAACATACCCAGGTCTAATCAGTCTAAGAAATTCCCTCCAAAACGGCATCCGATTAAACTCCAGTAAAGGAATTCGATAAGTTGCCGCAAGACTTTGGGCAGGTATCGTGTATCCGTTTAAAGCGGCTATCGCAACCTGATAAGAATATCTCTCATAATTATGTACTAGCTCATGGCGATTCTGTCTTCGCCGGGCAGTCAATTCATCTATATCTACTAGATCAAAATGGTTGATATCCTCTCTTAAACCTATGACACTTCGCACAGTATTTAAAACCAACCCGCCGACTGTAATCTTTGCATTCAATTAATAACCTTGTCTGCGAATAGAATGGAGTTTGAACTGGAGGCTCTAAAAGTACATCTGCATTATGTACCGCACCTAAGCCTTGAATCATTTTGCCAGGAGCACCGTTAAAAATATACAAGTTATCAGGTGCAACCACTGAGAATCCAACGTTTATAAGAACATGCTCTACAAATATTTCAAAAGCTTTACCAAGTTTCATCTATAGTAACCTCCTATACCAGCTTCAAGTCTCCTATTAATGTCTAAATTATATCAAACAACCTCCTTGCTTTCAACTTCTGTATAATCTCACATCCTTGAGGCCATGTTTAAATGAATGGAAATAAGAAAAACTATATGGTGATTGGCCTGCCGCGTCGCTGCAATCCAAAAGTCTTTGGGCACATTAAACCATATATTTAGTGTAAATACAAAGTGAAAACCTACAAAGAAGTGCGCTTGCTTCCTTGATAGTTAACGAATCACCCCATATCCGTAAATCACATTATCCCCAACAGCGTAACTCCTCTCGCGGCAATTATCCCCACTGTTTCCTTCTATCGTGTAGATCGTGCCTTTCTTACATTGATTTACAATGCCAACATGATCGACTTTATTATCTCTGTCCCAGTCAAAAAAAAATAATCATCCCTGGCTCGGGGGTTATATTTTGTTGGCGCCAATTTTTTGCTGGAGATAAACCAATTAACGCCGTCTTGACAATTGGAGAACTTCGGTGCTTTGCCCGCTTCTATATATCCGCACTGGTCAGCACACCAACTGACAAAACAAGCACACCAATCTACTGGCTCATCAAAGCCGTACCAACTCCAGTAAACTTTACCCTTCTCCCCGATCTGCGACTCTGCGACTTCGGCAATCGTGCCGTCTTTCGGAACGTCTGCCCCATCGCCGCAATCCAGGATGAGCAGGAACAACAGGCTAAAGACTGCCACACTGCAAGCAAAAAGGACAGGCAACATCATTTTCCTCTTATGTCGTCTACAAGGAGGTCTTCTTCTCCTAAGTATTTTATGCAGTCTGTAGATAGCCATCATTTGCATTTGTCCCTTTCTGATGAGAACATTTCTCTGCTCTACTTGTCTCTTATCAGAATATGCCCCTGCAGACTTGTCTAATATAGAATTTTATTATTTTCAATTTTCAAATTCCTTGTCTCCTTCAAATCCTGGATTCCGCTTATTACATATTCAACGAATGCTTTATAGATCCCCTCCGGTTCCTTTGTCCGTGGATATGCCAGGTAAGTATGATATGCAACAGGTTTCTCTAGGGGAAGCGCAGTGATTTCATCACAGATTATCCCTGCAGCAGTAGATTCTGTTGCAAAGGTAATTCCATCATCATTTGAGATCATTTCAACAATCAGGTCTCTGTCAAATGAGTTTTCCAGCACGACATGAAAGTCAGCGTTTCTGTCCTTATATATCTTTTGAAAGTCAGTCCATAAATTTGTAGTCCTTTCTCCTACCAGTACAGGCAAAGCGGTTAAGTCTTCTGCTGTAATCGCCTTGTGGGAGGCGATAGGGTTATTCCGATTGATAATCACCAGCAGTTCTTCTTCGATTAGCGGGATGTACTCCAGTTGCTTTAAGCGATCCTCCGGTCTCAGCTTCACAAGAGCAAAATCCAAATCCCCGCTTTTTAAGCCCTCGTAGGCTGCATAATTATCAGTTATTCTTATCGACCCCAAAACATTGGTATTTGTCTTGTAGAAATTTTTAAGAATCGATGAAACCCCCACTGTCCATGAAAAGGGAAAGGCCCCTACGTTTATAATCGCCTTTTCAGCTTCCGTACTCTCGTTAAACTCTTTCATGAGAATATCGATTGCATCGACAACTCCTTTTGCACATTTACAAAAACGCTCGCCGTCTTTCGTTAGAGTGACGTTGTGGTGCGTTCTGACAAAAGAGTGGTTTTCAGTTCTGCCTCCAGAGAACTGATTTGCTGGGATATATTGGACTGCGTTATGTATAGAGACTGTGCTGCCTTCGTGAAGTTTTTTACACTTTGCTACCTCGAGCACGTAATATATTTGTCTTATTTCCATGATCTTTCCTTTCCCGTTCAAAATGCCAGCTTATGCACTCATGATTACTTTCACTAATTCTTACAATTATAACCTTTAATTTCCATTATATCAACTCGAATGCTATAATCCAACTATCTAAATAGAGTGATAACTCAAATTTATCAGTAAATTTCAAAAAAGGAGGTAAAGAAATATTGGATACCATTTTAGCAAAGGCTGAGGCAGTCTTTGAGGACATCGTCGAGATCAGGCGAGAAATCCATCGCCACCCTGAGCTGGGAAAAGAAGAGATCAAAACATCCTCTCTAATTAAGGAACAGCTAGCAAAATATGGTGTTGACGAAATACTTGCTCCAGACGGAACCTCTGTGATCGGTGTAGTGAAAGGGCGAAAAGGTAGTGGCAGATGTATCGGCATCAGATGCGATATGGATGCACTTCCTGTTCTGGAAGCAACCGGCCTTCCGTTTTCCAGTGAAAATAGCGGGGTCATGCACGCATGCGGCCACGATCTGCACACTGCGATGATGCTTGGCAATGCAAAAATTCTCGCTGATATGCGAGAGGAATTTGCTGGCACGGTTAAGTTGATTTTCGAAGCAAGTGAGGAAAAACAACCTGGCGGTGCTCGGGCAATCATCGACTCCGGCACGGTAGACGACGTCGACGTGTTTCTCGCAATGCACGTCCTCCCAACCGAAGACGGATTGGGCAAAGTCGGGCTGAAAAAAAAAGGTTCTGTAACGACATCAGCCGATGAAGTATATATTACCGTCCATGGCAAAAGCGGACACGGTTCACAGCCGCAAGAGGCGAAGGATGCCATACTCGCCGCATCACAGATCAATATTCTTTTGCAGCAGATTCAAGCGAGAAATATCAATCCACTGGATACCTGCATTTTTTTCCATCAACTCTTTTCATGGCGGTGTAGCGACGAATATCATTGCCGGCCAATGTAAAATGGCAGGTGCCATGCGCGCCTATACAGAAGAGGCTCGTGCGATTGCTACGGAAAAAGATTTATGACATCTGTGCCGGCGTCGAAAAAGTGTCTGGATGTGCAATCGATGCAGAAGTAATAAAAGGCTATGATGCCTGTATCAATGATGACAAAATCGTTGATGCACTGGCGTCTGCATTTGAGGGCACACTCGGCCCGGAAAGTTATTATTTCATGAAAGAGCCTTTGGGCTTCAGTGAAGATTACAGTTTTTCGGAAGTATGACAGGAAAGCCATCTGTGCTGATGTTCCTCAATGCAGGCCATGCTTTGGGAATGGAAGTTTCTACATTGCACAGTCCCGACTGCACCTTTGATGAAGCCGCAATGCAGCACGGCATGGCCGCGATGACCCACAGCGTCCTTGCACTTCTGAGAAAAATGATGTAATTCGTTATTGCTATTTATATATTGAAAAAATCTAAGAAAGGAATTATTATGATACTTTATAACGCATTTTTTAGCTGTAATCATCGTCGGTATCGCCTATGTGATCGGTGAATGGGTATCAACCTTGACCCGTGCATGGGTACCATCCGTATTAGTAACCGCAATTATTTTCCTCATCGGTTTTTGGACAGTGATACCAAAGACAGTCGCTGCTGACTCAGGACTCGCTCCTTTCGCCAGTACCATCGGCGTTTTGATGTTCATCACGCACATTGGAACTGTAATCAGTTTGAAGCAGCTCATTGAACAATGGAAAACCGTTGTGGTATGTCTGGTCGGTCTGGTCGGCATGGTCGCCCTATGCTGGTTCATCTGTCCTCTCATTATGGATAAAGCCTTGGTAATCTCCGGACTGCCGCCGCTTACAGGCGGTATTGTCGCAGCACTTACAATGCAAGGCGCTGCTGAAGCCGCTGGCTTAAAAGGAAGCCGCCGTATTTGCCATTGCAATGTACAGTGTACAAGGACTCGCCGGATATCCTATTACCGCTCTGTGTCTGCATTCTGAAGGGAAAAAAGCTCTTAAAAGAATGGCGTTCTGGTAACTTAAACCTTTCGCAGTCTGAAATTGATGAAATGAAAACCATCGGTCTTTCAACAATCGCAGATGACAGCGGATTGAAGAAATTAGTTCCTCCAGTCCCAGAGCAGTTCAATACCCCTGTCTTCATCATCGTAAAAATTGCTGGCAGTGTCTGGATTTCTTCAATACTCGGACAGCTGCTCCCTCAAATCCCGACCATCGTTTGGTGCCTGATCGTTTCCGTCATTCTGACACGGATCGGCATTCTCGATACAAGCTCTCTTTCAAGAGCAAACACTTATACGGTTTTCATGTTTGCTGCGATGCTCAGTGTGTTCTCAGGCCTTGCAGATTGCACACCAGCTATGCTGAAAACATTGATCGTCCCAATGCTCATCATGATCATCATCGGCGTTGCCGGTATGGGTTTAGCTGCTTTTGTCATCGCAAAAATATTCCGCATGGATTTCCAATTGGCCTTTGCCAATGGACTGACCGCGCTGTACGGCTTCCCTTGTGACGCAATCATCACCGAAAGCACCTGTAATTCACTTACGACCGATGCTGACGAACGGGGATACCTGATGAGCAAAATGTTCCCATCTATGGTAGTGGGCGGATTCGTTACCGTAACAATTACATCCGTCATTTTCGCTGGTTACTTTGCTAAATTGTTAGGCGGAGCAGGAGGCGTTATATTTTAGAATTATGGGCAGTATAGGGCTGATAACTTGCTGACCGCTAAGAGAATAAGGTACAAAACCCGCCCAAAGGCGGGTTTTGAAGTCTTTGCAAACATAGAGAAACTGGGTTTGCTAATATCTATTTTTATATATTAATTTGGCATCATCCGTATTTTTCTTGATAAAATCGGATTTAGCATTGGTGTAACTGTCTCTGTCATGCTCATACTCTCTCCAAAGCTTTCGTTTCATTTTCTCATATTGACTGGCTACATCAGGAAATTCATTGAGATAATCTCTGAAATACAACTCATCATTGTCTCCAATATATCTCAAATGTAAGTGAAATACTCTTTCAGCGAATCCATATTCAGTATATCCTTTATTAAAAGAAATCCTTTCGGTACTCTCCGTCATACAAATGTAGCCATTATTCACTAATATATCTTTGAAATCAGATAAATTACATTCTCTTTGCACTTCGACAAGAATATCAATAATGGGCTTTGCCCAAATAGTATTTATGGCTGTACTCCCTATATGGTTCAACTTCGCCGTTTGAGGTAATAGTGGCTTTAATAAAGTTTTTTTCCTCAGCGTACCAATCTTTCCAGTAATCTTGATGTTCCGTCAAAAAAGATAGGAAACAGCTGCCACAATTCTTCCAAACTCATTTCTGATAGTTTTTTGCTCACAGCACACCTCCTGTAACGTAAAATTCAATTGCAATGAAAGTAATTGTTCATTGCAATTCAAGATACCATTTTTACATTTAATGTCAACACCGTTATTTCTGTTTCATAGGTGAAGTAAAATGCCCTGCCCATCTGCTGTCAATGATGGAGAGGGCTAAGTCCGCATCCTGCTTCTCAGTCTGCCGTCCAACGCCTCCCCTTCCAGTTGACTGGGCCATGCACCGCATAGGAACAGAAAAAGCCCCCACCCTTCCTGGGCAGGACTTTTTTGTTCTTGGTGGAGATGGCTCAGCCCACATCCTGCTTCGCAGTCTGCCGCCCGACGCCTCCCCCTTTCGGTCGCCTGGGCCATGTCCTGCTCGCCGCTCCACTGGAGTGGCTCGCTTCACGGACATGCTCGTCGAGTTCGACTCTCTCATTCCATTTATAGAAATAAAAAATAGGCCTTTTGGCCTATTTTTTATTTCTATGGTGGAGATGGCGAGAGTCGAACTCGCGTCCGAAAGCATTTCCACAAGACTTTCTCCGAGCGCAGCTAATGATTTGTTATTTCGCTTCTCCGATCGCCCATCAGCAGGCTATCAGATCAGCTATCTCGTTGTTCCCTTTACGCTACCGAGAACTCGCGCAAAGTTTTCCTGTATAATCGATGCCAGATTTCCGGCCTACAGGTGAACCGGAGCTGACACGCACAGCTAATGCTGCTTACGCAGCGATTGCCATTGGTGCGAAGTTTGTTTTTTTTTTCTTTAGCGTTTATATTTAAACGGCCACTTTTTTAACGTAGACTTGGCGACTACGGCTCGCTTACCTTGCTTCTACACCCCCGTCGAAACCTTTACACCCCCATATCATGCTTGTTAATTTGTGAAATTACTGCGTTGCTGCTCAGTCATCCGATGCTCATCGGCGGAGCCAACAACCTCTATATATTATATTATTCACTTTTTTGAGATTTGTCAACCACATTTCTTAATATAAATATTACCACCTAATACCCCGGTGGGGTATTACGGCATTACGAATCTGCAAAAAATGCCATAATATCCTCTTTTTTGGTCATTTAAGGCAGATTTGTCTTGCAATCCAGGTGCAATCAACTCATTTTTACGATTTTCGTGACATAATACCCTATTATTTTACAAAAATTAACAAAAATGTAAGCCATGACAATGTCTAACATTTTCATTACATAACAGAGCGTTCTATTTTTCGTCTAATTTTTCCCCAAATTATACTGTATTTTTTCATCAACTGCCATCTAACTCTATAAAATCTGCCATAATATCCTCTTTTTTTGGCCTTTTTAGGCAGATTTGTCTTGTGATCCAAGCGCAAGGCGCAATTCAAACTTAAGGCGCGATCCAGATGCCATCAATCCATTTTGTGCTATAGCCTTGGATTCCTGGCAATTTCCTCCTTGATCTCTCGGCGCCGCTTGACTGCTGGGATGATGTTGATTACCATGGCGATCACAATGATGATTCCAACAATAGATATCTTCTTTTCCTGCTGCCAACTGACGAAAATCAAGATCACGCCCATAACCAAAGCACAGATGGAAATGGTCATAGTAATCGTCGTCGTCTGTCTGAGCACTTTTTTCAAATCTTCCTTCATCGTAATCCCTCCATCACGCTGATGCAAGTTACCATCTCTGTTTCATGGCCTGGTCTATCTTTCTGGCCGCATCTTTCTTAGCCATATCGTCACGTTTATCGTAGTTCTTTTTTACCGCGGGCCACAGCCAGCTGCATCTTGGCGCGACCGTCCTCATTGATGTACATATTGAGAGGAATCAAAGTCAGACCTTTGATGGTCGTATAGCCGATCAGCTTTCTGATTTCCTGCTTATGTAGCAACAGTTTCCGCGGCCGCAAAGGGTCCACATTGAAGCGATTTCCCTGTTCATAAGGACTGATATTCATGCCATAGACGATCATCTCGCCATTTTCAATCTTGGCATAACTCTCTTTGATGCTGACCTTGCCTGCGCGAACTGATTTAATCTCTGTTCCTGTGAGCACGATGCCCGCCTCGTAAGTCTCCTCTATAAAATAATCATGGCGCGCCTTTTTGTTGTTGGCGACCATTTTCTTTTCTCTCTTTACCATTTATAAATCACCTTACCTAATATATCATCTGTGCTGACCAGCCCCACAGCTTCACTTCTGCTGTCTGTGCTGGCAGCGCGATTATCGCCCAGAACAAAGACATGCCCCTCGTCCACATTGACTTGATCCATCTCTCCACTGGTTCCTTCTGTAAAAGTATACTTTTTCTGTTATAGGCTTATTGTTTACATATACTTTTCCGCCAGTAATCAACACCGTATCTCCCGGGACGGCGATGACCCTTTTCATCATCACTTTCCCTTCTCCGTGATTGCATAGACCTCATTGGGAAGCAATATTACATCGCCCCGCTTCGGCTCGCTATTCCGGTAGGAAATCTTATTTACTAAAACGGTTTCGCCTTCAGAGTATGATGGCAGCATTGAATTATCTGTCACATCAGTGACCTGAAACGAAACGGATATGGCTACTCCCCGCACCTACACCTAAGCATGCTGCGACTAAAAAAGCAATGAATTTTTTCATCTATAGTAATCTCCCGATTTTTCCAAATTTACTAAACGGGTATACTCTGAAAAAAAAAAAGCCTTTCCTTCGATTGTATCTTCCTTGACAAATCCAACCTCTAAGAAGCGGCTGTCTGTGCTGTGTAATCTATTGTCGCCGAGGCAGAATACACTACCTTCGGGTACTACTACCGGAGCTACTTCTCCATTGGTAATACCGTCCTTCGTGTAATCATCATCTGTTTCTTTCCCGTTTATGTAAACCTTGCCGCCTTCTACCGCGACCATATCACCAGGGAGCGCGATGACCCTTTTGATCAGTTTCTTGTACTTTCCATCCTGGTCCTTTTGATGAGAAACGAATACGACCACATCGCCTCTTTGGGGCGTTTTTCCATTGGTATATGCCTGTTTGCTGACCAAAAGATAGTCTCCGCCCTCAAAGTTTGGCTCCATGGATATCCCTCGACCATGGTCGGCATGATAAATTGAATGACAATCACTGCTGCTACAATGCCATTTGTAATCGCCTTTAGCCATTCCTTTCTATTCTCTTTCATCTCTATGACACCCCAATATCTTATTCAGCGTATGGATTTTTGATGAATCCGATCTTGTTAAAAGGATACAGCCTCAAGAAGACTTTGCCCACGACTTCGTCCATATCGATGCACCCCACCTCAGGAGAACGGCTGTCAATGCTGACTCTGCGATTATCACCCATACAGAACACCTTCCCATCAGGAACGACCAATCCATCTACATCGCCAGTTGTATAACCTTCTTTCGTATAGTCCTCAACCAGCTCTTCCCCATTTATGTAGACCTTGCCGTCAGAGATATCGATCTTATCGCCTGGAAGTCCAATGACTCTCTTGATCAAAAAGCTTTTCATCGCCATTTTCACGAAGCAGCGCCGAATGAACGACTACAACGTCACCGCGCTTCGGTTCGCCAAAGGTGTACGACTGCTTACTGACAAAGAGATAATCGTTTTCATAGAAGTTCGGCTCCATGGAACTCTGCTTGACGATGGTTGGCTTTATAAACTGCACTACAATCAATGCGATAACAATTGCAATAATGATATCCTTAATCCACTCTTTCATGATCCTTTTGTCCCCCTATTAATACTGTTCAAAAATTTGCTTTTTATTCTCATAAAGTCTTCCGGAAGCTCTGCCGTAATCATCAGCCCATTCAAATAGGCCAGCTCACCGCTGCAGCCACTGAAAGTCAGCTTATACGCGTGAAGAAGCTGGGTGTTCAGGTTAAATCGTTCTCGCACGATATGATTCACCCTTCGGTCGCCATACTTAACATCGCCTATGACAGGATGGCCTGCCTGCGCCAGATGCGCTCTGATCTGATGTGTTCTTCCCGTTATGATTTCTACTTCCACCAAAGTATATTTTGCACTGCAAAGCAGTGGGCGTACGACGGTTTCCATGTCCCGTCCTTCACGGTCCATAGGCAGTACGGTCACTTTATTGAGGCACCTATCCTTTACCATCTTGTCTTTTTAGATGCAGTTCCTTCTTTAATTGACCGCTGACAATGGTCATATAATATTTATTGATTTTATCTTTATCTCGAATCATCTGATTCAAATTTTGTAAAGCCCCATTGGTCTTGCCAAAGAGAACCAGACCCGTGGTATTGCGGTCCAGACGATTGACCGGCGCCGGTGTAAAAGTCTTCTCCAGGCGAGGATTATAATCTCCTTTTTTCGATCAAATAGTCTACGACCTGGTTTGCGAGATGATTCTTTTTCTCTGTGCTGTCACCGTGGGTCAGCAGACCAAAAGGTTTCTCGACAGCGATAATGTGTTCATCTTCGTAAGCCACCTTAAATTGACGTTTTGCTCTGGATGTTCTCTGCTTGCGCTGAAACTTCCGGACGTCTTCCTCCTGCATATATAAAGTCACTTCGTCACCTAAGGCCAGCATGGTGTCTTCCTTGCACCGCTTTCCATTGACCTTGACATCTTTGCGAATCGCTTTGTATATATAGCTGAGAGGTGCATTTTCCAAATATTTCCGCAGGAACTTGTCCAATCGCTGATTCTGTTCATTCTTCCCAATTTCTACTCTAATCATAGCTTCTATTATACATCATCAGCGGACGCAAAGCAAAATTTATTTGCGAGGCAGGGAAAAAGTATGTTAAATTATTATATATAATGTGCATGCGGAAATGTGTCCCGCGGACAATATTTTTCATGTTATTATCAAAAGGAAAAGGGGAGAAAAAAATGAAAAGTCTAAAAGATTTTATATACGACAAAAATGACATTATCATCGCCTTGGTAATTTTAATTCTAGCAGCGCTGTTAATCGTCTGGCGGATGGACGCCATCATGGAATATCCGCAGACCCTGGCACAGCAAACAGGCACGACAGATACCACCGATGAAACGGCAGTCCCGAGTGAGGATGACAGCAAAGGCGGAGATTCTGGCCTTTGGTCCAAAGGGGTCTTATCAAAGGAAATTAAAGTAAAGGTAGCCGGCGGTTCTGCAACTGCAGCAGTACAGAGCCTGGTCGATGCCGGTCTGTTCTCTTCTTATGAAGAATTTACGAAGGTCTGCAAAGCTGCAGGATACACCCCGGAGGATATCAAAGCTACTACGTTTACCTTTGAGGCAGGGTGCACCCAGACAGACATTGCAAAAAAAGTTACCAAATAGAAATTTTTATCTTAGCAGCGCGATTATTTTTTCCAGTCGCGCTCTTTTTGTTCTGCATTCATCATCGGCATCAGACTTTTTACTGCTGCCATCTGTTTCTCATAAGGTATATTGCTCTGATTGAGCTTTTCTTTCAGTTTCATGATCTCGGATACTAGTTCGGCATTACTTTTCTTTTCGAAAGATTTGGCCTTCGCCATGGTTGATTTCTTATCTGCAGAAATACCCAGCTGGCTGGCCAGGTCCATGATTGTCTTGTCATCTAAACTCATTACATCACTCCTTTTCACGATTATTATATGCACGAAATTGTCCAGTATTTCATAATATATATATAGAAATTATGGAGGTGACATATAGTTATGAATCCAATCCCGATTATCCTTGTTTTATTCGTATTAAAAAACAAGAGCAATATTCAGCCGCCGGTGATTAACACCTTGGAATTAGAATCCTTCCTTGACAACGCCCGGACTGTTCTGAACACCATAGACAAAATAAACGGATTTACCCAGGGAGGCGGACTTTCAAATCTGCCGGATATGAAAAAATGATGGAAATCGTTGATAATTTACCTCTTTAGTGTATAATGTTGTATAGATTATTTTTTAATTTTAATACGACTGAATCCTGCCAATCGTGCTTCGCACTCTTGGGGATTTAAAGCATAAGGTCTGTCCAATGATTTCCTTCAGAAATCGGGAACAGAACCATTAGGAGGTATATTATGGCTCTAGTTACAACTAAAGAAATGTTTGCGAAAGCAATCAACAGCGATTATGCAATTAGTGCATTTAACGTGAATAACATGGAGATTATCCAGGGTATCGTTGAAGCCGCTCAGATAGAGAATGCACCTTTGATTCTGCAGGTTTCTGCGGGTGCAAGAAAAGTATGCAAAACCGATATATTTACTTAAGCTGGTAGAAGCAGCAATCGAGGACACAGGCGTAGATGTTGCGCTGCACCTGGACCACGGCGAAGATTTTGACATCTGCAAGAAATGCGTCGATGACGGATTCACCTCTGTCATGGTCGATGGCTCTAAACATCCTTTGAGGAGAACATCGCACTGACAAAGCAGGTCGTCGATTACGCTCACGCCCGCGGAGTCGTCGTAGAAGCCGAATTAGGAAAACTGGCTGGCGTAGAAGACAATATCAAAGTAGATGCCAGATCCGCCACCTTCACAGATCCAGACGAAGCGGCGGAATTTGTGGAAAGAACCGGTGTCGACTCCCTAGCTATCGCCATCGGCACAAGCCACGGAGCATACAAGTTTAAAGGCGAACCGTATCTTGACTTCGAAAGATTGAAGAAAATTCATGCTTTGATACCTGATACACCGCTAGTGCTTCACGGTGCGTCCTCAGTACTTAGAGAATTTGTAGACAGATGCAACGAATTCGGAGGTGAAATCCCAGGCGCACAAGGCGTTCCAGAGGATATGATCCACGAAGCTGTCAACTATGGAATTTGCAAGGTAAACGTAGACACAGACTTAAGGCTTTTGCAATGACTGCAGAGATCAGACGAGTTCTTACAGAACATCCAGAAGAATTTGATCCAAGAAAATATCTTGGACCTGGCAGAGATGCGATTACCAGAATGGTACAGCATAAAATCAGAGATATGCTGAATGCATCCGGTACTAAATAGATAAGCATAACAGGGTAAGGGGTTGACCGATTCAGTCAGCCCTTTTTGCAAAGAATCTTTTCATATTTCTATATTAGCACTGATTAAAATCCGCTCCCTATCATTCTGCTCCATCAAAAATCCGATTAGGCTCAGATAAGCATCTGGCCAATCGGATTTTCTTGTTATTGTTCTTCTTTCTTTCTCTTCTCTGACGATGCAGACTGCTTCTACTCGATTCTTAACATTCATCTTTCGGAACGTATTATAGATATGAGCCTTAACAGTGCTTTCAGAAATGAATAGTTCCTCGGCAATCTGTGTATTCGTTTTGCCTTCGTATATTTCCTTTTAGTATTTCAACCTCTCGTTTTGTCAAATCGTATTTCTGTTTTACTAAATCCAACGCCTCATTGATGTCCATGGCAACCGGCGCATCTACCAGATAGGACTTGGAAAAATCCCGCTTATACAATAAAATGATATTCGCAGCATTGATTACCAGCCAGTAGAAGATTGTCAAGTCCATTATGTCTTCATTGGACTCTTTTTACGATGCCCGATTCACTGATAAAATAGGTCACGTAGTTCACTGTCATGAATAAGGTAATCACACTCTTATAAGCAATCAATTTATGCGAGTCGCCCTTCTTTAAGCCGCTGACAATACAGGCAATACTGCCGGCAATCAACAAGCATAATAGCGGTATGTCGATAATCAGCCTAGTCCACTTGATATCGACAAAGAAGATGACAGAAACCATCCAGATGCAAAAATAAAATAGAATGTATTTCTTCGCTATACGGACAACCCAGTTACAGTCTTCGCTTTGGCAGATATTTGTCTCTACGCGCAGCCAGAACAGCACCAAAACCGCAATCAGGCAATCACCGATACTGAGAATCATGTTGCCGCTGGAGTGATTGATGATCTTGTCGCTGTAATAGATAAAGAAATCATACAAGTTCATGATTACGAGCATTAAAATAAACGGCTTCATTACGCTGTATTCTTTCCCTTTATCGCCTTTACCAGCCAGCCACTGAATCGTCAGCGCAGACACGCCAATGAGGATTGTAAAAATATAGCAAAATACAATTACATGCTTCATCCACCTATTAGTCCTTTCAATAATTTATTCCCTATTCATTTTACTACGAATCAAATCGAAAGGCCAGGTAAATTTACCTGGCCTTTCGACTTTTATTTTACTCAATATATTAAGGAGAACTTTCGTAAGCCCCTTATTATCTTTTTGCCGCTCTATGCTTCCAAAGCTTTGAGCGCCTCCTCTTTTTCTCTTTCTCTTTCTTCTAATATCTTCTGATATTCCTCTTCCGTCATCTCCGACATCGTAATGCCAGTGAAACCATAGAGGATGGAAATCAGTGGGTTTATCCAGTTAAGAACAGCGAAAGGAATGTAACCGCTTCCAACCTGCAGGAAAGACCTCATAGTCGCTCCACAAGTGTTCCATGGGAAGAAGTTGGATGTAATCGTTCCCGAGTCCTCGAGACATCTGGACAGGTTCTTCGGCTGCAGTCTTCTGTCTTCGAAAGCCTCCTTGAACATTCTGCCTGGCAGGATAATCGCCAGATACTGGTCACAGCAAAGGGCATTGACAATCAGACACATCAGTTCCGTCATCAGGACCAAACCGCCTCTCGTGCCTCTTGCCAGCTTCAGCATTGCCGCAGCAATGGTGGCCATGATACCGGTAGAGTCTACGATACCGCCAAATACCATTGCACACAGAATCAGTGAGATGGTCCACATCATGCCCTGCATGCCTTCATTGGAGAGCAGGCCTGCCAGCTCATTGAGCACGCTGGAAGCACCTTCTGGAACGTCCGTCGTAACGCCGTAGTTCAAATAAGCGCCTGCACCTGTGACGCCTTCTGCCCCACTGTTAAAAATGCTGTCTGCACCGTTGCCTATAATGCTTCTGCCCTGCATCGGGAAGAACGGCAGACCGAGAACAACACCGCCGACCAAGGCCGGTAGGGCCGGAAGTTTCAGCGCTACAGCTGCGATAACGAATAGCGGCGGAATCAGGCAGACCAGACTTACATTATAGCTGTCGCTGATAAATCCGAGAATTTCATCGATGGTACTCATGTCCGGACCTGCGGTACTGCCAGTGTGCATGAATCCCATGACCAAATAAACTACCATGGCGATGACCCATGCCGGACCGGTAGTGAACACCATGTGTTTGATGTGGTCAAATAAGGTGGCACCTGCTACTGCTGGCGCCAGGTTGGTCGTGTCAGACAGTGGCGACATCTTGTCCCCCGAAATAAGCTCCGGATACAACAGCACCAGCGGTCATGACCGGCGGGAAACCTAAAGCTGTTCCTACACCAATCAAGGCAACGCCCATGGATCCAGCAGTTGACCAGGATGATCCTGTTGCCAGAGATACGATGGAACATAGCAAACAGGCAGTGGCCAGGAAAATGCTTGGAGAAATAACTTTAATACCGAAATACATCATAGACGGTACTACGCCCCCTGCCATCCAGGAACCCAACATCAAGCCTACTACTGCCAGAATCAAAATTGCCTGCATGGTTCTGTTGATAGCAGCCAGAATGCCTGCTTCCATGTAGTTCCATTTCCATCCATTGAGCATTGCGATGATGGCAGCAAAAGCGCCTGCAAGAACTAGCGCAACGTGCGCTTCCCCGGCATCTGTATCAATCATAACGTTCCAGAAGATCAAGACGATCATCACGACCATTACGAGGATACACTGCCACATAGGAATCTTTCTACCCATAATAAGTCCTCCTACTTAAAATAAATAGTGATAAAAAAATAAAATCCTGTAACGCGGAAATCCAAATCCGAATTACAGGCTTATTATATATTTTGACAGATAATTCTGGCAATAACACAAAAAAGTTTTAAATGTGCTTTTTTTGCTAAGCAAATATCTACAACTTTTATTTAATGCCTCCTATTTACAATGGATTCAACTATTAGGACTCTTTTTATTCACCTCGCTTTTTTGCATAACATAGAAAGCCTCCATTCTGTTTTTCACTAGAATTTTTTATAAATCATGTTAAGGTGTGCTTTTTTACGGTTCGCTCTAAATTAAGAATTCCTATGCAATCTGGTATTAGTCTATCTTCCTCTTAGAAATATTCTAATCGTTCAACCCTATGTATCAAAACACTCCCACGCTAAAAGGCCGGACAAATGTCCGGCCTTTAACTGATTTATTTTATTTTATTCAATTTATATCAAGGAGAACTTCGACTGCGGTTAAAGCTTTCAAAGCTTCCTCTCTATCTAACCTGTTTTCCCTCTTTATCATAAGGGATATTATAAAAATGATATTTTTATTATAACCTGCGTCCCCAAAACTGCAATTGAACTCAGGGCTAATTTTTTGCCTGAATTGTCTAAACATTAATGCTTAGACTTTTGAAACTCCAAGAAAAGCAGCCTGCGCATTTTCTGCGTCAGGCTGCTTTTAACTTCTATATTGAATTATCTGATCGTATGCTCTTCAATCAACTTGTTCTTTACGTCCCATAAGTTCTGTGATAAATCTACGTAATAAGTCTGTGGGTTTTCAAATCGCAGCGTCTCGTCCCAGAGAGTTTCCATCTGTTCTCTGCAGTATTCTTTGACTTCTTCGATGTCAGGACACTCATAGACACAGGTTCCTTTGTCAAAAAAGCTGTATCCGTAAGTTCTTCGCGTAGAAGTTGCACAGCCGCTTCTTCTTCCAAATGGCGTTGGGGTCGAAGATTTCGTAGCCATCCACCTCTGGAATTTCCTCCCCATCCAAAGTCATCACGTCTGCCAGGGCTTTGTGATTATCTCTGTCAAAGAGTCTGTAAAGGGTCTTGAATCCAGGATTGGTAATCTTCTCAACATTCTCGGAGATTTTGATCTTCGGTATGATGACACCGTCCTGTTCCAGAGCCGACAATTTGTACACGCCGCCGAAAACCGGTTCGGATTTAGCAGTAATCAGTCTCTCACCGACACCGAAGGAATCGATCTGCGCCCCCTCTAAAATAATATCTCGAATAATATATTCGTCAAGAGAGTTGGATACTGTAATAGAACATTCTGTAAGACCCGCTTCATCCAGCATCTTTCTCGCCTTCTTCGTCAGATAGGCCACGTCGCCGCTGTCAATGCGGATCCCCATCTTCTTCGGCTTCAGTTCTTTAAAAACCTTGATTGCTGCCGGTACGCCAGAACGCAGTACATTATAAGTGTCCACCAGCAGTACGCAATTGTCAGGATAAATCTCTGCATATTTTTTAAAGGCCTCGTATTCGCTGGGAAACATCTGCACCCAGCTGTGGGCCATGGTTCCAAGGGCTGTGATGCCGTAATCACGATCTGCAATCGCACAGGCTGTTCCCGCACATCCTCCGATGTAGGCCGCTCTTGCGCCAAAGACCGCTGCCGCCGTCCGTGCCCTTCTGGTGCCGAACTCCATGACAGGTCTGCCCTTGGCAGCTCTGACGATACGGTTGGCTTTTGTGGCAATCAGGCTTTGATGGTTGATAATCAGCAGAAGCATGGTCTCGACAAACTGCGCCTGGATCACCGGTCCTCTTACGGTCAAAATCGGTTCGTGTGGAAAAATGGGTGTTCCCTCTGGTACTGCCCAAACATCACAAGTGAACTTAAAGTTTCTCAGATAGTCGAGAAAGCTTTCACAGAAAATATCTTTTCCCCTGAGGAATTCTATATCTTCTGCTGTGAAGTGAAGACTCTTCAGATACTCTACTGTCTGCTCTACACCTGCCATAATGGCATAGCCTCCGCCATCGGGAACTTTTCTGAAGAACATGTCAAAATAGGCGATGTCTTCAACATTACCTGACTGAAAGTATCCGTTAGCCATCGTGATCTCATAAAAATCCGTCAGCATAGTCAGGTTTTCATTGTTAATCATTGGATTATCTCCTTTGTTGTGTTGTTAATGATGTACAATTAATCATTATACACTATTTCAACATTTTCTTCAAGAACTGCCCTGTATAGGAGTCTTTGCACTTTGCAATATCCTCTGGCGTTCCTGTAGCAACGATGGTGCCGCCCCTGTTGCCGCCTTCCGGTCCCAAGTCAATGACATGGTCAGCTCGTTTGATGACGTCCAGGTTGTGTTCAATGACGACAACGGTATTCCCCGCATCAGCCAGCTTGTCCAAAACCATCAGCAGTTTATCCACATCGGCAAAATGCAGTCCCGTCGTCGGCTCATCCAGTATATACAGCGTTTTCCCTGTTCCTCTCTTTGAGAGCTCCGTAGCCAGCTTGATTCTCTGCGCTTCACCGCCCGATAACTGTGTTGACGGCTGGCCAAGCTTGATATAGTCCAGACCCACTTCGTTGAGGGTATCCAGTTGACGTTTGATGGACGGCAGGTTTTCAAAAAGCCTAAAGCTTCGGCCACACTCATATCCAAGACGTCAAAGATGTTCTTGCCCTTATATTTTACTTCCAGCGTCTCTCTGTTATACCGCTTTCCCTCGCAGACCTCGCACGGCACATAGACATCCGGCAGGAAATGCATTTCGATTTTGATGATGCCGTCTCCGCTGCAGGCCTCACATCTGCCGCCCTTCACATTGAAGCTGAATCTTCCCTTTTCGAATCCTCTGATCTTGGACTCCGGCAGAGATGCGAACAGATCTCTGATATGGGTGAACATTCCAGTATAGGTGGCTGGATTGGATCTCGGCGTTCTGCCGATCGGGGACTGGTCGATATCTATAATCTTGTCCACGTTCTCTAAGCCGATGATCTCATCGTATTTCCCAGCTTCCCCTTTGGTCTTGTTGATGACCTTTGCCGCGCCTTTGTAGAGAATCTCGTTGATCAAGCTGCTCTTTCCCGATCCGGATACGCCTGTAACACAGACGAATTTCCCCAGCGGGATATCGACGTCAATGCCTTTCAGATTGTTCTCGGCAGCGCCTTTGATGGTGATGAAATTCCCATTACCCTCCCGTCTGTGTTTTGGCACCTCTATTTTCTTCGTGCCGGAGAGATATTGACCCGTCAAGGATTGCGGGCAGGCTTTGATTTCCTCTACATTGCCTTGAGCTACCAGTTCGCCGCCGTAGATACCGGCGCCGGGCCCGATATCGATGATATGATCTGCGGCGTACATGGTGTCCTCGTCATGCTCCACCACGATCAGCGTATTGCCCAGATCGGTCAGATGGCGCAGAGTCTCCAAAAGCTTCTCGTTATCCTTCTGATGCAGACCGATGCTTGGTTCGTCCAGGATATAGAGCACGCCCATCAGGCTGGAACCGATCTGCGTCGCCAGTCTGATTCTCTGAGATTCTCCGCCCGACAAGGTACCAGATGCGCGTGACAAAGTCAGATACTCCAGACCTACGTTGATCAAAAACTGCAGTCTGGCTTTGATTTCTTTGATGATCTGATGACCGATCATTCTTCTTTTTTTCGCTGAGCTGCACCTGGTCGATGAAGTTATAAGCGTCTCTGATAGACATATCGGATACTTCCGCGATGTTCTTTCCGTCTATGGTCACAGCCAGTACCTCCGGCTTCAAACGCTTGCCGCCGCAGTCCGGGCAGTCTCTGACTACCATGTACTTCTGCATCTTCTCTTTCATAAAGTCAGAGCTGGTCTCCCGGTATCTCCGCTCTACATTGTTGATCATCCCCTCAAAAGGATGGTCTCTGTGAGATACCGCGCCGGTGCTTCTGCTGGTATAGGTGTATTTCAGGTGACGGTTTCCCGTACCGTAAAAGCAGCTCCTGCTGAAATTTCTTCGGCGCTTCTTCGTAGGGAACGCTCAGGTCAACGCCGTGCTCCTTTGCCAGCGCGTCGATCATCTGTCTGTAGAAGCCCGAAAACTCCATGGAGGCAAAATTGTCCCTAAAGCGCCGTCGATGACGCTCTTGTCCGTTTTGATAATCAGTTCCGGATCGATCTTCTGCGTAAAGCCAAGGCCATTACAGGTTGGACAGGCGCCAAAAGGACTGTTAAAAGAAAACATTCTCGGTTCCAGTTCTTCGATGCTGACGCCGTGTTCCGGACAGGCTAACTTGGTGGAGAAGGTCTTCTCCATATTGAAGTCGTTGTCGATAAACTGGACCACGACCAGCCCGTCTCCCTGGTGCATTGCCAGCTCAGCCGCCTCAAAATACGGCTCTCCTGCCCCGGCTTGATGATAATTCTATCTATTACGATTTCGATGGTATGCTTGAACTTCTTGTCCAGCTTGATTTCCTCTTCATTGATGAGACGGATTTCGCCGTCGATTCGCACTCTGGTAAACCCTTCTTTGCGGATTCTCTCCAGAATCTTCTCGTGTTCCCCTTTTCTCTGCCTGACCACCGGCGCTAAAATCATGATCTTGGTGCCTTCTGGGAATTCCATGATGGAGTCCACCATCTGATCGACAGTCTGGCTGGTAATCGGTTTCCCGCAGATCGGGCAGTGGGGATGTCCGATCCTCGCATAGAGCAGCCTCAGATAATCGTGGATTTCCGTCACCGTACCGACGGTAGATCGAGGGTTTTTGCTGGTGGTCTTCTGGTCGATGGAGATAGCTGGCGAAAGACCTTCGATCAGCTCCACATCCGGCTTGTCCATCTGGCCCAGGAACTGCCTCGCATAAGAGGACAGACTCTCCACATATCGTCTCTGCCCTTCGGCATAAATCGTATCAAAAAGCCAGCGAAGATTTTTCCCGATCCTGACAGGCCGGTCAAAACGACTAGCTGATCTCTCGGTATCTTCACATCGACGTGTTTTAAATTGTTTTCGTTGGCGCCCTTTACGTAAATCTCGTTTGCCATTCAAGTCCTCCTTAATGGAGTTGCCCCAATTCTTGAAAAGAATTGTTGGGAACTCCTTATGCTTTTGTTCCCCGCAAGCGTCAGCGAGCGGCTTGGAACTATGTCGTATATGGAGTTGCCCAATTCTTGAAAAAAATTGTCGGGAACTCCTTATGCTTTTGTTCCCCGCAAGCATTAGCGCGCGGCTTGGAACATGTCGTATATGGAGTTGCCCCAATTCTTGAAAAAGAATTGTTGGGAACTCCTTATGCTTTTGTTCCCCGCAAGCGTTAGCGAGCGGCTTGGAACATGTCGTATATGGTCATAATCTTACTTTGTATTCCATAAGCTGATCTCGCAACTGGGCAGCACGTTCAAATTGCAGTGCTGCTGCAGCCTGCTTCATCTCTGCTTCTAATTCTTTTTTATAAAATCTTTCAGTTCTTTGGTTGTCATCTCCAGAGGTTTCTTGCCTTTGAATCTGCCTTCTTCTTCCGTCGGTTTTGTCGCCTCTATGACGGCTCTCACCGATTTTTTAATCGTTTGCGGCGTAATGCCGTGTTCCTCGTTATATCGATTCTGAATGGCGCGTCTTCTCTCCGTCTCATCGATGGCCGCTTTCATCGCCTTGCTGATATGGTCACCGTACATGATGACCTTGCCGTCTACATTACGAGCAGCACGACCGATGGTCTGAATCAGGGATGTCTCGGTTCTGAGGAAACCTTCTTTGTCGGCATCTAAAATCGCCACCAGAGAAACCTCCGGTATATCGAGGCCTTCTCTCAGCAGGTTGATGCCCACCAGCACGTCGAATTCACCCAGACGCAGGTCTCTGATTATCTCCAGCCGTTCGAGGGTGTCGACTTCTGAATGCAGATACCTGACTCTGACTCCCGCATTAGTCAGATAAGTGGTCAGGCTCTCCGCCATCTTTTCGTCAAAGTAGTGACAAAGGCGCGCTCGCCTCTCTCCGCCGTCTGCTTGAGTTCACCGATCAAATCGTCGATCTGCCCCTCTGTCTTGCGCACCTCGATCGGAGGGTCCAGGAGGCCGGTCGGTCTGATGATCTGTTCAGCAGTAATGCCGTCAGCCATTTCCTTTTCGTATGCTGCCGGTGTCGCACTGACATAGATCGCCTGGCTCACCAGCTTCTCAAATTCTTCAAATTTGAGAGGTCTGTTGTCCAGTGCCGACGGAAGGCGGAATCCGAACTCTACCAGAGAGGATTTGCGCGAACGGTCGCCCGCATACATGGCTCTCAGTTGTGGCAGCATGACGTGGGATTCGTCGATCAGCAGCAAAAATCATCCGGCAGATAGTCTATCAAGGTAAACGGACGCGCACCAGCCTCAAACCCGTTCATATGTCTCGAATAATTCTCAATACCTTTGCAGGTTCCGATTTCCCGCAGCATCTCCATGTCGTATCTGGTCCGCTGCTCGATTCTCTGTGCCTCCAGTAATTTTCCTCTGTCCTTAAACCACTGCACCCTTTCTGTCAGTTCTGCCTCGATGGTCCCCAGCGCGTTCCATGTTCTCCTTGGAGGTGACGTAGTGGGAGGCCGGGTAAATCGCAACGTGATTGCGCAGACCCAGAATTTCTCCCGTCAGGGGATTCATCTCCTTGATGCTCTCCACCTCATCGCCGAAAAGTTCGATGCGCACCGCCTTATCGGACCCAGCAGGAAAGACGTCTATAATATCTCCTCTTACTCGAAAGGTGCCTCTCTCAAAGGCCAGGTCATTACGGGTGTACTGGATGTCCACCAGCTTGCGCAGGAACTCATTGCGGGGCCATACCATGCCCGGTCTCACCGAAATCAGCTGATTCTCATAATCGAAAGGGCTTCCCAGTCCGTAGATGCAGGACACCGAAGCCACGATGATGACATCGCTGCGTTCAACCAAAGCACCCGTTGCAGAGTGCCTCAGCTTCTCTATCTCGTCATTGATCTGTGAGTCCTTCTCTATATAAGTATCCGTGGAAGGCACATAGGCTTCCGGCTGATAATAATCGTAGTAGGAGACGAAATACTCTACTGCATTGTTTGGGAAAAACTCTTTGAATTCTCCATGGAGCTGAGCCGCCAAAGTCTTATTATGGGAAAATGACCAGGGTCGGCTTCTGTACCTTCTGTATGATGTTGGCCATGGTAAAGGTCTTGCCGGATCCGGTAACGCCCATCAAAGTCTGATGCTTCTTACCTGCCAGCACACCGTCTACAAGCTTGTCTATGGCCTGTGGCTGGTCGCCCATGGGTTTGTAATCTGAGGCTAGCTCAAACCTTCTATCTTCTCTCATCGATCTTTCACCTCCATTGATATTCAAATGATGCAATCTCATCCTATCTTCTATTATGCTATTCGGCTTTCATTCTAGCACAAAAAAAATTAAAAAGTACAGAGAAAAAAGGAACATTTGTTCTGCACTTTTCAAATTCAAAAAATTGCCAGCTAAATCAAACTGTCATTTCTATTAATATACCCTGAGGTTTATCTATTCAATCAAACTTCCATATCATTCCTTTGTCTTCATTGCCATAGTTTTGAACCGTCGTAAACCTGCATCGCAGCATCGAAGCAGCCCAGGCGCTTACATGCCTCGATAATCAGCTGATGCGTCATTTGAAACATCTCTGCCGCCTGTTTTGCAAACTGCCTGGCATCCCCCCTCCGCCAATGCATTGACCGCTTCTTTACATTGACGATGAATTCTGCGATTATAGAAGTTTTTTCCGTTATTAATCAAGCCGGGAATGCTTCTTCCGATATGGTAATTTTTCAGCAGCACTTTGTAGATCGTCCGCAGCGCATCATAGGCAATGTGATTGGTGATAAATTCCAGGACAGCCACCGGTGAAAGCTGATACAGATACGCCTGATTCCACAAGTCGTTCAGATCCTCGGCAAACTGCACCGCCTCTGCAGCAGATATATGACTTCCAGCATGGACTGCCACACTTTCTATGGTCAATGAAATCAACTCCAGACTGTCAAGATAGCGGCGAAGATGGCTGGCAATCAGACTTGGTTCGATTTCTATTTTTTTTTCAGGGCTTCCAAGTCCATCGTCACGAAGACGCCGTTGCCGCGCACAGTCTCTACCACACCCCATCCCTGTAGAATCTTAATTGCCTTTGAAACGGTATCTGCACTGACTTCATAAATTGTCTGCAGTTCCTTGTAAGAAGGCAGCTGGCTCCCAGGGCGGTAACGACCGATTGCAATCAGCCCCAGCAGGTCCAGGTAGACGCTGGAATAGCGTTCTTTCGTCTGAAACAGCTGTCTTTCTAAGGCTTTGCTCCCCCTTCCGCAAGGGGAGTCAGAAAAAAATACCCTGGTCCGGTTCCTCTGCATTCTGATAGATGAGGCTCAGGTTATCAAAGGGGATTTTCTCCGGGTTCTCTCCCAGCCTTCACTGCCCGAATCAGCTGCTTCAATCCTGCAGCATAATCAGACCGCATCTCATAGGTGCCCTGCCAAGGATCGATGTCCTTAAAACCCAGACTGTCCACAGTACGCAGAATCAAATCATTGCCATTCCTGGCAACGAAAAAGCGCCAGAATTGATTAGAAAGCCGCCAGAACATCACAGGCTCTCCTGGATTCATCTGTGTGAGAATTTTTTCCGGTGTTTCCCATTCCGCCCCTCTGCACAGGTGGACTCCTCTGATTGTAATGGGATAACAGAGCAGGACGCCGGATTTTAAGATATCAGAAGCTGCCACTGTATCCACTTTTTTTTGCAAAGTCTGTATCGCGCTGTGGTGCGCTGTGGTGTAATCAAAAGCTACCGTCGCCCGCTTTCTCTGCACAGACTCGATGAGCCCCTCCCGTTCCAACAGCTCCAATGCGCGGCGAATCGTCTTTTCAGAGGCGTCAAATTCTCCGCACAGGCTTGCGCGGGAAGGCAGTTGATAGCCGAGAGGGAGGACACCGCTCACGATCTTGTTTTTCAGAATCTGATAGATTTTATCATACATAGCCACGTCGCTTCTCATATAATCTCTGCTCCTTCTTTCGTTACTTCTCGTTACCCCTATCATACCATGAATCAGCGATGGAAGGAAGTCACGATAAAAAGGAGCCTATGGGTCCTTCCTGTTACCCTATTTCGTTCTCATCCCTGCATTCTCAATCCACCACGGGATTACTTTCCTTCAGCGCTGCATTACACGTCTTATCGATGGCAGCCGCTACTTGAGCAGGCGTCTTTCTTCCCAGGAGCAGATCCTGTGTATTCTTATAAAAAACATCTCTAACGCCCTGCCAGTTCAGACTGCTGTTGATATTGTCCACGATACTTCCGGAACTATCATCATAAGCCCTCAGCACCGGCATTTCCTCCTGATATTTCTCTGTGATAGATCGATTCACCGGCTGTGTTCCCAGCGTGTATTTCATCAAATCCTCATCTGTGTAAATAAAACGGATAAAGTCCTTGGCTGCCTGAATCTTCGCTTCGTCTCCATTGTCGAAGACACAGAAGCCATTGGTTCCGCTGGTCGCATAGCCTTTCCCGTCCTGACTTGGGAAGTTGACCGCGAAGACGTCCAGCCCCTTGCTCTGCGCATCTGCCAAATTAGTCAGATTACCCACACAGCAGGCAAGCTGTCCATTATAGAATAAATTGACGCAGTCCAACAGTTCCATGTTCTCAGCGCCCTGCGGTGTGATACCTCGCTTGTCCAGATCTTTGATCCACTGCAGTGCCTCGATGCCTTCCGGTGTATTGACATTGAATTTCCCCTCATCGTCATAGAGTTTTCCTCCATGGGAACGCAGCAAGGTCATAATGTGGCTGTCTCCCTGGTTATTTGCACCGTACATCATAAATGTGAACGTATTTTCATCAGTAATAGACTCCTTCAACGCCTGAAAAATCTCGTCAAAGGTTTCAGTAGACCAGTGCGCGATGGTATTGTCCTCCGGGATATACTGCTCCAATCCTGCGCTTTTCATCATCTTTTTATTGATCAGGAGCGTATTCTGCAGCGCTGAAAAGGCAACGTGTAGACTTTGCCATTGACACTGTTCTGCGCCCAGATCGTCTCGTCGATATCTGCCCGCAGCTTCCTCGTCGATGATATCGTCAAGAGGTTCCAGCCAACCGCTTTCAACATAAGCCGGCACATTATATGATCCCGCAAAGAAAATATCAGCCGCATCTTCTGTCCCGTATTTGTCCGCCAGCTGCTCCTTCTCATCCAGATAATCATACCTGCTGATGTCAAACTCTACATCGTATTTGTCATACTGTGCCTTAAACTTTTCAGCCGCAGCAACAAAGAGATCATAAACTTCTGCTTCACCGACATCTGGTATATTGCCCAGGCCGATCGGTGTGGTTTTGATTGTCAGCGTCACCTTTTCTTTGCTTTCTGTCCCGCTAGTCCCACAAGCCGCCAAAGCGAGCACCAACATCGCAATCAGCAAGATACATATAAAGCGTTTTCCTTTCATTTTTTTCTCTCTAACTCTGTAAATGATTGATTTTTTCCAGCAGCAGTGAAATATCCAGTGGTTTTGTCGCCACGTCGTTCATCCCGCTGGCTAAGGCTTTATCTACATCTTCACGGAATGCATTCGCAGTCATTGCAAAGATCGGAATCTTTGCGCTGTCAGCACGCCCTGAGGAGCGGATGGCCTTGGCCGCCGCATATCCGTTCATGACAGGCATCTGAATGTCCATCAGCACCAAATCAAAGAAACCAGCCTCACTGTTTTCAAATATGCTAACTGCATCCTTTCCATTTTCGGCCTCAAATATAATGCAGCCTCTCTCTTCCAGTACCGAACAGATAATCATGCGATTGATTTCGTTGTCTTCTGCCACCAAAATCCGCATGCCCGCCAGCCGGATTTCCTTTTTCGGCGCCTGCTGCTGACGCAGAAGGCGCTTCTTTCGGCTGCACGATTTCCAGTGGGAGGATGATGGTAAATACCGTACCTTTGTCAAGATGACTTTCTACAGAGATCCTGCCACCCATCTTTTCTACCAAGGTTTTGCTCAGAGTGGTGCCAAGACCTGTTCCGTTCTGGGAGGCAGCTCTCCGTTCCTGCTCAAAAAGGAACCCAAATCTTCTCCAAATTCCGGGCTCATGCCGTATCCTGTATCAGCAACGATAAAGGTGGTCTGCGCAGTATCTCCAGCACGAATCTGCTGAATCTTTAAAGAAACGTCGCCGCCCTTCGGGGTGAATTTCAAAGCATTTCCTAAAAGGTTGGTCAATACCTGTTTGATGCGAAGAACATCTCCTTTTACAAAAAGGATATGATGCCTCCGTATGATCCACTGAGAAATGTAACCCCTTCTCTTCCGCCTGGATACCGATCAATGTTTCTAATTCGCCTACCAAGTCTTTCAGGTTCATTTCTTCCGTATATAATTCCATCTGACCGTTTTCAATTTTTGACATATCGAGAACGTCAGTAATTACACTTTTCAGGAAGTCAGCCGATACCTCTGCCTTGCTCAGATATTCCAATAGTTTTTCCCTGTCATCCAGATTCTCCCTCATCAGATACTGCAGTCCGACAATGCCGTTGAGCGGCGTGCGGATTTCGTGGCTCATATTTGCCAGAAATGTAGATTTTTGCCTGCTCAGATGCCCGAGCAATACGCGCCGCATTTACATTGTGGTAGAGGAACCAGGCTACAAGTAGAACTACAATCCCCAAAACGAGGAAGAAAGGCACAGAACTCCAGATCAGCAGGCGAACCTGCTCCGCCGTGACCTGCTGCGAAACTCTGACCACCAGATACCAATCTTCCTCTCCCTGCAGTTCCATAGGCTGGAACAGAGCGGAAAATCGTTCCCCATCCTGTTCATATTCGACAAAAAAATACCTTTCCCCTCTTCAATGGCCTTTTTACAAGCTTCCAGGGATCCATCACCGTAAAAATCACAGCTCTCAAGCGAGGTCAGATAATTCTGTGTCACCGTACTGCTGCTGTATTGCTGACTGGCTGTGATAATCTCCCCTGTTGGCCGTATGACGAGGGCCACCCCCAAATCCGTCAAAGCTTTCCATCTTCATCTGGCTGGCAACCTGGTCAAGGGGAACCAATCCGACGATGCCAGAGATCTTGTACTTGCCACAAGGAATGGAAGTAGGAAGGTGCTTCCCATAGAGCAGATATTCTCCCCATTGCTCCCTGCTGTCCTCGCTGTAGGAGGTTACAAAGTAATCCTCCGCCTGTTGATAAGCCTTCTTCCAGGGTGCTTTCTCCAAGTCCGTCTCCAAATAAGAGTTATTGTATATGCGTCCGTTCTCCATAACGAGATACAACTTGTCAAAATCAGTGCTTTTGGCTTCCACACTTAGGTTGTAAACGACATCTTTTAAATTGCTGTTTCGCGATTCTGATACGCGGGCCAGCATGGAATCGAGATATTCCCACTTGCCGTTGAGCTGATTGATGATGTTCAGCTGGTCGTGATCAGCAATCTGTTCCATAAAAGACTCTGTGGTCGAATAGACTGCTTTTTCAATGCTCTGTTGATACAGCCAATATCCTCCGCCTAACACCGCTGCCACGACGGCTAGGGAGTAATGCGACCACCTTCCATTTCAGTTGATATTTCTTTAGCTTGATCTCCTTCATCTTCCACCCTTTCTGCAGATCGTGACACTATTTGAAATTTTTTTTCTTTTAAAAAATCAATGACTTCCTTTTCGGGCATAGGCCGAGCGTAATAGAAGCCCTGTATATACTGCACTTTTAAATCAGCAAATGCTTTCTGCTCTTCCTCCGTCTCTATCCCTTCGGCGACGACAGCCAGATCATTGATTTTGGCTATCTCTACGATGCTCCGAGCGAGGGCGTGCTGCTTGCGATCCGTCAGAATCTGTTTTGTAAGAGATTTATCAATTTTAATGATATCTGCCGGCAAATTTGAAAGATAGTTCAGACTGCTATAGCCGATGCCGAAATCGTCCAGGGCGATGCGGATACCCGTTTTTCGCAGTTCATCCAATACCGCAGAGGCCTGGTCTATCGATTGTATGAGAATGCTTTCTGTGATTTCCAGTGAAATCTGTCCAGGATCCACGCCAGAGTCACCAATCAGCTTCAATAAATGATCAGCGCTGTTCTCAATCAAAAGCTGCTGAACAGAAAGGTTGATGCTCATGTGATATAGTCCCAGTGGCTTACCGTAGTTATGCATAAACCTGCACGCCCTGCCCAGCACATATTCGCCCAGCTGCTCAGCCATACCGCTTCGTTCGGCCAAAAGAAATGACCTGCCCGGCAGGAAAATACCCGCCTCTGCAATTGGGCAGCCTGGTCAAAAGCCTCTACAGCAATATATTTCCCGCTGTCAAGGTGCGCCATAGGTTGATACCATACTTCCAGGGTTTCTTCTTCGATAGCCGATTTCAGCTTGTGAAGAATTTCTGCCTCTGTGCGGATCAGCTGATCCAATTTATCATTGTACAAAACAAGTTTCTGATCGGAACCCTTTGAAAAACGCAACGCTGACTGAATGCGCTCCAGCAGCACTTCCGGGCTTTTCCCATGAGCAGGATATTGGCAGACAACCACCCGTGCCTGTAACGTAAAGGAAGCGTTGCCGGTGGACACCGGCGTTGTAAGCAGCTGCTGCAGTCTGGAAACAAAGGAGGTCTCGTCCTTCTGAAAGGGAAATCCCTAAGAAAACATCTCCGTTGATACGGTACAGGTTCGCTCCAAAGAGGCGCGAAAGCCGCTTAATCACCTCCCGCAGTATTTGATCTCCGATCTCCGCGCTGAAAAGTTCATTATATTGGCTGAAATTGCAGATATCGATACAGAAAAGGCGGAAATTTCTTTTTTTTATCGTAATCAATCAGCATATTGGCATCTCGCATGTACTTCAGGCGGTTTCCAACATGGAATACCGGATCATAGTAGGCCAGCTGCTCGACCTGCTTGCTGTATTGGTTCAGAACCTTAGATAATTCCATCATCTCAAGGTTCGTATATTCTTCAAAACTTACGTCATTCTGGCCTTCGATAAGCCTGCGGCATTTTTCTGTCAGCCTCTGTACTGGGGATTCTTCGGGCGGGAGTCGTAATATCGTCGAATCAGCGCAGCAATCTCTTCCTCTCCCCCTTGCTGTGCGGTTTACAGGAGATATATTGGTAACTGGCCGCAAGGAAGCTTTTCTCACCGTTCAGCCTGATCTTTAAAAGAAGTTCCAAGGACAGGCCCTTGGCAAAATCCTCTCGCTCCATATCGTCCATCTCCTCGCGAAGAGCAATCATAAAATTACCTGCACTCAGTCTGCCAGCGATGAACGGACTCTCAATGTATTCCGCAAGACGCTGCGGAATACTTTCTAAAAATGCGCGTTCCTTTGCGGGGCCGATCAACTGCGAAACCTGGTTATAGCTTTCAAAAAACAAAGTAAAATAAATTTGCAGAATCTGCAGAAAGCCATCGGTTCAGTTCCTCCGTAAATCCTTCCTGATTGTACAGACCGGTCTGACGATCAATCAGATTCTGGCTCGCTATGGTACGGTCATGTTTCTTATATCTGTAGAAGAAATACGCCAGCGCTAACAGACTCGCAGCAACCAAAGCACAGAGCAGCAGTATTTTGATATTGGCAGTGGAACTGATCCAGCCATTCACTGGCTGAATGCTCAAGTTCCACTCAGTGGGAAGGTTGATGCTCATTTTTACGGCATCAGAAAAATCCACGCCCTTTCGTGATACTGTAATCAGATCCTTGCTTCCATCCTCTGCGTCAATACTCCAGATTTCATAGTCATAACCTTCTTCTGCCAGAGCAGTAAATCCAAGTCGATTCAAAACATAATCACTGTCCAGTGCAACTGCCACTTCGCCAAGATAGGCATTTTTCTTTAAATATGGGCGCAGGTAAAGAAAAACTTCTTCCCCCTCTTCCAAGGTCGTCGGCCCTTCTACCACCAAATCTTTTACAACTTTTGCCATTGTGTAGACATAAGAAAAGTCCTTTAGGTCTTTTCCCTACCTGTGATCCGTACTCTGCCTCTGGCAGTGCGCTGACCACCTTATCACCTTTGATCAAGGAGACATACTGCACACCTTCTTTCTTAAGAAGCGGTGCGGCAGCCTTTTTTCAAACCAGGAAGTGCCCTCCATAATCCTGGCCATCTCCGCCAGGTTATCGGCTTCGTTCAGTTGGTCCTGCAGCTGTAGGGAAAGTTTTTCACTGTAAAATTCTAAGACGCGGTCTGCGTCTGCTCGCCTGGCTTCGATCCAGGACTGGCGCATCTGACTGTACAGAACAGCAGTGAATATCAAAATCGTCAATATCACAAAACCTGCAAAGAAATAGCGTTTTGTCCGAGTCTTCATCTGCGTTCTCCGTTCTCATGTATCTTATAATAACCTTTTTCCGTTCTGTTTCACGAAGTATAAAGCCTCGTCCGCGTCGGCAATTAGTTGTTCCAATTCCATGTCCGGTCTGCAAATAGCCACGCCTACACTACACTGCACAGGAATACTGTGACCGGCAGAGCCGACTTCTGAATGAAATCGAAGTACCAACTCGTCTAATATGCTGTTTAGCTCTGCTTCATCGTCCAAGTTTGTCATCAGCAGAATAAACTCGTCGCCGCCATATCTGCCAACCACGCCGTCATACCGTTTCTCATATTCCCGCAAAATATATCCTATGCTCTTCAGTGCCACATCACCATCACTATGGCCATGCGTGTCATTGATATATTTCAGGTTATCCATATCCACAAAACACAGCGCGCTGAGCAGCGCAGGGTCCGCTTTTTTCAACTGCGCAGCAGCGTGTTTCAGGAATACTGCACGAGTGACGACACCGGTCAGGCTATCGGTAAGACCATCGCTGGTCAAGCGAATAATCTCGTTAAAGTCTCTTTTTCCGGACGTTGATCCTGATAAATCTTCTTTTCCAGTTCATTGACAGAGTCCACCAAAGCATCTACGACCTGCATCTGCCGATTGATATAACGACGCACGACAAAAAATCAGGCCCAGGCACAGTAACACGGTCAGACCGGCTACGAGGAGCAGACTGGGCAGAATCTCCCCAAAGATGGTCCAGACATTGACGGAGCAAAAGAATATCCCAGCCCGTATTCTCAACCCTTTGGTAAACCGTATACCGCAGGCTTCCCCTTTGAAGCTCCAGTAACTGCCCGGTTTCTGAGACAAAAGTTCTTCTTCCAGTCTGTTTTCTGTTGTTCCAAAATGGTCATTTTCTTGAACTCGTCCATGATGGAATCCCCATAGGGGAGATCTTCTGTCGACGACATGATCTGCCCTTGTGAGCCAAGCAATGTGGTTTCAGCATTGTTAGTGCCAGACGAGTCTTTCAATATCTCCACAATTTCATCAAAATAGATGGCACAGAAAAGACAGCCTGTAATATTGTCATTTTGTCCTTCAGTGGTACGGCCACCGTGTAATTGAGGGTTACACCGTCAGCGCCTGCCGCAAAACTGTCTGTCACCTGTTTCCGTCCAGTGGAAAAAAGCCGCTGCATATAGTCTCTGCTGGCCAGGCTGGCCGGTTCATCTCCATCGGAATAGACGAGAATATCGTCGTCCACATAACAAATCATCATATATCCGTAGTTCGGCGCCATCTGATCCAGTTTTTTAACCTTTTGATTGGCGCAACGTCGGGATTGTAGAATTCTGGCAGTTCGGCCAGAGATTCCAAAAGGGTGATGGATTCATCGATCCGCTGGGATATTTGCGCATGACTGCTGTTCAGGATGCGCGGGCGGTGGATTTCATCTGCCCTATGGACAGTACGACACCGCCTAGAAATATCACCACCAATGTCAGAAGACAAAAAATCGTGCTATATCTCATGATAGGACTGAAGGTAATTCTCCAGTTCTTATTCCCATTTGTTTTTTCTCTGTTTTTCTTCATTTATATACTACTTTCCCTCGTAAATTCTTGGTACCTATATCGAGTTATATTATAACAGTTCCCTCTGCATAAAGCAACGACTGCCGAAACATTTCATCCGCCTTTCCATCCACACAAAAAACTGCCTGCGAGTCGTCAACTCGCAGGCAGTTCATAAGTCACATTTTTTCAGATTCTTCTATAGTGTCAATTCTTGATCGTTTTCCATAATGACTGGCGCTGTCGAAACGCCTGGCGTGTAAAACTTCAAAAACGATTGAGCAGGTATTCTCTGACCTGGGCCTTGGTTTGGAACTTTGCCGCTTGGTATGGGGAGGTCGGTCCAAATTTCTCAACAAAATAAACATCGCTGCCATCTGTAATCATCACGCCTGCATGACCCACAAAGGCGATATGGTCTAGCTCGTCATGGCAGACGACACTGATCAGTGAAGCGTTTCCTGCCTTGAACTGTATTCCTCTGTTCCTCCATTCTTGCTTGATGGCCGCCAGAATGACCTTAGGATCGGTCGTATCTCTGACAGAAACAGGATTATAAATGGTGTAGAACTTACTTTGGTCCTCCCCTTTTATGCTGCAAAGGGGATAATGATCCATGGCATCTGTATCAGCTGCCAGAAAGTCGTCGCCTTCCATCTTTTTCTCTGTGGTAATAAAATCCCGGAACAGTGTCATGGCGGTCAGCCTGCAGTTCACATCTGCGTAGCTGCGGTTTGCTGTCCACAGGCTGTAAGTATCTGCTGCCTCATAATCGACACCCCTGGCGGCTATCGTTTGAAATCCATCGTGAAAATAGGGCTGCAATCCTACCACACCATGATAGTCTTTCGCCAAGTCCATCAGTTCCTCTATGTAGTTCTGACGAATTCCCGCCTTTCGAAGAATTCCGCTGATCTCCTGCCTCGTCTTCTCGTCGGTCAGGTTGGAATAGGTCAGTTCATACATGGTCCAATCGGGCTGGGTGCGAACGGCTTTGGGTTCACTGAATTTGCTGTAGGATACCTTCTTGCCGATGGTTTTTCTAACTTTTAATTTGTAGTAATATGTAGCATCGCCAATTACCGTTTTATCTGTGAAGTGCGCGGCATAGGTAGCATCCCACAGCTGCCAGCTTTTTTAAAGGGCAGTTCCTTGACTTTCTCATATGGCCCGTTGACAGAGGTACTTCTATAGATCAGCGCCGTTTTCTTGTTGGCGCTGCAGTCTGCAGTGCCCGCATTGACACCGATGCCGATGCTGCCGTCCTCTGGCAGAGAAAGTTCCAAAGCAAAGTCCTTTCCATTGATGCCCGTAGCTGCTGCATTCTCGTAAGAATATCTGCCATAGCTTTTTCTTTCCTTTTATATAGCGATAAGGCCTCACTTTATATTGATATAACGTATTCTTCTTTAATCTTCGATCTGTGTGGCTCGTCCCCTGCACACTGGCAACCTTCGCATACTGCTTTCCGTCAGCAGCTTTACGGTAGATTTCATAATGGGTGAACTTCTTCTGTCTCGTCAAGTCACTTTGATGGACGTGCTGCTCACAGTTCTCAAGGTGACCTGGAACCGACTGTCTTTTTGTGGTCTTTACAATGCCTGACGTAGCTCCGCTGGCAGTGACTGACGAAAGCACCAGCAAAAGAACCAGCGTCCACGCGATAAATTGGTTTCTCTTTTTTCATCTTCTTCCCCTTTTGTAATAATTTTCCTAAATTATAGCATGTATGAGGAATCAGTACAATCTTTATCAGCCGACGAAGAACAGTTTTACAGCGCATTCCACCAGCAGCAACGCCATGCAGATGTTGAACGGCCGATAGTATTTTTTTTTAAAAATCTCTGCAGGAGACTGCCTGCTGCTGCCCATACCAGGGTTCCGGATACCCCTGCCAGTGTCAAGAACACCGCTGATGCCAGCAAAGCTTCCAACGAGTCGTCCACTGGGATGACATAACCAGTATAGGTGGTAATCGCCGCCAGAATGATCTTCACATTGACAAACTGCAGCACCATTCCCTTGACAAAGCCGCCTGCTTCCTTCTGTTCTCCCTCATCCGGCCTGCTCTTCGCCACGTGAAAGGCCAGCCACAGAATATAGGCGGCGCCAACATATTTCATCACGGAAACAATACCGCTGATATATTTCGCAATCCAAAAACAGCCCACTGCACACACCAGCATGACGCAGATAAAACCCGTGCCGATACCCAGAATCAACTTTCTGCCGCTAGACCAGCCGTAGTTGCTGGTGGTGTTGAGAGCCAGAATGTTATTCGGTCCCGGCGTATAGGCCGTGACAAACGCATAGGGTGCAAAGCTCAGTAAAATATTCATAATCACTTGAAATCACCTTCCTTTAGGTCTATAATAGCATAAAAAGATAATATCAAATTAGTCGAACTATTCGATATTACAATTCAATATTTTCGAACTAAATGACGGGAGGTTTTTGATGGATCTGAAATATTTAGAGACTTTTAAAACAATTATTGAAGAGGGCAGTTATGCCAGGGCTGCTGATAAGCTGGGGTACACCCAGTCCACCATCACCTTTCAGGTGCAGCAGCTGGAGCAGGAGCTTTCCATCAAGCTTTTTTTGAAAAAATCGGCAGGCGGATGCAGTTGACCAAAGCGGGGGAAACGCTGATTCCTTATGTTGAAGAAACCCTTCTCTCTTTTACAAAGATGCAGAGCCTGGGAACTTCTCTGGCAGATATGAAACAGAGTCTTTCTGTCGGAGTAGCTGAGACGCAGCTCTGCTATCGTCTGCCGCCTTTGCTGAAGAAGTTCCATCAAATTGCACCTGGTACGAAACTGTTTCTCCGCTCCATGAACTGTTACGAAATCCGGGATGCTTTGGTCGACGGCAGACTTGATATGGGCATCTTTTACGAGAATGTCGGCGGAAATACGGATAGCCTGAACCTCCACAAAATGGACTCCCATGCCATGACCCTGATAGCTTCCCCGCCACAAAAAAACAATATCCCGATTTTAAGACTCCCGGTCAGAGGCTGGATATCCCCTATATCATTGACGAGCCCAACTGCATCTTCAGAGAAATCTTCACTGATTATCTGAGGGAAAAAAGACATTCACCTGGGGCACACCATTGAACTTTGGAGCATCCCTACGATTATTAACCTGGTCAAGAATGATATGGGAATCTCTTATCTGCCCACTTTCACGGTGGAAAAAGATTTAGAAGAAGGCAGTCTCTGCGCCATTGAGACAGATTATGACCACATGGAAATTACAGCGGTCTGCGCCCATCACAAGAACAAGTGGCTCAGTCCTGTCATGCAAGTCTTTATCGATCTGCTGACAAACGCACAAAAAAGCTGACCTCATCAGTCAGCTTTTTCGCTCTTTGATTCCATGTCTTTCGGCAGAATCAGATTGCAGATAATCGCCACCAGGAAGACTACCGCTACACAATTCTCGGCAAACACATTTTGCACGATCTGCGGAAAGATCGAAAAGATTTCCGGCACCTGGGTAAATCCAATCCCCACGCTGAGAGACAGGGCCACGATGCTGATATTTCTCTGGCTGTAACCGCACCGGGAGATCATCTGAATGCCGCTGACCACAATGGTCCCGAACATCATGATCGTGCAGCCTCCCAGCACTGCATCGGGCAAAGTGGCAAGCAACGTTCCGAAGATCGGAAACAGTCCTGCCAAAATCATGATGATGACGCCCATGAGCAGGGTGAAGCGGTTGACCACTTTGGTCATAGCCACTAGCCCCACGTTCTGGCTGAAAGATGTAATCGGCAGGCAGCCGAAGACCGCTGACAAGGAACTGATGAAACCGTCGCAGGCGATGGACCCTGCCGTTTCCTTTGCCTTTACATCTCTTCCAAGACCAGAGGATGCCAGCGCAGACGTGTCTCCGATGGTCTCTGTGGCCGATACGAGGAAAATCAAGAACACCGAGACGATGGCTCCTGGATGAAAGACCGGTTTAAAGGGCATCAGCTTTGGCAAAGCGATGACGGAAGCATCTGACAACGCAGAAAAGTCGACCATTCCCATGGCTGCCGCAACGACATACCCCACTACCAGGCCGAATAATACCGATAATTGTTTCCAGAAAGATTTCGCGAAGATGTTGAACCCGATGCAGCAGGCCAAAGTGATGCCTCCCAGGATCAGATTCTTTGCCGAACCAAAGTCCGCGCTGCCGCTGCCGCCGCCAAAGGATGCTGCCCCAACAGACAGCAGGGAAAATCCGATAGCGGTTACTACGCTTGCCGCTACCACCGGCGTGATAAATCTCGTCCAATATTTTGCCAGCAGCCCCAGGATGCCTTCCGCCAAGCCGCCGATCAGCACTGCGCCGATGATGGCTTCATAACCATAGGCCGGTCCGATATAGCAGAAGATGGATACAAAGGTAAAACTGATTCCCATGACGATGGGAAGACCGGAGCCCAGTCTCCAGACCGGGTAGAGCTGGATAATCGTACCAATGCCAGCGATGATCATGGCGCTCTGAATCAGCATAGCCATATCCTTTGAAGATAGGCCGCAGGCTCCTGCTACGATGATAATCGGTGCGATGTTGGCTACGAACATGGCCAGGATGTGCTGCAGCCCAAAGGGAATCGCCTTGGAAACAGGCACCCGTCCTTCTAATTGATAAATATTTTCTACTTTGCTGTTCATATGTACCCTCACCAGATTATTCCTGCGAACGGAACACGATTTCGCCAGTTTCACCGTTCATGCTCTCTACAATAGCTAAAGATTCCAACTGATAGCCCAGGTTGCGGATAATCTGACCGCCGGGCTGAAAACCCTTTTCGATAGCGATGCCGATGCCGCAGACCTCGGCTCCTGCCGCCTGAACTAGCTGAATCAGCCCCTGTAGTGCACAGCCGTTTGCCAGAAAGTCGTCGATGATCAAAAAACCGATCCTCTGCTGTGAGGAATTTCTTCGCCACGATAATCTGGTTTTTTTGTCTTGTGGGTAAAGGACTCCACCTCTGCCGTATACATCTCTCCATCCAGGTTGATGCTCTTCGCCTTCTTTGCGAAGACCACTGGTACATCAAAATGCTTCGCTACGATACAGGCAATGCCGATACCAGAAGCCTCTATCGTCAGGATTTTATTGATGTTTTTTTCCCTAAATTTCTCTTTAAACGCTTCTCCCATCTGGTCAAATAGCTTGATGTCCATCTGATGGTTGAGGAAACTGTCAACCTTCAGTACATTTCCTTCCTTTACTACCCCGTCTTTTACAATTCTTTCTTCTAAGAAGTTCATCCCGCGTTCCTCTCCTTTTCGACAATTTATGATGTTTTACGCCTATTGATTATAGCACAAAAAAAAAGGCATAGAAGAGATTTTCTTCTATGCGCTATTGTCTTCATCTTCTTCGCCTCAATGCCAGCAGAGATCCGGCTGCCATCAGGGCTGCAGTGCCTGCAAGTGCACTTGCATAGGCAGGGATTCGTTTCTTCTCATTTACCACTGGCTCTGTTTTTTCAGGATACTCCTGCCATCGGCGTTCTTCGTATCCCCAGTCCTTGAGCCTGCATCTGCCACTACACCTTGATCCTCCCCGATTATATCGTCCCGAACTTCTGCTGCCGGCGCTGGCTCTTCCGCACCTGTCAGAGGTTTCAAAGCCAGCACTTTTACCGGTGAAACGATTGTCGGCGGCGCAGGCAGAACCTCGGGCGGCGTCACTGGAATTTCCGGCGGCAAAATCGGCGGCGGTTCCACTGGCGGGATTCCTTCAGGCGGCGTCACCGGCGGCACAGCTCCATCATCTTTATCCGGTCTGTCGTGTTCGCCCTGGCCCCCGCCTCCCCGATCTCCGGAAATGTCGTCATCAGCATCGGTCAAGTCATGCGGCGGGTTTCTGGTGAGCACAGCGGATTCTCCATCATAAGGGCCTCCTCCTTCTATCACGATCTTGTAATAGGACGGCGCATCATTGGGTATTGAAATCAGTTGATCTTGATCGTCATAGATATATGCTGATATCTCATAACTGGCGGCGTTATTCTGCAAATAGGTTGCGGCGTCGTACTCATACCAGTTTTCCCCGTCAAGAGAAGCCATGCAGATTACCGTTTCCACTTTTCCTGGATTAGGAAAGGTGAAGAGAGAATAAATCGATTCGTCCCGATCCTTCTTCAGACTGACAGAGTATGGAAGCTTCTCTCCCTCTTCTATCACGGTAATCACAGCTTCTACTGGTACCTGATTGCCGCCATCGATGACAAACAGTCCCTTATCCCACCATTGCTTTTCAACTTCATCCAGGCCGGCGGAAGTATATTTGCCAGATATTCGAAAAGTTTTATGTCCCGATGCAAGGCCGGCTTTGTATTCTTTTTCATTCCACTCTATTCCAAAAGTCTTCGTATCTGCGTAATCGTATCCTGCCCCTTTCAGTTCCAGGTCTCTGGCAGAAGGCAGGTCTAGTTCTTCAAGAGGCGTATCGCGGAATACTGCAGTGTGCAGATCCTCCGTAAAGGCGTAAGGGTCATAATATACCCTCGGACTCTCGGGTTCTGTTTCTACCTCTATGATTACTTCTTCCGTTCCGTCAGCCCGGATCATGCCAGCCTCCAGCAGTTCCTGCATCTCAGCATCTTCGCACTCAGTGTATTTGCCATGCATGGTAAAAAGCCTGCGCTCCGCTTTTGATGCCCTCAAGATACTCTTCTTCACTCCATTCAATGTTGAATCTGCACCTTTCCGGATCGTAAGGACTCTCCGACTCCAAGTAAGCAGATTCATAGAGATTCACCTCTTCAAACGTTGTGCAGCTTCTGACGCTCCTGGTTATGGGCGCATCTGTATTCTTGTACACTGCCACATAACCCTGCGGCCTCACGTGAACCTGCAGTTGAACGTCGGTCCTATCAATTTTATCATTCCCGCCTGCCAACGCTCTCTGTCGTACTGGCTCCAATAGTCGATGTCGGGGCTGCAGGTACCGCTGAGAGTAAAAGCTTCTGACCCCGACTCCATTCCAGCCTCGAATTCCGCTTCATTCCATCGAACCGAAAAGCCAAGCGAATCGCCTTCCCCATTGGTATACATCGCATATTCTGTATAACTGTCGCTTTCCCGAACTTCATCCCAGGACATGCCGGGATAAATATACACTTCAAATTCTTCGTCGTTCAGAGTATAATGAGTTTGTACATCTGTCTCTGCATCCTCAGCAAAAAACGGGGATGCTGTACACGGCAATCAGGATGCAGCATAAGATTGAAAGGACTATCGGTTTTTTATGAAAGCTCATGGAAGAATTCTTCTCTTATTACTGACAGCCGTCATCGTTTTCACGCTGACGTTTGCTTTGATGGGGTTCGCTTATAAATATGATAACAAATACACTGCCGGACCGCCCTATGGGGAGGACGGTGTCTTTGCTTTTTCAGAAACAGATCTGGATCATCCGATTTACCTGATTGACGGCTGGCGCGTCCGCATCGGAGATATAGAATCAACCGCCTTTATCGGGGGAGTATTCCAATTACGCCTACTTTCCAGGCGGTACGTCCCCTTTTGACACTGCAACTTATGAAATGACGCTACATTACAGCGGAAATCCGCAGACTCTCACCATGGAGATTCCTGAAATTTATACGGATTATACCCTCAGGGTTAACGGCTCTGTCGTTGCCGCAAAGGGGACGGAACATCAGTGAATATTCCTGTCGGCGATACAGACACGCATTTAGAGTTTACCATCACCAACGATGCACATTATTACAGCGGGTTGATCTATCCGCCGGCAATCGGCACTTCTCAAATCATGACGCGTTTGTTCTTCGTGCGAACCCTGGTTTACAGCATTTTATGTATATCCGCTCTCACACTGGCCCTTTTTTTCCATGGTCTTATGGATTGCCCGCTCAAAAAAGGGACTCTTTCGCCACTTTGGTTTTTTCTGTGCCTGGCCTTTGCAGTCCAGTGTTCTCATCAGTTCGTCTGGCAGCTGGGACTATCCTCTGCCTTGTGGTACGCGGTAGAAGATACTGCGCGGCTCTTCCTTCTGGCAGAGTGCGCCGCTATCGGCGTGCTGACTGCCGATTTGGACCGCTTGAGAATATATCGTTATTTTGCCCGCCCTTTGACCCTTTTAGCCTGTTCCTTTTTTGTTTTGTCAGTGTTATGTTCATTATACCTGTCTGTCCGTCTTCGGTCAATCTATATGGATATTTTATTGACGGCTACAAACTTATCATGTGGGGGTTACTGGCTGTTGTGGCTGGGATCGGCTTGTCCTTACAAAAAAACTGGTCGAACATCTTTATCCTAAGCGTATGCAGTATATTCGGCGCCAGCCTCTTCGCCACCATAGGAGATTCCAACAAATTCGAGCCGATTTACGGAGCATGGCAAAATGAATATGCAGGATTCTTTATCATCCTAGTCTTTGCAGGTCTGATGGCTCGGCGCAATATTGAACTGGTACAGCAAGAAAAGGACTTCCATGTTCTAAAACTGCAAAATCGTTTTGCAGTAGAAAGCGCACAGCAGATGGAGGATGCCATGAGCCAGGTCCGCATGCTAAAGCACGACTTAAACCACCATATCCTAGCCCTCAATGCCTACTTTGACGCTGGAGATTACCAACGGCTGGGCGCTTATTTGAGTACTTTGAATCAGCAAAGAGCCGACTTAAAGCCGCTGTACTACTCTGAACATTTTTTAATCAATACCATCCTGACAAATTACTTGAAATTGCAAAAAATCACGATATCAAAGTAACTCACAAAGTACATGTTCCAAACGAACTGTCAGCGGCTGATGCGGACCTCTGCACATTTATCGTCAATATCCTCAGCAATGCCGTGGAAGGCTGTCTTGCTCTGCCAGACAGCGCCGATCGCTATATCAGAATAGAACTTTTTTTTTATAGGAAGGGAAATCTGCATATAAACTGTATCAATTCAGCGATTCCCTCAAAAAAGGAGGATAAAAAAGTTTCCTACGACGAAGAGCGATCCCACAAGTCATGGACTGGGTATTCCGGCAATCCGAAAAATTGCGGAGAAATATTATGGTACAGCAACCTTTCATCATGAAGACGGTCAATTCACCGTCAACGCATTTCTCCATTTAGACGACAAAACCTGGAACCACACTACGTAGTTCCAGGTTCATTGAGACAGTTTCGGATTTATACGTCCTCAGTCGTTAGGCCGCCTGTAAAATCTGCCGTTGACCTGCTCCGTTTTGATGACATTGACAAAGGCCTTCGGGTCGACTTCTTTGATTTCCTTCATGATCATATCCACCTCTTCACTGGAAACGACGGAATAGACCATGTTCCGTTCCGCTCCGGCAAAACAGCCGTTTCCTTTAAAAAGAGTCGCGTCGTGATGGGTAATTGCCTGAATTCTTCCGTAAATAGCGCTAGGCTGGTCAGTGATAATCAGCAGCGTATGTTTTTGATATCTTTTTATATAAAGTCTGAATCAGTTGTGTCGTACAGAACTGGAAAATAATCGAATACAGCGCTCTGTCAAAGCCGAATAAAACACCGGCAGTGATGAGAATGCATATATTTGCCATAAAAATAAAGTTCCACGTATCGATACCTCGTTTCTCTGAGAAGTAAATCGATATGAAATCTGTACCACCGGCGCTGGCACCTACAAAAGACAGATACTGACCGCAGCCCCGTTAATGATACCGCCAAAGATACAGATTAGCAGCACGTCATATGTGATAGCAATCTTCGGGATCAGATCGGTCATAACACTGCTGAGCACGATAACGTAAAGGAATAGAAGGTAAACCGCTTACCCAGATATTTAATGCCGATATATACAGGTATCAGATTTAGTGGTATATAGACTGCAGTATATGGCAATGAGACTCCAAAGTAGGTATCGCAAATCTGCTGAATCAACAGTGTCACACCGCTAAAGCCTCCGGGGAACAGCCCGCCAGTTCTGACGAAGCTTTTCAGATTGAAAGCGATGATCAAAGCGCCTACTGTACAAAGGAAAAAATCGCTTCAGTTCTTTTTTTTTGGCTCTTTCGTTCTTATGTTTGCCACTCATAATTATATTCTGCTCCTTACTCTGCCGCTGGGATTTTACTGACGTCGATCCACGCAAGTGCGTTGGAATATTGAAAGAGTTCGTCACATGTAAACTCCACCGCGCTGTTATCGCTTCCGCAAGCCGGAAAAACCGTTTCAAAACGCCTCATGGACTGATCACAGTAAATTTTTTACGTCGGGATTTTCTACAGCAAAAGCGCAGACGCCGCCAATGGCATGACCTGTATATGCGACTACTTCATCTGGCGTCAGCATCTTTGCTTTGAAACCAAAGAAGCTCTTGAACTTCTTGTTATCAATTTTAGTATCGCCTGCTGTTTGAATGAGAATACATCCTTCCCCATCAAGATTCTTAAAAGATAAAGTCTTACAGATCCTGGCGCCTTCCACGCCTACAGCTCGAGCCGCTAAATCCACCGTTGCGCTGGACACCTCAAACTCTTGAATCCTGTCTTCTATGCCCAATTGCGCAAAATACGCTTTCACTTTTTCTATCGCCATTTTAACATCTCCTCTATTTTGTACTTCTTTGCGGCAGCATATTGCTTCGCAATATGCCTACGCTCCCACACCTCGCTTTGCTGTCCGTTCTGCCTAGCCAAGCAAGCTTGGGGCAGAACGGCAACGCCGTTAAATCATGGAATGATTATAACATGAACACTCCTCTGAACATTATATAATCGAAGTTCATGTTTCAATGTTTTTTCCTTGCGACGAAGTCGCTAAGATCATGAAAACATTATATTGCGGATAACCTTTGCTAAGAAAATTGAAATCCGCAATTCAACAGTTCCTTCCTTGCGGCAAGGCCATTACGGAACTATTATAACACATCCCATCTCTAGCGTACCATGTATCTTTTTGTACTTTTTTCGTACGGTTTGAATGACCTCCTGCTATTATCACCTTTCTTTCATTTTAATGGCACGGGCAAGGGGTAAGAATCTCACCCGCAGACAGCTGCACAAGAACTTTGTCCTTACAATTGACGTCGATTGTGCCTCCACAACCGGGCGAAATCTGTCATAACCTAAAGTATCGTTTTCCACATTTACCCTAGTACTTTGGTCTTAAAAGCTTAAATTCGTGTTGCCATCATTTTTTCTGAATATTATAATAGCTATTACAACCCATGCAATATTTCAATTTATTAAACCTATTTCATTTTTTGGGAGGTAGCTCAATGGATAAGCAAAAAAAGTAATGACAAGGGCCAATTTAAAAAGTAATTTTGGTTTCTTGATGGCTGCTGTAGGATCGGCTGTCGGTCTGGGCAACTTGTGGGGTTTTTCCATATAAGATGGGGAAATGGCGGAGGTTTCGCCTTCTTAATCTTATATCTGTTAATGGCTATATTTTATCGGCTATCCTTGTATGCTGGGAGAGTTCTCCATCGGCAGAAAAGGACAGAAGGCGGCCATTGGTTCTTACGAAAAGTTAGATAAACGATTCACCTTTAATGGTTGGATTGCGACAATCGTACCATTTTTCCTGCTGACATTCTACTGTGTCCTTGGCGGATACGTACTGAAGTACTTGTTAGCAAATATCGGTGACATCTTCGGCGCAGGCTGGGGTGTCAATGGAGCTGACAGTGGAACGTACTTCGGCGCTTTCGTCGGCAGCGGCGCTCCTGCGTTGATCTTTACAGCCATCTACATCATCGTTACAGTCCTCATCGTAATGGGAGGTGTATCAGGCGGCATCGAAAAATTCTGTACAATCGCCATGCCTGGCCTGGCCATACTGTTAATTATTACTGTAATCAGAAGCTGTACCCTTCCTGGCGCAGCAGAAGGATTGGAATTCATCTTCAAGCCGAATTTTGAAGTATTTAAAGGAACCGGCTGGATCACAGTGCTGGCTTCCGCCGGAGGACAGATTTTCTTCTCCTTATCCCTCGCATCTGCCTGTATGATCGTTTACGGATCGTACTTAGACAAGAAAGAAAACCTGGAAAAGAACGCGATTTTAGTTCCAATTATGGACACTACCGTTGCATTGCTGGCAGCACTGGCTACCATTCCTGCAACCTTTGCCGCTGGCATGGAACCTGCCGCCGGACCTGGAATGCTCTTTGTAACACTGCAGACGGTGTTTAACTCCATGGGTTCAGCTGGTCCAATCTTCGGCACGATTTTCTACCTGCTGGTACTCTTTTGCAACACTGACTTCTTCTATCGGTATGTTAGAAGGTGCGGTTTCCGCCTTCATGGATCGAGCCATTGACAAAGGAAAGAAACCAAGCAGGGCAAAGATCAGCTGGTCCATTATCGCAATTACGACGATCGGCTCTATCATCGTTGCAATTGACGCCCTGGGCGCAGGACCTCTGCCAAAACCTTTCGGTCTTGGTACTTGGTTAGATGCTTTTGATCTATTTGCAGAAGGCTTCATGATGCCAGGCGGCTGTCTGATTATGACCATCATCTTGGGGTGGATTCATCCGAACTACATAGATGATGAAGTCAGACACAGCAGCGGTTACAAGTCAAAAGCATTCGTCAACTTCTGTCTGAAATGGATTGCACCAATATTCCTGGTATTTATCCTAGTTGGCCAGATGAACAGTTTCTTTGCTTTTGGCTGGTTCTAAACCTTAAATCTTACCTAATAAGATTAAATAAATGCAATCAAGGACGATGACCTCGCGGAAGCGAGGTTGTTGTCCTTTTTGATAGATAAATAACAAACTCGGCATAAATTGTGAAAGAGACAACAAATAACCGTGCACTTTTTGTAATTATCTGATAATTTTGTATTTTAAATGTATACATGTTGACACTTATCTCTAAGAAGGATTATAATACAGTAAGAAATAAATTATTATTTTTTGATGCATTTATTTAATCTTATTAGGAGGTAGTTCAATGGAACAGAACAAAGGCAAATTTAACAGTACCTTTGGATTCCTGATGGCATCCATCGGTTCAGCTGTTGGCCTAGGCAACTTATGGGGTTTCCCATACAAAATGGGCGCAAGCGGCGGCTTCGCATTTTTACTTATTTATCTCATTTTAGCAGTCTTTGTCGGTTATCCACTCATTCTGGGTGAGATCACCTTAGGTCGTAAGACTGGCAAAGCGGCAATCGAAGCATACAGAGATTGCGACAAACGCTTTACAATCAACGGATGGTTTGAGACACTCGTACCATTCTTCTTGATTTGTTTCTATTGCACAATGGGCGGCTATGTAATCAAATACATGATCGCGAATTTAGGCGACATCTTCGGCGCAAGCTGGGGTACCGGACGCGTTGATGCAGACGCATTCTTTGGCGGATTTATCAGCAGCGGTATGCCGGCAATCTTATTCGGCGTATTCTTCCTGGTTCTGACCGTACTCATCGTCATCGGCGGTGTATCCGGCGGTATCGAGAAGTTCTCCAAGATCGCTATGCCGGCACTGTTCATCATGCTGGTCATCGTCGTCATCAAAGCTGCACCCTTCCGGGCGCAGGCGCTGGATTAGAATTTATGTTCAAACCGAACTTCGAGGTATTCAAAGGACTAGGCTGGCTGAAAGTTCTAGGTGCAGCAGGAAGCCAGATGTTCTTCTCACTTTCCCTCGCATCAGGCTGTCTCATCGCTTATGGTTCTTACCTGGGCAAAGACTCCAACATGGAGCAGAATGCAGTCATCATTCCTGTTGCAGATACAGTAGTAGCAGTATTAGCAGGTATGGCAGTAATGCCGGCAGTATTCGTTTACGGCATCGAGCCAGGCGGCGGCCCTGGACTGCTCTTCGTATCCTTACAGGCAGTATTTGACAACATGGGCAGCACTGGTCCGATTTTTCGGCTTCATCTTCTATGCACTAGTATTCTTCGCCGCGCTGTCCTCCTCCATCGGCATGATGGAAGGCGGCATCTCCGCTATGATGGATGCGCAGCAGAAGAAGGGCAAGCAGGTCAACAGAACGATGCTGACTCTGATCATGGGCTTTGTCGCATTAGTCGGATCAACCATCGTATCTGCAGACGGACTGGGTTCAACGGGTATGTGGAATCCACTGCTTGCAACACTGGGAGCTGACTCAGGCAAGGTTTGGCTGGACGTATTTGACCTCTTCGCAGAAGGCTTGCTGATGCCTCTGGGCGGACTGCTGATGGCAATCATGTTCGGTTGGACCAGACGTAATTATCTGGCAGACGAAATCGAGCTCAGCGGTAAGTTCAAGAGTAAAGGATTTGTTGATGTCTGCTTCAGATATATCGGTCCTGTTTTCATGATCTTCATCTTCTTTGTACAGCTCAACTCCTTCTTCGCATTCACTGACAAGTTCTAAAATACATAGGAAAAGCTCTCAAAGCGGGATTCCCAGAATCCCGCTTTTTGTTTTGCCTCCACAGTCTCATAACAATAATTATGCATTTTTTGTTTTTTGAAAACAAAATCAAATCGCAAATTTATGTATACATTGACAATTTTTTTTCATTGTATGTATAATGATACTTACGAAATTATAATTGATTTGGTATTTGATTTTAGGAGGTAGTTCAATGGAACACAATAAGAAAGGCCAATGGGGCAGCAGCTTTCGGCTTTCTGATGGCCGCAGTCGGCTCGGCTGTTGGCCTTGGTAACTTGTGGGGATTCCCATATAAGATGGGAATCAACGGTGGATTTGCATTCTTGCTGATCTACATCATCTTGGTAGTGCTTGTCGGTGTCATCATCTGTTTGGCAGAATTATCATTGGGACGTAAATCCGGCAAAGGCGTCGTCGGCGCTTACGAATCCATCGACAAGAAATTCGGTTTTTGTCGGCTGGTTCGGCTGGATTTCACCGCTGCTCATTTTAGGATTCTATACAATGCTGGGCGGCTATTGTATCAAATACGCTATCGCCAACCTGGGCGATCTGTTCCATGCCGGCTGGGGCGTGGGAGATGCGGATAGCGGCGAATTTTTCTCAGCCTTCTACGGCGACCAATTACAGACAGCTATCTTTACTGTAATTTTTTGTCCTGCTCACTGTATTAATCGTAAGGGGCGGCGTGTCAGAAGGCATTGAACGATTTTCTACTATCGCCATGCCCGCTTTATTCGTGTTGCTGGTTATCGTAATTGTGAGAAGCGTTACCCTAGAGGGTGCTTCTGAAGGCCTTTCCTTCATGTTCAAACCAAACTTCGAGGTATTCAAAGGAAGCGGTTGGATCAACGTTCTGGCATCAGCCGGCGGACAGATGTTCTTCTCTTTATCCTCGGTATGGGCATCACCGTTACTTACGGTTCCTATATGAAGAAAAAGTGAAAACTTGGAGCAGAACGCACTTCTGATTCCAATCGCAGATACGATTATCGCAATTATGGCAGGTTTGGCCATCATGCCGGCAGTTTTCGCTTCCGGTCTTGATCCTGGACAGGGGCCTGGATTGCTTTTCGTAACATTGCAGACTGTATTCCAGGCTATGGGTTCAGCTGGTCCAATCTTCGGATTCCTGCTCTACTTCCTGGTATTTATCGCAGCCATTACATCGTCCATCGCCCTGCTGGAGGCAGTCGGCTCAGTGGTCATGGACAAGCAGATTGAAAAAGGCAAAAGACCTAACAGAAATCTGGTCACCCTTGGCATGGGCGCAATTGTCGCAGTCGAAGCGATTTTGATTTCCCTTGACGGATTGGGTTCCAACGGATTCCCACAGTTTTTCAAACAGGATACTTGGCTGGACGCCTTCGATCTGGTGTCAGAAGGGATTTTGATGCGCTGGGTGCACTGCTCATGGCAATCATCTTCGGCTGGTTACGTCCAGGATATACCGATGATGAAATTGCAATGGACAGACACGGCTTTAAAATGAAGAACTACTTCCGTTTCTGTATCAAATGGATTGTACCGCCAATCATGCTGTTGGTATTGGCAGGACAGATTGATTCCTTCTTCAAACTAGAATGGTTCTCATAAACGCTGCATCATTCACTTGAATCGAAAGTACAACAAAGGGCGCAAGCCGCGACTGATTTCTCAGTCACGGCTTGCGCCCTCGTTATTTGAATTCAAGCATCTGTCTTCGGGAACCAATAGCTCACCTGCTGGACAGAATAGTATGATAAGTCTTTTACTTCTCTGCCAGCTTTCGGTACCCTTTCGTATTTTTCCTTCGCATCCTCTTCTGTCATGTCAAATAGTTTATCGGCGATTTGCGGGAATTCGCTTGGCCAAGGAGGCATATCTGTTCTGCCCCATGATAAACTCTCGGAATGACTTTGTCGGCGCCTTAGAATCAAGTATAAACGGATTCTCCCCCTGCTTCTTCAGCTCAGGATGAAACCTGTACAAGTGCCAGTATCCAGCTTCCACTGCGTCTTTGATATTTTTCTGCGATTTGCCCATCCCTTCTTTGATACCGTGGTTGATGCAAGGCGCATAAGCGATAATCAGCGACGGTCCCTCATAGCTTTCGGCTTCTGCAATGGCTTTCATAAACTGGTTCTTGTTAGCGCCCATGCCTACCTGAGCGACGTAGACGTAACCGTAAGACATGGCCATCATGCCCAGATCTTTTTTTTCTTAATCTTCTTGCCAGAAGCGGCAAACTTGGCAATCGCAGCGGCCGGCGTCGCCTTCGAAGCCTGACCGCCGGTGTTAGAGTACACCTCCGTATCGAATACCAGGACGTTGATATTTTCCCCAGATGCCAGAACGTGGTCCAGTCCGCCATAACCGATGTCATAAGCCCATCCGTCGCCGCCTACTGCCCAGATGGATTTTTTTAACTAGATAGTCTTGATCCTGCACGATTCTGTCACAAAGCTGCACGATGACAGGGTCCTTGCTCCGAAGATGCTCTACTGCTTCAATCACTTTGTCGCTGACTCTTCTCGACGCTTCACCTTTGTCCTTATATTCCAGCCAGTCGTTTAAGGCCTTCCTCAAGGTATCGTCGATATCCAGCTCCAGCAAGCGCTTCATATTCTGTTCAATTTTCTCCCCCTCATCTGCTTTGTTGCGAGAACCATGCCGTAGCCGAATTCTGCATTATCCTCAAAGAGAGAATTTGCCCAAGCCGGTCCTCTGCCCTTTTCATCCTTGCAATACGGCATTGACGGCGCAGATGCACCCCAGATGGAAGAACATCCTGTGGCATTGGCGATCATCATGCGGTCTCCGAAGAGCTGCGTGATGACCTTGAGATACGGCGTTTCACCACAGCCTGCACAGGCGCCGGAAAACTCAAAGTATGGCATGGAGAATTGACTGCCTTTGACCGACTTCTGCTCAATGGACAGCTGTTTTTTACGCACAGTCGTAGCATATTCCCCCAGTTAGAGGCTTCCTTGACTTCCTCGTCAAAAGTCACCATCTTCAGCGCCTTATCTTTTGCCGGACAGATATCCGCACAGTTTCCACAACCCATGCAGTCGAGAGCAGAAAGCTGCATTCTGTAATGCAGACCTGCAAGACCGGCCCCTTTCGCTTCAATCGTCTCAAAAGCTGCTGGTGCGGCGTCTTTCTCCTCATCGCTGAGCAGTACCGGACGGATTGCCGCGTGAGGGCATACGAAAGAACACTGGTTGCACTGTATACATTTTGTCCGATCCCACCGCGGCAGATACGCGGCGACACCGCGCTTTTTCGTATCTGCTGGTTCCCAGAGGAAACGCGCCGTCGGCTCTGTCCACAAATTTGCTTTACAGGCAGGCTGTCGCCCTCCTGACGGCTCATGGGCACTAAAATTTCCTCGATAAATTTCGGCGCTTTCTGGTTCTCTCCTGCCGCCTCTTTCGCATCAAGCCATGAGGCTGGAACTGCTACCTTCTGAATGGCGTTGATGCCCTGATCTACAGCCTTGCAGTTCATCTCGATGACCCGCTGTCCCTTCTTACTGTAAGTCTTCTCGATACCTTCTTTTTGATACCGTATCGCGTCCTCCTCGGGAATGACTTCTGTCAGCTTGAAAAAAAGCTGCCTGCATAACCATATTGATTCTGCTGCCCAGACCGATTTCCTGCGCAATTTTTCCCGCATCTATGGTGTAGAAGCTGATTTCTTTCTCAGCGAGATCCCTTTTCACCTTGGCCGGCAGTTTCTCTTCCATTTCCTCTGGCCCATGCAGGCTGTTGAGCAAAAATGTTCCGCCCTTTTTTTAAATCCTTCAGCATATCGTACTGCCCCCTAGATAAGCCTGATTATGACAGGCCACAAAAATCCGCCTGGTTAATAGAGTAAGCTGACTGTATCGGGCTGGTTCCAAATCTCGTGCGAAATCGTCACCCCGCCCGATTTCTTAGAATCGTAGGCAAAATATCCCTGGGCGTACAAGTCAGTATGATCGCCGATAATTTTGATTGCCGTCTTGTTAGCGCCTACAGTGCCGTCAGATCCCAGTCCCCAGAACTTGCACTTGATGGTGCCCGCAGGTTCTCTGGAAAGATCAGCGTCGTAAGGAAGGGAAAGTCCGGTCACATCGTCTTCAATTCCTATTGTGAAGTGGTCCTTCGGACATGGCTGACAGAGATTAGTGTAGACAGCTTCTACCATGCCTGGTGTCACATCTTTTGAGCCGAGGCCATATCTGCCGCCATAAACTTCTATTCGATCCTTTTCATCGTACAGCATCGTTTTGACATCTTGGTAGAGAGGTTCACCCATGGCACCAGGCTCTTTCGTCCTGTCCAGAACGGCAATTTTCTTTACCGTCTCAGGCAGTACCTCCATAAAATAGTTCTTTACAAAAGGTCTGTACAATCTGACTTTGATCAGGCCGATCTTTCTGCCTTCTGCTGCCAGCTGATTCACCGACTCCTCGATGGTATCACAGGCTGAACCCATGGCCACAATGATATGCTCTGCATCGGCCGCGCCCACATAGTCAAAAAGGTTTGTAAGACCTGCCTGTCAGCTGGCCGATCTTGTCCATGTATTCTACTACAATTTCCGGCAATACATCGTAGTATTTGTTAGCGCTCTCTGGCCTGGAAAAAGATATCCGGGTTCTGCGCGGTGCCTCTGATGACAGGATGCGCAGGGTTGAGGGCTCTCTCCTGAACTTTGTCACAGCGTCCTGGTCGATCAATTCTTTCAGGTCATCATATGCCAGGGCTTCGATTTTCTGTACTTCATGCGAGGTCCTGAAGCCGTCAAAAAAATGCAGGAAAGGAAGACTGCTTTTGATTGCCGCCAGATGCGCCACCGCACCTAAATCCATGGCTTCCTGCACGGAGCTTGAGGCCAGCATAGCAAAGCCTGTCTGCCGGGCTGCCATAACGTCCGAGTGATCTCCAAAGATACAGAGGGCATGGCTGGATACCGTCCTGGCCGCAACATGAAAAACGGCCGGAAGCATTTCTCCAGCAATCTTGTACATGTTGGGAATCATCAGCAGCAGCCCTTGGGATGCTGTATATGTAGTCGTCAGCGCGCCTGAAGATAGGGAGCCGTGCAACGTACCGGCAGCGCCGGCCTCAGATTGCATTTCAGCGACCCTGACGGTCTGTCCAAATATGTTCTTTCTTTCCATAAGCCGCCATTTCGTCAACGACTTCAGCCATCGTCGAGGACGGTGTAATCGGATAGATTGCCGCCACATCGGTAAAGGCATAGGATACCTCCGCTGCAGCCGTATTTCCATCCATTGTTCTTCATTCTTTTTTAGTCACAGTGTTTCCTCCAATTTTCTCTATATGTACAAAAAAGCAAACAATGGAAACACTTTTTAATACAATATCGCGTCAATGTCAATATTGTATTTCAAATAATACAATATACATATTTATACACAGCTTATACATCAATTGCACAAAAAGCAAAAGCATGATGACACCCGGCACCCCTAAAATACCTACGGTCAGTGAATTCACCACATTAATCGGTATCATGACCCCGATATTCATGCCAATGAAATTTATTACAATGATTAAAACTGCACCTAATACACTGTTGAGCAGAAGGCGCAGGATGACTTTCAGGGGGCACCAGCAAAGCTTTTCCCAATAAAAATATCAAAATCAGTGCACCGCCAAAGGTCAAAAACTCCCATTTCCGTTCCCATATTACATCTCCTCCTGTGAAAACAGCCGACGCTGCTTCTAAAATAATTGGTACCTTGTATAAAATATGCCAAAGTGGAATAAAATAGAATTAAATAACTTTGAAGGATGTGATAATTTGAAACCTGATGAAGAATTAATCGTTACCTCAATAAAAAAATGCCCGCTCTGAGCTGGAGCAGGCTGTTAATCTTTTCAATGAGATGACCGACTTCACCGCCATAGACTACGCTTCATACAATCTATTGGCAGTAAAGGCCAAATATTCATATTTGATGCAAATTGCAAAAGAAAAAAGGATTATCGGTCGGATAAAAAGCGTGCACAACGAAACGATACAAACTTTGGAGGGCTGTACGCTACAGCTCTCTTCTTCCTTCCATAGCCTTGAGCAAGGTGACTTCGTCGGCGTATTCCAGATCGCCGCCCACAGGAATCCCGTTGGCAATTCGACTGACTTTGATGCCAGAAGGTTTTATCAGCCTGGCGATATACATGGCCGTGGCCTCGCCTTCAATATTAGGATTTGTCGCTAATATGATTTCTTTCACATCACTATCCTGCAGTCTGACGATAAGCTGCTTCAGATTGATATCTTCCGGGCCCACTCCGTCCATAGGTGAAATCGCCCCGTGAAGGACGTGATAAAGGCCGTCAAATTCCTTAATTCGCTCCATAGCCATGACATCTCTTGGGCTTTCCACCACGCAGATCACATCCTGCCTGCGTGTTTTATCCTCACAGATACTGCACGGGTCCTGATCCGTCAAATTTCCGCAGACAGAACAGTACCGCATCGTCTGTTTTGCTTCTAAGATGGAGTGGGCCAAGGCCTCCGCTTCCTTATCTTCCATAGAGAGAATATGAAAAGCCAGCCTCTGGGCCGTCTTTCCGCCGACACCTGGAAGCTTGGACAGTTCATTGATCAATTTTCCTAAAGGTCTCGGATACTGTCTCATTATACTAATCCTGGAATATTCAGTCCTCCCGTGATTTTGCCCATCTCTTCATTTGAAAGCTCTTCCATCTGTCTCATGCCTTCATTCACGGCAGCAACAATTAAGTCCTGCAGCATCTCTACATCATCAGGATCTACCACTTCTTTATCGATAGTCAGATCAGTAATCTCTTTTTTACCATTTACAGTTACGCTGACAGCGCCGCCGCCGGAAGTCGTGGTAATTTCTTTTTCTTCAATCTCAGCCTGCGCCGCTTCCATCTGACGCTGCATCGCCTGCATCTGCTGCAGCTGCTTCTGCATATTTCCTGCGCCGCCTCCGCCTGTCTTTGGCTTCTTGCCAGCTCTCATACCTTTTTCCCATAATTATTTCCTCCTATTTATAATATATCAGTATTTTCATTCAACCTTTACATCGAGGCCCACTTTGCACTGACCTCTTTGCGCCAGATTCAGCACATCCTGATCCGAGACGAATCTTCTCTGATTCTCCGTCCTGCAGACCAGCTTCAGTCTTCTGCCTACGATCTTCTCCATCAAATCACAGATATGCATCTGATTCGCTTCTACATATTGCTTCGTAAACTCGTTCTGCGCGATGATTTTGAACTCCCTCACCGTTGATAGCCGCAAGAGTGGTTCCCTGTCCTAATCAGGTTGAAGCTGCCCTTGAGCCCTTCTCCTTCTGCAAAGATTCTTGCCCAAACTTCCTCAAGATCATACTCGTTTCCATCAAAGTCCTTCGCCTCTGACTGCTGTGGGCTCTCTCCGCTCCTGCCGGTCCTGTCTGTCCTGTGGGCTCCGCCGCTGGTTTTGCAGCCGTCGCCTTTTTTGGGTCTGGCCGTCACCTGTGGTCTCCCCTGCGTCTGTGTCATCCTCGGTGCCGCCTGCGCTTCGGCCGAAATCCCCGAAGCGATGGTCACGATGGCCAGCTCTAGCAAAATTCTCGGCTGAGTCGAATACCTGGCGTCGTTGATGGTTCTTGAAAGGGTAACAATGCCGTGATTGATCTCATCCAGGGATACCTGATTACTCTGATTCCGCAGTTTTTCTATGTTTTCGCTAGACATGTTCAGCATGTCCTCAGCGTTTTTTGATATACTTGGTGATGAGCAGACTTCTATAATGGCTCATCCAGTCCTTCATCAGCTGCCTGACGTCTTTGCCTTCCTGCAGCGCTTCGTCCAGAAGAACCAAAGCACCGGCTACATCGTGAAGAGAAACTCTATCCGTCAAATCCAGAAAAAATTCTTCAGATACTGTACCTAGAAACTCCAAGACTGTATCTCGGTCAAGTTCTTTCTCTCCGCCGGCCAGGCACTGATCCAAAATACTCAGTCCATCTCTGACAGAGCCGTCGGCATTGGCGGCCAGCAAACGCAGTGCGCTGTCAGTAACCTGCACTCCTTTTTTCGCTGCAAATGCGGCTCATATGGTCGATCAGGACTTTCTCCGGCACGCGTTTAAAGTCAAGGCGCATACATCTTGACAGAATCGTCTGCGGCAGCTTCTGAGGGTCGGTTGTCGCCAAAATGAACATGACATTCTCCGGCGGTTCCTCCAAGGTCTTCAGCAGGGCATTGAAGGCACCTGTGGAAAGCATATGAACCTCATCAATAATATATACTTTCTTTCTGCCCACAGCAGGGGGTATTTGACACTTTCCCTCAGTTCCCTGATATTGTCCACGCCGTTGTTGGATGCCGCGTCGATCTCCACCACGTCCATGAAGGTACTTTCTTTGATAGCGATACAGTTTGCACAGTGTCCGCAAGGCCTGTCCTCATCATCCAGACAGTTGACTGCCTTCGCCAGAATTTCTCGCTGTCGTCGTCTTGCCCGTTCCTCTAGTCCCGCAGAACAGATAAGCGTGACTGACTGAATCCGTAGCTATTTGATTCTTTAAGATTCTTACGATATGGTCCTGCCCGATAACTTCGGAAAAAATCTCCGGCCTCTGGGCTCTATATAACGCAGTGTACACTGGCATTCCTCCCTTAAAAAGCTGTTCCTTTATGATGCGTCTATGTTCAGAGACGATTTGCAATTGGTCCGAGTTCGGACTAAGTGCGAATCGTCTCAATGTACAATATCTTTCTAATAAGACTCAAGACGCCTATTTTCCTATGTAATACAAAATTGCCCTTTAATAGCTCCGCAGGTGTTGGAGAAGGCTGATCTGCGGCACATAAGAACTTCCGCTTATTGCTGCTTCCTTCCGGACCTGACAAGGTTCACGGCATCTCATTGCGCAGGACCCAAACCATACCAGGCGAAGCTATTAAAGGGCAATATTTAATTTGTCATACATATTATTATATTGTTTTTGCGAGGCTATGTCAAGAAATGTTTCATGAGAATTATTTTCGTCTGCTTCAAAAATGATACTGTCTTAAGTTAGTGAAAAAAAAAAATTGTTCCGGGTGATTTCTGGTTATAATAGTTACAATAACCTTACGCTTTTTTGGTATATCCGCGCATCCCTGCGTAACCGGACTGCCGTCAGAAGAATTCACCAGGAGGTATATCAGGATTCGGTTACTTTTCGTACTAATTTCTCTATTTCAAAGGCCGTCCCCAGTCCGTAAAAATAACCAGAAGCAGTGCATTTATAGATTTTGTAAGCAATTCCGGCCGTTTCCCGGCAGAATGGCCTTCCACGCGCTGCTGCGTTACGCGAAACATTTGCAAAGCATCAAAAACCTAACTGTATTGTAAAGACAGCTTGGTGCATACCCCTCTCCCGTATATAGCAGGGCTGGCCAATGAGCAAATCCGCTTTCATTTTCGTTATTTTTCGTTTTACTTGCATCGTTTTTGGATTATTGTAAACCAATCCGCCTTCATTTTTAAATTTGGACTTCTTGCTTGCGCGCAGGAGCAGAATTCGCATAGTTTCGAAGCGGTTTGCCCTTTTTGAGGGCTGATTTCAAGAAAAAATTGTAATTTACTGTACTGTATAGAAGATTTTGGATCAGAAACCAGGAATCTGCAAAGGGAGTGGTGCCGGTAAATCCGTAAAAATCAAAAAAAAATGAAGGCGGAAACATGGTTGCGAGCGCTGTTTTGTGCCATCAGCGGCCGCTTTTTGAAATATGAAGGCGCGCTGATTTATTTCCTTAGATATTTCAATTTGTATAGGCGCTAATGTCTTTTTTTGAGGCCATAATACGCATCCAGAGGACTTGCTATTTTTCCGAAATCATAAGGCTTCGGTGTAATCGTGTTTTTCGCTTTTCAAATATTACCCCATTCCTATGCCACACTACGTAAAATCGACTAATTTATATTTTATAAAAATCAGTCGCATATTATTGTGAAATTTCAGTTCCTGCGCCACCTGATGCGCATCTCCTCTTCAGCAATGATAATCCTGCCCTCCTCGTGGAGCTTTGCCAGCATGGTTTTGATGGTGCAGCCGTTGAGACAGTATTGGCACAGGTTAAAGGACAGATCATATTTCTCGAAGAGCGCCGCCATCAGATCGTCAAAGGCCAGACCGTCCCCGCCGCAGAGTGCCTCTACGTCATTCATGATGTCCAATGTATTTTTTTTGATATTGGCCTCTGCCAGAGGAACGATATCCTCACATGGAGCGGCGTGAGAAGGGATGAACAGAGCAGCCGACAATCTCTTTACCATCTCCAAGGTCGCAAGATAGCTTCCTACGTCAAAGATGTGGGAGATTCGATACTTGTCCAGAGTCTCCTGCCCCATCAGGCAGTCTGCCAGAAAGACAACGTCGTCGTCAGTGCGGATGCCGAACTGTCCGTCAGAATGGCCTGGCAGGCTTATGACCGATAAACCCTGTGGCAGCACCTCCTCCGTCAGCTCCAGCGCCTGACATTCCTTTGCCATCAGAAATTTATTCTGCAGTTCCTTTGGCGGATAAGCGCCGAAGAGAAATGCCGGTTCCAGCAGCGGTCTTTTTGATAAAGGCGAGGTCGCTGCCTGCACCGTAGATCTTGCAGCCCGTCCTCTGCTGCAGCAACTGGTTTCCGCCGATGTGATCCGCATGAAAGTGCGTATTGATGATCATGGACAGTTTCCAGCCCTGCCCCTCGATCGCTTTCAGCGCTTTCTTTCCCGAATCCTTGTCGTTGCCGCTGTCGATAAGACAGACCTCCGACTCGTTGATCCTGTAAAGTCCCATCTTCGCAGGACATTCTATGTAATAGGTCTTTTCTCCAACCTGAACCAATTCGTACATGTTATTTCACCACCTTATATAGCTCATCCGCTTCCGGCGGGGCAATCTCAATCTGCCGATCTCCATCGACCAGGTACAGCCCTTTCTCTTTCTCGCAGACCTGTCCGATACAGCTCACTTCGACACCGCCCTCCTGAATTGCCGCCATCAGCCGTTCTGTTTTTGCCTCTGGCGCAACGATGAGCATGCAGCCGCTGGAAATCAATCTCAGCCAGTTGATGTCAAAGTGCTCTGCGATTTTGATCGTTACGGGATCTGCCGCCACCTGCTCTTTTCCACACCTGGCAGCCCAGCCCTGCAATGTGGCACATCTCCCAGACCGCGCCCAGGATACCGCCTTCTGTTACATCGTGCATGCCGGAAGTGCCGATCTCGCCGGCAATGAGGCCTTCCCTCACAACACTGACCTGATTGAGCAATGCTTTGGCGCTCACCAGTTCTTCATCATCGGTCAGCACTCCCGAAAGCTCCTCTTCAAAAATCAGAGGCGATGATCCCTGTCCCCTCCAAGCCCGCCGTCTTGGTCATTAGGATGTAATCCCCCAGCTTCATGTTATGAGCGCTCTGAGAGTCCCCTGCCAGACCTCTGCCGATGGCCGTGGAGACGATGACGGGCTGATTCACCGCCGCTGTTATTTCGGTATGGCCGCCGATAATCTCGACGCCAACTTTTTTCTGCAGCCGCTCCGCCTGCGCCATAATCATAGAAATGTCCTCTTCTGTCGTCCCTCTGGAAGCATCACCGTCAAAGTGATGCCAAGAGGTTCTATGCCATTGCTTGCAATATCGTTGCAGGAAATGTGGATTGCCAGTCTGCCGATATCATTGATCGCCGCCGTAATCGGGTCGGTGGAGACCACACACTCATATTTGCCGTAGTCGATGACCGCACAGTCTTCACCGATACCGGCCCTCGTTTTGACTTCCGGCCTCTTGTATTTGATTTTGTCGATGACAATCTTCTGCAGCATGTTACTGTCGAGTTTTCCTACTTTAAGCATTTTCTATCTCTCCGTTTCCAGCCATCTCTTTATGGTTTCTTCATCTATAATTGGAATGTTCAATTCTTTTTTGCTTTTTTGTTCTTTCCCGTACCGGACTGCAGATCGTTGTTGATCAGATATCCTGTCTTTGTGCTGACGGAGCCGGACACTTTTCCTCCAGCCTTTTCGATTTCTGCTTTGAGCGCATCCCTGTTCTCATAATGATTGAGGGAACCCGTAATGACAAAGGTGATGCCGTCTAGGAAGTCCGCAGTCTCTTCCTCCGTCTCGTCCAGGCGGACTACTTTGATGATGTCGTCTACGATCTTCTTTTTTCGACGGATTGCCAAAGTAGGCGACAAAGGCGCTTTTGCCATGATATCACCGATGCCGTCGATGTCAACCAGTTCTTCCTGGGTTAAGGTGACAATCTTCTCCCACTTTCTGTGGCAGGCTCTTTGCAATCAGACGAGCGTTTGCCACGCCGATTCCTGGAATACCCAGCGCGTATAACAGCCGTTCCGGCGTAGTGTCCTTCGCTTTCTCCACAGAAGCTTTCAAATTCTCGAAGGACTTTTCACCAAATCCTTCCATCTCCGTTATCTCTTCCTGGAAGCGTTCTACATGAAAGACGTCGGCCAGTTCCTTAATCAGCCCTTTGGCAATCAGTTTCTCGATGGTGGCCTCAGAAAGGCCGTCGATGTTCATCGCATCTCTCGACACGAACAGGGTAAAGCTCTTGATCTGCTTCGCCAGACATTCTGGATTGGTGCAGAAAAGTGTCTCCACACCGTTATCATTTCTAATCTCCGCCTTGTGCTGACAGACTGGACAGCTGTCCGGCACATGGATGCTGTTACTTGCAGTCAGGTTTTCTGCAATCTGCGGAATGATCATATTTGCTTTGTAGACTGTGATGCGATCCCCAGGCCCAGCTTCAGATCCCGCATGACGCTGATATTGTGCACCGAAGCGCGGCTGACCGTCGTCCCTTCCAGCTCCACCGGATCAAAGATGGCCACAGGATTGATCAGACCTGTTCTGGAAGCGCTCCACTCCATCTCTTTCAGAATCGTCTCCGCCAATTGATCCCGCCATTTGAAGGCGATGGAATCCCGTGGGAATTTTGCCGTACTTCCCAGACTCTGACTGTACAGAATATCGTCAAAGGTCAGCACCAGCCCGTCAGACGGCACATCGTTATTTTCGATGGCTTTTTCGAAGTATTCCACCGCCTCGATAACGTTATCAGCGGTGACGGTTCTGAACTCTACGATATCAAACCCCTGGCTCTGCAGCCATAGCATCTGCTTCTCTCTGCTGTTTTCAAAGTCGATGTTTCCCGCTTCTACCAACCTGAACGCGAAGAAATTGACGTTTCTCTTGGCAGTAATCTCATTGTTCAGCTGCCTGACGGATCCGCTGCAGAGGTTCCTCGGATTTTGTATTTCGCCTCCGCATCTGGAATGGACGCGTTGATTCTCTCAAACTGGCTGTATGTGATGACTGCCTCGCCCCGCAGGACCAGCCGTCCGTCAAAGGGAATCTCCACCGGTACGTTAGCAAAGGCCTTGGCATTGTTGGTGATGACCTCGCCAACTTCGCCGTTGCCTCTGGTCAACGCCTTGACGAGGGTGCCGCCCTCATAAGTCAGAACAATGGTCAGCCCGTCCAGTTTCCAGGAAAGAAGACCTTTTTGATTTCCCAGCCAATCGCGCAGCGCCTCCCGATCCTTGGTCTTATCCAGGGACAGCATGCGGCTTGCATGCCGTTCCTTTGGCAGATCAGATAACACTTCATAGCCCACGTTCTGGGTAGGACTGCCTGCCATGATGATGCCCGTCTCCCGCTCAAGCTCTGCAAGCTCGTCATAGAGCTTGTCATATTCAAAGTTAGACATGATCTCTTCTGCGTCGTGGTAATAGGCCTTGGCCGCCTGATTCAAAAGTTCTATTTTTTTCCTTAATTAAAGACTTCTTGTCTTCCATATGCACTACCTTCAAATTTGTATATTCAATATTATTGTCGCCATACAGAGCCGCTTTATACCATGACTATTCCTCTAAAAATAGAATCGCAAGACATGATTCAATGATTTCTACCTTGCGGCAACGCCGTAAAATCGTGAAATCATTATACCATGACTATTCCTTTAAAAATGGAATCGAAAGTCATGATTCAATGATGATTCCGCTAAAGCTTTTTTTAATGGCGCGATGCCTTTCGCCATCTTCTTCTGACCTGCCGCATCGAAAATAACAGTCAAAGTCTTGCCGTCCTGGTCGATAATCAGTCCCTCGCCGAATTTTGCGTGGCGCACTTTGTCGCCGACAGCAAATTCCTCATCGCCGGCAGACGCGTTGGCTTTTTGTCGCCGCCTTAGCATATCGCAGAGAGTCGTAAGGCTTCGGACTCTCTTTTGCTGCAAATCCATCGAAAGAACCTGTGGAGACACCCAGGCCGGAGTCTCTGGTCTTTCTCACATAAACTGCATCGCCATCGAGCAGACGCTTATCCAATTCCCGCAGGAACTGAGATTCTCTAGTGTATTCAGTACGGCCATACAACGTCCGCACAGATGCGCTGCAGAGGATCAGCGTCTCCTTGGCGCGGGTCATACCCACATAACAGAGCCTGCGCTCCTCCTCCATCTTGTCACTGCTGTCAAAGGCCTTGTGTCCCGGAAAGAGGCCGTCCTCCAGTCCCGGCAGGAATACCACAGGAAATTCCAGTCCTTTGGCGCTGTGCATGGTCATCAAAACCACGGCATCCTGGTTGGCATCGTGATTATCGACTTCCGCCATCAGCGTGATCTTTTCCATAAACTCTTCAATATTGGGCTTGTCAGCCTGTTCTTCATAATCGTAAATAACCGATTTAAATTCCATCAAGTTCTCAATACGCCCTTCCGCTTCCACCGTATTGGCATCTTCAAGGGCTTTCATATAACCAGTCTTCACCAGTAAATTATCGTAGATATCCGAAACTCTCAAATTGTCTCTCTCATCGCGGCAGAGATTGATGCACTCCACCATGTTTTTGACACCGCTGTAGGCTTTGCCCGGCAAAGTGTCCAGCACCTCTTCATCAGAAAGGGCCTGCAGCAGACTTTCCCCGCGTACATTAGCAAAGCCTTGAATCTTCTCCACGGACTTGTCGCCCATGCCCCGCTTCGGCTCATTGATCACCCTGCGCAGGGATAAATCGTCGTAAGGATTGACCACCAGTCTCATGTAAGCCATCATGTCCTTGATTTCTTTTCTGTCATAATAGCGCAGGCCGGAAAGTACCCTGTAAGGGGATGTCCCGCTGCGTCAAGGCCTCTTCAAAATGCCTGGATTGGGCGTTGGTTCTGTAGAGAATGGCAAAGTCGCTGTACTTCTTGTCGCGTCCTTTCAGCAGGTCGATTTCCTGCGCCACATATCTGGCTTCGTCCTTCTCCGTATCGGCTCTATAATACTTGATTTTGTCCCCGTCTTCTCTGTCCGTCCACAGCTTCTTGCCTTTTCTGCCGCGGTTGTTTTCGATGACGGAGTGAGCCGCCGCCAAAATATTGCCGACAGACCTGTAGTTCTGTTCCAGCTTAATAACCTTGGCCTCCGGGAAATCCTTCTCAAAGTCCAGGATATTCCTGATATCGGCACCCCCTCCACTGATAAATACACTGGTCATCGTCACCCACAACACACAGATTATGGTGACCTTCCGCCAGCATCTTAATCAGCTTGTACTGGATATGGTTCGTGTCCTGATATTCGTCCACCATGATGTATTGGAATTTTCTCTGATATCTAAGTAAAATCGCTTCGTCCTGCTCAAAGAGTCTGACCGTGTTCAGCAGCAGGTCGTCAAAGTCCATGGCATTATTCTTCTTCAGTTCGTCTTCGTAGGCTTTGAAGACGCTGTAGATCACCTTAGTCTTATAATTATCCTCTACCGCATCGCGATATTCGTCAGCCGACACCGCTTTTTCCTTATAATCGCTGATAATGCTGAGAAGGTACGGCGCGCTGAACTCCTTGTCGTTAATCCCCTGCTCTTTGAGGATGTTCTTGACGATGGTCTTCTGATCTGTCCCGTCGTAGATGACAAAGTTGTGGTCGTAGCCGATGACCTCGCAGTTGTAGCGAAGCATCCGAAGACACATGGAATGAAAGGTCATAATCCACATGTCGTCGCATCTGCCTACCAATTCTTCCACTCTGCTTCTCATCTCTCCGGCAGCCTTATTGGTAAAAGTCACCGCTAAAATATGATAGGAAGGAATTCCCTGTTCTATCATATACGCAATACGTTCCGTCATGGTGCTGGTCTTGCCAGATCCTGCCCCAGCCAGGATCAGAAGCGGCCCCTCCACCTGCATTGCGGCTCTTCTCTGTTTCTCATTCAATCTCTCTAAGCTCATCTATATTCATTTCTCCTTCGTCTTTTTTCCGCATTCTATTTTAACACAAAATGTGATGGGGTGCTATGACATTCTGCCTTTTGAGGGAAACCGGCAAATCTGCCATAAAAGCTTGGTTTTTGATTATTTCTGGCACTTCTTTGAAAAAATCAAGCCTATATTTCAAAAAAAATACCAAAAAAAGCAAATAAACGCAATGGTATAGAAAGATATATCATAATTATATTTTGTAAAAAATGAGAGATTTGAGCAGAATTGAGTTCAGTGATTGCCTTTTTGCTGCCTGGCAAGACTGAAAAAAACTGAAATCTGCCATAAAAACCTCTAAATTACGAATTTCGGGCACTTTTGGATGATAGCAAGATGCCAAGATACAGCATGGCCAGCTGTATCTCCTTAAAATACAACGATTCTAAGATAAAAAAGAGCCGCCAATCTGACGGCAGGCAGCCCTTTTCGCTTATTGATGTATTACTTCTTAGCACTTCCCAAGAGACGCAGCAGATACAGGAACAGGTTGATGAAGTCCAGGTATAGCTGCAGGGCAGAGAATATGGACGCCCGTGCCAGCATTGCCTGATCACCCTGATAGCAGTTGTAATAGGTGCGACTCTTCTGGGTGTCATAGGCCGTGAAACCCAGGAATACTGCAATACCGACCAGACACACAATCCTGTCAAAATCTCCCAAATCCAGGAACAAGGATAGAAGTCCGCAGGCGATGAGGAAAAGCAAACCGCTTATCAAAATAGGACGCATACGGGAAAGGTCCTTCTTGGTGACATGTCCGTACACCGCCATGATGCCAAAGTACGCCGCCGTCATCGCAAAGATCAGAATCAGGCGCATCATCTCGTACATCAGGAAATAGGCGGAGAACACCACGCCGTTCAGCACCGCATAAACGAAGAAGAGCACCCGTGCCGTACTCACCTGCAGCTTCTGAATGCGGGCCGAAAGAATCAAAACGACTGCAAGTTCAGCCACCAGCAGCACAATCTGCACATAAGGAATCGCAAAGATAAAGAAGATGGCCCCTGTATAATAGCCGAAACATGCCACGGCAAAGGTGGTCAGAAGGCCCAGAAACATCCACTGAAAGGTCTTGGTGGTATAAGCTCCCACACTGTCTCCCATATTTTCTTCATATCGCTTGTCATAATCAAATTCATTTTCACGCATAGTTATTATACCTCCATTTTGGTCAGTATATCATATTTTGTCCACACTGTCCATTGCAAGCTGGCTGCAGATTGTATCAAGTTGCTATGCCCCTATTTGTTGATAAAGTTCCGCTGAAGTTTTCCCTAGTCATACCGTACGTTTAACCTCTTTCCCTAAGTAAGTGTAATGAAAATACTGCAGATTAACAGAATGAGAATGGCAAACTACAAGAACAAATTCAGAGAACAATGAAAAGCCGTGAAGTGCCCTTTACTCTTAAATCTTTCTAGCAAGAGGCGGAGGGAAACCGATTTTTAACGCTCTCCCTCCGCCAATAGCATGTCGGAGTTTTATTTATACTGCGGCATTTTGCTCATCCTCTGCCAGCATTCTATCCATCTCGTCCACAATACTTTCTTTCCCGAGAGCTTTCCACAGAATACCGCCTGCAATGCCGCCTACAATGGCTGGAACAAGCCACGGAAATCCAGATTCTGCCATAGGGATTGCCGCAACGAGGTTATCAATGGCGCTGATGCGCAAAGAGATCAGGCCATTTGTAACAGCTACGGAATACGCACGATAGAGTCCAAAAACCAAAGCCATCAGAATGGACCCTTCCATACTCCGTCATTTGGAATTAATTTCTTACAAACACCGAGAACGGTCAGCGTCATATACATTGGGAATAAGAAGTTAAACAGCGGCCCTGAAAGCCTGATGATAAAACTTACTCCAGTCGATGCAACCAGCATGATCGCAATAGAAAGGGCCAGGGCAGCGATTCGATATGGAATCTTATCTTTTGACAGCATGTTAATCCAATCTGCTGCTGTAGCAATCATGCCTGCGGCGGTTGTAAAGACAAGCAAAAAAATGATTGCCAGAGAAAGAACCACAATGCCTCCATATCCAGCCAGTCTTCTGACTAATCCGACAAGCAGAACGGTATTTTCCGTGTCAGGGGCAAAGTATTTTGTGCCTGTAGCGCCGAGATAACAGAGGCCGGCATAGATGACGAACAGGAGGACAAAAGCGACCGCGATTACCCGAAATAGAATCTTTTTTCTGCTCTCTGCCCGGTTTATAGCCTTTTGCATTCAGGGTGGTAATAAAGATGCCTGCGCAGACAATACCCGTTCCAACATCTCCTGTATTAATTGCAGTTAAAAAACGCGTTGGTAAAAGGGCTGTCTGTCACGCCTCCCGAAGGCCTTCCCAGGGGGTTGATGATTGTCAGAACCACAATAATCAGCAAGCAGATTAAAAGGGCCGGCGTGATAAATTTACCGATATTGTCCATGACGCTGGATTTACTGCTGGCAATCAAAACGCGATGCCGAAGAAAATCAGAAGAAAAATCCACTTTGAAATAGGAGGTAATTCCGGCAGAATACCCATAAGTCCGATTTCGTATGCTACACCGCCGCACCTTGGAATAGTTCCAAAGGTTACGGCCATAACGCCCACTACCATGCAGAGTACGTGAAGCTTAGCATGTACGTGAGAAGTAATGTCCTGAATCTTTGTGCCCGTGTTGCCCACTGCCACTACAGCCAGCATCGGAAATAAAATGCCGGAAAGGGCAAGCCCTATAGCCGCAGGGATTACTTTTGCACCGGACACAAGACCGATCTGCGGCGGGAACACCAGATTTCCAGCGCCAAAAAAATACGGCGAACATGGCGAAGCCAACTACCAGACTGTCTTTTAAAACTTTCTTATCGTTCATCGTTATCATTCCTTTCTTGATTTATATGACTCTCAAATAAGTGCGTTTCTCAATAAAAACGCAAAAGTTATGCCAAAGCTAAAAGTGTCGGCGCAAAAACACTTTCAGGATATTTTTCATATATTTTCAAAAAATTCAAAAATAAAATTTTTATAATATAAAATTAATTTTATATTATAAAGAAATTCTCGAGATGCAAAAAGCCGTCCTAATGGATTCAAACCATCAGGGACGGCATCTCGTCGTATATTCGTTTAAAAAGTGCTTGTCATCCACTCTGCGCTGGATGCACAGGTGCGACTCTCTCTATGGTCATGGTTACATCTGGTCTGCAATAGGTTTTGATGCTTGAGAGAACGGCCCGCATATCCATCGTCCCAACGTCCAGTGGACCATGAAGATCCTCTTTGCCATTGTTGTTGTGAAGGTGCAGATGGCCGATCATCGGCCCCCAGAATGCGAATCCAGTCGTGGATATCGAAGTCCTCGCACGTAACCGCATTGGCATGTCCCACATCCAGACAGAGCTGAATCCGGGGATCGTCTAAGTCTTCGATGATTTCTTTTTATCATCAGCGGCTCCTCCTCAAACACGTTCTCTATATAAATGATAAAATCCGCAGGCTTGTCTTTCATAAAATTCTTTCCAGAAGTAATGGGATTTTTCCTTGTGCCATTCCTTGAAGTATAGCAAAGGCATGTGTCCCGAGTGAACGACCATTTTCTTGATCCCCAGTTTCTCAGCCACAGCGTGGGCTTCGTTCAGCCTGGTCAGCCCCAGCTTCACAGCTCTGTGATCAATGGAGGCGGAATGATCTCGGTAAAAGGTCCGTGGATGATAGCCTTGTCAGCTCCAGAGGCTGTAATCTCTCGCTTCATCTCTTCCATGGTGTCTCTGACTTTCTCTGGGTCCAGGTTTTCTGAAATACATAAATCGTTGAGCTCAATATTAAAGCCATTCTCACGAATCACATCTATCGCATTCTCTGAAAAGGTGGCCACATATATCTGATCTTTCATATGCTTCCTTTCTGTGCCGCGGAAGAAATAATTTCCCTCTGACAAAAAAATGATTTGAGGCAGGGTGACGAATCCTGCCTCAATTATGAAAAAAAAAGAATGAAAAGCTCGGTTATCCGTCCACCTATAAAAACGTAGAAATGGCGGAATCAAAAGATTCCTATTTCCACATGTCGCCTGCAAGGGGCGACTCTTCGCAAGGTACGTTCTTTGAAACATACGGAAATCCGTCCTTCGGACGATATTTCCTATGTTATAAAAAAAGGACTGTGGATAACCCACAGCCCGTATTTGCTGTTCTTGCAACTCTCTAGTCCAGTTCACCGCCGGAATAGAAATAATTTTATGCAGGTCTCCCTGGCTCTGGGATCGTCGCTTCATCTGCCTTCCCAGATAATCCAGTGGCATATGAGATGAAACTCCTCCATTACAGTGGCGGGACCGCACAGGCATCTAACCTGTTTCCCTCTTAGCCTTTTATCCATACAGATAAAAAGGAACATAAAATTGTATTGATTTACTACTCCATTATATTGCAGATTGTCCCCAAAGTCAAACCTTTTCGCGCAGAGTTTTATAGAATTCCATCAGTTTTTTTCCATCATGTGATCGTAGTTCTCTCTCTTATGCGGGACCATGCAGCCGCTGCAGTCTTTGACGCCGTTATCCAGATAGAGGAAGTTGCCGCCGCAGTCCCTGCCCATGGCATAAAGCGGGCAATAGCAGAAAATACAGTTGTAATTTTCCTCATCTACTGTTCTGTGACAGGGAAAGTACTCGCAGCTTTTGTGGCTAAAAAATTTGTATTCCGACGCGTCTTCACAGAACCCCTTATCATTGATTCCGTATAAGCAGTAGCACTCGTAGCTCTCCCCCATATAGATCCAAACATTTTCACCCATTTCGATGTGTTCATCAAAGACCAAATCCGGAATAAAGAGCTTGATTGACGTTCTTTTCTTCCCCTTTAGAACGAGTCCTTCTTTCGTGGGATATGCGTCAAACTCTTCAATTTTCTGTCTCAGATTTTCGATTCCAGTCTCTTTTGGAGAAGTTGTCAACAAATTCGTCGACATTTGCATAGACCACATTGTTGGGATTCTTAAACCAACTCAGATTCATAATATATAATCTCCTTTTCAAAAAAAAGACTGCGGCCAAGGCCACAGTCCGTATTATACTGATCATCGATTTTCCTAATCGGTTCTCCGCCGCAAAGGAAACATTCTATGCAGGTCTCCTGGCTCTGGAATCTGCGTCTCATCCGCCTTCCCAGTGATAACCAGTGGCATATACGATGAAACTCCTCCATTACAGTGGCGGGACCGCGCAGGATTTACACCTGCTTCCCTCTTAGCTTCTCCAAGGCGGAGAGAAGAACATAGAACGCAACTATTCAGTTCTTACAGAGATTAGTATATCAGTATCAAAAAAAATTCTTGTCAATATGCTCCGATAAAAGATTCGTCATGCTGTGCGCGCATCTCCATGTGTTTATCGTTTGTTCTGTTCAATCCTCCAGGGAAATAATGAAATACGCACAATGTGTGGTAATTATCGAATTTCTATGACCGATCTGCTGCCAAAGTCCATTATCTCTCCCAAATCAAACTCTAGCTTCTGCTTAAATACCGGACCGTCTACAGCAATCGTATGATACTCCCCATTTTCACCGCATAAGTCGATTCCATGTGCAGCCATGACTTCCGCAGTTTCATCACTTAAGGCTTTACCCAAAAGTTCTTTGGGCAGCAATTGATTATTCACAGACTTGATGATGCAGCAGAATCCCTTATCAATAATTTCTTTGACGACTGCGCTGCGGCCTTGCTGCCAAAGGGAAATTCCGCTTTGATTCCTGCATTTTCACAGCGCGCCTCACACCACTGCCGGTTATTCTCGATGTCGATATCTCCGAACCCTGCGATTTCTGCGCCTCGTTTTTTGGCCTCTGCCAATCCTTTTTCAAAGGCTATGTGATATTCCTCTCCCTTTGATGGACACAATATCAAGGGAATGTCCAAGGCTTTTGAAAACTTGTCCAAAAAGCTTGTAGTCGGCACCGTGGAACCAGGATCGATCCAGTTCCTCGTTGACCATGACCAAAAAGGCCCACAGGTTCGTTGCCCGCCTCTATTAACTTGTACAAAGCAAGGGTGCTGTCCTTGCCGCAGCTGTATGACATTACAAATTTCATCTTCCAAATCTCTCCGTTCCTGACTGCTTTTCTTTCAAGTATATCAGCAGCAAAAAACTGGTCAAGGGATTTCATTTTTTTTTAATTCTAATATCACCGTTGAGGTATCTTATGTTATAAAAATGAGAGACAGTCCGATAGTCTGTCTCTCGTTTTAAACAATTGCTATTTTGCCGTTCTGTAAACTGCATTCGACCACTTGGTATAGACCTTTTTCCCATCAATGGTCCGATAGCCTCTCACTTTATAGTAATATCTAGTTCCCTTCTTTAAGTTCTTCGTATTCTTATATGAATGCTTTTTCGTCGTCATGTATTTTTTTGAAGCCGGTCGTCTTTTTCATCGAACGGTATACCTGGTAGCCGTCCACCTTGTAACCTGCAGACTTTTTTCCAGCTTACCCTGATATAACCCTTCCGCTTACAGCGGAGGCTTTGACCGTCGTCTTCTTTACACCAACATCTACAGAATTCGCTTTCTGCCGTTCTGATTCCCAGGTTGGACCACTTGGTATAATAGGTCTTACCTTCAATCTTGCGGTATCCTCTCACCTTTGTAGTAGTACCTTGTACCTTTCTTCAAATTAGCTTCATTCCTATATGACGTCTTCTTGGTCGTGTCGTACTTCTTGAACCCTGTCGTTTTTTGGTCGACCTGTAAATCTGATAGCCGTCCACCTTGTAACCCTTGGATTTGGTCCAGGTCAGCGTAATGTAGCGCTTTGCCGCCGTGGTCTTCAGTTTTAGGGTAGTATCTTGAACACCTTTCTTAATGCGTTCTGTCTTCTCTTCGTCTGTTTCTTTTCGCCCTGCGCTTTAATTGCTGCATCAATTACCGATTCTTCCGCGACCACAAACGCTGACAGATGATTCGTCTCAAATTGGTAGTAGGATTTAGTATCTACGGTAACAACCTTACCCTCTATCTTTGAGAGTTTCCCCTCATCGCTCATGTAAAGCTGCCCAGGTTTTTTACCCTTCAGTTTCTCCGGTATTGGCAGGCTAAGTTTCAGTTTATTTTCTCCAAAGCGCTTAATCTGCTTATCGCCAGACAAGATAGTCACTTCCGTAATTGCTGCATCTTCGCCCAACAACGCCTTCTGTTCATCAGTAGCTTTTTTTTTTTCGAGAACAATCTTTATTGTCGTGCCTTCCCCTGCGGTTGCCACTGCTTTCATGGTCTTTCTATCCAAACTTACGTTACCAGCAGGTGTTACCACGTTAAGATCTGCATCGGTCTTGTCTGCAATCTCTGCCAAGGACGCCTTTGGAAGCTCCAAAGAAATCTTGTCAGCGTTTTCTGCTCCTACAACATGAAGCTTGATGCTCGTCGCCTCATTTTTTGTCGCAGACTCGATCAACTTGTCGATAGCAGAGGATGTAATTGTAGAAGAAGCCTCACCGTCTTTAACCGTGGATGTTATATCCTGGGATACCGTCGGTTTGTCCGCTTCCTGCCACTTATCAGAACCTTCTTCTTTCGTGTAGTCGTCTGTGTAGTGGAAGACGATGTGATCGTTGTTACTCAAATATTGTTCAGCAACGCCTAATTCTGAATGGTGTCCATTTAACGTATACATCCAGCCGGAATTTTTTCCATTAGTAAGTTCCGATAATTTTACATTATTTTTTTGTAACGCTACTGATATAAACCGTACCCGAGTTTGTATTGTATTCATAAGTCATATTGTTTTCTGACAGGGCTTTTTTGAATACGTCCCACACTGTCGTGTTCTGGTCGACGGTATACGTTGTATCAGGAATCCACGTCGTCAAACCTCCTCCAGATAAAGTATGGGTCTGTCCGTTATCACCATGCGCAGTATCACCTTTGAGTGTAAATGTAACTTGGACTTGTTTCGGTTCCTTATATAGCACTGTAATATGATATGTCGTCTGTGCTGCACCATATTTTACAGTTATTTCCTTTGACCCTATTGTTTTTTACTGTCAAATCCGGAGAACCGGACCTTTGAAACGTCTAATGCTTCGGTTTTCCAGAAAGATAGGTTGCCATTACCATTATACCATCTGAAGTGAAGCTGTCCCCAACATAATAGCTGTCTTTATATCCCTCAACTGCAATGTCTGTAACAAAATCTTCTCCAGAAAATGCTGGATACAAATCACCTTGTTTCCAGTTTCCAAAGCTATATTTTCCTTCATTTAGTTTTTAGAACCGTACCGTCCCCAAACTCCTTGGTTGTGGCTTTGGTGCATACATTTTCTGCCTTGAATTCATAGTCAATACCATATTTAATGCCGTCCTCAGTGCCATCGTTAAAAATTATCTTTTCAATTTCGCCGATGCCCTTGCTGACACCGCACAAGTCCAGGTAATAATTGTTATCGACATTTTGATATCTATTATAGCTTTTCAGAAAACCGATAATCCCACCAACGTGTTCCATATTGCCATCTGTAATCGTGATAGTTCCATAGAAGTGGTTATTCGCAATTGAGCCACTACCATTACTCCAACACTGTTCACAACCTGGTTCTGTTCCTAGTATACCGCCCACGGCTCCTTTACCCACAATGTCAGCTTCAACATAGCAATTCTGCACTGAAACAACGGGTGTATTTGGCGCAGATGGAGCATAATAACCTGATCCAATAATTCCGCCTGCATATTTAACGCTATCTGGAGCAGTAAGACTGCCCAGAAATGCAGAAATTCTTTATGACGCAATCTCCCATGGACTGTCCTTTTGATCCGACTACTCCGCCTGTGCCATGCACATCAGCAGAACTTGTACAGTTAAGGACCTGACCATTTAAGTCTCCGACAAAAAGAAGCGCCGGAACACGAAACGCCTTCCTCAATTGTTGAGTTTTTAATTGTAACACGATTTGCTCCAGATCCACTGCCTCTTAAAAAGCCATAGCTGCTAGTCTTCGTTCCTTTTAAAAGTGTTACATTATCAACAATAACGGTCCAAGGGGTAACCCCTATTTTAGAGTCCCCATCCTCTCCATAATCACCGAAGAATTTATTTATTAACCCGCAGCCCTTTATGTTTGCCCCTTTTATTTTTAAATTCTTTATCGTTGCCTTGCGAACATATCCAAAGACCGTTTCTCCGCCGTCTGGAACGGTGATGGTGTGACCATCTCCATCGAAGGTTGCCATAAACGGATTTACGTTTTTGCCCCCTGTGGGGGATCCTCTCCTGCTACATCTGCGCCTTTCAAATCACCCATTGGTTTCCAATCATCAGGTAAAATTATGTCATTAGTAAGCTTAATGTACTTTCCTTCCAACCCATATCCTGATTCAACTATATCTTTCACATTTAACAAATCAGCAACATTGGTGATTCTAAAAGGGTCCTGGCTCGTCCCCGTCCCTGTAAGCTTTCTCTATGCCAGGAATCGCTGTAACATCAACTCTAGCTGTATTACTTATAAGGTCCGCAGTGTCATCACCCAAAGTACTTGATACAGCGCAATAATAATAGAAAGTTCCTACTGTTGATGTAGGTATAGTATAAGTAGACTGATTTGCACCATCAGCTTTAATGCCCCCTGAATTGCTGTTCTCAGTATTTATATACCACTGATAACTTAGTTTTGCCCCCCTATCTGGTGATGCCGCCTCTATGGACAAGGTATGTTCTGTACCCTCAACAATGCTCGCAGGTTCCGGCTGGGTTTTAATCTGTGGAGGTGAGGCATAAGTTGGGTTTACAGTGACTTTAAAAGTGTCGCTATTTGTATCATACTTTACACCATTTACGGTGTTGGTAACTTTGCAAAAAATAAAAAGTCGTTCCAGCATACTCTGCGGGAGGAATATAGGTGCTTTCTGTAGCACCGGTTATGATAATTCCAGACTTGTTATTATCCATATTTGATGAATACCACTGATAAGTTAAATTTGATAGTTTTGAGCAGATGCAGTCACCTCGAGCGTTGTCTGTTTTCCCTTATCTACAGAATGCTCGCGCTGATTAATTATAACTTTCGGGGCATAATCGGTATTATCGACAATAAACGTGTATTCCGAGGAAACTACATTCGTATTTTCTTCCGTATAAGCAACTTGAAGTTTCAGAACTTTATCTCCGTTCTCGTTTTTTTCAAATTTTGTCTCTAGTGTTTCGCCGCTGTTCTTACACTTGTCGCCAACTTGATACGTAGTTTTCTGAGATGTATATAAGGTAGGTGTGACTGAAACACTTTCTAAAATATCCGTTGCCATTACAGAATAAGTATATTGCCCCTCTGAAATAGCTGGCGCTATAGCCACAGCGCTGCCTTTTTCATCTTTTATTTCGATAGATTTCAAAGTTACCTGTCGCTTTATCGTAACGCTATAGGTAACAGTCTGATTGTCAACAAAGGCACCATCTTCGTTTTGTTTCCCGACCTTTAATGTAAGGTTAACCTCGGAACCCAGTTTATTCATTATTTGCGTCATAAGATTCACAGAAGATTTCTTCGAAGCCGTTACGCTGCCTTTTGAAGCAGGTACTTTCTTGAAAAGTCCTCTCCGTTGACATATACTTGATACTTCAAGTCATCCGCAACACTTCCTGCGAAAGTGATGTCCATCCACAGAGTATTCGCTTTATCCGGTAAAAGCGATCTTATAATCTTTTACTGCTAGAATCAAATTGATAATTTAAATACTGCAGGTCCCCGGCCTTTGATCTTCTGAACTCTATATTTGCGATATACTGCCTTCTGCAATATTTTGTGTATTATCAAATCCAAAGACCCAAGTAGGGAACATTCCTACTATCAGTATTAATATTAACATAATCGGCAGAAACGGAGTCCTTACTTTTCTCTATAATATCTACTCACTTTTTACTCCAAACTTAAGAATTAATAAAATGCAACCAGTGGGAGTCCTCTGTATAAGAGAATTCCCACTAGCAATTATTTTTTTCTAGTTAAATTAATCTACTTTGCTGGTGCAGGTTCAGCATTTGGGATCGGTGACGTAACGGAGAAGTTGTCCGTACGAGTTGTGTTGTAATCAAATACAACCTGGGATGTATCTGCTAAAGAATAGCTGTTAGCATATGAAGCAGCAGGGGGTATTGGAACCATTGATATACAAATTCCAAGAATCTCCTTGCCAGTAATACTCATAATATGTTACTGTATTACCGTCTTTATCTGTGCCTTCATAGCTTCTTACAAAGTAATATTTTCCCCGCATCTCCACTCATTCCGTCATAAGTAGTAAAATACAAGCCTTCGTGGCTGCCCATGATGTATCCCAACCATAAGCAACTTGTGATGCATCAAAGGATCCATAGAAATTCGTGTACGCCTGCATTAAAGCATCTGCTGCAGTGTAGCCTGCTGGCTGCGTGATTCCAGCAGGAACTGTATAAAGATGACCTGACGCACCTACATTTGCTGCAATCTGTGCATCTGTTACAGTTTCATCAATATATGTTTCACCATACATTTGAATTTTTACGTTTACACTTCCATCTGTTGCAAACGATGTCGTCGTCATAGCAAACATCATTGCCATTGTCATTACCATTGCCATCATAATGGCAATGACTCTTCTTGAACGTTTTTAGTCATTTTTTGACCTCCTTTGTCTTCCAGAGCAAAATGCTCTTTCTACGTTATCAAAGAACCTCAACGAAATTGCTGCGGTTCTGCTAAAGAGTGGCCACTTTTTTATATGTAAGCAATCCCCCCTTACGTGGACTGTTACACAAACCCAATAAATTTTTGCTGATGCAGATTCTGTTCACATCAGTTTTTCTTTTTTCTGCATTATCTGAATCGAGAGTAATGGCAGTGAGTCTGCCATTTTTCACAATAATTTAACCCCCCGGAGATTTTTCTGATGGTCTCTATCAATTCTTTTTTTCTTCTGGCGTTACTGTTACCATTTCTTTTTCTTTCCATAGTACTACCTTCCTTTTCACCTTGCCAAAACAAAAAGGACTATGACAAAATAGTCACAGCCCGTATTAACTGACAGTCTCATTCCTCCTCATTGGTTCTCCGCCAACTAGGAATCGTATTATGCAGGTCTCCTGACTTACGAATCATCGTCTCTTACCGCCCTTCCCAAAACTGACTTGTCCTCCGGACATTCAATTTTCAGTGGGTGGCTTTGCCGTGGAAAGAGACTCCTCGTTTACAGTGGCGGGACCGTGCAGGACTCTCACCTGCTTCCCTCTTAGCTCCTCCTTAAGAGGAGAACATAAAACGCTATATTTAATTATTTTGCGTCAAATTGTGCGAAAAAGTACACTTTTTAAGACTACATAATTAGCGAAAGATATCATGAACTTTTTCATCTATGTCCTCATTCTATCATCATATACACATAAAATCAACACCATTTTTCGTCGAATCATCTCCTGTCGAATAGGTACTAAAAAGTGTACTTTTTCGGACAAATTATGCGTACTCTTTCAAGCGACTGTAAAATGTTGATTTACTCATACCGCTGAGCTGTAATGCCTCACTCAGGGGTATCTTTTTTTTGCTTAAAGAGGAACGCAAGTTCATCAAAGCCGTCCATTAATTTTCGTGGTCGGCCAAACTGCACGCCTCTGGCAAGAGCTGCGTCAATGCCCTCTCGCTGTCGCTGCCGGATATTCTGCCTTTCATTTTCCGATACAAAAGACAACACCTGAAGAACCAAATCTGATATAAAGGTACCTAACAAATCCTTGCATTGTGTCGTATCTAAGAGCGGCATGTCTATAATCTTGATGTCCTCTTTTTTTCCCTGGTGATAATTCTCCATTGATCCATGATTTCCTCATAGTCTCTTCCTAATCGGTCAATGCTTTTGATAATAATTAAATCGTTCTCCTTAATTGTATTCATCAGATGCAAATAAGCCGGTCTGTTAAAATCTTTTTTCCCGATTGTTTATCGATAAAAATATGTCCTTTAGGGATTTCAAAGTTTTCCAGCGCAATCAACTGTCGATCCTCATTTTGATCTCTTGCCGATACTCTCACATACCCATACAAATCACCTGACGTATATTCATTCATATGATCACACCTCCTTGGTGCTATTATTTTTAACAATTATATACGAAAGATTCATTTTTATATGTATGGTATTCCTGTAGAATCACTTTATTTTAACATTTAAAAGGCGAAAAACATGTCGAAAAAATGTCGCAGAAGCTTAAAACTTTAATAATTCAGATAAAATTATATGGTAGAGCATGTACAAACAGGAAGCAAATACGGACTGCAATAAAAATTCGCAGTCCGTATTTGCTGTGATAACACCTGTTGGCCAGATTAATCGGTATATCAGCTATTTAATTCATATCGTATAATGGACTTTCGCCCTTTACAAACCGATCATAGGCTGTCATAGCGTAATATGCCTGCTCCGTTGCCATACAGTTTATCTCGTCCTCTCCATCTGTATGGTAGAAGCCTCCATTGCCATCGTAGTAAGACAACAACGCGTCCAGTACAGTATGTCCCTCTTTTTATAAATCGCTTATCCGTTTTTAGATCTATCCTTAAAGAGGAGAGAGCAACAATGATCTGACAACAACTTTCTGATGATCTGCCTCCCATGCTGGAAAAGCCTCCGTCTCCTTCTTGAATCGATGAAATTAGTGTTAAGCCCTTGTCAACAGCACTTTTCACCCGATCAAGCACGGCCTGATCGACTTCATCAATCTTATCTGCCGTCTTGAGGTAATATGGCGCTAACGCCTGTAATGCCATACCGGTCATATCCGCATCGCCAGAAGACGATGCAATATCCCAGCCACCGTCGGACAGCTGACCATCTAAAATTGCTTCAATGAGACGCTGCCTGGTGGTTTGTGTTTCATCATTCCTTTTTACAGGAATTTGATAACTTCCACTATCATAAGCGATCAATGCCCAAATCGGACCATTGATTCCCTGCCTGCAGACATCTTTCATGTCAGTTAGTTTTTCTAAAAGATTATATCCACTGACGTTTTTTCACATCCGCTTTCACCGCGGTCAGTCCCAAAATAATTCTGGAATACTCCGTATACTTGTATCCTGTTCTAGTATGTAATACGCCGCCGCATTTTTTCACATAACTTCCGACATTCTTAACATAAGAATCAAAATATCCGTCTTCCGCGGTAAAATCTCCCCTGGCCAGCCCGATTACCGCCCATTCGCCGCCAATGGACCCCGGAACAGGGTCTGTGACTATGCTGTAGAGGTTTTTCCCCGTCTCCGCCAGAGGCTTTTCATAGTCTGCGGAGATTTCCTGACAGCCGCATAAAAAGCAGCAGGCACAAAATGAGGCAAATCGTTGTAATTCTTTTGTCCATCTCTCTTTTCATAGAATACTATTTCACTTTCGCCAGTTTGACGGCAGACCATTTACCATAATACTTAACGCCATTGATGGTCTTATAAGCTCTTACTTTATAATAATAGGTCTTCTTTGAAGTCAGCGAAGTGTTTATATATTTTGCGGAAGAAGTCGTTTTTTGATAGTATAGGTACCGCCTTTGCTCGTAGCTCTGCTGACCTGATAACCTGTTGCCCCAGAAACTTTCTTCCAGCTTACAGTGACTTTTTTCTCTGCTGTCGTTTTTTACGCTGCTGACCTTGCTTGCTTTAATGGACTTCTTTGCAGCGTTGTTTTTTTGCTGAGACTGCTTTACTGTTCACTTTGATGTCCACTGTCGTGAAGATTGGTTCCGCGTCTCCCTCATCGTTGTACATAGAATACGGATAGTAGATGGTCAGATCATTCTGCCCTTCAATAATTGCCTCCGTAGAACAGGTTACATAGTCAGAAATATCTCTCGTCAATCCGTTTGCTAAATTGACGGTGACTTTAATACCGCTCAGGTTCCCTTTGTCTCCAATGTCATAGGTAGTCTGGCTCGGTTTCTTAGTCACTTTGATGCTTTCAATCTTACTGCCCAAAGCCATGATATGAGCAGAGTCATTCTTGAAGTATATAGTTCCATATTCATCTACAATCGGACTGCAGATCGCATACTGTGCCTGGGCACCTTTTGGTGTGAAGAGAATGTCCGCACAAGACTCGTCCTCGCCTTCAATATAGTCCGTTGAAATGCGTTCCACCTTTTTCTGTCCAGGTTTGTCTTTAATAATCCTCAGCTTACCAGGGGTATAGTTATCAAAGAAATAAACATAGACAGAGCCATCTGCAGATTCATATCCTGTTGATACTAATCCGCTAGTCTGTGGATAACCCATAGTCATGGCCTGATAAGCAATCTCCCATTTGTTCAGGTCAATAACCGTTATATTATGTCCGGAATATTTGGAGAACTGCCCCGTTCCTGCAACACCTACATAAGCGCGTCCATTATATACCGATGGCGTAGACGTACTCATCCCGCCCAGTTCTACAGATTTTAAATCACTGATTTTGCCGGCAGCAGAGACTTTTACAGAGTAAAAGTTCCGCCCTTAGATGCAAAATAATACCGATCTGTAGCTTTATCATAGGCCACATTACTTCTGATATCACCATTGAGCCCGGATTCTTTGTCCAGCAGTTTTCCGGTTTTGGATTGAAGCAGAGCAAGTTAGAAGTCTGTGAATCATAACCGCTTTCGCCGTCGTCAGTGCCTACCAGTACAAAGTTCTTGAAGCATAGCAGCCAGCCCAATAGAAACCGCCTTTTACGGTATAGGTCCATTTAGCTTTTTGCTTCAGTAGTTTTCTTGCTGTCAGGGTCTGTCGTCGTCAGGCATACAAAGTTGGCATCTCTGGTTTCTGCTCCCCAAAAGCCGGCATAGACGCAGCCGTCGTAATAAGTAATTGTGGTGTTAGGCTGTCCTCCCAATTCGTCTTTGTAAACCCAAATTGACTTCAAAGTCTTAGCATTAAATGCTTGAATGGTTCCATTGGACAGAGCCACATAAATCCTCCCGTTGGCATAGGTCGGCGGGCAGATGCTAAAGGATGATGCAGCTACTAGATCTCCCTTTGTTTGCAACTTTTCCGCTAATGGCATCCATCTTCACTAATTCTTTGCCTGCATTAAAATATAGGTAGCCGTCGACCAGAATCGGAACGCCTGGCGCCGCAGATCCCCATCCAGATCCTTTTTTCGTCGCCCAATACAGCATAGCTTTAGAGGCCTCCTTTGGGTACCTTCGCATTTGTCACTGCATTATTTTTCTGCATTTCCTCTAAAATTGGTCCAGTCGGATTTGATTACCTTTCCTGGATCTGCTGCCGCTGATACATTCACAGTAAATGAAAAAAATCAACGCTACGCACAGCACTAGAACCGACAGTTTCCTAACTGTCTTTTTTCTTTCTTTCATGCTTTTCTCCTCTCTTATACAATCTAATTTTTTTATTTATACATAGAGCGAGTTGTGTTACACAGTCTCGTTGCTCTTTTGTAACAGTTCTTCTGCTGTAAACTGCCTCTTCATAAATCTTTGCCACATCTGCAAACTGTGCAGCAATTGCCTCCCCGGCAACAGAAATTACTTCAGTCTCATATGATGGCAATGGCATGTTTTTTCGTGTCAGCCCTTCCTTTGACAAACGTTTGAGAATGTAGCGAGTCATAGTCTGTACAGCTTTTTGTTATTCTTTATATGGATCCCTTTCCGCAAACGAAATTTCTTTCTCAGCATCACCACGATGATTAAAATGAAAAGTAATAACATGCATAATAATCCGATGACAATGAAAAGGGCATGCTCAGAAAGTTCCACTTCAGGAACAATTGTCTTTTTTTTCCTCGTGTTTTCGTTGCTTTTCCTTCTGATTTTTATGGTCGTCTCCGTCAGATCCCGTATAGGCAAGATTGTCGTCACTGCCCATAACGCCAATGTACGGTCCCGTCGTCTCAAAGGGGATAAAGCCTAAACCGTCCTCATAGTATTCCATCCATGCATGGGCATGAGACTGATCAATTTTTAAAGGCTGTCCTGCTTTCACATCTTTGATATCATCTGGCGTAATCAGATAACCTTCAACATATCTGGCAGGAATGCCGTAGTATCTAAACATCAAGGCTGCTGCAGTGGCAAAATGAATAGAGTAACCGCACTTTTCTGCCATAAACACTTCAAAGAAATCGCCTTCAGACTGGCGGTATGTCGTATTTTCATCATATTCAAAGGAACCTAGTACCTTCAAAACAACCGCTTTAACCTGTGCTGCCGATAATTTCTTTTTTTTTTACCCAACACCTCTTCTAAGCGTTTTTCCGTATTGTAATTTAACTCTGTAAAACAGTCGTATGTAAAATCTCTATAACTGCTCTCACTGAGCAAATATTCTCTCAGCCTTTTTGAATTTTCGCTTTCATGTATTCTCTGTTTATAAGAATTCGCATTCTTTACTTTGTTTTTCGTCACAGACAGACTGTACTGCTTGACCTTTCCATTGTCGGACTGAAACCGGTTGTCTCCTATTACCGGTAAAAAGCTCGGCAGGTTTATTTTCTGTCTCATAAGGCAGCAGCAGGTATCTGGATTTTCCTGGAGAGAAATCAATGGTCATCTTGCATCTCTCCTGTTTTTCTAATGCACCTGTTGCTGCGGTAATTTGTCCGTACCCGTAAAAGGCTTTTTCGTGTAACCAGTAAAAGATATCGTTATAGTCACTCAGCTTTCTGTTGTCTATTAAAAGTCCAGCCTGTTCCTGTATAGACTTCCCCCAGTAGCCCTTAAGGTAATACGACTCAGGCTCTGACATGGTGATTGTAAATGCCGTATCTTTTGATAACTTAAATTCCTGTAAGTTACTAAAATCACCTTGTGGCAGGGGCCGTGACCGCATGTTCATTCTGCCGGAGCCTGTCCCAGGGACTGGTCAGCGCCGTCCCCTTTGTCAAGTAAGAACCGCCCGCTGCCAATACGAGAATGACGCAGACTGACACTGCCAGCCGCATAAGCTTTCCCGTTTTCTGCGATAGGAGCCAGAAGACGGTGACTACCAGATCAGATAGAAGGTTGCCGCAAGATACCATGGATTATCATAAAAAACAGTCTGCAATGCCGTTATTGCCAGTAACAATGCGATAAAAACAGGCCACAATCGAAATCTGACCGCCGCCCAAATCGCTGTCATAAAACCGAATAACGCCATAATCGTAATTAGAACAAATACAAGGCTGCTTCCTTCTGGTTCTGTAAAGTAATCGTGTACGAGAGGATAAACCGTTGTAATATGGTGCAAAACCAGATTTAAGAATTCCCCAAAGCTGCTCGGCAGGCTCCAGGTGCCCATCAGCATGCGCAAAGAGGTAATGAGAAAAACCAGGCCTAATAAAAAACCCATTGCTATATCTTTTTCTCTTTCTGGCCCGTCCTGCCTCATATTTAATTGCTAAATCGATATTTTTATATTCTGTCATGATTGATAATCACCAATCCAGGAATCTCCTGGCATCCTGTTTCTTCATAAAATTTGTCGTTCACACTGTGCCTGCCCGACACTGCTGTCGTACCTAAAAGTTCCCCTAATATTTCTATCAAGTTATCTGCACTATTGATTTCATAGTTGCGAAAGACGTTCTCCTTGTAATCCATCCAACCTAGCTGGTGTTTTGTACCAGCGTCGACTAACAACTCCGAGAGGGAGATTGTAAAAGCACAAACTGCATCGGCCATTTGCTTCCGTTCCTCATCCCCTGCATCAAAGCAGGTCTCCATTAAAATCTGTGTCGAATTTTTAATAGGCAGCCCCCGGGTCTCTGACCATGATTCGATCCAGCTTGTAAGATAATTTCCAGTGAATGCTTTTCATACGATCACCTTCTTTATAATCCCTGATAGAAAAAGTTTCACTGGGATCAAATCCCGCCTTCTCCTCGGGTAATCGATTCCCTCCATATCTGGTATATTGATTACTTCCTCTGTCAAATCTATATCGACAGCCTGCGGCACCATCAACACAGCTTTCTTTTTCTTCACATTTCTTTCGAAAACCAATTAATCCCAAACTATCCCATATCATACACTCTTTGAGTTTAATTTCTATCTTGCCACAATACTTACTCTTCATTTGTATGGAGACATGTCCGTCACAGCCTTTCGCACAAGCTCCGCCAGACATTTGATTTCTTCTACATCAGCTGTTAGCTTATTTTTCACAGAGTACATGCCCGCGGCACATGATAAAAGGCAAGATGCCGTTATAGCGGAAACGTATTCTGCATTCTCCAGAATTGCCTCCGTCTGTCGAACTCTCGCTTCCAGCAAAATAGTTATGTTACTGGCTAGAAAACGAGAGGCTGCGGCTGACAGGGGAATCAACAGCAACGTAAGCCCTAATAATATCAAAAAGAAAAGGATCCGTACGAAAAAAAGCAAACTCCACCTAAAAGAAGCGCCCACATCCCATAAATCAATTTATTCCTAATCATTTATGCTCCCATAGTCCAGGTTCAATTACTTCATTTTCCAGTACTTCCTGCAAGATATCTTTTTTCCTGTTTGTCCGAAATTCTCGCCTTTGACCCTAGCAGAATCCTATGTCCACATACGTCAAAGAAAACGTCGCACACATCCTGTGGAACTACGTAGTCTCGTCCTAATACAAAAGCTCTTGCTTTTGCCATTCTCAATACGGCCAGAGCTCCTCTTGGGCTGACGCCAAGAGATACCATAGAATGCTCTCTGGTTGCTGCCGCTAATCGGGTGATATAATTGAGTATTTTTTCATCTACATAGGTATTCCGCACATCTTGCTGCATGGCTAAAATTTCTTCTGTGGTTACAACCTCCCTAACGCCATCTATCGGATTGGCCTTCTGTCTGCCTCGTAAAATCTCAATCTGACTTTCAAAATCAGGGTATCCCATCTCCATTCTGACTAAAAAACGATCCAACTGCGCATTGGGCAACAGCTGTGTTCCCGCCGCACCAGCCGGGTTTTGGGTGGCGATAACCATAAATGGCGAGGGCAGCAAGTGACTGATTCCATCTACTGTCATTTGTCCTTCTTCCATAACCTCCAGTAATGCCGACTGCGTCTTACTGGAAGTCCTGTTAATTTCGTCTGCCAAAAAATAGGTTGCAGGATACCGCTCCTTCTTTATATTCAAATTGACCGTTTTCTTTGTTATACATAGAAAAGCCGACAATGTCGGATGGCACGACGTCAGGAGTAAACTGCGTTCTGTTATAAGACAGACCCAGTGCCTTGCTGAAAGCCAACGCCAGGGTCGTTTTCCCCAACCCCCCGGCACATCTTCGATTAAAATATGCCCTTCTGCCAGAAGCGCCATTAACACTCTGGCAATCTTATCGTCTTTACCTATGATTACTTTCTTAATTTCATTTAAAATTTCGTTGATTTTATTGTTCATTTTTCACCACTCTCTTCCATAATTCTGTAACAATCCATCGGTAGTTTGTGAGGCACTGGCGCCGCCAATATCTTTTCCATAAGCCAAGGTAAACCTGATTCTCACAACATCTCCATTTTCTACATAACTTCTGCCAAAACCGATTGTCGGATAAATATTGTTGATGGAATACATCCAGCCTGCCCCTTGACAAAAGTCAAACTCACCAAGACAATTCAGCGATTCATAATTATGAATGTTATAGGTCAAGCCGTCTTCATCTAGTTTTTTAATCAGCGAACCTGGAATCTTATAGCCTTTGATCATATTTTTTTCTGTATCTTCGCCAGGTAAAAGTCTTTATCTATGCTGCCGGTAAATTGGTAAGTATAGCCGTTTGCAGTTAAAAACTCATCTATAACGGCGGACAATGGTTTTCCCTGACTCCACTTCCATTTTCATTGGCGAAATCAGATACTTTAAGCCGATTGTTCCGGCTTCCAGACTTATGGTAATCCTCGCCTTACCAGATTTATAGTAAATGGTATAGACCTTTGTTACCGTGTACTGATAGGAATCCTTTACTTTAATTCTGACAGTATTTGCGCCTACTTTCAGCTGCACTGAATATGTCTGACGCCCCATCTCTCCTATATAATCAGCATGCTTGCCGTTGACCGTCACTTCCATATTGCTGTAAGACAGCGGTTTTCCTCTGTAATTTGTCACCCAAACATCAAAATTTACAGTCTTGTTGGAATAAGAAGCTTCGTTTTTTAGAGTCGTATTAATGATAGGTCTTTTTCTTTTTCGGAGTCGAACCCTCCGGTCTCTTATAGGTAATTTTCTTATTATATGTATGAACTTCTCCCGAGTCGTCTTTATATTTAATTTGAATGATTGTCGTACCCTGGGTACTCAGATATACGGAATAAACACCGTTTATCAGCTTCAGCCAGCTCTCCTTTCCTGCGCCGGTGATAGCTTTGGCATAGATGATCTGATTGGGGTCGTCTATACCGATTTCTTTCATCAAATCTTCTACCGAGAGGCTTTCTTCTACATATGCATCCTCTGGTAAATCTGTATATTCATCGGGGCTTTCCGGTTTATTCGGCTTGCCCCCGTTATTCTCATCGTTATTGTCTTTATCTGGATCGTTATGATCTTTATCATTCTTATCTTTGTCTGTATCTTCCTTCGCGTCACCCTGTTGTGCTTTATTTTCCTCTTGCCCCTTTTGAATTTTTTTCTTCCTTTTTTTTTTTTCTGTCCCTGCGTTATTTTATTTTCTAAGTTATTATTCTTGCTTTTTTTGCTCCAGGTGAATCGTTTCAGAAAGGGAAGATTCAGGGCTGACATCCGCAGCCTGTTCAGCGAGAGCTGGTCGCGGAGCAGTCCTGCCGTGTGTAGTTATTGCAATTACCATCACACCTGAGAAGATGACGATTGCCAATATAATTAAAATATTTCTCAGCATAGACTTCTTCATTCCTCATCTTCCTTTCCTAAAACATCTTTGATTACTGTATTCGTCTTCTTCGCAAAGCACCTAATCCAATGACGCCTGCAACACCAGCTAATATTACAATTGTAACAACTGGATTCGCTTTTACTACATCGGCGATAATTTTGAAAATAGTTACATCTTTCTCATCGTCTTTACCGTCTTTTTTGATTAGGAGCGTTGGTAGATTCCAGACTTTCGCCTTGCTCTGGCGTGTCAGTCTTCTGCACGCTAGCTTTACTGTCGTTTGGATTCAGCTGCGCTGTCAGTGATCCGCCAGAAGGGGTTGTATTGCTCCCAGTGCCTGATCCGCTGCCGCCGTGACCGGGGTTCACAGTTCCACCACCCGGTGTATCACCACCGCCTGGCCCATCGCCACCGCCTGGTCCATCGCCACCGCCTGGTCCATCGCCGCCGCCTGGTTCATCGCCACCGCCTGGTTCGTCGCCGCCGCCTGGTTCATCGCCACCGCCTGGTTCGATGACAGGGTCCTTTATTTCTGTCTTCTCACATTGAAAGGCAACTGTTACATCTGTTTGATCAGTAGTAAAAGCAAAGCTTTCGCCAGCCTTTACTGCTGGATCTCCGCTGCCTGAAATATTTACCTTTGCCGAGTACACATACTTGTACTTGACACCATTTTCAACTTTGACTTCGTCGTCTTTGGCCACAGCGTGTACCGTCACCGTCGTGTCAAGAGGTACGAACAATTCGTTAGCTGAAGTTGATTTCTTCTGTACGCCTTTTGCAGTAGCTGCAAGAGACGCTGATCCGTATTCTGGATTTTCTATTGAGAGGGAAAGCATGTAATACAGAGGCAGACCCTAACTCAGGATACTTTTTCCTTTTCATTTTGCGTCCAGTTTTTTCTGCATCCGCTTTCATCTCGTAGGCTACCTTGCCGCTCTCAAAATCCTCACTTTGCATTTTTTTCGCACCGTTGTCTGCAAAATCCATCAGGCGCGCTTAGAGCGTCGTTTTTAAATCCATAATAGGAATTTTTTGCTGCATTGGCCGTTCCCAGCGTACCGCCGCTCAACGCACCTATATTTGTTGCGGTGCTAGGAACACTGATATCGCCATAAGAATAACAATCGGTCAGGCTCCATGCCTATCCCGCCAGGCCGCCAATGTACTTCGCTCCAATTCCTGTGACTTTAATCGATCCTGTGTTATAGCAATTTTCTAAGGTAACAGCATACGCCTGACTATAAGAATACGGTGCGCCATAAAGGCCGCCGATTCCGCTTGCTTTGTCGCCAGATGACATCACATGAATATCTCCAGTGTTTACACAATCGATGAAGAAAGCTTTTTTTGTGTAGATACAGAATTTCCTGATCCTAACAATCCGCCTACGGCACAGCCACCGGGTATGCTTTTTATCGTAATGTCCGCATGGTTTTCACAGCCTACAAATTTGCCGTTACCGTAAGCGACAATACCGCCTACGCCGAGGGCGGTCGCACTGCTTCCCTGTCCTGGCGCACCATAAGATATAATTTCTGCGCCTTCCTCAATGATACAATTTAGGGCCGTGACCTCAGCAGGCGTCCCACCGCTTCTTGCTAAAGCCAGCATGCCGCCAACTAATTCATTTCCGCTAATAATACTTCCACTTTCAATTCTGCAATTTACTAATTCAAGATTTGTGAAGCCTCCGTATAGAAAAGCAGAAAAAGTATCGTACATTTTACCCTGAAAACTTACATTCTCAACTCTTACAACACCTTTGCTTCCAGCATACATTGCCAGAGCACAATTTAAATTGTTGCTGCTTTCTACCTGAATCTTCAAGTTTTTACCGTTGCAACGGTGTCATTTGAACCAGCATTTATAGATCCGAACAATGGCTCTGTCTGATTGTTATTCAGCGTAATCTTGTGTCCATTTCCATCAAAGCTGCCTGCAAAATAGGTAGTTCCCGCATCTCTCCAAGAGTAGGTGCCGATTGAGTCCAGCCCTGAGGAAGACGGATGTCGTTTGTCAGCTTAAAAAATTTACCGCTGCAATGGTTATTGGTATTCGCGTTGACATAGTCTCTGATTCTCTCCAAAGTTCCCAAGTCAGGAATTTCAATGGCATCTTCCTCCGAATCGCCGTGATTCGTAATCAGTTCTTCAAAGGTATCAGTCTCGTTCCAATTTGCAGTAACTGTCAGGTCAGAGTCTATGTCTGCATTGTCCCAAGGTAAGCCGTTAGATATCCATCCTGCAAATTCATATACGACAGAACCCGCATCATCCTTCTGCGGCAACGGAACATCAGCTACAGCGTCTCCACCTTTACAATCCTCTGCAGCCTTGTAATTTTTCTGCTCATTTACGTTAAAATAGCCGCCATTGGCATCAAAAGTCACAACGTACTCAGGAGGCACATAATCGGGAGTTCCCGGTACACCTGCCCCTTCAGAGAGCCATCCAGCGTATACCCTTACATTGGACGTAAGAGGCTGGGAAAAAATCATACAGAATGGTACATTCTTTATCCTGGAACCATCCTCGGAAACTGTAGTTTGGCCGCAATAAATCAGAGCCCGGCAAAGGCAATACAGGATTTTCCAGCCCTAATCGTCTGACTTTTCTCACTTAAATCAGCCAGGAATTTTCCGCCGTTTCCATCAAAGATAATGGTAGCATAAGCATCCTCGTCAGTCAGCCAACCTGCATACAGTGTTTTAGACTCCTTTACTAGCGATGTGAAATCATAAGGAATGGTGCACTCCTGATCCTCATACCAACCAGTAAATTCATAATAGCCATTTTGCGGCGCAGCCGGTTTTGTAACTCTTTTCGCCTGCTTTTACTGTCTTTGTCACCGATGGCAATCCATCAGCTCCCTCTATTTTAAATAAGCCGCCGCCTGCATCAAAGGTTATTACGCAATCCTGATCAGGATTCTCCGGTAATAGTGTAAAACCAACGTTAACTGTCAAGTCCGCCCCACTATCCGGTGTAGTAAATGCTAAGTTTGAGTCTGCCCCCATCACCATGCGTGATGGTTACATCAACGCCGCCGCCATTGCTATTCTTTACGGAATAGGTGTCCAGAGTGTATCCGTCAGCAGGGCTTACAGTGAGAACTAGGTTTTGTCCCTTTCGCAATATATAGTTCTCCAGCATCTGCGCCATTGTATGTAATAGCATTCAGCAGACCTTCTGGCATATCCGTATTATCTGCCGCGGCCGTTACTTTATATACCGGTCGATGGGCCTCATCAGCAAAGACTGGATATCCGTTACCCTGTGCCCAAACGCCTTTACGTTCCCCGGAAAGACCACCATCCAATAGATACGCCGCTTTTCCGCTTTCAAAGTCAAGTTTGGCAATTGACTGTGTGTTTGCACCGTCGGCTACACTTGCCGCAGCCTCCATTGTTTCCATTTCCGTTTTAATCGTAGCTGCGCTTACTGATGCTGTTGCAATTTTATAAGTGCCCGTTTCAGACAAATAATAGCTGTCTTCGTTATAACTAAAATTTGCTCCGGAAATTGCGGCAATTTTTTTCTTCGGAGGCTCCGATTATCGTTCCCGCACTATAACAACTGATACAGTGCCCATATAACCCGGTTCCACCCGTGCTGTTTCTGCCGGAGATGCCGCCTACGTAGGTATTCGCATTGCCGCTGGCTACGATACCTGCATTATAGCAGTAGCTTACATAAGTGTATTTGGTGCCTGACGCATATTGAAACGATCCATCTACGTAACCTGCCACCCCACCGAGGTAAGTACCTTCGCTGACTACAATTCCTTCATTCCAGCAATACTTTACAGCATAGTTTTTGCTGACGGCTCCTGTCGTCTGACCAAGTACGCCTCCAGTGTAAGTTCCGCTGCCGGTAACAGCGCCTGCGTTATAACAACGTTCAACCCGAAGCGCATCTGCACCCAGCGTACCGATTACACCGCCGGTCGGTGTTTTTCCAGCAGTCTGTGAGACGCTTCCCAAGTTTGCACAGTCAACGATGGTTGCACAAGTTCCGGCGTTACCAATTATTCCGGCAGTATTTGTACCGGAACCCGTAACTGAACCGTCCTCCTCGTTATAACAACTCTGCAAAGTAACGTAACCGGAGTTTGCCTGTCCAACAATGCCAGCCGTAAAATTCTTATTGCTTCCTGTGTTCTCAACAATGCCGCTGTTCTTACAGTTAGACAATTCTGCCGGCGCGGCGGCACTGGAAGATACCATCCCCACAATACCAGCTACATGAGTGCCTGCGCCTTTTGACAGTTCCTCGATTCTGGCAATCGTTAAACAACGACTGTGAAGTGACTCTTCCAGCAATGCCTCCAGTGTAGTTATTGCCACCCGTAACAGAGGCTTCATTGTAACATACATTGAACTGTACGCCTGTCGTTGTAGATCCGTCAACAAATCCGACAATTCCACCAGCGTCTGTCCCTGTAGAAGTAACGTCCGCCTGATTTGTTACATACTCAAATACCGCATCGCCTGTAGCGTATCCGCTAATTCCCCTACATACTGTCTTGCTGACACGCTCCCTGCTACAGTCAGATTTTTTATCACGCCACTGACACCACCAAAGAACCCTTGACATGTTGCAGTTGGATCATTGATGGACAGACCTGTAATTTCCTGTCCATCCCCCTCAAAAGTTCCTGCGAACAAATGATCTTTGTTTCCTATCGGTGTCCATGGCTGGCTTTCCAGATCCAGGGAATTTTTAAGCCGTACCGTTTTGCCTGAAAAATCATTTCCTTTGTTTACAAGCGAAGCCAATGCTTTTAGATCGTCGCTGTTTACTACATCAAAAATGTCTTCGTCTGCATAGACGGTCCCTGCGTTGTCTATGTCCGCTTGTAGATCGCTCACTGTCGTGTTGGCCGACTCTGTCGGCCCACCATTTTCAGGGATTGCGCCATCAGGATCTCCTGATGTATCGTCAGGTGTTTTTCCTTCTGAAGTCTCCCCTTCCTGGGAGCAGATTATCATCGTTAGAGCCTTCCTTCAGACCCTCTCCACCGCTGATACTATCGTCTGACACAATTTCTTTGTCCCCACCAGCTTTTCCAATCCCATTCTCGCCGCTGTCATCTGCAAATGCAACGAATGAAAACTGTGTCATGACCACCATCATGCATAAGACGATGGCAAGAAGTCTTCGTTTCTTTCTCAAAAAATATTCCTCCTTTAAAATATTATTTATATTAATATCCTTAGAAGTTAATTAGATATAATATACATCTCCCCAGTCTCCGGATCCTCGTAAACGGTTCCTTTTTGACTTATATTGATCTGTCATTGCTTTCTCCTGTACCGATTCCTTTAGATTGTCTACCTTCTGTAAATCTTCCTTGTCCACTTGCTGAATATTACTGATATCTACTTTCCAGAATGTAATGATAGCAATCATTAACGCGCAGGCAAATACTAGCATCACATCGACCAGATTGGCTACGTTCTCCATCGGATTAATATCCTCTCTGTTGTAGCGGTTTTCTCTCCCGCCGCGCAATCCTTTTCTATTTCCTAACATCAGGCGCAACCTCCTCTAATATACACTCCATAATGGATTCAAGGCTGACCATATAACCGTTGTACCAACGCTTTCTAATGGAGGAAATAACCAAAGCGATACTGGCGCCTAACATTCCAGCAATGGTCGTATCAAAGGCAATTCCAATGGAAGAGGCCAAAGTTGCTGTATCACCCTTTCCTAGGGCAACGATTCCCGGACCTAAAGGAATCAAAGTTCCAAGCAGACCAAACATTGGACCCAATTTTGCTACTAAGTCGGTGATTGAGATTGTTTTTCATACTTCTCTTGTTCTGTCGCCAGCAATCGTTCTGCTAATGCCTCAAGAGAGGGTCTCGCCATGTCTTTAGAATCAATTAGCTCAAATAGAGCCTGTTTTTGCCGGTTTAATAACATACTGCCTTCTATCGTCTCCCTAATATGTTCTTTGCCGCCATGGTGGATCTTGCGTAAGAGTTTTGGCACATCCTCTTTCATTTTTTTTTCGTTCCTTAAATGTTTCCACCAGAATGTCACCGACCTGCCACAGTGCTACAATAATCAATGCAATCAATACGATAAGACACGGCATTAGAATCGTCTGTCCTATCACATGTAACGTTGAACTTAAATATGCTTTCATGTTTCCTCCTCGTCTTTTTCACATCAAAAAAGGTTCGCTTATTTAAGACCTCGTTAAAAGTTTTAAATAAGGAACCTCCAGTTTTCTGGTCAGTTCCAGCCTGATATGAAATGGTTTAATCGTGATTTATAGTTTTATACTTTTTTTTACCTCTTCTACCCGTATCGGTTTTCCGTCCGTTATAATCACTCTCACCTCACCGAATTGTAAGTTTCTTACAATCTCGATTAATGCTTTCTCCTGTGAGGAAAGCTTGATTGTCTCCATCTCTGCCATGGAATCTGACCTCCTTTCAAATAGCTAATCATAAATAAAAACAATAAAAAATCGAACTACAAAAAATAGCTCGACCGTATTTAGGCTATATAGTCACTTCCTCTGATCCTCCGCCAGAACAAGTATATATTTTATGCATGTCTCCTGACTAATGATTCAGCACCTCTATTTTCCTTCCCGATACTTCAGTGGATAGCGTTTGCTTTAAATAAAGGTTCATCAATTACAGTGGCGGGACCGTGCAGGACTTGCACCTGCTTCCATCTTAGCTCCCTTACAAGTAAGAAGAACATAAAATTCATATAAAATTTACATTTTTCATTATATTATCGACAAATAAAAATGTCAATACTGAATCAGTAATCACCTTCCGAGTAAAACCTTTTTTTTCTATGTTTTACCCGGAAGGGAGTATACTGTTATATCATTATTTCGACAGGCTGTTATCGCCTACGTCTTTGCCCAGATCGCAAGTATAAACCCAGACGATCTTATCTCCGTCTTTCAGCGTGTATTCAGAACTTCCATAATTAGGGAAACTTCCATTGACCTTGTACATCCAGCCGCTTAACTTGCCGCCGTCAAACTCGTAGAGATAATTGATGCCCTCTACGTAATAGGAACCGTAAGTCGGCGTATACGACGACTCTACTTGAATATTTTTATTTCTGCATACCCTATTCAGTACATCATAGACTGTGCTGTCTTTTTTTGACAGTCACCTTCGTGGTTGGCAGAATGGTTCCGTCTGATGGTACGTAAGACTCCAGCGCCGGGTCCTCTAACTTTGATAAATCGTTGGCCAACGTGTCACATCTAATTTCTATGGAAACGGAGATTTTTTTCTCTTCCGGAATCGTTGCCGGTGAAGAACCGCCGCCGTTTCCCGTGTTGTTATTCTGATCGGAATCCTTTGAAGGGCCGCTGTCTTTCATTTCTTCAACGTCTTTTTTCCGCTTTTTAATATCCACCGTCTTCTTAGCGTCTTTGTGGATTTTTTTCGTCAGAACGACATAGTCTCCGCCTTCCTCAACAGAAAATGCCGCCTGCTGTGCCTTTAGGTCGATCTTCGCCTTGGATATGAACTCCAATTTGCCCTGCTTTAAATCGACTTTATATGCCCATCCTGTCGTTTTCTTCTCGCTGTAGATAGGAATAGAAACCTTAAGCGTGCATCCAAAGGAGCCTTGCTGGTAGAAAGAGAGCATCTGTCCCTGCAATGACAATTTGCGAAGAATATCATTAATCTGCTCGTAATACGGCCCCTCTTCCTTTGCTGTCAAATTAATTGTTACAGGCTTTTTTTACATTTGCACCATCAAGGGTATAGGTCATCTCCTTCTTATCCTTGATCTCAGTCGTATACTCTTTTACTTCTTTTGATGCAGCTAGTTTCTCAACTACAGACTGTTCAACGACATCTCCGTTTTCCGCATTTTTAAATTCTTTTGTCTGGTCTTTCAAAGCTTCATAAGCCTCTTTTTTTGTCGTTATACTCGCTGTCCTCAGATTTTGAAATCTGTTCGGCCGACTTAATCTGCCTTTCAAAAGCAAGCAGTGTGTACTGGGCGTACTGGCCTTTTTCATTTCCTGCGTTGTTCCGTTGAGCAGAGAGCAGTTCCTGAGCTGTTTTGATTTGATCCTGCAAAGAATCCGAGTAATCTGCCTTTTCAACGTTCATATCAAGAATCAGGTACACAGCCAGTGCGACGACAATCAGAATTACGGCAATGACGCGCAGCCGTTTGCGCTTCACTTTCTTTTCAAAATCCTTATCCATACTTATTTCACTTTAACCCTTTGCACCGTGCTGTAGCTTCCATAAATTCTGTTGCCCTTGACATCTGTTTTGTAAGCCCTTACTTTTACGTAATATGTTTTACCTTTTTTCAAAAGATTTTATCGTTTTTACCGTCGACGACTTGGAGGCAGCTACAGTCTTACTGCCGGTGAACTTGCTATTGGCCGCATATCTGATTTGGTACCCCTTTGCCCCGCTAATCTTTTTTCCATTTAATCGTCACGGTCTTTGTTTTCGTCGATTTCAGCGAGAGAATGACTGCTTTCTTTGGTTTAGAGATGGTCTTTCCGTCAGTCATGTCATATAACGAACGCTTTCCGCCGAGCAATCTGTCATAGGCCACTAACGTGTAATAGCCCTGTTCCGTAGCCATGGAATTGACCTCTGGCTTATATCCTGCAGTACTAGTATTTACATGGCGAAATCCGCCGCTGTTTTCATCGTAATAAGTCAGCAAAGCGTCGAGCACTGATTTTCCATTCCTGATAAAGCGATCGTCTTTGGTTGGATCAATCCCCAGAGCTGTCAGACCCACGATCACCTGACAATTACTTTCTGCATTTTTTCGTTCCCCATGAATCAAAACCGCCGTCAGCTTTCTGCATATCAGAGAGTACGGTCAGCGCTCTGCCTACGGCAGTTTTACATCGCTTCGGTTCATATATCCGGCTAAGGCCTGGATAGCCATACCGGTTATATCGCTGTCAGGCTTTTTCCATCGAGAGAAAATCCGCCGCCTTCAATTTCCTGATCCAAAATTTCTTTTATCAGTAAATCTCTTGTAGTCTGTACTTCCACACTTTTTACGGTTGGAATTTTATACATATCACTGTCTAGCGCAATCAAAGCCCAAATCGGTCCGTTGATACCCTGCCATTTTACATTCTCAAAGTCTGCCAGTTTTTTCAGCAGATTGTAGCCGCCCACATTTCTTGGGTCTTTACCAATCGCGGTTACGGCTAAACACACTCTGGAATACTCTGTATATTTTCTCTTGTCCAGTATGCCTTTACACTTTTTTACTTCTTTTTGACTAAATTATTGTAATAAGTTTCATATGTAGAATCTTTAACGGCAGCGCCGCCTCTGGCAAGTCCGATGATATACCATTCATCACCATATCCAGGCTGTGACAGCTTTTTTATCATATAGTTCTCCGTTTTACGCATAGCTGTCTTATAAGACGTTCCTGTGCCGCCTGCGCCCCATGAAAAGCATGTCATAGACGACATGACCAAACAGAGGACAACGAGAAGCGATAAAATTTTTCTCTTCATTCTTTCCTACCTCATCTTTCTATTTTGCTTTCGCACTAACGATTTGAGACCATTTCGTATAAACAATTTTTCTTGTCCATCGTTCTATAGCCTCTCACTTTGTAGTAGTAACGGGTTCCCTTTTTAAGCTGCTTCTGTTCGTATATTTTTTTTTTGCAGTGGTTTTGCCAATGCTTCTATATACGCCGTCTTTTTGACAGATCTATAAATCTGATATCCATCTGCCTTGTAACCTTTTGTCTTCTTCCAGGTCAGCGTTACCTTTCCTTTAGATGCCTTTGTCTTTAAATGAGTTATCCTTGTTGCTTTCACGCCGGCGGCTACCTTGCTGTCCACAGTTATTTTACAAATGGGCGCAATCAGCGGGGCATCCACATTGACGGCGGGGTTGCCTGCTGTATTCAATCCGTTGCAGTTGTCGGTACTGTTCCTCTTGCAGAAAGATAATACGTTTTTCCTGCCTGAAAGGTATCTTTATCTAGTTGGATAACCACTTTACCGTCTTGGTCCGTTACTATGCCGTCCAATTTCTGAAAATCCATCTTCTGACACAATTCCCAGTTCTGCATTCGGAATGGCCTGGGGATCTGCGTTTTGTGTCATCCCCATAAACCCCTTGTAAGCACAGTGTAACAGAGCCTCCTGTGATCCCCGTAATTGCTGTCTTGCCAAAATAGGAAAAGTAGTCGGAGTAATATTTGTCATCTGCATTGACCGAGGCAATGATTCTGTCGCCGTTCTTCACAGGTTCAGATTTCACACCGCTTGTGATGGATAGGTTGTTGATAAAAAAACAGAGTGTTGCTGGTTTCGATTCCCCATAGTTTGGAAACAAACTGGTCGCAGAGATATCCGTCCGGTTTATACTCCTTATGAAAAGCTTCCATGACAGCATCGATGGTCGTCATTCCATCAGCCGTCTTTACCTTCACTGGAACCTCTGCCATGACCTCACCGTCAGCCACTGCAATGTCTCCTTTTACGCTCATGGTAACGTAAATCGTTGCTGTTTTTCGGCAGCCCCGTATGCGTCCTCTCTGTTGAGGCCTACAAGGCTCAAACAAGTAAACAACATAATGCCGATTAATACTACTGATGTAATGTGTTTGATCCGTTGGTTTTGTTTTCATTCTCTTCCTCCTTAAGCAGTCCAAAATAATAAAAAAAGTGGCTGGCGCCCCCACTTTTTTTAATTCATAGGAAATTGTAAAAACACAATTTCCTATGAATTAAAAAAGCTGTGGTAATCCACAGCCCGTATTTACTGACATTAAAAAGCTCCCACCGGTTTCCGCGCCAGTAGAAGGTTCGCTCTATGCAGGTCTCCTGGCTTACGGTTCAACGTTCGTTGTTATCCTTCCCGATATGATATCAGTGGATGGCACAGCCTCAACAAGAACTCTCCGTTTACAGTGGCGGGACCGCGCAGGACTGAAACCTGCTTCCCTCTTAGCTTCCCTTTACGGGAAGAACATAGATCGTAAATATTCAACTTTATAAATTTAAGTATAGCAGTGCACAAAATCTCTGTCAACACCACAGCAAAGTATTTTCACTTATATATCCCATACTTAATTTTAATTCTCTCCAGCTTCCGGATAATACTGTTCCCAAAGAGGAAAATGCAGAGAGCCGCCGATCCCGCGTGAAAAGCGTCATAGGGTACGCCTGATATATATAAGACCCGCATGCTCTCTAAGCTGAGGCTGTTTCCTCCCCAGGGTGCCTGCAGAAATAACCAGGGCACAGAGATTCATGATTCCCCCATAGATGATAAAGGTCGTGAAAAAGGTAAAAACAGCTAACGTGATGCCGTCCACCGGCAGCCGCTTTCGCTGTAACAGCATGCCGGCCAGTAAGCCAAGCAAGCCAAAGGCATAAAGCCTCCATCCAATCAGAGATTTGTCTCTTCCCGGCCAAAGCTGATAGCTGACGTAAGCAATAATCAGACCGAACAGAATACAGATGACTGGTCCCATGATCAATTTAAAGTTTCTTGACTTTAATTGATCCAAATCCACCTTGTTAAAGGCCATGCCGGCCAGAAACCCCAGAATGCCCCAGCAGAACATCTGCCAAAGGGGTCCACGGCCCTTGCCCCATGTAAAAATTACATACAAAACGGGAAATCGCCCCTATCAAAAACCCCGCCTCAGGCCCTAGAGAGATGCCGGAAATAATAATCATGGCGGTTCCAATCTGAAGAGGGAGCGTAATATGAAAGAAAATGTGCACGCACACCGTAAGCGCCGACATCATGGCAATCAGTACAATTTCCCGCGCTTTCGGTTTACGATTTTCAAAACCATAAAGAAAGGAAGCATGGTATATATGAGAAGCAGTACACTGATTATCATATATTTATTCTGATCAAACTGAATGCCGATAAAAATGGTAACTGGCATTGCCAAAAAATCAGCAGTGCAGACAGCAGGGTCCTTTTGCGGTGAGCAGCTTTCGTACTGGGTTAAATCATAGCTTTTAGCCATGCTGACACCTCCTCACAGGTAATGGCATCTCTTTGCCATTCTCTTACAAGCTTATTGGCAGTCGTCGTATAAAAACTGTTGCCAGAAAAAAAACTCTTTATGGCCTTCCTACAGAAACAATGTCGCCGTCAAAAAACATTGCACATTGATCGGCATACTCTGCGCAAAATTCGATGTCGTGGGAAACCATAAAAATAGTAACGTCATTCTCCACCAACTTTCGTAAAATTCCCGCCAAAGTGCGCTTGAAAAAAGGGTCCAACCCCTTGGTCGGCTCGTCCAGCAGCAAAATTTTTGGCTTCAGCAGCAAAATTTTTCCCAGAGCCAGCCGTTGTTGTTCGCCTCCACTTAAGTCATATGGATTTGCCTTCCTTAAATGCTCAATTTCCATCAGCGCCAACATGCTTTTTTCACTTGATCTATCTTTGCAGAATCAGGTATCTTGATATAATAGAGAGCTTCCAGCAGTTCCTCTTCTACTGTAATTTCCGTAAATAAAGCCTGCGGATTCTGTGGCAGCATAGAAAGTTTTGTGCGGTCCACTTTGATTGAGCCCCTTTGGGGTTTTTAATTCCTGAAATGACTTTTAACGTGGTGCTCTTGCCGACGCCGTTCCCCCCCTAACAAACAGTACCACTGGTTCCGCTCCACATTTAAATTAAGTCCTCGCAGCACCTCACCACTCTCCTTGCTGTATTGAAACCATACATCCTTTAAAGCGATGACTGGATTTTTTGAACTGCATCGTTATTAGGCAATTCATATACACGATCTGCAGCAGCCTGTGCTGCGGGTTTCTCTGTCAGCATCTCTTCCAACCTAAGACGGCCTTCTCTCTGATTGTCAGAGGGCTCTTAACTGCAGGGGCAGACATCGGAGAAGATGCGCATCACCGACGGCAGTCCGTAAAACATCGGATGCCTGTTTTGATCCCCCATTCCTGCGAGGAACTCGCCAATTTCTGAAGGACTTTCAAAAGCGATGACCTGACCTTGGTCCATGACCATCACCTTGTCAGCCATGGGGAATATCTCTTCTAATCTGTGTTCGGAAATAATAACTGTCGTACCTAAATCCCTGTTAATTTTGTAGACGGTTCTCAAAAACTCTGAAGCGGCAATGGGATCCAGCTGCGAAGTCGGCTCGTCTAAAATCAGAAGCTTCGGCTGCATCGCCATAATAGACGCTAAATTTAGAGCTACGCTTCTGCCCGCCGGATAATTCGTTCACATTTTTTTCGAAACCAGCCCTGAATGTCAAAATAACTGGCCATCTCTGCTACTCTTCTTTTGATTGCCGCATTCGAAAGCCCCAGGCTTTCTAAACCAAAAAAGCCAGTTCATGCCACACTTTATCTGTTACAATTTGGTTGTCCGGATTTTGCTGTACAAAACCGATTTCACTGACACTGCGTCGATCCTCTAAGTCAGCTACCGATTGGCCGCAGTACAAAACGTTCCCTGCAAGTTGTCCGTAAGGAATTAAATTCTTTTTCATCTGTTTCAGCAAAAGGTGCTTTTTCCGCAGCCAGATTTACCGCATAGAACAATAAATTGACTGGAATCTATTGAAAAGCTCACGTCCTTCAAGGCATTTCTGTCAGCCAATGGATAGGCGAAGGTTACATTTTCAAGTCTAATTGTCTCCATCTAATCTCTCCTGCTATATCTATTACAATTGGCGTAGCTACAAGTACAGTGTAGCACATTAAAATCAAGGCAGTCCAAAGGTCCAGTTCCTGTCTGACGATCTTTGGGTAAAAGTACATGTTCGTCATTCCTTTAAACGCTGCAGCCACGACAGGAAGTCCAGCCGCCAGCATCAAACAAAGGGCGGCGATGTCTCTCTTAGAAAATTTGAACAGATGAAAACTGCTCCTTCCTTTCAGTCCATATCCTCTGGCTTCCATGGAGTCAGCGCTTTCAATGGACGCCTCCAGGGACCAGGCGATTAAAATAGAAACTTTCTTCACCAATTGTCTCGCCTTCATGAGGAAGCCGCCCTTTCCTCTGCCTCTGTCCATGCATTTCTGCCCTAAGGAGATCTCTGCAAATCTGCTCTTCAGAAGCGGCACGAACCTGAATATCATAGAGAGGGTTAAACCGAGCACCGGCGCTGCTTTGCCAAAGAGATAAATCAGTTTATCCGCCGTCATAATCACATTAAAAACAGGTAAACCAGACGATAATCGAAATCAACATCACCCCGCTGGCAATGCCAAAGCAGATGGATTCAAGGGTAATTCGATTCGTGTTGATATAGAGAAGCACAGTCGCTCCGTTGTTATTAAAAAACAGATTGAGAGCTACCATGATAATCAACATAAAAATGCTTATGACAGCGTTGAGCTTCATTCCGCTCCTGCCCTTCAGCAAAATAGAGTAAATCCAGGAGAAGAGAAAAGTCACTGCTAAAAAATAGGGTGATATAGAATACATAGTAATCCCGATAGTCAGGGGCAAAATACAGCGTATTCACCAAAGGGTGGTACGAACAGAACGTAGAGCTTTCTCCCAAACCTTTATTTTTCATTTGTCTTCCCGCCTTTGATCGTTCTGTGGTACTCTTTTGGATCGATACCGATTTGATAGAGAACATTTGCCCAAGAACCGCAAGTTTCCTGCAGCCGCAGACGCAGCTCCTTTGATACGTCTTTTTTTGTCGGAATGACCCTGGTCTGCTGGTAAATAGCCCTCACTTCTTCTAAATCCCGCTTGTCCTCTTCTGAAAGATTCAGCACTCTGTAATAGCAATTATAGAGGCTGTTGGTATGACCGTCGCGGTTATTTTTTCTTTTCTATAGTCGATGTATATGCCATGGAAGGGTCTGATTCTGACTACCGGTTCCAAGCCCACCTGATATAGTGCATTCCTCCATGAACCGCACCTTCTAATCAAAGCGCGCTTTACCTCCGCGTCAATTTCTCCATGAATGGGACTGCGCCCCAACTCGTATGCAAATGCTTTAACATTGTCGAGCATTTGCACATACTGCGG